>Ga0102588_1000375_pt1 | contig 52057 bp, 49 predicted proteins | sample AraplaMF_Col_mMS_FD_76854 | JGI IMG/M metagenome (GOLD analysis project Ga0102588, IMG submission 76854) | Arabidopsis root microbial communities from the University of North Carolina, USA - plate scrape MF_Col_mMS (SPADES assembly) (version 2) | ecosystem: Host-associated > Plants > Roots >...
GATGAAGATCGACGACCTGCTCGACATCCAGCCCCGCCTTGCGCACCCAGTCCGACATGGCCTGATGCGAGAAGCCGAGACGGACATGGGCATGTTCGTCGCGAAGATATTCGAGGCTGTGCGGCGCAAGATCGATGATGACGAGACGCCCGCCCGGCCGCAGCATGCGCGCGGCTTCCGTGAGCGCGATATCAGGCTGATCGAAGAAGTGCAGCACCTGATGGATCGTTACCAGATCGAAGTCCTGCCCCTCGAACGGCAGGTTCAGGATATCGGCGTGGCGCACCGAAGCCGTCGTGATCCGCGACTTGTCGAGATTGGCGCGCGCCACGCTCAGCATGTCGCGGCTGGCATCGACACCGATTGCATGGCGATAACGACCGGCCAGAAGCTCCAGCATGCGGCCAGTGCCGGTGCCAAGGTCGAGCAGGGAATCGATCGGGTTGGCGCCGAGCAGCTTGATGACGGCCGCATCCACCTCTTCGTCAGCGGCGTGCAGACGGCGAAGCTCGTCCCATTCGGCGGCGTTGCGGCTGAAATAGGCCTGTGCCCGCTCGGCCCGCTGCCGCTTGACGGTGGCAAGGCGCTCACCGTCACGCTGGACGACGGGGTCGTTTTCGGAGACATGCTTCAGCAGCGCTCGCACCAGCGCGGCTGCCTTGCCTTCGTGCGCCAGGCGGAAATAGGCCCAGGCGCCTTCCTGATAGCGGTCGATCAGCTCCGCCTCGCCAAGCAGCTTCAGATGCCGGGAGATGCGGGGTTGGGATTGACCGAGAATTTCCGTAAGATCGGTGACGGTGAGATCGCCCGCCGCCAGCAGCGCGAGGAGCCGCAGGCGCGTCGGTTCGCCGGCCGCCTTCAAGACGTCCACCAGCGCATCCAGTCCAAGCCTTAAGGGTTCGCTCATATTCTACCCAATCAAGATATAAAGATATCTTTATGTGATTTGGGTAGCGGAGGCAAGCGGCATTTCACCGATTTGCGAAATTGCCTGTATCGATAACGACAGCAGACATCAAAAAAAAGCCCCGGACCAGCCGGGGCTTCGAAATGCACAAAAAACCGATTAGCGGGTCAGACGCTTGTGAGCCTGGCTGCCGGGATTAAGGGCGTCAGGGCCAAGGCGGCGGACCTTGTCCTGTTCATAATCCTCGAAGTTGCCTTCGAACCACTCGACATGGCCCTCGCCTTCGAAAGCGAGAATATGCGTGGCCAGACGGTCGAGGAACATGCGATCGTGGCTGATGATGATGGCGCAGCCGGCAAATGCTTCCAGCGCGCTTTCCAGAGCACCGAGCGTTTCCGTATCGAGGTCGTTGGTCGGTTCGTCGAGCAGCAGAACGTTGCCGCCGGCCTTCAGCATCTTGGCAAGGTGAACGCGGTTGCGCTGACCACCCGAAAGATTGCCGACCTTCTGCTGCTGATCGCCGCCCTTGAAGTTGAAGGCGCCGCAATAGGCGCGCGAGTTCATGTCGAACTTGCCAAGCTTGATGACTTCTGCGCCGCCGGAGATTTCTTCCCAGACGGTCTTGTTGCCGTCCAGCGCATCGCGGCTCTGGTCGACATAACCGAGATGCACGGTCTCGCCGATACGGATCGAACCACTGTCGGGCTTTTCCTGGCCGGTGATCATCTTGAACAGCGTCGTCTTGCCGGCGCCGTTCGGGCCGATAATGCCCACGATGCCGCCCGGCGGCAGCTTGATCGATAGATCGTTGATCAGCGTGCGGCCCTCGAAGCCCTTGGTGATACCGTCCATCTCGATGACCACCTGGCCGAGACGCTCGCTGACCGGGATGATGATCTGCGCGTCGCCAGGACGCTGCTTCTCGGCGGCTTCCACCAACTGCTCGTAGGACTTGATACGCGCCTTGGACTTGGCCTGACGGGCCTTCGGGCTGGAAGCAATCCATTCCTGTTCACGGCTGATGGCCTTCTGGCGACCGGCCTCTTCGCGGTTTTCCTGCAGCATGCGCTTGGCCTTCGCCTGCAGATAGGCCGAGTAGTTGCCTTCGTAAGGAATGCCGCGGCCGCGATCGAGCTCGAGGATCCAGCCGGTGACGTTATCCAGGAAGTAGCGATCGTGGGTGATCATCATTACGGCGCCCGGGTAGTCGCGCAGATGCTTTTCGAGCCAGGCGATGGTTTCGGCGTCCAGATGGTTGGTCGGTTCGTCGAGCAGCAGCAGGTCCGGCTGCGACAGAAGCAGGCGGCAGAGCGCGATACGACGGCGCTCACCGCCCGACAGCGTCGTCACATCGGCGTCGCGCGGCGGGCAACGCAGGGCTTCCATCGCCATCTCGACCTGGCTTTCCAGATCCCAGAGGTTCTGGCTGTCGATGATGTCCTGGAGCTTCGCACCCTCTTCCGCCGTCTCGTCGGAATAGTTCATCATCAATTCGTTGTAGCGATCGACGATCGCCGTCTTGGAAGCGACCCCTTCCATGACGTTCTCGAACACCGTCTTGCTGGGGTCGAGCTTCGGCTCCTGCTCCAGGTAGCCGACCGTCGCGCCTTCGGCGAGCCAGGCTTCCCCGGTATATTCCTTGTCCTGGCCGGCAATGATGCGCAGCACGGTGGATTTACCGGCACCGTTCGGACCCAGGATACCGATCTTGGCATCGGGGTAGAAGGAAAGATGGATATTCTCGAGGATCTTCTTATTGCCATAGGCCTTGTTGAGGCCGGACATATGATAGATGAACTGGCGTGCCATGCTGGGATGCTCCGGGCGGAAACTTGAAATCGTGGCCGCTATGTAGGCGAAACCACGCCCGCGGGCAACGCCGAAACCCTGTTTCGTCAGGATTTCGGCATGTTTCCATCAGAAGCCGGCGGCATCCACAAGGCCTTCATCGCAGCCGAAGGACGTCTGCCCTGCCCCCTGGATGAGGCCGCCGAGGCCCTTCTCCTTCGCTTGAGCCGAAACGGCATCCTGCGAAAGCCCGATCGTCAGCTCGCTGATCACGCGCTTGTTGCCGACGCGGCGGCAGCTCATTTTCACGCGGTCGCCGGCGCCGGCGCCGAAGCTCTTGTCGAAAGCCGCCTTGATCGCATCGGCCTTCAGTACCTTGCCGACATTGGCAGCGAAGAGATCGCGCACGGCCGAAGCATTGAGATCGCCCATCAGGTGAATAGCGGTGGCGAAATAATCGTCGGCACTCATCTTCGCGCAGGTGCCGTGCTTGATCCACTCATGCCGCTCGAGTCCCGATTGCGTGCCGGGCATCGCCTTGTCGAGCGCGCTCTTCGTCTCGGCAGAAAGGCTCACCGCCGGCAGGCTCTTCCAGTCGCTGTCCTTATCGGCAGCCTTCTGATCATCGGGGACACCGCAATAGTCCTGGCGCATGGGCCAGAGACCGTGGAGAGAAAAATTGGTCGCGTCATAACGATCACCGCCCTGACTGACGCATTCCGCCTTCTTCTGGTTGGTCTGGCAGAATGCCGGTTGCCAGCTTGCCGCAAGGATGAAACGCGTGCGCCCGCTTTCCTGCGCGGATACGGAACCGACTGACGACAGCGAAAGGAAGAGAATGGAAACCGAAAGGAAAAACTTGCCCATTGATAGCCCCGACAAAGAACAATACAGGAACAAACAAGCATGAAGCCGAGGATTGCGCAACCCTGAATCGCAGCAAAATCGCGCTTTCTCATGTATGAGGAGAACCGCAATGTTGCATTTGTCCTGCGATCTGGTCTTTTGGGCGCGGGAGGAATGCATGTTTTCCGAGACATTGCGGCTTCAGAATGCCGGAGCTTCGCTTGCGTGCCATCACCAGCCTGCAGAGGGCCAGGCGCACGCTATCCTGATGATTTCACACGGGCTTGCCGAACATTCGCGCCGCTACCGGCGTTTTGCCGAGGCAATGGCGGCAAGAGGTTATCATGTCTATGCGCATGACCATCGCGGCCACGGCGAGACAAGCGCACCCGATGCACCGCTCGGCCGCTTCGCGAGACGGGGCGGCATAGAGCGCGTCATCAATGATATCGCGGCCGTGCATGACTTTGCCACGACCCGCCACGCCGGCCTGCCCGTCATCCTCCTCGGCCATTCGATGGGCGGCCTGATCGCCCTCAATGCCACCGCCGATCTCCCCGGCCGTTTCACGGCCCTTGCCGTCTGGAATTCGAATTTCGCCGTTGGACTTTCGGGCCGCGTTGCGCAGGCGATCCTGCTTACCGAGCGCATGCTCAAAGGCTCGGATGTGCCAAGCGACATGCTGCCGAGGCTGACATTTTCCGCCTGGGGCAAATCCATTCCCAACCACCGGACGGAATTCGACTGGCTGTCGCGCAATCCGGCCGAGGTCGATGCCTATATCGCCGATCCGCTCTGCGGCTTCGACCCCTCGGTATCGCTCTGGCTCGATGTCTTCGCCCTCACTTTCCGCGGCATCGAGAAGGAGCGGCTCAAGAGGCTGCCGAAAGACCTGCCGATCCATCTGGTCGGCGGCGGTCAGGACCCGGCAACCATCAATGGAAAAGCCGTCCTCTGGCTGTCAAAACATTTGAGAAGTCAGGGCTTCTCCCGTATCAGCACGGAGATATATCAGGACATGCGGCATGAAACGCTGAACGAGATCGGCGCGCAAACGGCAATTGCGGATTTCGCCGGCTGGTGCGACGCGGCGATCCGCACGGTCCCGAGCGAAAGGATCTGAGATGACGAGCACGAGTTCCATACACCATCCCGCCGCCTCCGAGGTGACGTTCGGCCTGCTTTTTATGTTCTTGTCGGTGATGATCTCGCCGCTGATCGACATCTTCTCGAAGCTCGCCACCGCGACGATCTCGTCCACCGAAGTCGCCGGCTTCCGCTTCGTCATCCAGTCGCTCACCATGCTGCCTTTCGTCTTCCTGCGCGGCGCGAAGATCCAGTTTTCGCTGAAGCAGAGCTGGTATCATGCCATCCGTGGCGCCATGGTCACCATTTCGATGATCTGCTTCGTCACGACGCTGAAGGTCATGGCAGTTGCCGATGCCATCGCCATCTTCTTCGTCGAGCCGATCATTCTCACGATCCTCGGCAGTATCTTCCTGAAGGAAACGATCGGCTGGCGGCGCTACAGCGCCTGCGCTGTCGGCTTCCTGGGCGCCCTGCTGATCATCCAGCCGAGCTTCGAGCAGGTCGGCTATATCGCTCTGCTGCCCGTCGTCAGCGCCTTCTGCATCGCCGTCTTCGCGCTGATGACGCGCGTGCTGTCACACCGGGAGGACCCCTGGGCCATGCAGTTCCAGACCGGCCTCTGGGGCATCTTCTTCTGCGCCGTCATCCTCTTCATCGGCCATGGCAGCGGCTCCGACATCATCGATACGGCCATGCCCGATCTTCCGGCCTTCGGTTACCTGCTCGGCACCGGCATTGCCGCGGCGATAACAGGTATCCTCGCCGCTTACGCCTATCGCGCCGCCCCGGCTTCGACGCTGGCGCCGCTGCAATATCTGGAAATCGTCTCTGCCACAGCCTTTGCCTGGATGGTCTTCGGCGATTTCCCGGATGCGCTGAAATGGGTCGGCATCCTCATCGTCATCGCGTCTGGCCTCTACATCATCTGGCGTGAGCAGCGCTTTGCTTCCAAACCCGTATCCGATACATCTGAGGTGACGCGGGCGCCCTGAAATCCGCCGCTCATGAGGGGAGTTTGGGAGGAATTTGGGAGGAACATGACGCAAGACGTGAAGAAGAAACCGCCGCTTGCGGGCATAAGGGTCATCGAGCTTGCGCGCGTGCTGGCCGGGCCCTGGGCGGGTCAGATGCTGGCCGATCTCGGCGCCGATGTCATCAAGGTGGAAAATCCCGATGGCGGCGACGACACGAGGCATTGGGGACCGCCCTTCGTCCAAGGCGCGGATGGAGAAAACCTCTCTGCGGCCTATTACCATTCCGCCAATCGCGGCAAGCGCTCCATCACCGCAGACCTGAAGAGCGAGGAAGGCCAGTCGCTGGTGCGCCGCCTCGTTGCGACAGCCGATGTGCTGATCGAGAATTTCAAACTTGGAGGTCTCGTCAAATACGGGCTCGATTACGAGAGCCTGAAGGCGATCAATCCGCGCCTCGTCTATTGCTCCATTACCGGCTTCGGCCAGACCGGCCCCTATGCCAATCTCGCCGGCTACGATTACATCGTCCAGGGCATGTCCGGCTTCATGTCGATCACGGGCGAACCCGAGGGACAGCCGATGAAGGCGGGTGTGGCGATCGCCGATGTCTTCACCGGCATCTACGCGGTCTCGGCTATCGAAGCCGCCCTCATCCATGCGCTGAAATCAGGCGAAGGCCAGTTCATCGACATGGCGCTGCTCGATGTGCAATCGGCCGTGCTCGCCAACCAGAACATGAACTACCTAGTCTCCGGCCGCGCGCCCGTGCGCCTCGGCAACGCGCATCCGAATATCTCGCCCTATGAAGTCGTGCCGACGGCTGACGGCTATCTCATTCTTGCCGTCGGCAATGACGGCCAATTCCGCCGGCTCTGCACGATCCTCGACCTCGTCATCGGCGATGACGAGAATTTCGCGACAAATAAGGCACGCGTTGCCAATAGAGACGCAGTGCGCAGGCTTGTCTCGACTGAAACACTGAAATGGCAAAAAGCCGATCTGCTGAAAGCCTGCGAGGACAACGCCGTGCCGGCTGGCGCTATCAACACGATCGAGGAAATGTTCGCCGATCCGCAGATTACCGCGCGCGGCCTGCGCATCGACCTGCCGGATGCGGCGGGCACGATGATACCGGGTGTGCGCACGCCGGTGGTCCTGTCGGAAACGCCGCTGCGCTACGAACGGCCGAGCCCGCGTCTTGGTGAACACAATGCCGAAGTGCTGGCCGAACTTGAGGAATGGGAGAGGAAGACGTCACCATGAGGAGGAAGGAGCCATGAAGAGGACAGGCGGACAATTGATCGTCGAGGCGCTGAAGGCAAACGGCGTCAAACGCCTCTCCTGCGTGCCCGGAGAAAGCTTCCTTGCGGTGCTCGACGCCCTGCATGACAGCGATATCGACGTGATCGTCTGCCGTCAGGAAGGTGGCGCAGCAATGATGGCGGATTGCTGGGGTCGGCTGACCGGCGAGCCCGGCATCTGCATGGTCACCCGCGGCCCCGGCGCCACCAATGCTTCTGCCGGCCTCCATATCGCCAGACAGGATTCGATCCCGATGATCCTCTTCATCGGCCAGGTCCAGCGGGAGGCGCGCGAGCGCGAAGCTTTCCAGGAGGTAGAATTCCGCCGCGCCTTCACCGAATTCGCCAAATGGGTCGGCGAGATCGACGATGCCGCCCGCATCCCGGAATTCGTCACCCGCGCCTTTGCGATCGCCACATCCGGCCGCCCGGGTCCGGTCGTGCTGACCCTGCCGGAAGACATGCTGCGCGACGAAGTGGAAGCGCCCCGTGCCAAGCGCTACACCCGCGTCGAGGCCCATCCGGGCCGCAGCCAGATCGATGATCTCTACCTGCGCCTCTTGAAGGCCGAGCGGCCGATGGTCATCCTCGGCGGTACCCGCTGGGATGCCGATGCTGTCTCCGATTTCCAGGCCTTCACCGAGCGTTTCAACTTACCCGTCGGCTGTTCCTTCCGCCGGCAGATGCTGTTCGACCACCTGCATCCTTGCTACGCCGGCGATGTCGGCATCGGCATCAATCCGGCGCTGGCGAAAGAAATCAAGGAAAGCGACCTGCTGATCCTGCTCGGCAGCCGCATGTCGGAAATGCCCTCCTCGGGCTATACGCTGCTCGATATCCCCTACCCGGCCCAGTCGCTCGTCCACATCCATCCGGATCCGTCAGAGCTCGGTCGCGTCTATCGTCCTGATCTCGCCATCTGCGCCAGCCCTGCCGATTTCGTCGAAGCGCTCGCCGATCTGGAAGCGCCGTCCGAACCGCGCTGGGCGGAGCGGACCGAACGCATGCATCACTCGTATCTCGCCTGGTCTAAGCCGCCGGCCACGGGTCCGGGCGCCGTCCATATGGGGCCGATCATGGAATGGCTGGAGGCCAATACCAAGCCGGACACGATCTTCACCAATGGCGCCGGCAACTATGCCACCTGGTTACATCGCTTCCATCGCTTCCGCCGCTTCAACACGCAGGCGGCGCCGACATCGGGCTCGATGGGCTACGGCCTGCCGGCCGCAGTCGCCGCCAAGCAGCTTTTTCCCGATCGGGACGTCATCTGCTTTGCCGGCGATGGCTGCTTCCTCATGCACGGACAGGAATTTGCGACCGCAGTGCGCTACGGCCTGCCGATCATCACGGTCGTCGTCAATAACGGCATCTACGGCACGATCCGAATGCATCAGGAACGCGAATATCCAGGCCGCGTCAGCGCCACGGATCTCACCAATCCGGATTTTGCCGCCCTTGCCCGCGCCTATGGCGGCCATGGCGAGACGGTGGAAAAGACCGGGAATTTCGCACCGGCCTTCGAGCGCGCGCGCGACAGCGGCAAGCCGGCGATCATCGAAATCAAGCTGGATCCCGAGGCGATCACGCCAACCCGGACGCTCTCGGAAATTTCTCAAACAAAAAGCCGGTGAGTCCATGAACTCGTCCCTGGGGAGTAGTTCACACCTCACCGGCCTCTAATAGCAATTCCCCCGGCGCTCTTAGTCGAGAGCGGCCGTCACGATGAACTCGACCTTGTACTTCGGCGCAGCGAGCTTGGCTTCGCTGGTGGCGCGGGCCGGCGGGTTTGCCGGGTCGATCCAGCCTTCCCAGACGGCGTTCATCTCTGCGAAGTAAGCGATGTCAGAGAGATAGATGATCGTCTGCAGGATCTTCGACTTGCTGCTGCCGGCGGCAGCCAGCAGACGGTCGACTTCGCCAAGCGCGGACTTGCACTGATCGGCAACGCTTTCGCCTTCGCCGACCTGGCCTGCGAGATAAACGGTGTTGCCGTGGATGACGGCGCCGCTCATGCGGGCGCCGATATCGATACGCTTGATGCTCATCGTGTTCTCCTGTTCATCAAATGAAAGACGCCGCGTTCAGGCGGCGTCGAATTGTGTCCGGATGGACCGGATCAGGCGCGGATATGATGCGTCTTCTGATAGATCGCCGTGGAGCGTGCGCCGGAGCGGCAGTAGCCGAGCATTGGGCGTTCGAATTCGTCGAGCGCATCGACCATGCCCTGCACGGCTTCCTCGGTCACCCCCATCGGGCCGACAGGCACATGGGTGATCTCAAGGCCGATCTCCTTGGCGCGGGCTTCGATGACGGCAAAGGGCGTCTGGTCCGGGCTTTCGTCGTCCGGACGATGGCAGATGATGGACTTGAAACCGAGGGCCTTGATCTGGTCGAGATCCTCAACCGTGATCTGGCCGGAAACGGAGTATTCATCGTCGATCTGGCGGATATCCATCGTCTCAATCTCCTCGAAAATGGTGGGCTGAAGGTCTACGACGCGCTCCTGTAGGCGTCAACACGTCTTCAGCCAATCACCTTCATTAGACGAAGGCGAAACGCAGGCCATAGCTGCGGCTTTCACCCGGCTTCAGCCAGTTGAACTCGCCGGCCGCTTCCAGCTCATGGCGCAGCACCCAGCGGTGCGAGACTGGCTCGATACCGACGATATGCGCCGGCGCCTTCTGGTTCCGCCAGATCTGCAGATGCGGCAGCGTATCGGCGCGAAACCGCACTCTGAGCGTCCTGCCGCCAATCGCCGCAATCGGCCCGAGCCGGACTTCGGCAAAGCTCTCCTCGGTGGCCGGAGCCTCGACGCAGAAGATACCGCCCGGCTCCTCGCCGAAAGTCCAGGGAAAACCGCCGCCCTCCAGCATCCGGCCTTCGAGCCGTGTCCCCGCATCCAGCCATTTGCCGCCGGTGTTCATGTGATACATGAGAAAGGTCGGCACGGTCTCATTGCTCGTATTGACGATGCGATCCTCCAGCGAAACCTCGCCGGTGGCCCCGTCGATCCGCCACAGCCGCTCGATGCGCTGCGGCAGCCCCTCCACCGTGGTGATATCGATATCGGCGCGGGATTCGGCATTGCCATTCTCGAACGTCGTCCAGAGCACCTTGGCCGGATGGCCGGAGGCCGAACCGTGCAGCGGATAGATCCTGCCGTCCGTGCCGGGAATTGGCTGGCGGTGACGGATATGATCGGGACCGCAGGTGAAGAGGAAGCCTTCCAGTGAATGATCGATTCGCGGGTCGCCATCATCAGGGATGGCCCGCTTGGGCGCGATGTCGATGCCCTCGACGATGCAGTCGGCGATATCCAGCACCGATGTTTCGTCCAGCATCAGGCGCGGCCCGCTTGCGGCGGCAAATTCGATCATCGGCTTATCCTCCCGGGGGAATCTCGGCTGCCGTAGGGTTAGGTCGCACCGCCACCCTAGTCAATCGGACGGTAAAAATGGCAGGACACAGCACCGCAACCGGCAATCTCACGGGAACGTCATTTTCGCGCAAGCGTTTACGAGTAAACGTAAAACACTGTTGTTTTTATGTTTTGTTCAGCATGGCTTAAGAAATTCCACACTAGCGTCAAAATTCGCAGGTGTGTGTCTGCCGAGCCACTGACCGAGGTGTGAGACGTGAATCGCTTTATGAAATCGGCCCTTTCTTTTTCGGCCATGCTTTTGGCGCTTGCTGCTTTCACGCCGCAGCAGGCCGATGCGCAGCAATATGGCCGCAACAGAAGCGATATCGTGCTGGTGACGCCGAGCGGCGAAATCCTCGACTACGTCCCGCCGGGCCGCGGCTTCGTCTATGCCCAGGACTATCGCGGCAACCGCGTGCTGATCGATCGCTATGGCAACATCATCGCCACCGAAATGCGCGCTCGTGGCTACTACTCGCCGCGCACGACACGCGAGGCCTCCAACGCCCCTTACAACGACGATCCCTATTATTCTGATGGTAACGGCTACGGCGATACGCGCTATTCCGAGCGCGGCCCGGTAACGGGCTCCATCCCGCGTGACGTGGCCATCGAGCGCCAGCCGCTCGAGGAGCAGGCCTATCCCGGTGATCCGCAGGGCCAGGACGACTACGCCGCGGTCGAGCCAGACCAGCAGATCCCACCGGCCGACGAGCCCCGCCAGGCACCGCCGGAGCCAGTGATCACGCTCAAGGACAAGTCCAAGCCGGAAATCGTGGCGCTTCAGGTGTTTCTGGATCGCGCAGGTGTTTCGCCCGGCGTCATCGACGGCCACATGGGCTCCAATGTCACCAAGGCGATTTACGCTTATGAACAGATGACCGGCACCAAGCTCGATCCGAACAATACGGATGCAATCCTCGAAGAGCTGCGCATGAATGGCGGTCTGCCGGTCGTGAACTATACGATCACGGATGCGGATGCCGCCGGTCCCTATGTCGCGCAGATCCCGGAAGACTATTCGCAGAAGGCGCTCCTGCCCTCGCTCGCCTATACGACTGTGACGGAAGCGCTCGCGGAACGTTTCCACATGGATGAGAATTTCCTGAAGGAAATGAACCCCGGCGCGGACTTCACCATTCCCGGTACTGTCATCAAGGTCGTCAATCCCGGCGACAACAAGAAGGGGGCAGTCGCAAAGATCCTCGCCGACAAGGGCCGTAAGCAGGTCTTTGCCTATGACGACGCCGGCAACCTCGTTGCCGCCTATCCGGCCTCTATCGGCTCCACGGACACGCCCTCGCCTTCTGGCACGGTGACGGTCGAGCGCGTCGCCTTTAATCCTGGCTACACCTACAATCCGAAGATCAATTTCCAGCAGGGCACAAACGACAGGATCCTCGACATTCCGCCCGGCCCGAATGGCCCGGTCGGCACGGTCTGGATGGCGCTTTCCAAGCCGACCTACGGCATCCACGGCACGCCCGACCCCTCCAGGATCGGCCGCACCCAGAGCCACGGCTGCATCCGCCTGACGAACTGGGATGCGACGGAGCTTGCCAAGATGGTCAAGCCCGGCGTTACGGTCGAATTCGTCGATTGAAGACACCTGTTCACCCCATGTCTTCACCGGGCGCTCACCGAACCGGGTGAGGCGCAGCCACCCCACCTGCTTGTAATCTCAAATAGAAAAATGCCCCGACACAAGCCGAGGCATCAATTCTTCTATCGAGATGTTGCGATCAGGCAGCGCTGCGCATCGCGTTTGCCAGCCGAACAGCAACCGGAAGCCGGCCCGGCACCTTGCGAATGATTTCCTCTGCGAAACAGAGGGCATTTTCACGGGCCTTGTCGAGATTGCTGACGCGCATCGGATCCATCGTGTGCAGCGTGCCGCCGCAATCGAAGATGTCGCGGAAGGCCGAGCGTTCGATGATGGCCGTATCGAGAACCGGCACATGGCGCTCGTTCAACAGCGCCTTGACGAGCTGCAGCGCGCGGGTGGTGACCATGGAGTTGACACGCGTCAGCACGACCGAATGACCGATCTTGATGCTTGCCTTCTCCTCAAGATACTGCAGGAGTTCGAGAACCTGGGCGCCGCCGCGGGCATCCATGGCGCAGCCCTGGATCGGGATCAGCACGTGGTCGGAGAGGCCGACGGCCGTCGCCAGCAGCGGATTGCGCGCGCCCGGCAGGTCGATGATGAAATAATCGGTATTGTGCTTGTTTTCGCTGACGTGCTGCGGCAGCGAGGCAGTCGTTACAAAATCGATGACGCTGATGTTGGGCACATGGCCGGAGATTTCGTGCCAGCGCGAAATCCAGTGCTGCGGATCGGCATCGAGAATGGTGACGCGGTAGCCCTGACGGGCAAGCTCGGTGGCAAGCAGCAATACGGCCGTGGTCTTGCCGGCGCCGCCCTTGGTATTTGCGAATGTGATGACTGGCATATTCTTAGTCCTCGAAGGGAATTGGCGCGAGCCGGCATCGCTCGTTGTTAATCGCACTGTCGGAGCATCGTGCGGTTAACCCATCCTTTCCAATCGTGGTTAACAAACTCTAAACACGCCCGCCGAAATTGCGGCCTGCATTTTTCGCATCCCCCAAAATAGGGACGCCTTAAAATTCAAAAACCAACAAAAAAGCCCGGAAAACCAGGGTTTTCCGGGCAAGTCGATAGGTCCGCCTTTATCTGATTAGAAACAATCCGCAAACAGGGTCTTGGTATTTTCGAGCGTCATTGCAACCGGATTACCGCCGGCACTCGGGTCTTCGATCGCCATCGCCGCCAGTTCATCGATCCGGTCGGAGGTGATTCCCATCGCCGTCAGATTGTCCGGGACGTTGAGTTCGGAACGCAGCCTCAGCACGTAATCGTAGAAGCCGTCGAATCCGCCTGATATGCCGAGATAGGCTGCGGCGCGCGCAATCTTCTCTTCGATGGCCGGGCGGTTGAAGCGCAGCACAGCAGGCATCACGACCGCATTGGTCATACCGTGATGCGTGTTGTAGACGGCGCCGATCGGGTGCGAGAGCGCGTGGATGGCGCCAAGCCCCTTCTGGAAGGCGACTGCGCCCATGGCGGCTGCCGACATCATGTTGGCGCGCGCTTCCAGATCCGTGCCTTCCTTATAGGCGCGCGGCAGGAATTCCTTGACGAGGCGCATACCTTCCAGCGCGATGCCGGCCGACATCGGATGGTAGAACGGCGAAGAGTAAGCCTCCAGGCAATGGGCGAAGGCATCCATGCCAGTGCCGGCGGTGATGATCTTGGGCATGCCGACCGTCAGTTCCGGATCGGCGATGACGACACCCGGCAGGAATTTCGGATGGAAGATGATCTTCTTCACATGAGTCGAGGAATTGGTGATGACGCTGGCGCGACCGACTTCCGAGCCGGTGCCGGCCGTCGTCGGCACGGCAACGATCGGCGCGATGCCTTCGATGCTCGCGCGCGTCCACCAGTCGCCGATATCTTCAAAATCCCAGACGGGGCGCGTCTGGCCGACCATGAAGGCCACGCACTTGCCGAGATCGAGGCCCGAGCCGCCGCCGAAGGCGACGACTCCGTCATGGCCGCCGTCGCGAAAGGCCTTGATGCCGGCTTCGAGGTTCTTCTCGTTCGGGTTCGGATCGACGTCGGCGAAGATCGCCCGACCGAGGCCGGCATCTTCGAGAATGTCGAGTGCGTTCTTGGTGATCGCCATCGAGGCGAGGCCGCGGTCGGTGACGAGCAGCGGCTTCTTCATGCCGAGGCTCTTGCAGGCGTCGGCCAGTTCCTTGATGCGGCCGCGGCCGAGCTTGACGGATGTCGGGTAGCTCCAGTTGGCGGTGATGTTGGCGCTGCTCATGCTGTAACCTTCTTGAGATGGTAGGATTTCGGGCGTGTCAGATTGTGGAAACCGATGATCGACAGCGAGCCGCCGCGGCCAGTTTCCTTGACGCCGGTCCAGCACAGAGCCGGATCGAGATAATCGGCGCGGTTCATGAAGACGGTGCCGGTTTCGATTTCGCGGCCGAGCCGCCCTGCCCGCTCAGCATCCTTGGTCCAGAGCGACGCCGTCAGCCCGTACTGACTGTCGTTCATCAGCGCCAGCGCCTCGTCGTCGTTCCTCACCTTCATGATGCCGACAGCCGGACCGAAGGTTTCTTCGCGCATGAAGGCCATGGAATGGTCGACATTGACGAGGATCTGCGGTGGGAGATAAGCGCCGCCATCATCGGCCGGGAAGAGCTTCGGATCGACCAGCGCCTTGGCGCCCTTGGCGACCGCGTCGGCGATCTGCTCGCGCACCACCTTGGCGAAGCGCTTGTGCGCCATCGGACCAAGCGTCGTTTCCGGATCGAGCGGATTGCCGAGCTTGTAGTTCGAGACCCAGGCGACCGACTTCTCGACGAAGGCGTCATAGAGCGATTCATGCACATAGATGCGCTCGATGCCGCAGCAGCACTGGCCGGAATTATAGGTCGCGCCATCCATCAGCGTATCGACGGCCGCATCGAGATCGGCATCTTCCATCACATAGCCCGGATCCTTGCCGCCGAGCTCGAGGCCGAGACCGGTAAAGGTGCCGGCAGCAGCGCGCTCCATCGAGCGGCCGCCTTCGACCGAACCAGTGAAATTGACGAAGTTGAAGCTGCCGGCGGCAATCAGGGCCGAGGTCGTCTCATGATCGAGGAAGACGTTCTGGAAGACATCTTCGGGCACGCCGGCCTCGACGAAGGCCTGCACCAGGCGCTCACCGACGAGCAGCGTCTGCGAGGCATGCTTGAGCACGACGGTATTGCCAGCCATCAGCGCCGGAGCGATCGTGTTGATCGCTGTCATATAGGGATAGTTCCAAGGCGCCACGACGAAGACGACGCCATGGGCTTCGCGCTCGATGCGGCGCTCGAACTTGTCGCTCTCCTCGACGACGAGCGGCGCCAAAGCGTCAGCCGCGATCGAGGCGACATAGTTGGAGCGTTCGTTGAAGCCGCGATATTCGCCGCCATACTTGATCGGCCGGCCCATCTGCCAGGCAAGCTCGGGCACGACGACATCGGACATCTCGTTGAGACGGGCGACCCCCTTCAGCACCAGCTGGATACGCTGTTCAAGCGGGCGCTTGGCCCAAGCCTTCTGCGCCTTGCGCGCACGCGCCACGGCATCCTTTGCCGCTTCAAGCGAAAGCGCCGGACGCTCCGCATAAACAGAGCCGTCAATCGGCGAAATGCATTGGATCATTGTCATGATCTAAATCCTGTTTTCTTCTGAGCCGCAGGGAAAGATGCCACGACTTATCCTCCGCAAGGAGAATTCAGTCGGGCGGCTTTCCGCTTCGGATATGTTCTTAAGCTCTCTCGAAGCCGCGCGCCACTTCCCAATCCGTGATGCGGCGGTCGTATTCCTCCTGCTCCCATTCGGCAGCGCGGGTATAGTGGTCGATGACTTCGTCGCCGAAGGCTGCGCGCAGCATCTCCGATTCCGTCATCGCCTTGGTGGCAGAGCGCAGCGTGCGCGGGATCTCGCGGATGTCCTTGCCGAAATAGGCGTCACCTACATACGGTGCCTCCAGTTCCAGCTTCTTTTCGATGCCGTCGATACCGGCGGCAAGCAGGGCCGCAAAGGCAAGGTAAGGATTGAGATCGGAGCCGCCGACGCGGCATTCGATGCGGATCGCCTTGGTTTCCTCGCCACAGAGGCGGTAGCCTGCCGTGCGGTTGTCCTTGCTCCACACGGCCTTGGTCGGCGCGAAGGTGCCTGCCATGAAGCGCTTGTAGGAGTTGATGTACGGCGCCAGGAAATAGGTGATCTCGCTCGCGTGGCTGAGCAGCCCGGCAATATAGTTCTGCATCAGCGGCGTCATGCCATGATGGCCGGCATGATCGAAGAACAGCGGTTTTTCTTCCAGGCTCCAGAGCGACTGGTGGATATGCGAGGAGCTGCCGGCGGCATTGTAATGCCACTTGGCAAGGAAGGTGATCGCCTTGCCCTTCGACCAGGCGATTTCCTTGCAGCCGTTCTTGATGATCGCATGCCTGTCGGCCATGGTGAGCGCATCGGCATAACGCACATTGATTTCTTCCTGGCCGGCCGAGGCCTCGCCCTTGGAATTTTCGACCGGGATGCCCGCACCCTGCAGGCCCTTTCGGATTGCCCGCATGACCTCTTCTTCCTTGGTCGTCTGGAAGATGTGGTAGTCCTCATTATAGGCGCTGGCGAGCTTCAGGTTGCGGTATCCGGAAGCCTGTGCCGCCTCGTAAGTCTGGTCGAAGAGGAAGAATTCGAGCTCGGAGGCCATATAGGCCTTCATGCCCATATCCTCCAGGCGCTTCACCTGCTTCTTCAGGATCGCACGCGGCGAATGGGCCACTTCCTCATGCGTATGGTGGTCGAGCACGTCGCAGAGCACGAGCGCAGTGCCTTCGAGCCACGGAATGAGCCGCAGCGTCGAAAGGTCCGGCTTCATCGTATAGTCGCCGTAACCCTTTTCCCAGCTTGTTGCCTTGTAGCCGGAGACGGTTTCCATCTCCATGTCGGTCGCCTGCAGGTAGTTGCAGCTGTGTGTCTCCTTCCAGGCGCTTTCGAGGAAAAACTCCGCCTGGAAACGCTTGCCCATCAGGCGCCCCTGCATGTCCACCTGGCAGGCGAGCACCGTATCGATGCGCCCGTCGGCAACGTCCTGTCTGAGATCGTCGAGAGTATAGCTGCTCATGATTCATCCGCCTGAAATTGAAACCGGGAAATCGGGACAACGAAACGGCATGCGGCCGCCGGGATCAACCCGCCCGATGCCTTTTCGTTGAACCGTGATGGGGCCGCATGGTGCGGCCCCGCCATGTGAGAGGGAAGCCTCAGTTCTTAACCTTCGCCGACAGCCTTTTCGGCCGCTGCGATTTCGGCCTGGCGCCTGGCCACCTCGTCGCCGATCGGCGGACCCTTGAAGCGGCGGCTTTCGAAGCCGAACCAGACGATGCCGGTCAGGACGAGGAAGCCAACGGTCACATAGAGTGCCGGTCCATTCGGCGGCTGAATGCCGAGAATGAAGATCAGGATCATCGCCAGGATCGAGAGAACCGCGAAGAGCTTGAACATGCCCTCACCGAGGTTCCACGGACCCATCTTATCCCACTTCGAGGTGCCCCAGGCAAAGAGGCCGAGCGCGATCGGGATCGCGAAGGAGAAGAACAGGAAGATGACCGTGCACGATACAACGATCGTGTAAACCGGCGTCTCGCCGATCGATACGAGCGACGAGCCCCAAACGAAGAGGACCGAGAGGATCGAGCCCGTCCAGATGGCGGCAACCGGCGTGCGGTAGTTCGGGCTGACCTTCGACAGCGCCTTGGAGGCCGGCAGGCCGCCGTCGCGCGAGAAGGCGAAGATCATGCGCGAGACCGAGGTGACGGTCGCAAGGCCGCACAGCCACTGGCTGACGAGGATCGCGAGATAGAGAATGTCCTTCACGGTCGAATTGACCTGGGTATCCATCGCCCAGAAGAACACGTTCCAGCCCTGTTTTGCCGCGTCGTCCATGTTCGGCAGCATGAGCACGAAAGCGCATAGCATGATGTAGCCGAAAAGAGCCGACCACAGTACGGAGGAGACCATGCCGCGCGGCACGGAATGCGCCGCCTTGACGGTCTCTTCCGACGTATGGGCAGAAGCGTCATAACCGGTGATCGTGTAGATCGGCAGCAGCAGGCCGAGCAGGAAGACCCAGAGGCCAGACGTTGCCGGCCAGACATTGCCGCCCGCTTCGCCCGAATAGTTGGCAAAGGTGAAGAGACGGCCGAACTCATAGGACGGAGCCGACAGCAGGCACACGGCGGCGAGCGCGATCGCGGTTGCGAAGATCAGGTAGCCGGAGAAGTCCGTCAGCTTTGCGGTGAGCCCGATGCCCATATGGTTCACGAGCGCCTGCGCGCCGGTGATGATCACCAGAAAGATGATGCGCACCGTCGTCGTGTCCGTCAGGCCGAGATAGCCCGTGCCGAAGGCGCCCATGAAGAAATAATAGGTGCCGACGTTGATGGCGCCGAGAACAGTGACGAGACCGAGCAGGTTGAACCAGGCGGTCAGCCAGCCGGTGAAGCGGTTGCCGAGGATCGAGCCCCAGTGATAGAGGCCGCCCGCAGTCGGATAGGCGGAGCTGATCTGCGCCATCGCAACGGCGAAAACCAGCGAAACGAAGCAGCCGACCGGCCAGCCGATGCCGATGGCGGCACCGCCTGCACCCGCGGTTGCCTGCGCGAGCGAGTTGATGCCGCCCGACAGGATGCAGATGATCGAGAAGGAAACGGCGAAGTTCGAGAACGAGCTCATCCGCCGTTCGAGTTCCTGGGCATAGCCCATGGAATGCAGGATGCTCATATCCTGCTTCTTATCACTTTCGGAATAGTCCGACATGACTTCCCCCTGTTGACAATCGCCCGCGGGATTGCGGCCGATCCTATGCCAATAGTGCCCGTGGCTTTTCACCTTGCGGGCTGTTCGCAGTTAAACTGCTCCCCGGGGTCTTCTTTTTATTCAGGCATCCAGACTCTGCTGGAGAAGCCTTGTGAGATAGTCGGCCACGACCCCTTGGCCGGTATCGTCTGCGATGAGGTCGTTGCGGACCTCGATCATGACATTGCGAAGCCCGTTTGAAATGCCGTGCAGGATCAGCGTGTGCGTCACGCCGTCCTCAGGCCCATAGGGTTCGTTGCGTTCGGTACGGTAGAGCGGCGCCTCGGCCGCAAAATCCAGCATGCGGTCGGCAAGGCGGCTGTCCTCGTCGTGGAGAATGCCGAGCTCGACGGCGCGCTGCCGGCCATTATAGACCGGAGTGAAGCTGTGGATCGTCACGATGACGCTGTCCTGCCCCCTCGCCTGCCGGTCGCGGATCAAGGCGCGCACGCCGTCATGGAATGGCAGGTAGAGAGCCTCCGTGCGGGCCAGGCGCTCGTCTTCGGTCAAATCCTTGTTACCGGGAATCGTATAGATCTCGCTGACCTCGGGCATGGCGCCCGGCGAGCTCGGCGGCCGGTTGCAGTCATAGATCAGCCGCGAGAAGCGCTGGTAGATGAGTGTCGCATCCAGAGCTGCCGAAATGGCGCGGGCAATGGCAAGCGCACCCGGATCCCAGGCGATGTGGCTCGAAAGCGCTTCTTCGGAAAGACCGAGATCGCCGAAATGTTCAGGAAGCGTGCGGGATGCGTGCTCGCAGATGATGAGCACGGGACTCTTGCCGTGAGCGCGTTCGATTGCGACGCATTCGCCGTCGGCATCGCTGAGAATTCGGGCCTGAGCCAGCACCAAAGGCGCTTCCCCCATCGCTTAATAAATTCTTTATAAGAAAAGAATTCTTCAGGTTCGCGGCAGTGTCAAGCGCACTCTGAAAATTTCTTTTCATGACAGTCATTGACATGGATTGTGACAGCGTTGTTAACTTTCAGTGGGAAAGTGGCGCTAGACCATCCCGGGGAGCAAAATCACGTGAGTGTCGCGGCCAAGACCGTTTCGGACGTCATTCATTCGTATTTCGGCGTGCTCACGCGCGCCGAAAAGCAATTGGCTGAAAGCCTTCTCGACAACTACCCCGTCTCCGGCCTCGGCAGCATCACCACTATCGCCGAAAATGCCGGCGTCTCCACGCCGACGGTCGTGCGCATGGTCCAGAAGCTCGGCTACAAGGGCTATCCGGATTTCCAGCAGCATCTGCATCAGGAAGTCGAGGCGACGATTTCCAATCCGATCGCCAAGCACGACCGATGGGCACAGAACGCGCCAGGCACGCATATATTGAACCGCTTCGCCGATGCCATCATGGGCAATCTGCGCCAGACGCTCTCCGATCTCGATACGGCGACCTTCGACAATGTCGCTACCCTGCTCTCGGACCGAAAGCGCACGCTCTATTTCGTGGGCGGGCGTATCACCGGCGCGCTTGCCGAGTACTTCTTTACCCATATGCAGGTCATTCGCCCGAACACGGCGCTGCTCTCCTCCAATTCGTCGAGCTGGCCGCAATATGTCCTCAATATGAATCCGGGCGACCTGCTTATCATCTTCGATATCCGCCGCTACGAGCAGGAAATGGTGAGCCTTGCCACTGCCGCCCGCAAGCGTGGAGCCGAAATCATCATCTTCACCGACCAGTGGGCTTCGCCCGCCGCCAAGCTCGCTCGCCACGCCTTCCGCGTGCAGATCGAGGCGCCGTCGGCATGGGATTCCTCCGTCGTCACGCTCTTCATCGTCGAGGCCCTGATCGAAGCGGTGCAGAACTCGACCTGGGACGAGACGAAGGAGCGCATGAAAACGCTGGAAGGCCTGTTCGAACAGACCCGGCTTTTCCGCAAACCCGGTTAGGAGGGACAACTAAAAAAGGGGCAAAAACAACGACAGATCTCGCGGAAACAGAAACAGTCTGTCGCAAATGAAACATCTGCCGCAAACATCTGCTATTCATGGCAAATTAACGTCATGCAACTGTCATACAAGCTTCATGTAAGCTCATTAACAGCATCGCCGGACACTGAAAACCCGAAGGAGAACTACAGTGATCTCTAACATTTCTCGACTTCTGTCGCTTTCTACTGCGATGATCGTGGCTTCGACCGTGATTGCTGCTGCAGAACCGAGCGCTGAACTTATTGCTGCCGCCAAGAAGGAAGGCACGCTGACCACGATCGCCCTCCCGCACGACTGGTGTGGCTATGGCGACGTCATTGCCGGCTTCAAGGCCAAGTACGGCCTCGAAGTCAACGAACTGAACCCGGATGCCGGCTCGGGCGACGAAGTCGAAGCCATCAAGGCCAACAAGGGCAACACCGGCCCGCAGGCTCCCGACGTTATCGACGTCGGCCTCTCCTTCGGCCCGTCCGCCAAGAAGGACGGCCTGATTCAGCCTTACAAGGTATCGACCTGGGATTCGATCCCGGACACTGCCAAGGATGCCGAAGGTTATTGGTACGGCGATTATTACGGCGTTCTCTCGTTCCTCGTGAACAAGGATCTCGTCAAGACATCGCCGGCCGACTGGTCTGACCTGAAGAAGAGCGACTACGCAAACAGCGTCGCGCTCGCAGGCGATCCGCGCACCGCCAACCAGGCCGTCCAGGGCGTTTATGCCTCTGGTCTTTCCGCATCCGGCGGTGACGCAGCCAAGGCAGGCGCGGAAGGCCTGAAGTTCTTCGCTGAACTGAACAAGAACGGCAACTTCGTTCCTGTCGTCGGCAAGGCCGCTCCCTTCGCACAGGGCTCCACGCCGATCATCGTCGCCTGGGACTACAACGCGCTTTCCTGGGGTGAAAGCCTGAAGGGCAATCCTCCGTTCGAAGTCGTCGTTCCGAAGACGGGCGTCCTTGCCGGCGTCTACGTCCAGGCCATCTCCGCCTTCGCTCCGCATCCGAACGCTGCCAAGCTCTGGATGGAATACCTCTATTCCGACGAAGGTCAGCTCGGCTGGCTGAAGGGCTATTGCCACCCGATCCGCTTCAACGATCTTGCCAAGAACAACAAGATCCCGAAGGAACTGCTCGACAAGCTGCCGCCGGCAGCAGCCTATGAAAAGGCCGTCTTCCCGACACTCGAAGAACAGGCTGCTGGCAAGGAAGCCATCACCAAGAACTGGGATTCCGTCGTCGGCGCCAGCGTCAAGTAACATCCGATCCTGCCTCTCCGCCGCAAGGCGGGGAGGCTTTCTCACTCCGACGCCCCAGGATGAGCTTTTCCATGAGCACCGTTTCAACGCCTATGGTGAGCAGCGCCCCCTTGATCAACAAAGACCGCGTGATCGACTGGCTGGGCATTGCACCCTTCATTATTTTTTCCCTGCTGTTCCTGATCATCCCCACACTCTATCTCGTGGCGGGCGCCTTCCTCACGCCCGAGGGCGATTTCACGCTGAAGAACATCGGCGATCTCTTCACTCCATCCATTATCAGCGCATACTGGATCAGTATCCGGGTCTCGGTCGCCTCCGCTCTCGGCGGTGCGCTGATCGGCTTCTTCCTCGCCTGGGCCGTCGTGCTCGGCGGTCTGCCCAGCTGGGTGCGCTCGACGCTTTTGACCTTCTCCGGCGTCGCCTCGAATTTCGCCGGCGTGCCGCTCGCCTTCGCCTTTCTCGCAACGCTCGGCCGCACCGGCCTGGTGACGGTCTTGCTGCGTGATTATTTTGGCTTCAATCTCTACGGCACTGGCTTCAACCTGCTGTCCTTCTTCGGCCTCACCATCACCTACATGTATTTCCAGATCCCGCTGATGGTGCTGATCCTGACACCGGCGCTCGACGGCATGAAGAAAGAATGGCGTGAAGCCTCTGAGATCCTCGGCGCCACCAACCGCCAATACTGGACGATGGTCGCCCTGCCAATCCTCTGGCCGAGCCTGCTCGGCACGGCGCTGCTGCTCTTCGCCAACGCCTTCGGCGCCATCGCTACCGCCTTCGCGCTGACCGGCAGCTCACTGAACATCGTGCCGATCCTGCTCTACGCGCAGATCCGCGGCGACGTTCTGCACAATGCCAACCTTGGTTACGCCATCGCGCTCGGCATGATCGTCATAACCGGCGTCTCCAATATCCTTTACCTCATGCTGCGCATGCGTGCCGAAAGGTGGCAGAAATGAAAGCTCAACGTCTTGGGGCCTGGATCGCCATTATCATCGGCGCGTCCTATTTCGTCATTCCACTGATCGGCACCATCGAGTTTTCGCTGCGTATGCGTCGTGGCGCCTATAGTTTCGACGCCTATCAGTCAGTCTTTTCGGACGTCCAGTTCCGCGAAACCTTCGGTTATTCCATGCTGATGGCGGCGCTCACCATCGTCTTCGGCATGCTGCTGGTCGTGCCGACGGCCTATTGGGTGCGCCTGCGCCTGCCGCAGATGCGTCAGGTCGTCGAATTCATCACGCTGCTGCCGCTCGTCATTCCGGCAATCGTCATCGTGTTCGGCTATCTGCGCATGTACAACTCATCGTCGATCCTGCCGCTGACGGGCTATACGACGGGCACGAACATCCTGCTGGTCATCTCCTACATCACGCTCTCGCTGCCCTACATGTACCGCTCTGTCGATACCGCCATGCGCGCCATCGACGTGCGCACGTTGACGGAAGCAGCCGAAAGCCTCGGTGCAAGCTGGATGACGATCATGTTCAAGTGCATCTTCCCGAACGTCATGAGCGGCGTTCTCTCGGGCGCCTTCATCACGCTCGCGATCGTCATGGGCGAATTCACCTTCGCAGCACTTCTGAACCGTCCAGCCTTCGGTCCCTACCTGCAGCTCGTCGGTGCGAACAAGGCCTATGAGCCTTCCGCGCTTGCGGTCATCGCATTCACGATCACCTGGCTCAGCATGGGCCTGCTCAACCTCGTTTCCCGCTTTGGCAAAGCCCGCCCGGCTAAAGCATAAGGTATTTGGCTCATGTCCTTTCTTACGCTGACCAATATTCAGAAATCCTTCGGCCAGACCCAGGTCGTCAAGAACTTCAACATGAACATCGAGAAAGGGGAATTCGTCTCCTTCCTCGGCCCCTCAGGCTGCGGCAAGACGACCGTGCTGCGCATGATCGCCGGCTTCGAAACGCCGACTGGCGGCACGCTGACGATCAACGGCAAGGACCAGCGTGCCCTGAAGCCGAACCAGCGCAATATCGGCATGGTCTTCCAGGCCTATGCCCTTTTCCCGAACATGACCGTGCAAGACAACGTCGCCTTCGGCCTGAAGGTCGCAGGTTCGCCGAAGCCCGAGATCGACAGCCGAGTCAAGGAAATGCTCGGCCTCATCAAGCTCGAGCATCTGGCCGACCGCTTCCCCTACCAGATGTCGGGCGGCCAGCAGCAGCGCGTCGCACTCGCCCGCGCCCTTGCCGTCAAGCCGCAGGTCTTGCTGCTCGACGAGCCGCTGTCTGCTCTCGACGCCAAGATCCGTGTTTCGCTGCGCGAAGAAATCCGCCAGATCCAGCAGTCGCTCGGCATAACCACGGTTTTCGTCACGCACGACCAGGAAGAAGCGCTTTCGATCTCCGACCGCATTGTCGTCATGAACGGTGGCAAGGCAGACCAGATCGGCACGCCCTTCGAGATCTACAACACGCCGGCAACGCGTTTCGTCGCCTCCTTCGTCGGCACGCTGAACCTCATCGAGGCCAAGGTCGTCGATCCCGACAGCAACCGGATCCAGATCGGCGATCAGGGTGTGACACTGAAGCAATCGGTTCAGGCCTACAAGGTCGGCGATACCGTTCAACTCGCTCTGCGCCCGGAAGCTGGTTCGCTCGCCGAAGGCGCCCGCAGCGATACGGCTCTGACAGGTAAGGTCGTCTCCGCACACTTCCTCGGTTCGGTCATCCGCACCCGGATGAATGTCGGCGGCAACGTCATCTCCTTCGACATGTTCAACAGCCCGGGTGTCACCCCGCCGGCCGCTGGCGAAACCGTGACACTCCGTTTCATGGCCGCCGATCTGCTCGTCATCCGCGATTGACCGGAAGAAAACCGTTCTTGATGAGGGCGCCGCCGATGCGGCGCCTTTTTCGTTTCGACGAGAACACTGTCAGCAAACGTGATGAAGCCATCACCATAAAGGGCTTGAAGTGATGGGAGCCATGCCGCATGGAGCAAACATACCGATCCACGAAGTGCCCCATCATGTCATCAGTCGCAGCCTCCGCTCCCCGCAGCCTGACCTCCCAGGATTTCCGCACGCTTGGCCTTTCCGCCCTTGGCGGCGCACTGGAATTCTACGATTTCATCATCTTCGTCTTCTTCGCAGCCGTGATCGGCAAGCTTTTCTTCCCGCCGGAAATGCCGGACTGGCTGGTGACGCTGCAGACCTTCGGCATCTTCGCCGCCGGCTATCTGGTGCGGCCGCTCGGCGGCATCGTGCTTGCCCATTTCGGCGATCTCTTCGGCCGCAAGAAGGTCTTCGCCTTCTCGATCCTGCTGATGGCGCTCTCGACGCTCGGCATGGCCGCAATGCCGACCTATGCCTCGATCGGCATTGCGGCCCCCGTGCTTCTCATCCTGATGCGCATCCTCCAGGGTGCGGCGATCGGCGGCGAGGTTCCGGGCGCCTGGACCTTCGTCGCCGAGCATGTACCCTTCCGCCGCGTCGGTTTTGCCTGCGGCTTCCTCTGCTCGGGCCTGACGCTCGGCATCCTCTTCGGCTCCTTCATCGCCACGATCATCAATACGGTCTTCACGCCCGACGATATCGCTGCCTATGCATGGCGCCTGCCATTCTTCATCGGCGGCATCTTTGGCCTCATCGCCGTCTATCTGCGCCGCTGGCTGCAGGAGACGCCGATCTTTTCCGAGATGAAGCAGAGCCGCTCGCTGGTGCCGGAACTGCCGCTGAAGGCCGTGCTGCGCGACTATCCCCGCGGTGTCGTGATCTCCATTCTGCTGACCTGGATCCTGTCCGCCGGCATCGTGGTAACAACCTTGATGACGGCGACGTTCCTGCAGAAGCAGTATGGCTATACCGCCCAGCAATCGCTGGCTGCCACGAGCTTCGGCACGCTGTTCCTGATCTTCGGCACGGCGGCAGCGGGTGCAATCGTCGACCGTGTCGGCTCAGGCCGTTTCTTCCTGGTCTCGAGCATCTTCTTCGCCATCGCCACCTTCGCCTTCTACAGCTATGCCGCAGTTTCGCTGACGGTGCTCTTCATGCTCTATGCCATCATGGGCCTCGCCGTCGGCATGGTCGGCGCAGTGCCTTATGTGATGGTGCGCGCCTTCCCGGCCCGCGTCCGCTTCAGCGGCCTCTCCTTCTCCTACAATGTTTCCTATGCGATCTTCGGCGGACTGACACCGCTTGCCGTCGCCGCCCTGCTCCCGATCAACCCGATGGCACATGCCTATTATCTGCTGTTCATCGCCGCCCTCACCTTCGGCCTCGGCCTCTATCTTCTGGCCAAGGGAGACAGCATCGAGGCTGAAGTCGGCATAGAGGAACTGACAGACCGGCTGACCTCCCGAACCTGAATGGGCAACACAGGCCGGACGGCCATTCGCCCGGCTTTTTCCACAATGGGATATCTCAATGATTACCTGCTATCTGCGATACGTCATCGATCCATACAAGCTCGCTGAATTCGAGGAATACGCCCGGCTCTGGATTCCGATCGTCAACAGGATGGGCGGCACCCATCACGGCTATTTCCTGCCGTCAGAAGGCGCCAACAACATTGCGGTTGCGCTGTTTTCCTTCCCGAGCCTTGCCGCCTATGAGGACTATCGCACCCGGATGGCAAGCGACCCGGAATGCCAGGCCGCCTTCGAACTCGACAAGCGTAACCGCAGCATCATCAGCTATGAGCGCAGCTTCATGCGCCCGGTTCTCGGCTGAAGACGGCTCTATCAATTGTCTGAAACGAAAAGCCCAGCTTGGCGGGGCTTTTCATACGTAGCGACAATTACCGGATCGCTTGATCGTTCGCGTCGAAGCGGTGGATATGGCTTCCGTCCGGCGTCGCATAAACAATCTCATCCGGTTCGTACTTGTGCTCGCCGAAGAGGCGCGCAGTCAGCAGGCCGCACTGCTCGGATTCCAGATAGACGATGGTGTCAGCGCCAAGGTGCTCGACATGCACGGTCTTCGCCTTCCAGGTGCCGCTGTCGCGCGACAGCGTCAGATGCTCGGGGCGGATACCAACGGTTTTTGCATCGGCATCGCCCACCTTGTCGCCGGAAATAAAGTTCATCTGCGGTGAGCCGATGAAGCCTGCGACAAAGACATTGGCCGGGCGATTGTAGAGCTCCATCGGCGAGCCGATCTGCTCGATCGCACCGGCATTCAGCACCACGATCTTGTCGGCAAGCGTCATCGCTTCGACCTGATCATGGGTGACATAGATCATCGTCGCCTTGAGGCTGCGATGCAGGCGGGCGATCTCGAGGCGCGTCTGCACACGCAGCGCCGCGTCGAGGTTGGAGAGCGGCTCATCGAACAGGAATAGTTCCGGTTCGCGCACGATTGCGCGGCCGATCGCCACGCGCTGACGCTGGCCACCTGAAAGTTCGGCCGGGCGGCGGGCCAGATATTGTTCCAGCGACAGCATCGAGGATGCCTCGGAGACGCGCTTTTCGATCTCGTCCTTCGCAGTACCCGCCTGCTTGAGGCCGAGGCCCATATTGTCCTTGACCGTCAGGTGCGGATAGAGCGCGTAGGACTGGAACACCATGGCGATGCCACGCTTGGCCGGTGGCGTCAGCGTCTCGTCGCGACCATTGATGATGACGGCGCCCGAGGTCACGTCTTCCAGGCCGGCGATGCTGCGCAGCAGGGTCGATTTCCCGCAGCCGGAGGGGCCGACGAAGATGACGAATTCGCCGTCCTTGACCTCGAGGTCGATGCCCTTCAGCACGTCATGCTTGCCGTAGGCCTTGCGGATGGATTTGAGTTGAAGCGATCCCACTAGTCTTTCCTTATAGTCTAACCGGTCGGCCGGTGCGCACGCTCTCGTCGGCGGCAAGGCAGATGCGCAGCGAGGCTACGGCATCATCCATATGGCGGGTAAGGTCCAGATCCTCGCTGACAGCGCGCAGCACAAAGGCCTGCTCCAGGTCGCAAAGCGCCTGATGACCCGGCTCGCCTTCCATCGTCATGTCCTGATCGGGACGGATGAATTTGCCGTCAGGCCCGGTCTCTGCGGTATGCAGGCGGATGACGGAGGTCTTGGTATGGGTGTCGATGTCGTCGGACTTCGCCTTCGGGTCCATGACGATCGAAACGGCGCCGTTCGGCGACATGACATCCTTCACGAAGAAAGCGGTCTCGGAAATCATCGGCCCCCAGCCGGCCTCATACCAGCCGACGGAACCGTCTTCGTAGAGCACTTGCAGATGGCCGTAATTATACATGTCGGGCGCGATCTCGTTCGAGAGGCGCAGGCCCATGCCGCGCACCTCGACCGCCCTGGCATCGGTGATCTGGCACATGACGTCGACATAGTGAACGCCACAATCGACGATCGGCGACGTCGTGTTCATCAGCGCCTTGTGCGTATCCCAGGTCGGGCCGCTGGACTGCTGATTGAGGTTCATGCGGAAGACATAAGGGCCGCCGAGCTTGCGCGCTTCCTCGATCAGCTTCTTCCAGGAAGGATGGTGACGAAGGATATAGCCGATGACCAGTTTCTTGCCGGCCTTCTTCGCCGCAGCCACGACGCGCTCTGCATCGGCAACCGTCGTCGCCAGCGGCTTTTCGACGAAGACGTCGCAGCCGGCCTCGAAGGCAGCCACGGCATAATCGGCATGGCTGTCGGAATAGGTATTGATCGAGCAGAGATCCGGCTTCAGCTCGGCAAGTGCTGCCATGAAATCGGGATGGATCGTATATTGCTCCAGCTCCGGTGGCAGATGCGCCGGCTTCGAGCGGTTGACGAGACCGACGATCTCGTAGCCCGGATTGTTGTGATAGGCGAGCGCATGGCTGCGGCCCATATTGCCGAGCCCGGCAACGAGGACGCGGATCAGCTTTTCGGATTGGCTCACTTGACGGCTCCCGAGGTAATGCCGCGGATCAGCTGCCGCGAGAAGATGACATAGAGGACGAGGATCGGCAGGATTGCCAGCGACAGCGCTGCAAGGACCGCATTCCAGTTGGTGACGAACTGGCCGATGAAGATCTGCGAGCCGAGCGTCACGGTCTTGGTGGCTTCCGACGGCGCCAGGATCAGCGGAAACCATAGGTCGTTCCAGATCGGGATCATCGTGAAGACGGCAACCGTCGCCATGGCCGGCCGCACCAGCGGCAGCACAAGGCGGAAGAAGATCGCATATTCCGAGAGCCCGTCGATGCGCCCGGCATTCTTCAGGTCGTCGGAAACCGTGCGCATGAATTCCGACAGGATGAAGATCGCGAGCGGTATGCCCTGCGCCGTATAGACGAGGATCAGCGCCGTCAGCGTATTGACGAGGCCGGTCGCGACCATGCCCTGCAGGATGGCGACCGTGCCGAGGCGGATCGGGATCATGATGCCGATCGCCATGTAGAGGCCAACAAGCGTATTGCCCCTGAAGCGATATTCCGACAGCGCGAAGGCGGCCATGGCCCCGAACAGCAGCACGAGGAAGATCGCGACGATCGTCACGATGAAGCTGTTCTGGAAATAGGTGGCGAAATCACCCTGCCCCAGCACCGTCTGGTAACCGACGAGGCTGAAGGTAGACGGTGTCGGCACCTGCAACGGCGACCGGAAGATCGAGTTGCGATCCTTGAACGAATTGATGATCGTAAGGAACACCGGGAAGATGGCGATCAGCGTGTAGCCAACCAGCGCCAGATGCACGAGGCCGGTGCGGATGGGGGATGTGCGCGCTCTGTTCGACATGGGCCTCACACTCCTCAGAACTGGTAGCGGCGCATGCGCCGCTGGATGGCGAAAAGATAGAAGGAGACGCCGGCAAGGATGATCAGGAACATGACCGTTGCGATCGTCGCGCCCATGGAGCGGTCGCCGAGCTGCAGCTGGAAGCCGAAGAAGGTGCGGTAGAGCAGCGTGCCGAGAATGTCCGTCGACATATCGGGGCCGGCAAGCGCGCCCTGCACGGTATAAATCAGGTCGAAGGCATTGAAATTGCCGACGAAGGTCAGGATCGAGATGATGCCGATCGCCGGCAGAACCAGCGGCAGCTTGATCTTCCAGAACTGCGCCCAGCCTGTAATGCCGTCGCATTCGGCAGCCTCGATCACCTCCTCGGGGATGCTCAGAAGGGCTGCATAGATCAGCATCATCGGGATGCCGATATATTGCCAGTTGGAGATCAGCGAAACGGCGATCAGCGCCGGGCCGGACTGGCCGAGCCAGGGCGCAAAGGCCCACTTCATGCCGACGAGGCTCATCAGCCAGGGCGCCACACCCCAGATCGGCGAGAGGATCAGCTTCCAGATGAAACCGACGATGACGAAGGAAAGCAGCGTCGGCAGGAAGATCGCTGTGCGGTAGAAGGCAACAAAGCGCAGCCGTGGCGTCGACAGCAGGGCCGCAAGCGCAATCCCGATCGGGTTCTGCACGCACATATGGATGATGAAGAAGATCACGTTGTTGCGGAGCGCATTCCAGAAGTCGTGCACCCAGCGGGCACCGCCAAAGAGAACCTTGTAATTGGCGAGTCCGACGAAGGTGGGAACTCCGTCAACGGTATTGTAGAAAGAAAGCCGGAGCGTTTCGATCAGCGGCAGGATCATGATCGCCGAATAGACGATGAAGGCCGGGAGAAGGAAAATTCCGATATGCCAGCGTATAGGACGCTTGATCGGTTCAGGAATTGCCGATGTCTGATCGGTCATTACTTGGCTCGCTTTTGGCTTCGTTCTCTCCCTCATCCCTGTTTACGACGGGGATCGAGCAGCGCCGCTTCAGCGGTGCGGGAGACTCTTTCACGCGAAAGACTTTGCGTGGCTACGTTCCTGTGACATCCCCCAGCCTGGCTCGAGGATACAGGAACGAGGGCGGCAATCCGATTGCCGCCCTCCTCTCATGCCTTCGGCTTACTTGGCCGGCTTGTACCAGCTGTCGAGGCCCTTCTGCAGCTTCTCACCAGCGACGGCAGGCGTATCCGTGCCATTGATGACGTTAGCCGATTCAACCCAGGTCTCGTTTTCGAGGTTCGGCGTGCCGCGCGACAGGATCTGATAAGTCGAGCGGACGGTCGACTTATACGGGCCGCGCCAAGAAACGAATTCCTGAGCCAGCGGGTCGCTCATCTTGACCGGGTTGGAGTTCAGGCTGAAGAAGCCCGGCAGGGAGTTGGCATAGATGTCGGCGAATTCAGGCGAAGCGACCCAGCTGAGGAATTTCTTGGCTTCTTCCTGGTGCGTGCTCTTGGCATTCAGAGCAACGCCGATATCCGGATGGTCGGAGATGTAGCCCTGGTCGCCAGCCTTCGGAACCGGCGGCGGGAAGGCGCCCATCTTGAACTGAGCCTGCGTGTTGAAGAGCGCGATTTCCCACGAACCGGCCGGATAGATGGCGGCGCGGCCGAGCGTGAAGAGGTTCTGGCTGTCCGAATAGGTCTGGGCTTCGAAGCCATCGCCAAGGTAAGGCTTCCACTTGGCAAGCTCTTCATAGGGCTTGACCCATTCGGGATCGGTCAGCTTCTGCTTGCCTGATATCAGAGCTTCACGGCCTTCTTCACCCTTCCAGTAGTTCGGGCCGATATTCTGGTAGCCCATGGTAGCGGCTTCCCAGAGGTCCTTCGTGCCCATGGCGAGCGGGATGTAGGTACCATCGGCCTTGATCTTGTCGAGGGCAGCGAAGAACTCGTCTTCCGTCTTCGGAATGGCGATGCCGAGCTTGTCGAAGGCATCCTTGTTGTAGATGAAGCCGTGGATGACCGAAGCCATCGGTACGCAGAAGGTCGACTTGCCATCGTCTGTCGACCATGCAGCCTTGGCGACCGGCGAGAAGTTTTCCATGCCGGACAGGCTGGTGATGTCGACGAGCTGCTTCTTGTTGAAGAGTTCGAGCGATGCGTCGAAGGGACGGCAGGTGATGATGTCGCCTGCCGAACCGGCGTCGAGCTTGGCGTTCAGCGAAGCATTGTATTCAGTCGGAGCGGTCGGCGAGAAGACGATCTTGATGCCGGGGTTCTTGGCTTCGAAAGCCGGGATGATCTTCTCCTGCCAGATCTGCAGGTCGTCGTTACGCCAGCTTTCGACGGTGAGCGTCACGTCGGCGGCATGAACGAGGCCAGCCGACGACAGCAGGCTGGAGGCAAGCAGCAGGCTTTTCAGAGCAGTGTTTTTCATTTCCCTCTCCTGTTTTTAAGCGCCGCAAGGCGCTGTTTTCGATCTGAAACAAGCGGTTGGCGTGCCTGAGGAAACACCCAACGCCCCTTTTAGAGCCGCCAAGATTGCCGGCCCCGAAGCTCTGTCGACCGGAGACGATAGCCTCCGGCCAAACGGTGCGCCCTCCCGATACGCTGAACCGGGCGCCTGAAAATAAGAGAAAAGCTTGGAAAGATGCCGCGCACTTCCGCGAGCCCGTGTCGGCTCCTTCGGATCGTTGTCTGCACCTTTCTCGAAAACATGGCCGGCGCTGTTTTTCTTTGCCGGTTTTCACATGCCTCGATACGCTGTTCCCTTTTCCCGAATTAAGGCCAAAAAAATACCAATTGTCCAGCCGAAATTAACTTCTGAGCCAGAGAAAATTCATTAAAAAATTTTATCGCATAAAATCAATAGGATAAAAACAGACAATTTCCTGATCATTTCCGCTTGGTAAATGGTATTTTTTTGGTATTGTATTAAAAAACACAAGGGAACGGCGAATCCGGAGGTCCGATGACGGAACTTGCAATCGGCATAGATGGCGGTGGAACAAGCTGCCGGGCCGCAGTTGCGGACAGAATGGGCAATGTCATCGGCCACGGCAGGGCTGGCCCTGCCAATATCCTTTCCGACCTGGAAACCTCTCTCGTCAATATCGTCGAAGCCGCCCGAGCGGCTCTGCGCGATGCGGGGCTCGATAGTGAAACCGCTTCCACCGTCTCCGCAGTCGTCGGTGTCGCCGGCGCCAATGTCGGCGACTACGGCAAGCGCATCGAAAAGGCCCTGCCCTTCAGGAATGCACGAGTCGTCACCGATGCGCTGATTTCGCTGCAGGGCGCACTCGGCGACGCCGATGGCATTGTCGGCGCTTTCGGAACCGGCTCCGTCTACAATGCGCGCCGGAACGGCAAGCTGCATGGCATCGGCGGCTGGGGCTCCATCGTCGGCGATCAGGCAAGCGGTGCCCGACTCGGTCGCGATCTGCTGGAAAGATCCTTGCTTGCCTATGACAGGGTCCGCACTGCCTCGTCGCTGACCGATAGGCTCATGGCCGAATACGACAACGATCCGGAACGCGTCGTCGAATTCGCCCATACGGCCCGCCCAACGGATTTTGCGCGTTACGCGCCCATGGTCTTCGAAGGCGCGCTGGCAGGCGATGCCACGGCAATCGAGATCATCAAGGATGCGGCGCGCGCCATCGACGAAAGCCTCGACGCGCTGTCCTGGCCGGAATGCCCGTCCATCTGCCTGCTTGGCGGACTGGCGAAAGCCTATCACCCCTGGATTGCCGACCGACACAAGGCGCTGCTGTCGGAGCCGAAGGCCGATGCGCTGCGAGGTGCGGTCGATCTCGCCGTCAAATTCCTGAACCAACGGCAGAGAGGTGCGGCATGACCGACGATCTCGCCACCATCCTCTCACCTGCACGCCTTCAGGCCGGCGGCACCGGCCCGCTCTATGTGAAGCTGCGCCGCACACTGGAAGATGCCGTCCGCAGCGGCACCCTCGCCCATGGCGACGCCCTGCCGCCGGAACGCGACATCGCCGAATTTGCCGCCGTCAGCCGCGTCACCGTGCGCAAGGCGATCGACGAGCTTGTGGCCGACGGCCTGCTGGTGCGCCGCCACGGCTCCGGTACTTTCGTCGCCAAGCCGGTTTCGAAGGTCGAACAGCGTCTGTCGCAGCTCACCTCCTTCACCGAGGATATGGCCCGGCGCGGCATGACCGCCCGCTCCGAATGGCTGCACAAGGGCGTCCACACGCCTTCGCCCGACGAAATGATGATCCTCGGCCTCGGCACCGACATCAAGGTCTCGCGCCTGTCGCGCCTGCGTATCGCCGACGACCAGCCCTTGGCGATCGAACATGCAAGCGTGTCAGGCGAATTCCTGCCCGACCCCTCCTCCGTCACCAACTCGCTTTATGCCGAACTGGAGCGCCGCGGCGTGCGCCCCGTCCGCGCCGTCCAGCGCATATCCGCGACCAATATGAAGGAAGCCGACGCCCAGCTGCTCGGCGTTCCCGTCGGCCAGGCCGGGCTTTCCATCGAGCGTATCTCCTATCTCGGTTCCGGCCGCGCGGTGGAGTTCACTCGCTCGCTCTATCGCGGCGACGCCTATGATTTCGTCGCCGAGCTGACGATCGGCGCGACATAAGCCCTACCAGAAGCGGGCGATCCAAAGCTCATTTCCGCCCAACTCGTCGAAGACCACATCGGCGGAGATAATAGGGATTCCATTGTGCATGGCAGTGGCAGCCAGAAGCCGGTCGAAGGGATCGCGATGCTGCCAGTCCATCATAGCGGCACTCAAACATATGTCCGGCGTCAATGCAGCGGTGATACCACCCTGCTCCTGCAAAAGATCTGAAAGCCGCTCTATGAAGGGCTCCATCTCAGGCCATTTTCCAAGGCGGACTTTCTGGCCGATTTCAAACAGGGATATGGGACTGACAAGAACGGTCTCGGCTTTTTCGATTAAAGCAACCGCCTTGGCCGAGAGACGATCGTCGCCCGTCAGCGACCATGCCCAGGCATGCGTGTCGAGCAGAAGCGTATTCACTCAGCCCCTTCCCAGGATGTGAGTTCTTCTTCATCCATCGACTCGAAAAAGTCAGGTCCCTTGCCGCCGACTTGCCCCTTCAGCAATCCGATCTTGAAGGGTGCTTGACCGATCGGCACGATCTTCACGACGGGCTTGCGCCCCTTGGCGATCACAACTTCCTCGCCGGAAAGGGCAGCGTCGATCAACTTCGACAAATTGGTCTTCGCGGCATGAATGGTAACTTGCATGATTGCCCTCATTAGCTAACTTAGCTAAACATACCACCTCAGCGTCAACGCTGAAAGGCCCTGAAGGCAGGGAATTATGAGGCACATCAAAAAGATAAAGCCGGAACGTGAATCACGTTCCGGCTTTTTTCATTTATTGAATCAATCGCTCAACCTGCCACCTCAAGCAACTGAAAAGACTCGAACATCAGGCCGCGTCTTCGATGTCCTCATCGGCCTTGCGCGGCACATAATTGAGTACCGGCCCGAGCCAGCGCTCGACTTCGGATATCTCCATGCCCTTGCGCTTGGCATAATCTTCCACCTGATCGCGCTCCACCTTGGCGACGCCGAAATAGTAGGAGTCGGGGTGGCCGATATAGATGCCGGACACCGACGAGCCGGGCCACATCGCATAGCTCTCTGTCAGCTTCACGCCAGCAGTTTTCTCCGCATCGAGAAGACCGAACAAGGTCTTCTTCTCGGTGTGATCAGGCTGGGCCGGGTAACCAGGTGCCGGGCGGATGCCGGCATAGGCCTCGGTAATGAGATCCTCACTGGAGAGATGCTCGTCCTTGGCGTAGCCCCAATATTCGCGACGCACGCGCTCATGCATGCGTTCGGCGAAAGCTTCGGCGAAGCGGTCGGCAAGCGCCTTCACGAGAATCGAGGAATAGTCGTCGTTCGAACGCTCGAAACGTTCGGCGATTGCGATCTCCTCGAAGCCGGCCGTCACCACAAAGCCGCCGACATAGTCCTGCACGCCACTGTCCACGGGCGCTACGAAGTCCGACAATGCCACGTTCGGGCGGCCATCGCGTTTCGAAAGCTGCTGGCGCAGCGTGTAAAACGTCGCCAACTCCTCCTTGCGCGCATCGTCCTTGAACAGACGGATATCGTCGCCGACCGTGCCGGCCGGCCAGAAACCGATCACAGCGCGCGGACGGAACCACTTCTCATCGATGATCTTCTTTAGCATCGCCTGGGCGTCGTTCCAGAGAGCACGCGCAGCTTCGCCCTGCTTCTCATCCTCGAGGATCGCCGGGTAGCGGCCCCGCAACTCCCAGGTCTGGAAGAACGGTGTCCAGTCGATGTACTTTGCAAGCTCGGCCAGATCGTAGTCTTCGAATACCTTTGTGCCGAGGAAACTCGGCTTGGTCGGCTTATAGGCCGCCCAATCGACCTTCTGCGCATTTTCGCGGGCACGCGAAAGCGGCAGGCGCACCTTTTCGGCTTCGCTGCGCGCATGAGCGGCAGCAACCTTGGCATATTCGGCCCTGATATCGTCGATATAGCCCTGGCGGTTTTCCGGCGAGAGCAGCGAGGACACGACGCCAACGGCACGGCTGGCATCCGTCACGTAAATCGACTGGCCCTTGTTGTAGCCCGGATGGATCTTGACGGCCGTATGCACGCGGCTGGTCGTGGCCCCACCGATCAGAAGCGGAATGTCGAAGCCCTGCCGCTCCATTTCGGCCGCCACATGCACCATCTCGTCGAGCGACGGCGTGATCAGTCCGGAGAGACCGATGATATCGACCTTCTCGGCAACGGCCGTTTCGAGGATCTTCGTTACCGGCACCATGACGCCGAGATCGATGATCTCGTAGTTGTTGCAGGCGAGCACGACGCCGACAATGTTCTTGCCGATATCGTGTACGTCGCCCTTGACGGTCGCCATCAGGATCTTGCCGGCAGACTTGCGTTCTTCACCGCCATTCTGGCGCTTCTCCTCCTCCATATAGGGAAGGAGAACGGCAACGGCCTGCTTCATGACGCGGGCAGACTTGACCACCTGCGGCAGGAACATCTTGCCCGAACCAAAGAGATCGCCGACTACGTTCATGCCAGCCATCAGCGGGCCTTCGATGACGTGCAGCGGGCGCGCCGCCTTCTGACGGGCTTCCTCCGTATCGGCTTCGATATATTCGGTAATGCCGTTGACGAGCGCATGCTCGAGACGCTTCTCGACGCTCCATTCCCGCCAGGAGAGATCCTGCGCCTTGGCTTCCTTGCCGGCAGCCCCCCGGAAGCGCTCGGCCACATCGAGCAGCCGCTCGGTCGCGTCAGTGCGACGGTTCAGCACCACGTCTTCGCAGGCCTCGCGCAGTTCCGGATCGATCTGGTCGTAAACCGCAAGCTGACCGGCATTGACGATGCCCATGTCCATGCCCGCCTGAATGGCGTGGTAGAGGAACACGGCATGCATCGCCTCGCGCACCGGCTCATTGCCGCGGAAGGAGAAGGAGAGGTTCGAGACGCCGCCGGAGATATGGACGAGCGGCATGGTCTTGCGGATCGTGCGCGTCGCCTCGATGAAGTCGACGCCGTAGTTGTTGTGCTCCTCGATACCGGTCGCGACGGCGAATATGTTCGGATCAAAGATAATGTCTTCGGGCGGGAAGCCGACCTTTTCGGTCAACAGCTTGTAGGCGCGCGTGCAGATCTCGACCTTGCGGTCATAGCTGTCGGCCTGTCCCGTCTCGTCGAAAGCCATGACGACGACGGCAGCGCCGTAATTATGCAGCAACCGCGCCTGGGCAAGGAAATTCTCCTCGCCTTCCTTCAGCGAGATCGAATTGACGATCGCCTTGCCCTGCACCCGCTTCAGGCCGGATTCGATGATCGAGAATTTCGAGCTGTCGATCATCACCGGCACGCGGGCGATATCCGGCTCGGCGGCGATCAGGTTCAGGAACTCGACCATCGCCTTTTCGGAATCGATCAGGCCTTCGTCCATATTGATGTCGATCACCTGGGCGCCGTTCTCGACCTGGTCGCGGGCGACATCGAGGGCTGCCGTGAAATCGGCATTGGTGATCAGCTTGCGGAAGCGGGCCGAACCGGTGACGTTGGTGCGCTCGCCGACATTGACGAAGGGAATGTCCTTGGTCAGCTCGAACGGTTCGAGGCCCGACAGCGACATGAAGGGGCGATGCTCGGGGATCGGCCGCGGCTTGTACTTAGCAACCGTCTCGGCGATGACACGGATATGCTCGGGCGTGGAGCCGCAGCAGCCGCCGACGATATTGACCAGGCCTTCGCGGGCAAAACTGTCGATCTGCGCCGCCATCAGTTCCGGCGTCTCATCATACTGGCCGAATTCGTTCGGCAGGCCGGCATTCGGATAGGCGCAGATGAACGTATCGGCAACGCCCGAAAGCTCCTGCAGATGCGGGCGCATCGCATTGGCGCCGAGCGCGCAGTTGAGGCCGATCGTGAAGGGATTGGCGTGACGCACCGAATTCCAGAAGGCGCTCGGCGTCTGGCCGGAGAGCGTGCGGCCCGAAAGGTCGGTGATCGTGCCCGAGATCATCACCGGCAGGCGGATGCCCTTGGCTGCAAAGCGCTCCTCGCAGGCGAAGATCGCAGCCTTCGCATTCAGCGTGTCGAAGATCGTCTCAATGAGGATGATATCGGCGCCGCCATCGATCAGGCCGTCGATCTGCTCGGCATAGGCGTCACGCAGGTCATCGAAGGTAACGGCGCGGAAGCCAGGATTGTTGACGTCGGGCGAGATGGAGGCCGTGCGGTTCGTCGGGCCGATGGCACCGGCGACGAAGCGGCGCCTGCCGTCTTCACGCTCGGCGCGCTGTGCAGCACGGCGCACGATTTCGGCACCTTCCTTGTTCAGCGCATAGACCTCGCCTTCCATCTGGTAATCGGCCTGCGCGATGCGGGTCGAGGAGAAGGTGTTGGTCTCAAGGATATCGGCGCCGGCCTTGGCGTATTTGTAATGGATTTCCTCGATTGCATCGGGCTGCGACAGGATCAGCAGGTCGTTATTACCCTTCTGATGACAGGCGCAGCCAATGAAACGCGAGCCGCGGAAATGGTCTTCATCGAAGCCCAAGCCCTGGATCTGCGTACCCATGGCGCCGTCAAGAACGAGGATGCGTTCGCTGGCGGCTTGTCTCAGCGCCGCGAATACTTCACTGCCATCACGCTTGCCCCCTTCGGGACCAAAAAGACTATCAAACACGGGAAGGCTCCTTGACGTCATAAGATCAGAAACGACAAATCACATAAAGATATCTTTATGTCAACATATGCTTGTCGGTTTAGGGCATTGCAAGCCTTGGCGGATGACAGGCTCGCCCGACCTCTATATAGGCGTTTTCCTAAAGGCATTGTGCACGAATTCGGAGGAGTATCATGGCACCTGCACTCGGCAACTGGTCCACCCGTGCCTATCATCGCGGCTGGCTGCTTTCGCAGGCCAACGGTCTCTTCGATTTCTTCCAGCACAATTCCATCAATCCCAAAGGCGGCTTTTACGATCTCGACGACGCCGGCAAGCCGCTGAACGCCGCAGGCCAGGTGCGGCCGCTCCATATTGCCTCACGCGCTGTGCACTGCTTCTCGATCGGCACGCTTCTCGGCCGTCCGGGTGCCGCCGATGTGGTCGACCACGGCATGAACTACATCTGGAACCACCATCGCGACCGTAAGAATGGCGGTTATTTCTGGTCGCTGGATAACAACGGTCCTGTCGATTCCAACAAGCAGGGCTATGGCCACGCCTTCGTGCTGCTCGCAGCTTCCTCGGCAAAGATATCAGGCCATCCACTGGCCGACGGCATGCTCGCCGATATCACCGAGGTCCTGAACACGAAGTTCTGGGAGGCCATGCACGGTGCTATCGCCGAAGAGTTCACCGCGGACTGGCAACCGCTCGACGGCGGCACCTATCGCGGCCAGAATTCCAACATGCATCTGACGGAAGCGCTGATGGCTGCCTTCGAGGCAACCGGCAACCGGGACTATCTCACCAAGGCCGAAAGCATCACCGATCTCGTCATCCGCCGTTCGGCGGGCTCCGTCGACTGGCGCGTCGCCGAGCATTTCGATGCCGAATGGAAGCTCGACAAGGATTACTATCATCCGAACGAAATGTTCCGCCCGGCCGGCACGACGCCTGGCCACTGGCTGGAATGGACCCGCCTGATCCTGCAGCTCTGGGCGCTCGGCGGCAAGCGCATCGACTGGATGCCGGATGCAGCCAAGGCCCTCTTCGAGCAATCCATGGCTCTCGGCTGGGACAACGACAAGGGCGGCTTCTTCTATACGCTCGACTGGGCCGACAAGCCGGCCAAGCGCAACAAGCTCTGGTGGCCGGCCTGCGAGGGTGCTGCTGCCGCACACTTCCTCAACGAGCACCTGCCGAGCGATTACCACGAAGAATGCTACCGCAAGATCTGGAACGTGATCGAGCGCAGCTTCATCGACCATGAGAATGGCGGCTGGCACGAGGAATTGACGGAAAACCTCGTACCCTCGCACTCGCTCTTCCCCGGCAAGGGCGACATCTACCACGCCCTGCAGGCCTGCCTCATCCCGCTCTTCCCGGCAACGGGCAGCCTGACCAAGGGCATTATCGAAGCCGGCGGCAAGCTCTGAGGCAAAGGCTCAGTAGCCCGGCACGACCGGCGCCGCTGCGTTCGGGTTCTGCTGGAACCACTGCACCTCAGCACTCGCGTCATCGAGTTCGTCCTCAACGTCGCGCTGCTCTCTGCGAATGCGGCGCATATCGTCTTCGAGATCGTCCATCCGCCGGCGGATATCATGCCGGTCCGCATCGGGCGCATCCTTGAGCTTTCGCGACAGATCGTCGATCTCGGCTTCCTTCGATCCGTAATCGCTCTGCAGCGAGCTCAGCCGTGATTGCAGCGAATGCTGGCGGTTCCCGAGCGTATAGCCGCGCAGGAAGCCTGCACCCGTCTCCGGCGGGCAGACATTGGAATAGCCGTGACCCGCCTGCCCGTGCATCAGGCCGCTCATCGGCGTGCAATAGCGCACAAGACCCGCCTGATAGCCCTGATACCAGATCGTCTGATTTGGCACGATCTTCACCCGCTCGCAGGATTTGGCATGCGCGGCAAAACGCTCCTGCGGCTCGTAGCCGGCAGCGCCGTCGGATTCGCCGATCACCCGCCAGTCGGCGGCGACGCATTCTTCCTTCGAGAGCGTATTGCAGGAGATGAGGAAAAGACTGAAACCAATGGCAGCAAAGGCAAAGAGCAAACGTAACATGATGTCCCGGCAGCAAGTCACACAACGGGGCGCACCTTATCGTCACGAAATAAAACCGTCACCGGGAACGGATCGCGATCTTGCGCTTTTCGCGGCTTTTATTTGTCAGAAATGCGGCAGAATTCACGCCAGCCGCAGCGTATCGAGATCCTTCGCCAGGATCAGCACCAAGGCTTCGACTGCGAGGTTGTGATCGTCCCGCTGCGGCAGGCCTGATACGGTGACGGCGCCGATGCAGCCTGTGCCTCTGACGTTGATCGGGAAACTGCCGCCATGCGGCGCGTAGTCGATGCCGGAAAGACCGTTGTCCTCGACCGTCTTGCCTTCCTTCTGCAGCTTGAGGCCGGAAGCGTAGCTGCTGCGGAAATAGCGGAAGACCATGTTGCGCTTGCGGCGGACCCAATTGACGTTGTCAGGCGTCACACCCGGCAAGGCCGCGTAGAAGACCGGCATGGAATGCAGCGTGATATCGATTGCGATGCCGAGGCCACGCTCGCTCGCGAGCTCCTGCAAGAGCTTGCCGAGCTGCCATGCAGTCGTCAGATCGAAGGCATCGAAGCTCAGTGCCTTTTCCTGTTCCGCAATACGGATCAGATCCTCGTCGATCGACATGGCACGGCTCTCCTCTCAGCGTGATGATCGGCTGTGACAATTCTCACGCGAGGGGGAAAAGTAAAGCAGAAACTTGGCACTATGCATCATCAAGGGCTTCGGTGCGATGCTCAGCCGACCGCCCGAATCGGCGCAAAACCGCTCATCGCACCAGTAAAATGTTTCGGCAGCGGGGAGGCATAGGAGCCGCGCTTGCTGGTGGAAAGGCCGAGAGAAACCAGCGCTTCTGCCTGCTTGACGGCTGCCGCGACCCCATCGATGACCGGCACGCCATAGAGTTCCTGCAGCTCACGCGCCAGATCCGTCATGCCGGCGCAGCCGAGCACGATCGCCTCCGCGCCATCTTCCGAAAGCGCCCGTTCGATTTCCGCTTTCAGCTTGCCGATCGCGCCAGATCCAGCATCTTCCAGTTCCAGCACCGGAATATCCGATGCCCTTACCTTCGCGCGACCGCCCATACCATAACGACGCACCAGATTATCGATCAGCACCCGGGACCGCTCCAGCGTCGTCACGACCGTGAAGCGCTGGGCGAGGAAGCCTGCAGTAGCGACAGCGGATTCGCAGAGCCCGAGAACGGGCACGTCAGCGAAGGTGCGTGCGGCATCGAGCCCCGTATCGTCGAAACAGGCGACGATCGCCGCATCGTAACCGGCCTCCTGCCGCTCTTTCAGCTCCGTCAGCAGACCAGGGATGGCGAGAGCCCCGTCATAATGCCCCTCGATGGAAACCGGCCCCATGCGCGAGGTCGCGGCGATGATCTCCGTACCGGCAGCGGCGACCGCACGAGCGGCAGTTGCCGCCTTCTCGGTCATGGAAGCGGTGGTATTGGGATTGACGATCAGAATGCGCATGTCAGCGGGTCTTTGCCTGCCGCCGGCCGAGCATCGTCATGATGCCCAGCGCGACGAGAATGATGGTGAAGGAGAAGAGCGTCGTGACCGTGCCGAGCGCATAGAGCACCGGCGTCGTGACATTCGTGGTCATGCCGTAGATTTCGAGCGGCAGTGTGTTGTAGGTGCCTGACGTCATCAGCGTGCGAGCAAATTCGTCGTAGGAAAGCGTGAAGCCGAAGAGACCGACGCCGATCAGGCTCGGCGCGATCATCGGCAGCACGACATGCCGGAATGTCTGCCAGGAGGTCGCCCCGAGATCGCGCGCCGCCTCCTCGTATGCCGGCGAGAAGCGATTGAAGACGGCGAACATGATCAGCACGCCGAAGGGCAGCGTCCAGGTCAGATGCGCACCGAAGGCCGAGGAATACCAGGCTGGCCGCAAACCGCCTTGCTGGAAGACGACGCCGATACCAAGCGAGATGATGATCGACGGCACGACGAGGCTTGCGACTGTCGCATAAAACAGCACCGACGCGCCGCGGAAGCGCCGGCGGAACGCAAGACCCGCCATCAGCGAAACCACGACGGTGACGACCATCACCATCAGGCCGAGAATGAAGGAGCGCTGGAAGGACGCGCCGAAATCGCCGACCGCCTGTTTTTCGAAGAGATTGAAAAACCAGTGCGTCGAGACGCCGTTCAGCGGGAAGGTCAGCCCCCCGTCCGGCCCCTGGAAGGAGAGGATGACAATGGCCGAGAGCGGCCCGTAGAGAAAAAGCACGAAGACAGCGAAGAAGAGTGCCAGCACATAGAATTCGAGGGAGCGTTTTTCGCGGTTCATCTCAGAGCTCCCTACGGATATCGACGACGCGCAGGATCGCGGCGACCATCGTGAGCACCACCGCCAGCAGCACGACCGCATTGGCGGCAGCGGCCGGATATTGCAGCAGCGACATCTGGTTCTTCATCATCAGCGCCACCGAGGCGCTCTGCCCGCCCGACATGACCTGCACGGTGGAAAAATCCGCCATGACAAGCGTGACGACGAAGATCGTGCCGATCGCCATGCCAGGCTTGGCAAGCGGGATCACCACATTCCACAAAACCTGCCAGCCGGAAGCACCGGCATCACGCGCCGCCTCGAAGAGTGAACGGTCGATGCGCATCAGCGTATTGAAGATCGGCGTAACCATGAAGAGCGTGTAGAGATGCACCATGGCGAGCACCACGGCAAAATCCGAATAGAGCAGCCATTCCACCGGCTGCGGTACGATGCCCATCTGCACCAGCGCCGAATTGACGAGGCCATTGCGGCCGAGCACCGGAATCCACGAGATCATGCGGATGATGTTCGATGTCATGAAGGGCACGGTGCAGACGAGGAAGAGGATCATCTGCGTCGAGGTCTTGCGGATATGGAAGGCCAGGAAATAGGCGACCCAGAAGCCGATGAAGAGCGTCAGCGCCCAGACGATGACAGTGAATTTCAGCGTGTTGAGATAGGTCTTCCACGTCACCCATGAACCGAGCGTCTCGGTATAATTCATGGTCAGGAAATCGGGATAGAGGCCGGCGAAATCATAATCCCAGAAACTGACGACCGCGATCATGGCGATCGGCAGGATGAAGAAGAAGCCGAGGATGGCGATCAGCGGCGTGGCCTGCAGATAGGAGATCGCCCATGGCGCAAGCCGGAAGGCGCGTTTGGGCGCCTCCGCTGCCGATATCGTCTGCTCTGAAGCGATCGTGGCCATGTCTGGTCCTTTCGTTCATCAAGGAAGAAAGGAGAGGTCGTCAAAGACCCCTCCCCAACCCTCCCCACAAGGGGGGAGGGAAAACGGCAAACACCGACGTGCCTTAGGCGGCGATGAATTCGTTCCAGCGGCGGACCATGTAGCGGTCTTCATCCATGACGGAGTTCCAGCACGCCACATGCCCCATACGCTCTTCGAACGAACCACCATCGCGAACAGCGCCAGCCTTTTCCATGACCTTGCCTTCCGGCGAGAGGATATCGCCCTGTGCCGGCTTGCCTTCGATCCAGTAGCCCCATTCGTCTGCCGTCATGAAGTTCTTGGCCGTATCCATGCAAGCGGAGTAGTAGCCCTGACGGTTGAGATAGCCACCGACCCAGCCAGAGGTGTACCAATTGATATATTCGTAGGCGGCGTCGAGCTGCGCGCCCTTGAGGTGCGCGGCGAGGCCGAGACCGCCACCCCATGAACGATAGCCTTCCTTGAGCGGCTGATATTTGCAGGCAATGCCCTTGGAGCGGACGGCGGCGACGGCCGGCGACCACATGGACTGGATGACGACTTCGCCCGATGCCATCAGGTTGACCGACTCGTCGAAGCTCTTCCAGAAGGCGCGGAATTGGCCGTCATGCTTTGCCTTGATCAGGAACTCGATCGTTTTGTCGATCTCCGCCTTGGTCATGTTGCCCTTGTCGGCATATTTGATGTTGCCCAGAGCTTCCATGATCATCGCGGCGTCCATGATGCCGATCGACGGGATGTTGAGGATCGAGGTCTTGCCCTTGAACTTCGGATCCATGATATCAGCCCAGGTGGTGATCTCGCGGCCGACGAGGTCGGGGCGAATGCCGAGCGTATCGGCATTGTAGATCGTCGGCATCATGGTGAAGAGCTCGGTCTCCCCCTTGGCGAAAGTCTTGGCATCCTTGCTTTCGACATAGCCAACGGTGTGCGGCGCCGTGCCCTGGGCAATGACGCTGTCTGGCTTCAGCTTGCCGTTTTTGAAGAGCGGCACGACCTGGTCGTAATACTTCAGCTTCTTCACATCCATCGGCTGGATGACACCGGCAGGATAGACCTTTTTCAGGATCCAGTATTCGATATCGGCAATGTCGTAGCTGTCAGGCTGGGTGACAGCGCGTTGGGCAGCGGCGTCGGAATCGGTCGCCGTCATCTCCAGCGTGATGCCGAGATCCTGCTTGCACTTCTCAGCGATCGCATTGATGTTCGAAACGCCGGTACCGAACTGGCGAAGCGTGATGTTGGACTGCGCCCAGATGGTCGGGAAGCCGGTGATGGCGCCCGAGCCGGCAATGGCGCCGACGGCGGCAGCACCCGTCTTCAGAAGCGAACGGCGGGAAATACCCTTTTCCGCTTTAGTCGTGGTTTTGGTTTCAGTCGTCATGGCAGTTCCCCTTTTTCTTGATGCTGAAGGTCATGCGGAAACGCGGCCGAGGAGGACGGCGTCCTCCAGAGCCCAACTCAGAGACACCGCATCGCCGACCGAAACCGGCTTTGCGAAATAGTCGCTGTCACTTGCGATGACGGTGAAGTCGTCGCTTCCGGCTCCGAACACGGTGATCTTCACCGACGAGCCGCGATATTCGATGTTGGAGACGATACCGTTGAAGCCGAGGGTCCATTCGGTCGCCACCTGGAGGCGCACACGGTCGGTGCGGATGCCGATATCGATGGGCTCGCCGATCTCCCTGCCGGTCCCGCGCACGGAAAAGCTCTGCCCCTCCGGCACCTGCATCACGACAACGCCGTTCTCGCTCGATGTCACCCGGCCGGAGAGCACGTTATGATCGCCCATGAAACGCGCAACGAAGGCGGTTGCCGGCTTCTCGAAAACGTCGCGCGGTGCAGCGGCCTGTTCGATGCGCCCGTCATTCATGATGACGATCAGGTCGGCGAGCGCCATCGCCTCTTCCTGGCTGTGCGTCACATGCACGAACGTGATGCCGAGCGTCTTCTGCAGCTTCTTCAGCTCCGCCCGCATGCGGATCTTCAGGAACGGGTCGAGCGCGGAGAGCGGCTCGTCGAGCAGCAACGCTTCCGGATCGGTAATCAGCGCACGCGCCAGCGCCACGCGCTGCTGCTGGCCACCCGAAAGCTGCGCCGGCCGGCGGGATGCATAGGCATCCATCTGCATCAGCTTCAGCATGTCGAGCGCCTTGGCCCGTCGCTCCTCCTTGTCGATACCCTTCATCTTCAGGCTGAAAGCAACATTGTCGATAAGGTCGAGATGGGGAAACAGCGCGTAGGACTGGAACATCATCGCCGTGCCGCGCTTTGCCGGCGGGAAATCGGTGACGACGACGTTGCCGAGGCGAACATCGCCCGATGAAATGGTCTCGTGACCGGCGATCATGCGCAGCGTCGAGGTCTTGCCGCAACCTGAAGGACCCAGGAAGCAGCAATAGGAACCTGCCGGGATTTTAAGGCTGATGGCATGCACTGCGGTGGTCGCGCCATAGACCTTGGAAACGGATGCTATATCGATCTCTGCCGCTTTCGACATCGTGTCTTCCTCTGTTCGAGAAAGACGATGCATCTGCCGTGCCAATTTGCTGGGCGCATTCCAAACCCTTACAAATCATGAATTTTTCATGACACAATGCGCCCTGGCGAAAGAGCGGACATTTTTCGCGCTGCACACAAAATGGGCTTTCGTGCTCAATTCGTGCAGAAAATCGTATACAATTTTGACTAAATTCTGCTCACAAAATCCGTTTAACTTTTGAGACGAAGACGGCTATGGTTTTACTGATATCAAGGAAACCGATTTCATGAAATCTGCCGCCAGCGCCATGAGCCAAGACGATACCCAGGAAACGGGCGTCCCGCAGATCCGCGATGCGATCAGGGACGCGATCGTCGAACGGCGGCTGTCCCCCGGCACGAAACTGTCGGAAAGCGATGTCGGCAATCTCTTCAACGTCAGCCGCACGCTGGCGCGCGCCGCCTTGCAGGCGCTATCCTATGAAGGTCTGGTCAGCGTCGAAAAGAACCGCGGCGCTTTCGTCGCCTATCCCTCCCCGGAAGAGGCCCGGCAGATTTTTGCCGCCCGCCGGTTGGTCGAGCCCGGCATCCTGCGGGAAGCCGCCGCCCGCATCACACCATCCGATATCCAGCACCTGAAGCAATTGCTTCTGGAGGAAGGCCGGCTGATGAGCGAACGCGGACAGACGGCAAGACGGGCCGAGATCAAGGCATCGGGCGATTTCCACCTGACGCTCGCTGCCATATCCGGTAATGCGATCGTCCAGCGCTTCATGGAAGAACTCGTTGCACGCTCATCTCTGGTAATTGCGCTTTACGGGCAATCAACCGTTTCGAGCTGCGGCCATGCCGAACATGGGGATATCATCGAGGCGATCGAAAATAGGGAACTCGATCGAGCCTGCCATCTGATGCTCCATCACATCGCCCACATCGAGGCCGATCTCGACCTGCGCGAACGCAAGAGCCTCGGCCTCAAGGAAGCATTCGAACTCTGAAAACTCAGTGGTGCGGCGATGGGATATCAGCAGCACGGCTGATATCCTCCACGCTCATCGGCTCGCTGGAGCGCATCTTCACCTTGCCGTCAGTGCCAACAAGGACGAGCCCGAATTCACCGCTGAGCGGCCCCTGAAGCTCATCGCGCAGTTCGTCGGCATCAAGGTCTCGCTCGCCCTCGAAAAGCGAGAATGCGCCGCCGCCGGCAATCGTGAAGACCTCGATATCATCTTCGATCAGCCGCATCTGTGATTTGCGCAGCAATTCGTCCTGAACGATCGGCCTGTTGTCCTCGGCATCTGCGAAGACGATGAGGACATTCTTTTCGCCAAGGAACTGCTCCAGCGATCGCGGCAGATGAGCCTCGCGAACGCCCGTTCCCATAATTTCGTGTAGGATGGATTTCAACATGGTGCTCATTCCTTCTCTGCCTGTTTCAACGGCTGGAAATGAGCACGGTTCCCTAGTGGGAGAGGATCGCGGTCAATGCCGCGATCCTGTAGGGCTATTCGCGCGGCTCACCTTCGGATGCGCGCGTCGAAAGCGCGACGATGTCAGGCGTGCCATTGGCAAGAAGACGCTTGCGGACCAGAACGCGCATGACGCGCGCTGCCGTGGAAAAGGTCATCTGGTCCAACGGTCCCTCGCCTTCCCAGGGTTTGGTCAGCCGTTCGGTGACGGCACCGACGATATTGGCCGGAACGATATCGGTGCATTCGCGCATCGCTTCGAAAACGAAGCTGATCGGAATGACCCTGGCTTCATGGGTGACAATCGGCTCCGTCAATTCGCTGTCCCATTCCTCGTAGGCATAAAGCGCCTCACGGAACAGCTGTTGCAGGGTAAACGGGGCATGTCCGTTGTGAAGTGGCGGCAGTGCATTCATCATGTCTGTCTCCTCTGATGGATTAAGCCAGCTTCCTCAAAGACCCGGCCCGGACCGACGCGGAAACAAAAGCTCAGCTCCTCCTTCGGACCGGATACACGATTCATTTTATAGAGTAACACAGGCGTGATAAAGCCATTTCTGCCCGCCTGCTTGGCCGGAGCATCTAACCGATTGAAATTCATTGAGACTTCCCGGCATTTTTTTGCCGCCAAGACAGGCTCGACGACGTTTTCGCCTGCAAAACGGCATCGGGAGGGCCGGTTTTGGAACCTTTAACGCCCTAGCCGGTTTTGTCTCTGCAAGCAGTCTGGGGAGATCAGAAATGACGCAAATTCATCGACCTGAACGACGCAGCCGCACCCTGCGTGGCCGCCCCTATAGTCTTCACGAATTCGCGGCCAAATACGGCCTCAAGAACGAGCAGGCCGAAAGCCTCTTCACCCGCTTCGGTCCGTCTTCCGTCGAGCTGGACTTGCTGATGGCGGCCAAGCGCCGTCCGCCTGTTCAGTCCGATCACATACGCGAGTAGGACAGGATCGTGAGCGGCAAAGACAAAATCCGCAAAGATGCCGAAGGACAGTTCGCGCGTTCGAACGAGGGCCGCCGCAACAACGGCGTCTCCAGCGCCAAGCCGCGCGCCATCACCCATTCCGATGATGCCACCATCCATCGCACGCCGCCCGGCCAGAGGTCGCGCAAGGACTGGAACATCAAACACGACGAAGCCAACAGCGAGCGGTCACACCCTGAATGACCGCCCCTCCCTCCGCGGCCTCCTGAAGCGAAATTTCACCGAATATGTCCGGAACACATCTCAGGTGAAATCGTTCTTCCGGTGAGCATGGCGAAACGCCATGCGGCCCCATCGAAATGCCGGCATATTGCCGGCTCCTTCTACAAGATCAGCTTGAGGTACCGCCTTTGGCGGGAGGCCAATCGTGTGGAATCGAACGCGGGAAAAAAGATCGGCGCAAGAAGGACGGAACGATGAGCAACACCTCCCGGCATGAGTGGATATGCAAGCGAGCCTATGCGATCTGGGAAATGGAAGGCAGGCCGCACGGCCGCGACGCCGAACATTGGCTCCAGGCAGCGGCCGAACGCGAGAGACTGGAGCGCACTCGTGCCTCGAAGGATGGCAATGAAGTTCTCGTCAAATTTCGCCCGAAAGCGCCGAAACCACGCAGGCCGGCCGCTCTCGGCTACCAACGCCAAAAGCTGTCGCGGGCCGGTTGAACGCACGGCTATTCCAAACTGATCCGGAAACGGGCCGAGAAATCGCCTTCCCACCACATCGGGAAGTTGGTTCCCCATTTATTGTTGTGCAGGTTGAAGCGGATTCCCTCTTCAAAATCCGGCAAGCCTTTGCAGAAACTCATGAAATCCCAACTCTGCGGCGCGACCAGCGGCGTATCCAGAGGCTCGACGACGAGCGCCCCGGTATCCTCCAGGTCGCCACGGACTGCCGTCACGGCCTGAAGCTGGGCTCCACCGGATCTGGCGAAATTTCCGGATGGGTGCCAGAGACCCATCTTCCTGAAAGCCCAGCCCTTTGCGCCCTCGGGCGTAAAGGAAAGGAAACTTGCCTCCGGCATGCGGTTCGCCGGCTTGTCGCGCAGCGAAAGTCGCAGTTGCAAGGCATCGCCATCGGCCGAAAACGCGACGGCAAGCTGGCGCGGTGCGCCGAAGCGTTCGACAGCCTCAGTGGGCATGGACAGCAGAAGCCCTCCCTCGCCGGCATTCTCGAGATCAGGCACGAAAACCTTGGAGAGCGCAGCACCCGAACGGCCAAGCCCCGGCTTGTCGTGATCCAGCACCGCCCATTCCTGGCCATGGGTGAGATAGCTGTCCATATGCCTGTTGACGTCGGCAGCGTCGTAGCTCTCATAGCGATAGGCGATCAGAGAGCCAGCACGGCCGATGATCCGCCGGCCCTGCGGTGATGTGAGCGCCGTGACCTCACCCGTCACCTCGTTCAGCTCGATCAACCAGCCGCAGGCGCTGAGACGGGTTTCGCGGCTCGCGCTGTCGACGAGCGCCGGCGCGAAGAGCTCTGCAAGCACAGCCTGCGCCTGCTGCTGGTCGTCGGCATCGAGTTCGGCGACAGCCTGGTCGATATAGCCGCGCTGCTCGTCCCACGATGCCTCGGTATAGGCGAACCGGTAGTCCGTTTTGCGAGCAGCTGTGAAATCGGCTTTTGCCCAGGCCCTGTCGTCGCGCAGATAGGATTTGATATCCACCCCGCACGTATGCTCCGCCACCATGGCAAGCCCGCGCCCAAAGGCGAGCCGCCGCGTATTGAGCCCCTCGCCGGCAAAACGGTCATAGAGCCGCTGCAGAGAAAGAAACTTCGCCGTCTTCAAGGGATCGGAGGCGCTTCCATGGATCCAGCTGTCGCCCAACTCCAGCTCCAGCACCGGAAAGCGCTCGCGCTTCTCCCAGAGGATCGCACCATAATCCTCCAGCGTCGCCGCGCGGATGATCGCGTCAGGCTCGTGGCGGCGCATGTCGCGATAGGCTTCGGCAGTCTGCGGCACGCTCTGCGGACCGATATTGTCCTGCGTATGCGCAAAGCTCAGCCCGTCGTCGAAACCTTCGGGGAAATAGGTCTCGCCATAGGAGCGTTGATACATGACGACGATTTCCGCCCCGTCTGGCGCGCGCCAGCGGAAAACATCGGGCACATCAGGCGGCGGGGAAGCGGTGTTGACGCCGAGATGCAGGAAGCGGATGCCGGCCTCGACCAGCAACGGCACCATGCCGAGGGTGTGGCCGGGAACGTCGGTCATCTTCGCCGCAATCGTCGTCCTGCCGAAACGGCGGTCGAGCTCCTGCGAATAGGAAAGACCGGCGCGGAACAGGTCGGGTGACATCAGCTCCGTATGGGTGGTGAAGGGCAGCCCGTGCCAGCGGATGAGCCCGCGTTCGATCGCCTGTTCGAGTGCCGCGACCTCGGCCGGCGAACGTGAATTCAGATGATCCCAGATCAGCCACGCACCCGTTGTCCAGATGAACTTCGGCTCTTCAGGGTTTTCGGCATGAAAATGCGCGCCGGTCTCGATCGCCTGCGGGATGAAACGTTCGTGATACTGACGGCGGACTTTTTCGGCATGATCCGTAAAGCCGATGTCGAGATGGGTCTTGAAGACCAGATGCACACGCTTTTCGGTCATTTCCATTCCATTGGGCCGGCCTTGCCGCCATCGAGCGGCTTTCACGCGGTCTCCGCGCAAGGCGCTGTGCGTCCAACGCGCAATACCGGCCATCCTCCCAATATGATACAACAACCTGCTGTGTAATCGTTTCCACAAACAGATTTGCGCCGCAGCGTAACGATCCGTCAAGCATATTTGAGCGAGATGCCCGAATATGCTGGATATTTTGTTGTACTTTGTTTCGAGCGTCTTGCCTGCGATACCAGACCGCAATTATCTAACGAAAGAATGTGAAGACGTGTTCATATGCCATCTGCCCTGATGGCCGGTGAGATACGTTCGCGATATGCCTGTCATCTTGCTGCTTTACACGACGTATCCGAACCTTCGCCGATGGCCGCTCCATGACCGAATTCACCGTCCAT
>Ga0102588_1000378_pt1 | contig 51696 bp, 53 predicted proteins | sample AraplaMF_Col_mMS_FD_76854 | JGI IMG/M metagenome (GOLD analysis project Ga0102588, IMG submission 76854) | Arabidopsis root microbial communities from the University of North Carolina, USA - plate scrape MF_Col_mMS (SPADES assembly) (version 2) | ecosystem: Host-associated > Plants > Roots >...
CCTGGCCCTGTTTCAGGGCTTCAAGAGCTTCGAGCGCGAACTGACGCTCGAGTACATCCGCCGCCTGCTCGACAATGCCAAGAAGCTGTAATCGACACTGTTCCGCCGCCGTTATGGTCGAACTCCTTCGCATGCGCTGAAAAGAACTCTCGCCCGCCGCCAGCTATTCGTGCTCTCGTCCCCGGGTGTGTCTGACGCGCCCATCTCTCGCCATTGGCTCCCCTGCCTGTTTTTCGTCTCGAAAGCGACCGGCCTTTGGTCTATCGTCCCGCCGAATTTCGAAAGGAGTCGAAAATGACTGACGTAATGCCGGTGCTGTCGCGTGCGGACCAGAATTTGACATCGAGCCTCGACAAGCTGTTCGAGCTGTTGCGCATCAAGTCCATTTCCACCGACCCGGCCTACAAGGCCGAGTGCCGCAAGGCGGCTGAATGGCTGGTTTCCTATCTCGAGACCCTGGGTTTCGAGGCGTCCGTGCGTAACACGCCCGGCCACCCCATGGTCGTGGCCCATCACGCCGGCGCAAGCGCCGACGCGCCGCATGTGCTGTTCTACGGCCACTACGACGTGCAGCCAGTCGATCCGATCGAGCTCTGGGAGAATGATCCCTTCGAACCGTCGATCAAGGATGTCGGCAACGGCCGGAAGATCCTGACGGGCCGCGGCACCGCCGACGACAAAGGCCAGTTGATGACTTTCGTCGAGGCCTGCCGTGCCTACAAGGAAGTCAAGGGTGCACTGCCTTGCCGCATCACCATCCTCTTCGAAGGCGAAGAGGAATCGGGTTCGCCGTCGTTGAAGCCTTTTCTTGAGGCCAACGCCGCGGAATTGAAGGCGGACTATGCGCTCGTGTGTGACACCAGCATGTGGGATCGCGATACGCCGGCAATCGCAGCAGCCCTTCGTGGTCTTGTCGGCGAGGAAATCGTCGTGACGGCCGCCGACCGCGATCTGCATTCCGGCCTGTTCGGCGGTGCCGCGGCGAACCCGATCCATATCCTGACTGCCGCGCTTGCCGGACTGCACGATGAGACCGGCCGCATCACCCTTGAAGGCTTCTACGACGGCGTCGAGGAAACGCCTGCCAATATCAAGGCATCCTGGGAAACGCTCGGCAAAACGGCGGAAACCTTCCTGGGCGAGGTCGGCCTGTCGATCCCGTCGGGCGAAAAGGACCGGTCGGTTCTCGAACTCACATGGGCGCGTCCGACCGCCGAGATCAACGGCATCTGGGGCGGCTACACCGGTGAGGGCTTCAAGACGGTGATCGCAGCCAAGGCTTCGGCCAAGGTTTCCTTCCGCCTTGTCGGGACCCAGGATCCGAACGCCATCCGCGAAAGCTTCCGCAGCTACGTCCGCTCGAAAATCCCGGCGGACTGCTCGGTCGACTTCCATCCGCATGGCGGTTCGCCGGCCATCCACCTCTCTTATGATTCGCCGGTGCTGACGAAGGCCAAGAATGCGCTCTCCGACGAGTGGCCGAAACCGGCCGTGGTGATCGGCATGGGCGGATCGATCCCGATCGTCGGCGACTTCCAGAAGATGCTCGGCATGGAGTCGCTGCTTGTCGGCTTCGGTCTCAGCGATGATCGCATTCACTCGCCGAACGAGAAGTACGAACTCGCTTCCTATCACAAGGGCATCCGTTCTTGGATCCGCATCCTGGAAGCGTTGGCCAAATAGGCTGGAAAAGCGTTCGTCTTTGAACGCCAGAAAAACAAAAAGGCCGGAACGAGCCGGCCTTTCGTCATCCGCTTCACTTCGATGCCAGTACATCCGTGGTCAAGGAGGAAGCGAATGTTGCAGCCAGACTGATCGGGAAAGGTTAACCAACGGTTAACGCGGAGCCTCGATCGGGACGGTGGAAGCGGCAACGTTGCTGGCGCGCACAGCTTTCCATCGGCTGCAATATGTTGGTTCACATGTCGGAATGCCGAGCGCGCGTTTCAAGTGGATGTGATGCATTTTTGAGTTTTGAAGCGCCCACGCGTTCAAGTCAGGTTCATCGGCGCGGACTACAAATCATTGAAAGAAAAGGTGATTGAGCTGAAATCCGCGCGAGGCGGCGAACGCCGAAGCCGTGCCCGGGCGCTTGCGCACCTTCTCGGAAAACACAAGCGGCGCGGTCGCCAGCGTCGTCAGAGGGAGTTGAAACGTGAAGTCCATCTTGATGAAGGCCGCTGCAGCGGCCGCCCTCTTGCTCGCGCCGGCGATTGCCGAGGCGGCAGAGGGATATGCGACAGCCAACGTCAACATGCGGGCCGGACCAAGCACGCAATATCCCGCTGTAACCGTCATTCCGGCCGGTGAATCGGTGGAAATCCATGGCTGCCTCGCCGATGTGCCTTGGTGCGACGTGGAGTTCTACGGTGGGCGCGGCTGGGTCGCAGGTCGCTATGTGCAGGCGCTCTACCAGAGCCGTCGCGTCTATGTGGGTCCGGAATATTACCGTCCCCTCGGAATCCCGACCGTGGTCTTCAGCGTCGGAAATTACTGGGACCGCTATTACCGCGGTCGCGATTTCTATCGGGAGCGCGATCGTTGGCGTCGCAATCCTGTTTACGATCGCCCGCCCGCTGTCGTTCGCCCGGTGCGGCCGCCAGAATTTGACGGAAACCCTGGCCCCGGCCGTCCGCGACCCGATTTTGATCGCGGTCCCGATCGGAGGCCCGATGGAAACCGCGGACCGGACCGTCGTCCCGAGCAACCGAATTTCGACCGCGGCCCCGGCCGCCAGGATTTCCAGGGACGGCCCCATGACAATCGTCCGGATTTCCAGCGCCCGCCGCAGGGCAACGACGATGGGAACTGGCGTCGCGGCGGTGACGGCCGTCGTGGGCCTCCACGCTGCCCGCCGGGTGATCCGGCCTGCGGCAACCAGCAGTGACGCATCGGGGCGGCCGCGAGACCGCCCTTTATATTGGGGAGATGAGAAGGCCCGGCGCTCTGGGAGAGACACCGGGCCTGATCGCGATCGGCGCGTTTGAGGGGGAGACGGCCGACCTTTAGCGAAACGTGTAGGGCGTGTTTCGCTAGGGCGTTAATCCACCAGCTCGCTAATGGTTCCCTGTTACCAGAGAGAAACGGAACGCTGCCGACCGGCGAGGAGGTCGCGCAATTCCGCGAACGGGCCGTGAAGCATCTTCAGGCGGCTCTCTTCCATTTTTGTCAGCCGGTAGCGGCGTGCAAACTCGTGCACGTCCCAGACTTCACGCAGCTTGAATTCTTCGCTTTTGGTAATGTCGATGGTCATGAATGCCTACATATTGCGCATGCTGCGCTAATCTCAGGCGCAATTCGGCGTGCTATACGTCAGATTTGTGACAGTCGCAACGAATGGCAGCCATGCCAAAAAAGTGGGGCTTGGTAAACGAATTATAACAAAGCCCAGGCTGAGCGGCCCGGGCCTTGCTGTCTTAATCAGCGCCAATCGCGTCCGCGCACCCACGGTGGCGGGCGATCCCATCCGTAGGATCGCTCATAGCGCCAGTCATGGCGCGGCGGGCCGCCCCATCCGTAGCGGCGATCGGCGCGCCAGCCGTAACGCGGCGGTGGCGGTCGGTCCCAGTTCGGCCGGCAATTGCCCCACCGGCTCAGGTGATAGCCGCGCCCGCAGGCGTAATCGACGAGTACCGTATTCTTGGCCGCAACGCCGTTCAGCGGCGCGACCGGCATCGCTTCAGCCGCGCTAACGCCAAATCCACACATGGCGATCGCAGCTGCAATCATTCTCATACGCATCTCTGCACCTCTGTTATGCAAGTCCCTTGCACATGGATTAGAGAGCCGGTTCGGTGAACGGGGGCTGAACCAAATTTGACATTGTTGGGGCAAGGGCGGGCCGGTCTAGCCACTTCTTAACCACCCCTTAAATCGCCGCATTTAAAGTTCAACCGGGCGGAGAACCGTTTGGCAAAGCACGGTTTCTGCGGCGTCGCCGCGCAAGGAGCGAAGAAGGGGCGTACCGGTACTAGATGGCGGGCAGAGGCAAATCACGCGACAGGATCGAACCTTCCTTCGGCGGTCGCGACGACCGCGACGATGATGACGATTTTTCGCTCGACGCCGATGACCGTGTCGTCAGGGGACGTTCGACCAAGCGATCGCCGTCAAAATCGTCTCGCGCGCGCCAACCCGAAAGACGCAGACGTGGTCGTCGCGAACGCGAGGGTGGAAGCTTCTTCGGCTTCATTCGTCGCATCCTCTACTGGTGCATCGTTTTCGGCATCTGGGCCGGGATCGGCGTGGCTGGCCTCGTCGTCTATTACGGGTCGCGTATGCCGAGCGCCAGCACCTGGGCCATTCCGGATCGCCCGCCGAACGTCAAGATAACTGCCGTCGATGGCAGCGTCATCGCCAATCGCGGCACGACGGGCGGCGAAGCGCTCGCGCTCGAAGACATGTCGCCCTACATCCCGGAAGCGATCGTCGCCATTGAAGACCGCCGCTTCTATTCGCATTTCGGCGTGGATCCCCTTGGCCTCGCACGCGCCCTCGTCACCAACCTGACGACCGGCCACATGGTTCAGGGCGGCTCGACGCTGACACAGCAGCTTGCAAAGAACCTTTTCCTGTCGCCGGACCGCACGCTTGAGCGTAAGGTGCAGGAAGTCCTGCTCGCGCTATGGCTGGAGCAGAAATACACCAAGGACCAGATCCTTGCGATGTACCTCAACCGCGTCTTCTTCGGCTCGAACGCCTATGGCGTCGAAGCGGCCTCGCGTCGCTACTTCAACAAGTCCGCACGCGACGTGAACCTCGGTGAAGCAGCCCTTCTTGCCGGACTCGTCAAGGCGCCGTCGCGGCTGTCGCCGGCGCGCGATCCCGAGGCCGCCAATGCCCGCGCGCAGGTGGTCCTGCAGACGATGCGCGAGCAAGGCTATATCACCGACGACGAGGTGAAGACCGCGATGTCGCAGACGCCAGCCAAGGCGAAGCGCTACTGGTCGGGCGCCGGCCACTATGTCGCGGATATGGTCATGGACCAGCTCCCTGGCCTGATCGGCGACGTCAAGGAAGACATCGTCGTCGATACGACGATCGACAAGACGCTGGAGAAGCGCGCGGAGCAGTCGCTGAACGATGTGCTCGGCAAGGACGGCGCCAAGCTCGATACGTCGCAGGCAGCCCTGGTTTCACTCGATGGCACCGGCGCAATCCGCGCGCTCGTCGGCGGCAGGGATTATGCCGACAGCCAGTTCAACCGCGCCGTCACCGCCAAGCGCCAGCCGGGCTCGTCCTTCAAGCCGTTCGTCTATGCAGCGGCGTTGGAAAAAGGTCTGACGCCGTTTTCGGTGTTCAACGACGCGCCGATCCGCATCGGCGATTGGACGCCTGAGAACTACGAGAAGAAGTACAATGGCGAAGTGACGCTCGCGACGGCGCTTGCAAAGTCGCTGAACACCGTCGCGGCCCAGTTGGTCATGTATGACGGGCCGGACCAGGTGATCAAGCTCGCGCACCGCCTCGGCATCGAATCGGAACTGCAGCCCAATGCCTCGATCGCTCTTGGTACGTCGGAAGTGTCGCTGACCGAGCTCACCGGCGCCTATGCCGCCTTCATGAATGGCGGCTACAAGGCGACGCCGCATGTGATCCGACGCGTAACGACGGCTGACGGCAGCAAGGTGCTCTACGAAAATACCTACGACAACCCGCCCCGTGTCCTGTCGGAAGCGATTGCCGCCAACATGAACACGATGATGATGGGCGTCATCAACCAGGGAACGGGCAAGAGCGCCAAGCTTTCCGGTTGGCAGGCCGCGGGCAAGACCGGCACGACCCAGAATTCGCGCGACGCGCTCTTCGTCGGCTTCACCAGCAACCTCACAACCGGCGTCTGGTTTGGCAACGACGATGGCAAGCCGATGAAGAAGGTGACGGGCGGCGGCTTGCCGGCCAAGGCCTGGCAGGAATTCATGGTCGCCGCGCACAAGGGACTGTCGCCGGCGCCACTGTTCGGCAACGGGCAATTCATGGCTGATCCGGCAGCCAATCCCGGCTTCGGCGACCAGCCGATGGCGTCTGCGGAGCCCGGTATGGCGCCGCCGCTTGAAGAGCCGACGACAATCGGCAGCATTCTCTCCGGTGTCTTTGGTGAAAGCGCCGAGCGCTATCCACAGGCGAATGACCGGCCAAGACGCCAGCCGATCGCCCCGGTCAATGGCGGTCCCGTGCCGCCCGCCGACATCGCCGATGACGGTGGTTATGGCTACGGTGATGCGCTGCCGCCGGGTGATATTGGCGAGCCTGAACCGTCGCCGGCGCACCATCGGAAACGGACGACCTTGCTTGACTTGATCATGGGACAATAGTCGACGGGTTTTGGCCAGAAAAAGGCCATCGTCCTGTGCGTGCCAAAATTAGCTGTTGGGCGCTTTTTTTGCCGGTTTTCTGGCTAGTTCTCGCCTTGCAGTCCCGAAAACCGCTCCTTATATACGCGGCATCACCGCAATCACGATTGCGTTAATCTTAAAGACCCATCCCGTAAGGGGCTGTCAGGGAAATGCCTTCTCGGGGTTCCGACAGCTTGCTTCAAGGAGAGAATGACATGGCAAAAGTAATTGGTATCGACCTCGGAACGACAAATTCCTGCGTCGCTGTCATGGACGGCAAGGACGCGAAGGTCATTGAGAACGCCGAAGGTGCGCGCACGACGCCTTCGATCGTAGCATTTTCCGAAGATGGCGAACGCCTCGTCGGTCAGCCGGCCAAGCGCCAGGCAGTCACCAACCCCACGGATACGCTGTTCGCAGTGAAGCGCCTCATCGGCCGCCGCTACGACGATCCGACGGTTGAAAAGGACAAGGCTCTCGTTCCTTTCGAGATCACCAAGGGCGACAACGGCGACGCATGGGTCAAGGCCCGCGGCACCGGCTATTCGCCTGCCCAGATCTCCGCGATGATCCTTCAGAAGATGAAGGAAACCGCTGAATCCTATCTCGGTGAAAAGGTCGAAAAGGCCGTCATCACCGTTCCCGCATACTTCAACGACGCACAACGCCAGGCTACCAAGGATGCCGGCAAGATCGCTGGCCTCGAAGTTCTGCGCATCATCAACGAGCCGACGGCGGCAGCTCTTGCCTACGGTCTCGACAAGAAGGACGGCAAGACCATCGCCGTTTACGACTTGGGTGGCGGTACCTTCGATATCTCGATCCTCGAAATCGGCGACGGCGTCTTCGAAGTGAAGTCCACCAACGGCGATACCTTCCTCGGCGGTGAAGACTTCGACATGCGTCTCGTCGAATACCTCGTTGCCGAGTTCAAGAAGGACAACGGCATCGACCTCAAGGGCGACAAGCTGGCTCTGCAGCGCCTCAAGGAAGCTGCCGAAAAGGCAAAGATAGAACTGTCGTCCTCGCAGCAGACCGAAATCAACCTGCCGTTCATCACCGCTGATGCAACCGGCCCGAAGCACCTGACGCTGAAGCTGACCCGCGCCAAACTCGAAAGCCTGGTCGAGGATCTGATCCAGCGCACGATCGCACCGTGCAAGGCTGCTCTCAAGGATGCCGGCGTCACGCCAGCCGAGATCGACGAAGTCGTTCTCGTCGGTGGCATGAGCCGCATGCCAAAGGTCCAGGAAGTCGTCAAGCAGCTGTTCGGCAAGGAGCCACACAAGGGCGTCAACCCTGACGAAGTCGTGGCACTCGGCGCAGCCATCCAGGCTGGCGTTCTGCAGGGCGACGTCAAGGACGTTCTGCTTCTCGACGTAACCCCGCTGTCCCTCGGCATCGAGACCCTCGGTGGCGTCTTCACCCGTCTGATCGAGCGTAACACGACGATCCCGACGAAGAAGTCGCAGACCTTCTCGACCGCCGACGACAACCAGCAGGCCGTCACCATCCGCGTTTCGCAGGGCGAGCGCGAAATGGCTGCCGACAACAAGCTGCTCGGCCAGTTTGACCTCGTTGGCCTGCCGCCGGCACCGCGTGGCGTTCCGCAGATCGAAGTCACCTTCGACATCGACGCGAACGGCATCGTGCAGGTTTCGGCCAAGGACAAGGGCACCGGCAAGGAACAGCAGATCCGTATCCAGGCTTCTGGTGGTCTCTCCGACGCCGACATCGAAAAGATGGTCAAGGACGCCGAAGCCAATGCCGAAGCCGACAAGAAGCGCCGCGAGGCCGTGGAAGCCAAGAACCAGGCTGAAAGCCTGATCCACTCCACGGAAAAGTCGCTGAAGGATTATGGTGACAAGGTTTCCGAGGCCGACCGCACCGCGATCTCCGATGCGATCGCTGCTCTGAAGTCTGCCGTCGAAGCAACCGAGCCGGATGCTGAAGACATCAAGGCAAAGACCCAGACCCTCATGGAAGTCTCCATGAAGCTCGGTCAGGCGATCTACGAAGCACAGCAGGCTGAAGGCGGTGCGGCAGCAGACGCATCCGCGGAAGCCGGCGACGACAATGTCGTCGATGCCGACTACGAAGAAGTCAAGGACGACGACCGCAAGAAGTCCGCCTAAGCGAGACGAGACGGTCTAGCTTGAAACTGACGTTCCGGCTGCCCACCACGGCAGCCGGAAAACCATTTCCGGGGTCTAATCCTTAATGGCAAAAGCCGATTTTTACGAAACGCTGGGTGTCGCCAAGACGGCGGACGAAAAAGAGCTGAAAAGCGCCTTCCGCAAACTCGCCATGAAGTACCATCCGGACAAGAATCCGGGCGACCACGACGCCGAGCGCAAGTTCAAGGAAATCAACGAAGCCTACGAAATGCTCAAGGATCCGCAGAAGCGTGCGGCCTATGACCGATATGGTCACGCTGCCTTCGAGCATGGCGGCATGGGCGGCGGCGGCATGGGCGGCGGCTTTGGCGGCGGCGGATTTTCCGACATTTTCGAGGATATCTTCGGCGAGATGATGGGCGGCGGCCGCCAGCGGCAGCGCTCTTCGGGCGGCCGCGAGCGTGGCGCCGATCTTCGCTACAACATGGAAATTTCGCTGGAGGAGTCCTTCTCCAGCAAGACGGCGCAGATCCGCGTGCCAACTTCGATCACTTGCGACGTCTGCTCCGGCTCGGGTGCGAAACCCGGCACGCAGCCGAAGACCTGCGGCACTTGCCAGGGCTCGGGTCGCGTGCGCGCTGCCCAGGGCTTTTTCTCGATCGAACGGACCTGCCCGACCTGTCATGGTCGTGGCACGATCATTCCCGATCCGTGCACAAAGTGCCATGGCCAGGGCCGCGTCACCGAAGAGCGTTCGCTGTCCGTGAACATTCCGGCCGGTATCGAAGACGGCACCCGCATCCGCCTGCAGGGCGAGGGCGAAGCCGGCATGCGCGGCGGTCCGGCGGGCGATCTTTACATCTTCCTGTCGGTGAAGCCGCATGAGTTTTACCAACGTGACGGCGCCGACCTCTACTGCACCATTCCGATCTCGATGACGACGGCGGCACTCGGCGGCACCTTTGACGTGGCGACGCTCGATGGCACGAAGTCGCGTGTGACGGTGCCCGAAGGCACGCAGGCCGGCAAGCAGTTCCGCCTGAAGGGCAAGGGCATGCCGGTGCTGCGTTCGCCGCAGACGGGCGACCTCTATATCCAGATCCAGATCGAGACTCCCCAGAAGCTGACAAAGCGCCAGCGCGAACTTCTCCAGGAGTTCGAGCAGCTCTCCTCGAAGGAGAACAATCCGGAATCGACCGGGTTCTTCGCGCGCATGAAGGAATTCTTCGAGGGCTGATCGACCCTATATGAAATGTAACAAAGGCCCGGTTGCTGCTGCAGCCGGGCCTTTGTTGTTTGCTTTGTCAGGTCGCCTACGCAGGGTTGTCTCAACGTTCCAACGTCAAAAACACCTTATTATCCCGGGTCGACCGAATGAATGGTGGGACATTGAGATAATAAAGGGCTAAATTAGTGTGACGAAAACCGTATAGCGTCGAGGGACACTTGGAACGCCGTCTCGCAGCCATCCTCGCAATCGACATCGTCGGCTACGGCCGGTTGATGGGCATAGATGAATCCGGAACGCTAAGTGCGGTGAAAACCTGCCGCACGGAGCTGCTCAATCCGAAGATTGCACAGCACCGCGGACGCATCGTCAAGCTGACCGGCGATGGCATGCTGGCGGAATTCTCCAGCATCGTGAATGCTGTCGCCTGCGCCGATGAGGTGCAGCGAGAGGCCGCGCAACGAAACCTGTCGGTGCTCGAAGACAAACGTATCGAATTTCGGATCGGCATCCATCTCGGCGACGTCATTGTCGAGGAGGGCGATATCTTCGGGGACGGCGTCAATGTTGCTGCGCGGCTGGAGGCGCTGGCTGAGCCAGGAGGCATTGCCGTTTCGGCCACCGTCAAGGACCATGTCGGCTCACGGCTCGACCTGTCCTTCGAGGATCGCGGGGAACACCGCCTCAAGAACATCAAGGAACCGGTCCGGGTCTATATGATTTCGCCGCAGCGGGCGCTGCCACTGAAAGTGAACAAGGCGGCTTTGACCGCAGCCCGAAAAAAGCACAAGCAGCTTGTCGCCGTGCTGCCCTTCACTAACATGAGCGGCGATGCCGAGCAGGAGTATTTTTCCGACGGCATCACCGAGGACATCATCACCGACCTCTCGAAGGTGTCGAACCTCTACGTGGTCGCCCGCAACACCGCCTTCACCTACAAGGGCAAGTCCGTGCAGGTGAAGCAGGTGGCGTCGGAACTCGGTGTCGACTTCGTTCTCGAGGGGAGCGTGCGCAAGGTCGGCCAGCGCGTCCGCATCACCGGACAGCTGATCGATGCGAGAAATGGCGGGCACCTTTGGGCGGACCGCTTCGATCGCGACCTCACCGATATTTTCGCGATCCAGGACGAGATCACCCACGCAATCGTCGATCAACTCAAGATCAAGCTGCTACCCGAGGAGAGGCAGGCGATCGCAGCCGAGCCAACAAGCAATGTCGAGGCCTACACCTATTATCTGCGTGGACGACAGCTGTCTCACACCTGGACAAGGCCCTATCTACTTCTGGCCCGGCGCATGTTTGCAACGGCCGTTGCGTTGGATCCGGAATATGCCCGTGCCTATGCCGGCATGGCGGATTGCGAGTCGGCGCTGCGCGATTGGCATGCGGGTGAGTTTACACTGCAGGGGATACTCAATCTGAGTGCCAAGGCGCTGGCGCTCGATCCGAATCTTGCCGAGGCGCATGCGTCGCGCGGACTGGCGCTGCACCAGGACGGGCGAGACGAGGAGGCTCTTGTCGAGTTCGAAAAGGCGCTGGCGCTGGAGCCCGATCTCTATGAAGCGAATTTCCACTATGGTCGCTTCCTTTTCATGGAGGGCAAGTTCGAGGGGGCAATCACCTTCTTCACTAGGGCGGCCGAGATCCGCCCCGACGACTATCTCTCGCCCATTCATCTGATGAGCGCATGCCGGTCGCTTGGTCTCGAGGAGGAGCGAGCGCATTGGGCGCGCGTCTGCATCGAGCGTGCGGAAGAGGCCTTGGAGCGGCATCCGGAAAACTCGGGGCCGGCCCATCGCGGTGCGCTCGCATTGGCTCACATGGGCGATGCGGAACGCGCTAAGGAGTGGGTCAAGCGCGCGCAGATGATTGATCCGGATGACATCGTTGCGCAATACAACATCGCGTGTGTCTATGCTTTGTTGGACGAATGCGACGCCGCACTCGATCTGTTGGAAGAACTGCTGCCGCAATCGTCCTGCTATCACATCCTATGGTTCAAGCATGATTCGGACCTCGATTCGGTGCGCGATCACCCGCGGTTCGAGAAAATGCTGGATGCGATCGCGGCATGCTCGGCCTCGCTGGAGTACCGGGTCGCGTCAGAATAGCGCCGGCGCTTGTCGGGTGTTCCATTATGAAACAAGCAAAAATGCACGTCTGCCTTGCGTTAACGCAGGCAGTGAATGCCGCTTTGCAAATAGAAGCAAAGCGGCCAGTATCCTTTCGGGGATAAACCAAAAACAAGGGCAACTTCCATGACGGCAGCAGCCACTTCTTTTTCTTTGCAGTCCGATGATGTCGATGTGCTCGCCGGCGCGCTCTATTCCTGGTGTGCCGAGCGCAACATCAAGCTGCGCAGCCAGCAGGGACTTTCCATCGCGAGCATCGCGATCGATCTCTACCATGCTGGCCATCGGACGCAGGACGACTTGCTCATCGCGCTTCACGCGTGCGAGTTGCACTGACCGACAGGGTTCAGCGCAAAGCCTCGATGTAGCTTTCACCGGTCATGATCGACAAGATGGTCTTGACGGCCTCTTTGCCCGCCGCAGAGCGAAGCTTGTCATAGTGCAGGGCAAGCTCATAGGCTTCGGGGCTCAGCCCTGGCCGCGCTGATCCGTCAGACGGGTTGGCGCCCTCGAACAGTTCCGAAATATCAACGCCCAGAAAAACCGCGATCTGGTGAAGCTTGCTTGCGGATACGCGGTTGGTGCCTTTCTCGTATTTCTGAATTTGTTGAAAAGTCAGCCCCAGTGCCTCTCCCAGTTCCAGCTGCGATATGCGTCGTTTGGCCCTCAGTGTCCGTACATTTTTACCAACAATAATATCTACCGGATCTGGCACCGTTATGTTCCCTTATAAATGCAATCAATACGCATAGTACTATGCCCGCCTTCCATAATATCTCAATCCCATGAGTTGTAAATTTCAACCCGCTTTTGTTATGATTTTTTGCCCAATAATCATACACTTTCGGCGTAGATGTAGACTGTAGCGTGCACGTTATTTCCGATGCCAGCTAAAGGCGGTGCACGTACGCGACGCTGTGCGTCGTTTTACTTGCCGCGGCCAAGCGTCAATTCACTGGCTTCCCTGCCTGTGAAAACTTGACCGACGCGCCGGGAGCCTCTATTTTAGAATAATTCTAAAATTGAGGTTGTCATGCTGTCCAGGCTTTTTTGGTCATCCAAGCGCTCGTTCGATTCTTTGTCGGAACAGGAAATACTCGCACTCGCCATTGGGGCCGAAGAGGAGGACGCGCGCATCTATCTCGCCTACGCCGACATGCTGCGCAGCAACTATCCCGCGTCCGCTAAAATTTTCGAAGAGATGGCCGAGGTCGAGGACACCCATCGCAAGTCCCTGATCGAAATCTATCGCCAGCGGTTCGGTGAACGCATCACGCTCATTCGCCGGGAACATGTTCAGGGTTTCTATGAGCGCAAACCCGACTGGCTGCGACGCAACCTGTCGCTCGAGAAAATCCGCGGTGAAGCCGAAGCGATGGAGCAGCAGGCCTATCGCTTCTATGTCGAAGCGGCACGGCGCGTCACGGACGCGCAGACCCGGCAGTTGCTCGGTGACCTCGCCTTGGCGGAGCAGGGCCATGAGGACATTACTCACATGCTTGTCGACAAGCACACGCCGGCGGACGTCAAGGCGGAGGAAGATCACGCTGCCCGCCGCCAACTGGTGCTCACCTATGTGCAACCCGGCCTTGCCGGCTTGATGGATGGCTCGGTATCGACCTTGGCGCCGATCTTCGCAGCCGCCTTTGCGACTCAGAACACCTGGCAGACCTTCCTTGTCGGCATGTCCGCCTCGGTTGGCGCCGGCATCTCGATGGGCTTCACAGAAGCGGCACATGACGACGGCAAGATTTCAGGCCGCGGATCGCCGATCAAGCGCGGCATCGCCTGCGGCGTCATGACCGCGCTTGGCGGTCTCGGCCACACCTTGCCCTATCTCATCCCGTACTTCTGGATCGCAACGACGATGGCCGTGATCATCGCGATCTTCGAACTCTGGGCGATTGCCTTCATCCAGAACAGATTTATGGAAACGCCATTCCTGCGCGCTGCCTTCCAGGTGGTCGTGGGCGGCGGTCTCGTTCTCGGTGCCGGCATTCTGATCGGCAATGGGTAAAGCGAGCTCCGGCACTACGGAGCGATCGACGCGGTGAATTGATCTGGCGCGCGAATGCACAGGCGATGGGCCGGAATGACGCGCTAACTGGCGTCGCGCATAAAAAAGGCCGGCGTTTCGCCGGCCTTTTTCGTTCAATCTACTATCGCTTATCGCAAAGCACCGACCAGAACGTCGCGGCCATTTTCGATGGTGACCCAGCGACCGGCATTGTTGCTCGACTGGCGCTTGATGAAGGAGTAGGGCGTGTCGAACCATGGCTTGATGTTGGACGCCAGGTTGTCGAGCACGAAGTCGCCGTTGCTGGTGCGCAGCGTCAGCACGGCATGACCTTCGCCATCGGGCTTGCGGACCACCGTGAGAAGAAGATTAGCCGGCGAAATTCCGCGCTGTATCAGGATGCGGCGCTTCAGCAGGGCGAAGTCCTCGCAGTCGCCTGCAGTCGTCGGATAAGCCCAGACCTCATCCTTGCCGTAGATTTCCTTGTCGGTCATCGGCGTGATGCTGTTGTTGACCATCGTGTTGACGGAGCGCACCATTCCCCATTTCCCTTCCGACATCTCGGCCGGCGAGACGTTGCGGTTTGGGCCGCATTCATTGCGATGGCCCTGGCAGAAGTCGTAATGGCCGATCGGCTGGGACGTCGCAGCGCCGGTAACCATCGAGAGGTTGTTGGTGGAAGCCGGCGTCGCGGCTGTAGACATAGCAAACATGGCCATCATGGCCACGACGAAACCCTTGATCCGCACGCCCGCTGTTCCCTTGCATCGCCCATGTATTGTTAATAAAAAGTTAACGGACGGAGGCTCGGAGAGTCAATCGTTACTTCTGGGGAAGGTACCACTACCCGCCAATATGGTTAAAATCCGTTAGGATTTGGCACACATGGATCGTTTGGCCTAGCGGATAAGCCCTTTGACGGCGGCGAGCATGCGCTCGATGTCCTGGGGCCGCGACAGCCGGTGATCGCCATCACGCACGAAGGTCAGCACGACGTCGTCGGCGGGGAGATGCTCCACGAGCTTCATAGCGTGCTGATAGGGAACGTCCGGATCCTTCATCCCCTGCAGGATATGGACCGGGCAGCCGGTCTCGATGATGCCGTTGAGCACGCTGTTGTCGCGCCCGTCCTCCATCAGGGTTCGCGTATAGATGTTTGGCTCGGGGCTGTAGGCCGACCGCTCTTCGAAGTAGCCGCGCTCGGCCAGCGAGGCCTTCTCCTTCTTCGTGAGGTTCGGCTCGATCAGATCGGAGGTGAAGTCGGGAGCCGGCGCAATCAGCACCATGCCCGCGAGCTTCGGCCCGTCCTGCCGCTTTGCGAGTTCCTGCGCCAGCCTGAGCGCAATCCATCCGCCCATCGACGAGCCGACGACGAGGATGCGCTCGGGCGCCGCGTGGAGGATTACCGCAAGCGCCTCCTCGAGCCAGCGCGAGATCGTCCCGTCGGTGAATTTGCCGCCGGACAGGCCGTGGCCGGAATAGTCGAGGCGCAGGCAGGCCAGGCCGTTTTCGGCCGCGAACCTGTCCAGCTCCACCGCCTTGCTGCCGCTCATGTCAGAGCGGTATCCGGAGAGCCAGACGAGGGTTGGGCCGGCCGTTTGGCCAGGTTGGCTACGCGCAATATAGGCGATCTCGCGCGCAGCTTCGCCCTGTCCGACGGTAAGATATTGTTGGTTGTAAGTGAGATTTGCGTCAGACATCGCGGAACTCCAGTTGTTTTGGCCTATAAAACAGATTCTTGACAGGCTGACAGCAGGTGATTTTTCCGCTAAAGGATGGTACCGACTCCGTTGCAGCAATGGTGAAACGACATTTGTACTTCCGTCATCGGGAGTGCCCGGGCTGCAGCGATCCGAAACAACGCGAGGAGAATACGACCATTCGCAGACCCTTTAAAGCCGACGCGCCCGTAAAGGAAGGGCCGCGCTCGAACCGGGAAATTCGCATCCCCCGAGTTCAGCTGATTGATGCTGAAGGACAGAACTTGGGTGTTGTGCCCACCGACCAGGCCCTGAAAATGGCTGAGGAAGCCGGCCTCGACCTGGTGGAAATCTCCCCCAATGCCGAACCGCCTGTATGCAAGATCCTCGATCTGGGCAAGCTGAAATATGCCAACCAGAAGAAGGCTGCCGAGGCGCGCAAGAAGCAGAAGATTGTCGAAGTTAAAGAGATCAAGATGCGCCCTAACATCGACACCCATGACTATGAGGTGAAGATGAAGGCGATGGGCCGTTTCTTTGAAGACGGTGACAAGGTCAAGGTGACATTGAAGTTCCGCGGCCGTGAAATGGCGCACCAGGAACTTGGTATGAAGCTGCTGCAGCAGGTGAAGGCCGACACGACCGAATATGCCAAGGTTGAAGCCGAGCCCAAGCTCGAAGGCCGCCAGATGATGATGGTACTCGCGCCGAAGTGAGGCGCGTCGCCACTCTCCAATCAAAGCCGTCCGTAAGGGCGGCTTTTGTATTTTGGGGCTGTGGTCGGACCAATCTGACAGGATGCTGACAAACGCACTCAACAGTCTGTCAGAGAGACTTTGGCAATCTGTTCTCAACAAGAAGAGAGCAGAAGGCAAAGATCATGAAGAAGACCATTTCACACGCGTTATTGGCTTCCGTCGCCGCAATCACGGTGACCTTGTCGCTCCCGACAATGCAGACGTTCACGTCAGGCCATTTTTCGTCGTTGGCATTCGCTCGCGGCGGCAGCGATGATGGCGGTGGAAGCAGCAGCAGCGGCAACAGTGGATCCAGCCATAGCGGTGGCAGTGATGACAACAGCGGCAGCGGGCGTGGCGGTGATGATCATAGCGGTCGCGGCGGTCATGACGACGGCGATGACGATCACGGCCGTGGACGTGGACGCGATGACGGAGCCAACCATGACGCCAATGACGACAATCCTGGCGAGCACCGCGGCGGCCGCAACGACAATCGCCCGGAAGTGACGCTTTCGGTGTCCGAAGCGAGCCTGACGGGACTGCTGAACGGTTCGCTTGTCGCCGTCGATCAACTCGGCCGGCGCCTCGAGGTCGAGGTTGAGCTTGAGCATGGGGCACACGAGGTGGTCGCGCATCCTCACAGAGGTGACTTTATTCGAAATCCTGGCGCAATCACCAGCGTCAACATACTTCCCGCTTCGGCGCAATAATCTGCCCGGCGCGGTCTTCCGGCCACCCCTTCGGAAGAAGGAACTCCGCCGCGCCCCGGCGGAGTTCCTGGTTTGTCGGAGCTTTGTCTGGTCGCGATAAAGTGTTCAGTGTAGGTTCCGCGATTGCAGAAGCATTGAGGTACATTGAAGTTCAATGAATAGAAGCCGTCGCAGTTTCATGACGATGTTGATGCTGGCCATAGCGCTCTCTGCGGCCGGCCCGATGTTCGTTTCCCACGCTGAGGCCAAGGATGGTGGCAGCGATGATGGCGGCGGCAGCAGCGGTGGGAGCGGTTCGAGCGGAGGCAGCGGCTCGTCGGGCTCTGGTTCGCCCGGATCCTCGGGTTCCAACTCGGGCAGCGGCAGTTCCAATTCCGGTCGTGGCGGCCGCGACGATCACGGGGATGATGACGGCGGCGACGACCACGGCGGAGGCGGAGGCGGCGGTAGCAGCGGCCGCGGCAGTGGCGGCCGGAACACCGATTCCGATCGCGCGCGCGACGCCGTTCGCGAGGGCCGGATCCTGCCGCTGAAGACCGTTCTGCAGCGGATCGACGCAAAACGCTACGGTCGGGTCATCGACGTCAATCTCCATCGATCCATGTTCGGCGATGTGTATCAAGTGAAAGTTCGCGACGGGACGGGCGCGATCAGGACATTGCGTGTCGACGCCCGCAACGGAGCATTGCTGGGGGGGTAGGGGCTATGCGTATCCTGTTGGCGGAGGACGATCCCAATATTTCCGGCCATGTGGTCGAAAAGCTTGGGCGGGAAGGCTATCGCGTCGAGGTATTTGCAAGCGGGCCTGCTGTATGGGAAGAGGGCGAGACGGGCGATTATTCAGCCATCATCCTAGACCTCGGATTGCCCGGCATGGATGGCCTGTCGATCCTGAAACGCTGGCGCGGCGCGGGCATCAACACGCCGGTTCTTGTTCTCACTGCCCGCGGCTCGTGGATGGAGCGTGTCGACGGCTTTGATGCGGGAGCCGATGACTATCTGCCGAAGCCGTTTCGTACCGAGGAGCTGCTGGCTCGCCTGAGAGCGCTCCTGCGGCGCACCGGCGCCATCGCATCGCGCGTCAAATCCGCCAACCGCTTCACTCTCGATGAAAGCGCAAGGCGCGTCACTTTCGATGGACGCGAACTTGATCTCAGTCCGCTCGAATACCGGATGATAGCGCTTTTCATCGGCAAGCCCGGTGAGGTCCTGAGCCCGACCGAACTGGCGAGCCAGGTTCAGGGCCGTGATGACGATGCCGCCAAGAATGCCGTGGAAGCTATGGTGGCGCGGCTGCGCAAGAAGACGGACAGCGACGCCATCGAGACCCGGCGCGGCTTCGGCTATGTTCTTCCGGAGCGACCTCGGTGATCCACTCGCTGCATTTTCGCCTCGCTGCCGGAGCGCTTGTCGCGATCGCGCTGGCGTTGATGCTCGTCTGGGCGGTGCTTAGCCACCTGTTCGCGGATTATCTGGCCGACCAGTATTCCAACGAAATGACGTCGGTGATGGATTCGCTGGCGGCGCGACTCAGCGTGGAGAATGGCGCTCTTGAATTGAAGAACGAGCCTGCAGACTCGCGCTTCCAGATCCCCGCCGGCGGCCGCTACTGGCTGATCTCTCCCGATGGCAACGAGGAGCCGCTGCGGTCTCGCTCGCTGTGGGACGAGGAGATCACCGCGGATGAGCTGTCGAAGGACATGTATTGCGGGTTCCGGGAAACGGACGGGCCGGATGGCTCGCCGCTGCTGGTGTCGATGAAGACGATGGCGCTTGGCGAAGGCGCCGCAAAGAAGAACTTCACCGTCTATGCGGCTTTCTCCAAGCCCGAGATGGAAGCGGCGCTTGAAAGCTATCACCGGCCGTTGCGGCTGATGCTGCTTTCGACCGGCGGCATGCTGCTCCTCGCGGCGTTCTTGCAGGGGTGGGTGGGCTTGCGCCCGCTGGTGCGGCTTCGCGAGCGCGTTGCGGATATCAGGGCCGGCCGCAGCTCACATATCGGCGCGCAGGGGCCGAGCGAGGTCAAGCCGCTGGTTCGTGAAATCAACCTGCTGCTCAGCGAGCGGGAGACGGCGATCGAGCGCGCCCGCGCGCGTGCCAGCGACCTCGCCCATGGTTTGAAAACGCCTCTCACGGTGCTGTCTCACCTGGTTGAAGCCTTGCCCGAGGACCAGCGCGAAACGGCTCTGCAACAGATCGAGCTGGTCCGCCAGCGTGCCGACCGACAACTGCAGGCCGCCCGCATGGGAGTGGAGCAAATGGCCACGACGTCGCTGCTCGGCATTGCAGGAAAGCTCGTCAATGTGCTGACGCCTTTCACCGAAGAGAAAGGGATCGACTGGCATCTCGATATCGACCCCGCCCTGACGGTTCAGGCGGACCCCGCGGACATCGCCGAGGCACTCGGCAACGTACTCGACAATGCCGTGCGCTTTGCCAGGACGCGCATCGATCTTTCCGCCGGTCGCTTGCAGGATGATGTCGTGCTCAGCGTTTCCGACGATGGACCCGGCGCCGATCCTGGTAGCTACGATCTGATGCTGAAGCGCGGTGTCAGGATCGATGAAGGCACGGCAGGAACTGGGTTAGGGCTGGCGATCTCGTGCGATATCCTTGAGGCTTACGGCGGCCGGCTCGATCTTTCCGCCTCGCGGTGGGGCGGTCTGCAGGTGAAACTGATGCTTCCGGCCATGGCGAGCCGGCCTCCCGCCATTGCTTAGAAGATTCATTGGCCGCCCCGTTGCACTTTTATGACGCTGCGGTTATAAGCGCGCGTCCGAACTGACCGGCAGGGCATGCCGTGGCGGTTTCGAATGCTTGCGGAACGGTTCATCACCGGAGCCGCAGATCAACAACAAACGCTCCCGCACCTTTTTGCGACGGCCGGAAACCGGGCACCGCGAGAAGGCTTCTTTGATGAAGAGCAGGGGGTCCAGAAACGGAGTAGCAAAATGCCCAAGATGAAGACGAAGTCTGCTGCCAAGAAGCGGTTCAAGATCACCGCGACCGGCAAGGTCAAGGCTGCAGCTGCTGGCAAGCGCCATGGCATGATCAAGCGTACCAACAAGTTCATCCGCGATGCACGTGGCACGATGGTTCTCGCAGAACCCGATGGCCGCAAGGTCGTGAAGAACTACCTGCCGAACGGTCTCTAAGACTATTCCGCGAACGCTTTAGATTAAGGAGATCATGAAATGGCACGTGTAAAAAGAGGCGTTACCGCCCACGCCAAGCACAAGAAGGTTCTGAAGGCCGCTAAGGGCTTTTACGGCCGTCGCAAGAACACCATCCGCGCTGCGAAAGCTGCTGTCGATCGTTCGAAGCAGTACGCTTACCGCGACCGCAAGATCAACAAGCGCAACTTCCGCGCCCTCTGGATCCAGCGCATCAACGCCGCTGTCCGCGAATTCGGCCTGACCTACGGCCGCTTCATCGACGGCCTGAACAAGGCTGGCATCGAAGTCGACCGTAAGGTTCTCTCCGACATGGCAATCCATGAGCCGGAAGCATTCGGTGCACTCGTTGCTGCCTCCAAGAAGGCTCTCGAGTACCTGAAGGGCGCCGGTACGAAGAACGAGTTTGAAGCAGCCGTCAACTAAGCCGGCGCTGTCAGAGCTTTTGCTTCGATGATTTAGGACCCGCGCTGGCCAGGCTTGCGCGGGTTCTTTGCATTTGGCGCGATGGCGATTGAGACGGCATTGCCCGCGATGGGCCGTTCCTCTCTCGATGTCGCGGGCTTTTTGTGGTGTGCCCGGTTGATTGGCCGCGTGCACATGGGTAGTGATCTGCGACGCTTCATCGTGGCGCTTGAGCTATTCGATGCATGTTTTCGTGAATTATCGACAAGACTGACGCCCTGTGAGGCAGGAAAAGATGACCGAACTCGAAACCCTGGAAAAGCAACTTCTGTCTGATGTGGCAGCCGCTGCCGACGAGCCGGCGATCGAAGCCGTGCGTGTTGGCGCGCTCGGCAAGAAGGGTTCGGTCTCCGAGCTCCTGAAGACGCTCGGTGCAATGACGCCGGAAGAGCGCCAGACGCGCGGCGCTGCCATCAACGCACTGAAGAACGCCGTCACCGACGCAATCACCGACCGCAAGGCGGAGCTGAAGAAGGCCGCGATCGATGCGCGCCTGAAGGCCGAGACGGTCGACGTCAGCCTGCCGGTACGCTCTTCGCCAGCCGAGCGCGGCCGTATCCATCCGATCAGCCAGATCATCGACGAAATCACCGCGATCTTCGGCGACATGGGTTTCTCGATCGCCGAAGGTCCGGATGTCGAGACCGACTACTACAATTTCACGGCGCTGAACTTCCCGGAAGGCCACCCGGCCCGCGAGATGCACGACACCTTCTTCTTCAATCCGGATGAGAACGGTGAGCGGAAGGTGCTGCGCACGCACACCTCGCCGGTACAGGTGCGCACCATGGAAGCGCAGAAGCCGCCGATCCGCATCATCATCCCCGGCAAGACCTACCGCCAGGATTCGGACGCCACGCACTCGCCGATGTTCCACCAGGTCGAAGGCTTGGTCGTCGACAAGAAGGCGAATGTCGCCAACATCCGCTGGGTGCTCGAAGAGTTCTGCAAGTCCTTCTTCGAGGTCGACAGTGTGACGATGCGCTTCCGCCCGTCCTTCTTCCCGTTCACCGAGCCGTCCTTCGAAGTCGACATCCAGTGCGACCGTTCCGGTCCGATCGTCAAGTTCGGCGAAGGCACCGACTGGATGGAGATCCTTGGCTGCGGCATGGTGCATCCGAACGTGCTCCGCGCCGGCGGTCTCGATCCCGATGAATACCAGGGCTTTGCCTGGGGCATGGGCCTCGACCGCATCGCCATGCTGAAATACGGCATGCCTGATCTGCGCGACTTCTTCAACGCCGACGTCCGCTGGATGACCCATTACGGCTTCCGCCCGCTCGACATGCCGACGCTGTTCGGCGGCCTGAGCGCGTAAGGGAGGATAGAGATTATGAAGTTCACACTCTCCTGGCTGAAGGATCATCTGGAAACGGATGCGACCCTCGATGAAATCTGCACCCGCCTGACCGAGATCGGGCTCGAGGTCGAGGACGTCGATGACAAGGCGGCGTTCAAGCCCTTCGTCATCGCCAAGATCCTGACCGCCGAGAAACACCCACAGGCCGATCGCCTCAAGGTTCTCTCCGTCGATACCGGCAAGGGCGCCCCCGTCCAGGTCGTCTGCGGCGCTCCCAATGCGCGCGCCGGCTTGATCGGCGCCTTCGCGGCCCCCGGCACCTATGTTCCCGGCATCGACGTGACGCTCGCCGTCGGCAACATCCGCGGCGTCGAAAGCCACGGCATGATGTGTTCGGAGAAGGAGCTGCAGATCTCCGACAGCCACGATGGCATCATCGATCTCCCCGAGGATGCGCCGGTTGGTGAAAGCTACGCCGCCTACGCGCATCTCGACGATCCCATGATCGAGATCAACCTGACGCCGAACCGTCCGGATTGCACTTCGATCTACGGCATCGCGCGTGACCTGGCTGCTTCCGGCCTCGGCACGCTGAAGACACGCCCGGCACCGTCCTTCACTGTTGAAGGCGAGACGCCGGTGAGGCTGACGCTCGACCTTGACGATCCGAAGCTCTGCCCGGGCTTTGCGCTGCGTCTCGTACGCAGCGTCAAGAACGGCCCGAGCCCGAAATGGGTGCAACAGCGTCTGCTCGCTATCGGTCTTCGCCCGATCAACGCGCTCGTCGATATCACCAACTACATGACCTTCGACCAGGGTCGCCCGATGCACGTCTTCGACGCCGCCAAGGTCAAGGGCAACCTGACCGTCCGTCGCGCCAAGGACGGCGAGACGGTGCTTGCGCTCGATCAGCGCGAGTACAAGCTTGGGCCGAATAATGTCGTGATCGCCGATGCCGATGGCATCGAGTCGATCGGCGGCATCATGGGCGGCGAGCATTCCGGCTGCGACGAGAACACCACCGACGTCTTGATCGAGAGCGCTCTCTGGGATCCAATGAACATCGCGAAATCGGGCCGCGGCCTCGGCATCATCACCGATGCCCGCTACCGCTTCGAGCGCGGGGTCGATCCGGAGTATATGGTTCCCGGTCTCGAGCGCACCACCGAGCTGGTGCTCGAATTCTGCGGCGGCACGGCCGCCAAGGCAGAGGTCGTCGGCTACATGGGTTATGACGCAAAGATCGTCGACTTCCCCTTCTCCGAGGTCAAGCGCCTGACGGGTCTTGAGGTTTCCACGCAGGAAAGCACCGAGATCCTGACGCGCCTCGGCTTCAAGGTTACCGGTTCGGGCGAACGCGTTTCCGTCGCCGTTCCCTCCTGGCGTCCCGATGTCGATGGCAAGGCCGACCTCGTCGAAGAGGTCATGCGCATCCACGGCGTCGACAACATCAAGCCGGCGCCGTTGGAAAGCCATGCAGCCGTCAACGGCAGGATCCTGACGACGCTGCAGATCCGCACTCGCATCGCCAAGCGCGCGCTTGCCTCGCGCGGCATGCTGGAAGCCGTCAATTGGTCGTTCATCTCAGAGGATCAGGCAAAGCTCTTCGGCGGCGGCTTGCCGGCACTCAAGCTTGCCAACCCTATTGCTGCCGATATGTCCGACATGCGCCCCTCGCTGCTCCCCGGCCTGCTGACGGCTGCCCAGCGGAATGGCGACAAGGGCTATGGCGACGTTGCGATCTTCGAGGTGTCCGGCACCTATGAGAACGACCGGCCGGAAGGCCAGCGCCGCGTTGCCGGCGGCGTCCGTCGCGGCACGGCATCGATGTCAGGCGCCGGCCGCATGTGGTCGAACGCTGCCAAGGGTGGCGGCAAGCCGGTGGACGTCTTCGACGCCAAGGCCGATGCGCTGGCCGTGATCGAAGCCTGCGGCCTGCCGATGGGCAACATCCAGATCGAGCAGGGCGGTCCCGAATGGTTCCACCCCGGCCGGTCCGGTACGATCAAGATGGGTCCGAAGGTCGTGCTCGGCTATTTCGGCGAGTTCCATCCCTCGACGCTGGAAGCGCTCGATGTCTCGGGCGCGCTCTGCGGCTTCGAGGTCTATGTCGACGCCATGCCCGAGCCGAAGAAGAAGGCCACCCGCACCAAGCCGGCGCTGGAACTGTCTGCCTTCCAGGCCGTCAAGCGCGACTTTGCCTTCGTGGTCGACAAGTCGGTGGAAGCCGGCGCGATCATCAAGGCCGCGACCGGTGCCGACCGCAAGCTGGTCACATCAGTCAATGTCTTCGACATCTTCGAGGGTCCGTCACTCGGTGAAGGCAAGAAGTCGGTAGCGATCGAAGTGCAGATCCAGCCGGTCGAGCGCACGCTGACCGACGAGGATTTCGAGGCGCTGACTGAGAAGATCGTTGCCAGCGTGACGAAGTTCACCGGTGGCGTTCTCAGAGCCTGAGGCCAAGATCTTCTGAAGCAAAGGGCCGGCGATCATTTCGCCGGCTCCGACTGCTGACGAAGTGTTCTTTTTGCGGAACGTTCGGTTTCTCCGTCATGCCGGCCTTGTGCCGGCATCCAGCGGCACCGCGTCTGCGGTGCGAAAGGCCTTTTGCGCGCAAGGACTTGCGCGCGCTGGACCCCTGCTCATCGGCCGGGGTGACGACGGAGAGAGCTTCCATCCCAATATGCTATAAGGCCTTGTCAGCAAGCTGGGCCGGCGATCGTCTCGCCGGCTTTTCTATGTGTGGAGATAGTAGAGCTTGTTGACGATCGTCCAGCGGCCGTCGATTTTCAGCATCGAGAGGTAATCGGTGAAGCGCATGCCGGCGAAATCGTCGCTGACCTTCACGCACGCCGCATCGCCGACGATGTCAAGCATCTGGATGTCCATGTGCGGCTGGGTTGTAGGTGGTGCCGAACCTTCGGCGACGATCGCCGCAATGAATTCTTCCCGGTTCAGCCACTCGACCGCGTTCTCGTAGTGCCCGATGATGTCGCACTGCGGATGGAAGGCCTTCCGCAATGCAGCTTCGTTGGCGAAGGTCATGCCCTCGACGTAGAGATGGACGACTGCTTCGATTGCCTGCTGGTCCGACATGTCTCACCTCGCCAGGAACATGCCCAATAGCATAGCGCAGCGAATGGGTGCGGCAAGATCGCCGGATGCGGCAGGGGGCTATCGATGCCTCCGCCTTTCGGCTAGAGGTTGGTCATCGCGAGCGACGCGTCGGAGTAGCGCTTGCCGGCAATCTGATCGAGCGAGATGGTCTCTGTCAGTTCGGTCAGCTCCGTCTTGCTCAGCACGATATCGGCTGCGGCGGCGTTCTGCTCGAGATGGTTCACTTTGCGAGCGCCCGGGATCGGCACGATGTCGTCGCCCTGGTGCAGGACCCAGGCGAGCGCCAGCTGTGCGGTGGTCACGCCCTTCTCCTTAGCGAGTGCCTCGAGCTTGGCCACGAGCGCGACATTGGCGTCGAAATTGTCCGACTGGAAGCGCGGCAGCTGGCGCCGGAAATCGTCGGCGCCAAGATCCTCCGGCTTCTGGATCGCGCCCGTCAGAAAGCCACGGCCAAGCGGGCTATAGGGCACGAAGCCGATCCCGAGTTCGCGGCAGGTGTGGAGAACGCCGTTTTCCGGGTCGCGGGTCCAGAGCGAATATTCGCTCTGCAGTGCTGCGATGGGGTGGACGGCATGGGCGCGGCGGATCGTGGCGCTGCCGGCTTCCGAAAGGCCGAGTGCGCGAACCTTGCCTTCGCGTACCAGCTCGGCCATCGCGCCGACGGTCTCCTCGATCGGCACATTGGGGTCGACACGATGCTGGTAGAAAAGGTCGATCGTTTCGACGCCGAGCCGTTTCAGAGAGGCTTCTGCCACTCGCTTCACGTTTTCCGGGCGGCTGTCGACCCCGGTCACGGCTGCGGCGCCGGATTTATTCGGATCCAGCTTGAAGCCGAACTTGGTGGCGATGACGACGCGGTCGCGCACGGGCTTCAATGCCCGGCCGAGGAGCTCTTCATTGGTGTAGGGGCCGTACATTTCGGCCGTGTCGAAGAAGGTGATACCGAGATCGACGGCACGGTTCAGCGTCCTGATCGACTCGTTTTCGTCACTGGCGCCATAGGCGAAGCTCATGCCCATGCAGCCGAGGCCGACGGCAGAGACTTCAAGGTCGTTTCCGAGTTTGCGGGTTTTCATGCGGGGCTCCTTTGTGAGCGAAAGGTCAAACCACGGTCGATGCCGGGTACTGATGAAACCTAGCGCCCCATCAGCCTTCAAAAAAATAGGTGCAATCCGTAACAGGCTGTTCTAATTTTTCGATCAATGAACCGCACGCAGCTTGCCCAACTCGTCGTTCTCGCCGCCGTTTCCGAACGACGAAGTTTTCGCGCGGCCGCCAAGGAGCTGGAAATTGCGCCATCCGCCGTCAGCCACGCGATCTCGCGCCTGGAAGAAAGCCTCGGCGTCCGGCTGCTGGCACGGACGACGCGCAGTGTCGCGCCGACGGAGGAGGGGCGTCTGCTGCTGCAGCGCCTGAAGCCGGCGCTTGATGAAATCGGGATCGCGCTGGAAGCGGTCACTGAGGCGGGTGGAAGGCCGGCCGGAAATCTGCGCATCTCCGCGCCGCGTTTTGCCTCGGATATCCTGCTTGCGCCGCGGCTTGGCGAATTCCTGAACCGCTATCCTGATATCACCCTCGAAATCGCCAATGAGGATGGGTTCACCGATATCGTTCGGGAAGGTTTCGACGCCGGCATTCGCCTGGAGGAGAGCCTCGAGGCGGACATGATCGCCGTGAGGGCCTCGCCGAATCTGACCACGGTGATTGCGGGTTCTCCCGACTATTTTGAGCGGCACCCGAAACCCTTGCATCCCTCCGATCTGGTTCACCACCGCTGCATCAAGCGGCGTTTTACAAACGGGACGATCTATCGCTGGGAATTCGAAAAGGACGGCCAGGAGCTGGTTGTGGGAGTCGATGGTCCCCTGATCGTCAGTGAGGACAGGCTCGGATTGATCGCGGCGCTGAATGGCGTGGGGCTCGCCTATCTGTTCGACCTGCGCGTCGAGCACGAACTGGCAAGCGGCAAGCTCGTCCGTGTGCTGGAGGACTGGTGTTCGCCCTATCCGGGGCCGTTCATCTACTATCCGAGCCGGCGCCAGATGCGGCCAGCTCTGCGTGCCTTCATCGACTTCTTCCGTTATGTCGGGTGAAGCGGAGGGATGCCGTTGGGCATCCCGCCGGATCGACGGTCAGGCCGCGGCCTTCTGGTTGGCAGCCGTCATGGCCAGCTTCGACAATGTCTTGTCGGTTGCCGCTTCTTCCTGCAGCGTCTTGTCGAGCAGGGCAACGACGTCCTTCTTGCCGAGGGTCTGCGCCCAGGTCTTCAGCGTGCCGTAGCGGGCGATCTCGTAGTGCTCCACTGCCTGCGCAGAGGAGATGAGACCGGCATCGATAGCCGGCGAGCCCTTGAACTCATCGATGATCTCTTCGCCCTCGGCAATGATGCCCTGGATCGCCTCGCAGGTCTTGCCCTGGGCGCGCTTGCCGACGAGGTCAAAGACCTGCTGCAGGCGCTCGACATGTCCCTCGGTCTGCTCGCGATGCTTTTCGAAGCCGGCCTTCAGCTCTTGCGATTGAGCCGCCCGCGCCATTTTCGGCAGGGTGCGCAGGATTTGCCGCTCGGCAAAATAGATGTCCTTGAGCGTATCGTAGAATAGATCGTCGAGGGTCTTTTCTTTGGCCATTGTCTCTACCTTCCTGGGTGTGGGGGATCCGCGCTTCCTTGGTGGGGAGCTACTGACCCTAGGGAAAGACAAGAGGTAGCTAATTGTTCCGGTCGTTTTCGGGTTGCGTTGATCGCCGGGGGAGGCAGAGTGAGACGTTCAACCAACGGGAGCTTTTCGTGAAGAAACCTGGATCGATGAAGGGCCTGGAGGAACTCGGGCGTGCGCGCCTTTCGAAGAATTTCTTCCTCCGTGATTTCCTGCATTCCGAAATCGCCGATTTCTATCGCATTCCGAATATCCCCGAAAATCCCGATCTGGCGATCGAAGCGGGAAGGCGGCTCTGCGAGGAGTTGCTGGAACCGCTGCAGGCGACGTTCGGCCGGCTGCACATCCGTTCCGGCTATCGCTCGCCTGAGGTCAACCAGTTCGGCAACCGCAACAACCTCAACTGCTCGTCAAATGCCGCGACGGCCGCCGATCACATCTGGGACCTGCGCGATTTCGATGGCTGCATGGGTGCCACCGCCTGTGTCGTCGTCCCGTGGATGGTCGACAACTACAGCAACGAAGAGGACTGGCAGAGGCTGGCATGGTGGATCCACGATCATCTGCCCTATGCCTCGCTCTGCTTCTTCCCGAAGCTCTGGGCCTTCAACATCCAATGGCACGAACGGCCGCGCCGGGTCATCCAGAGCTATGTGAGGCCACGCGGCATCCTGACGAAGCCGGGCATGGGGAACTGGGAGGGCAGCCACGCCGGCTTGTATGAGGGCTTCCCGTCGCTCAGAAATTGATGCGGTAGCGGATGTGCCCGTCGTTCTCGACATAGCTGTCGTAGAGCGCCCGCGCCGTATTGTTCTGTTCGCTGGTGTGCCAGTAGAGCCGCGACCAGCCGTTCTTCTTGCAGAGCGAAACGAGATCGTCCATCAAGGCGCGGCCCACACCCTTTCCGCGTGCGGCCGGATCGACGAAGAGGTCTTCGAGATAGCAGTCCTTGCCACGGATCCAGGTGCCCTCATGCGTCAGGCTGAGGGTGAAACCCATCATCTTGCCGTCCACCTCGGCGACACGCATGAAGATCGCAGACGCCGGATCGAAGACCCGGCGCCATGTCGCATCGGTGATGTCAGGATCGACCGTGACCTCGTAGAAGGCGAGATAGCCGGCCCAAAGCTCGCGCCAGCGCGCTTCGTCCTCGGTCTTCGCATCGCGGATCGTCACGGTCATCGGTCCCTCCCGTCAGGCGCCGGCCCTGTCGAGCAGCGCCATCGCGTCATCGGAGAGTGAAAGCGTCGCTGACTTGGTCAAGCTCTCAAGCTGCGACAGGCTGGTAGCACTGGCGATCGGCGCCGTCACACCCTTCTTTCTGAGCAGCCAGGCAAGCGCGATCTCTGCCGGCTTGGCGCCGGTTTCCGCCACGACCTTGTCGAGCGCTGCCAAAATGCGCAGTCCCTTGTCGTCGAGATATTGCGCCACCCGGCCTTCGCGGGCGCGGCCTTCCGTATCGGCCTTCGTGCGATACTTTCCGGAGAGAAAGCCGGCGGCAAGGCTGAAATAGGTGATGACGCCGATATCTTCCTTGACGCAGAGACCAGCCAGCGGTCCCTCGAAGCTCGCGCGTGCATAGAGATTGTATTCCGGCTGGATGACATCGTAGCGCGGCACGCCGGCCCTCTCGGCGGCATCGAAGGACGCCTGAAGCTGCGTGGCGTCGAGATTGGAGCAGCCGATCGCGCGGATCTTGCCCTGCTGCTTCAGCTTGGCGAAGGCGCCGAGCGTCTCCTCATAGGGCGTGTTCTCGTCCGGCCAATGCGAGAGATAGAGGTCGATATAGTCGGTCTGCAGCCGGCGCAGCGAATCCTCAACCGCCCTCAGGATATAGGTTTCCTTCAGCGTCTTGCCCTGACCCATGTCGGAGCCGACCTTGGTGATGACGACAGCATTGTGGCGGGACACCTTGCCGCGCTTCAGCCACTTGCCGATGATCTCCTCGGACTCGCCGCCCTTGTTGCCCGGCACCCACGCTCCATAGACGTCGGCCGTGTCGATCGTGTTGAAGCCCGCGTCGAAGAAGGCATCGAGAATATCGAAGGACGTCTTCTCGCCGGCGGTCCAGCTGAAGACGTTGCCGCCCAAGACGATCGGGGCGATCGAAAGGCCGGTTTTTCCAAGACGGCGCATATCCATAGCGCTCTCCTAAAGTGCCGGATTGATTGAAATCGTTGACGCGGCAGAACACCGCCGAAGTCTAACCTAGCGTGGCTTCGAACGAATGGAAACCAACTCCGCGATTTGTGATCGCGCCATTGCGCCGCCGTGGCCGGCTTACTAAGGTGCGCAAAAATCGTACCAGGAGGACCCAGGCTATGCTGCGTTTTGGTATTCTTTCGACCGCAAAGATCGGCCGTGAACTCGTCGTACCCGCCATTCAGGATGCGGAAAACTGCGTCGTGACGGCCGTTGCGAGCCGCGATCTGGCGAGGGCTCGCGAGATGGCGGATCGTTTTTCCGTTCCGCACGCCTTCGGCTCCTACGAGGAGATGCTCGCTTCAGACAAGATCGATGCCGTCTATATTCCGCTGCCAACCTCGCAGCACGTCGAGTGGACGATCAAGGCCGCCGATGCCGGCAAGCACGTGCTCTGCGAAAAGCCGATCGCGCTCAAGGCAGACGAGATCGACAGCCTGATTGCCGCCCGCGACCGCAACAAGGTTCTCATCACCGAAGCCTACATGGTCACCTACGCACCGGTCTGGCGGAAGGTTCGCTCGCTGATAGCGGACGGCGCGATTGGCACACTCCTGCATGTTCAGGGCGCCTTCACCTATTTCAACCGCGACCCCGGCAACATGCGCAACATTCCCGAACTCGGCGGCGGCGCGCTGCCTGATATCGGCGTCTATCCGACGATCGGCACACGCTTTTCCACCGGCAAGGAGCCGCTGCGCGTCCAGGCCGTCACCCGCCGCGACCCGGAATTCGGCACCGACATCTATTCCAGCGTCAAGGCCGATTTCGGCGATTTTGAACTGACCTTCTATATCGCTACCCAGATGGCGAACCGCCAGGTCATGGTTTTCCATGGCACCGACGGCTTCATCGAGGTGAAGTCACCGTTCAATGCTGACCGCTGGGGCGCCGAGGAGATCGAACTCACCAACCGCAGCCACAATGAATCAACGATCTTCCGCTTCCCCGACAGCCGCCAGTACAAGCGCGAAGCCGAGGCCTTTGCGCGCGCTGCCAAGGGTGAGAATGAAGAGGTGGTGACGCTGGAGAGCTCGAAGCTCAGCCAGAAGTTCATCGATGCGATCTACCGCGCCAGCGAGAAGGACGGCTGGGAGCCCGTCTGAGCTCAGTCGCCTCGAAAAACGAAGCGGGAATAGCCGACGAAGCTGAAGACCGTGGACGCGGCGGTGGAAAGAACCATCGCCGCGAGTGGCTGCAAGTCAGGTAGCCGCAGCAGCAGCGCCGAATAAAGCCCATAGTTCACCAGCGCCGCCGTCACCCCGACGGAGCCGTAGCGAAATCCCTCGACGGCGAGCGAGTGTCCCGAGCGATCGAAGGTGAATGTTCTGTTGAAGATCCACGTCGCTGCCATTGCCAGAGCGATCGCGATCACGCGAGCAATGAATGGGCCAAGCGGCGTGATATGCAGCAAGAGCGCAAGAACGCCTGCATCGACCATAAAGCCAAGGCCGCCAGCAATCCCGAAGCGGAGCAGCTTCTTCATCTGATGCTGATCTTGGCCGACTGTTGATGATAATCGTCGAGATCATCAGGCAGCAAGGGTGTGTGCTCGCGCGGGCGCGGAGCCATAAGGCTCATATAGTGGATGCGAAGCTGCTCTGCGCGGGCGCGCGAAACGGAATCGAGGATCACGCCGGCGGTAAACATCATGAACGACACCATGATCAGTGCCATAGACAGGACCCATGTCGGCATTCGGCTGACGAGACCCGTTTCAAAATACTCGAAGAGGACGGGCGTCATGAATCCGAGACTCGCTGACATAAAAATCGCGCTGATGATGCCAAAGAACACGAAGGGCCGCGTTTCCTTCATCAGCATCGCGAACATCCAGAGGATCTTGGCGCCATCCTTGAAGGTCGAAAGCTTCGAGTGAGAACCTTCCGGCCGACGGCCGTAATCCAGTTCCAGCTCGCTGACAGGCAGCTTCAGACGCGACGCATGCACGGACATTTCCGTTTCGATCTCGAAGCCTCCCGAGACGGCAGGGAAACTCTTGACGAAGCGTTGCGAGAAGACGCGGTAGCCCGAGAAGATATCGGTGAAATCAGTACCGAAGATCGTCCGGTACAACATGTTGAAGATCTTGTTGCCGAAGGCATGCCCCTGTCTGCCGGCATCCGCATGGACGCCGCGCCGTGTGCCGACGACCATGTCGGCGCGCTCCGTCAGCAGGGTGCGGATCAGTTCCTCAGCATCGTCGGGCGAGTAGGTGCCGTCGCCATCGGCCATGATGTAGATGTCGGCGTCGATGTCGGCGAACATGCGCCGGACAACGTGACCTTTGCCCTGCCGACGTTCGCGCACCACGTGGGCACCGGCAAGCATCGCGTGGAGTGCCGTGCCATCCGTGGAGTTGTTGTCGTAGACGTGGATGGGGGCGCCCGGCAACGCAGACTTGAATCCCCGGACAACGGCGCCGATCGTCGAGGCCTCGTTGTAGCAGGGCAGGAGCACGGCAATATTCAGATTGTCGATACGCGATCCGGTCATGATCACACCCGCGGCGAAGAAATCTCGGCAAGAATAGACGGTGCGCGTTAACAAGTGGCTATGGAGCCGGCGAAAACTGCGCGTGAGCAGGATTTTTACGGTTTCTTGACCGGCGAACGGTAGGATCTTGGCACTCAAACGGTGAGATCCGCTTCATGACGAATGTAGCCCAGATGATCGCTGGTTCCACATCGGCATCGCCGATCGCCAAGCTGCGCGCCATGATGACCCTGTTATGGCCATCGGTGCTTTTTTACAGCGCTGTCCTTATTGCCGCGATCCTCGCTCTGAAGCTGCCTAGCGCGACCGACTATGTCGGCGCCGATAATGATGACGGCATGCGGCTTGTCGAAGTGCGTGATTTCCTGAACGGGCAGGGCTGGTTCGACCTCATGCAATACCGCATGGGACTCGGTGATGGTACGCTGATGCACTGGTCCCGGCTGATCGACCTTCCGATCGCGACGCTGATCCGGTTTTTCGCCTTCTTTTTCCCGCAAGAGCGGGCAGAGGCGGTTGCGCTGGCCGTCTGGCCGCTGTCGCTGATCGTTCCGAGCCTGTGGGCCATGGGACTTGCCGGCCGCCGCATCGGCGGCACGTTCGGCATGCATGTCGCCTTGGGGCTGACCGCTCTGCTCCTGGTTGCGAACAACCGCTTTCTGCCGGGCGCCATCGACCACCACAACGTCCAGTTTGCACTGGTCGCCATCATGACGGCGATGTTGCTCGACGAAAACCATCGGCCGCTCAGCTACGCCGTCGCCGGGCTGGCGGCCGCGATGGCGATCGCGATTGGGGCCGAAACGACGCCGTTCGTGGCGGTGGTATGCGGTGTCGTCGCCGTTTCGTGGGCTTGGGAAGGCGAGCCGTTCGCGCGCGCTGCCAAGGCTTTCGGGCTCGCCCTGGGTCTGTCCATCAGCCTGCTTTTCGTCGGAACCGTTCCGCCAAGGCTTTATTCGGCCGTGACCTGCGATAACCTGTCGCTCGGCTATTACAGTCTTGCGGCCATCGGCGGCGGGCTGTTGCTCTTTGCCGCCACGTTCGCGAGCGGACGGAGCCGACTGCTGCGATTTGCGGCCGTCGGCGGGACCGGCGCGGTCGTGCTCGTCTCCGCCGTCACGATCGCTCCGCAGTGCCTTCATAGTCCGCTGGCCGACCTCGATCCGCTTCTTGTCGAGCTCTGGTTGGACCGCGTGCAGGAGGCACAGTCGATCCTTGGCGCCAATTGGCAGGATCCTTTTACGCTTGGCTTCTACTATTCGACTGGGGCTTTTGCGCTTGCCGTCTGCATGTTCCGCCTCGCTTACGGCGATCGCGTGCGGGTCCATCTTGTTCTGCTGACCCTCCTCGCCGTCAGTTGGACAATCGCCGCGGTGCAAGTGCGCGGCACCGCGTTTTCCAATCTTCTTGCAATCCTGCCGCTGACATTGCTGATCATCGACATGCGCCGGTTATCGGCCAGTGACAGCGAAGATGTCGCGGCCGCCTTTTGCTACCTTTCCACGGTTCTCTTGAGCGTGGCGGCGGTGTGGGGGTTAGCGGGGGGGCTTATCGGCATGCAGATGGGGAATGGTGAAAGCATCCTGCAGACCGCACCCGCAAAACCGTCATGCTCGTCGAAGTCGTCCATCGCGCCTTTAGCCGATGTGCCGGCCGGCCTGGTGGTCGCGCCGTCGGACGTCGGTGTGTCGATCCTTCGCTTTACCGGCAATCGCATACTGGCGGCGCCGTATCATCGAAACCAGGGCGGCATGCTGACGGAAATACATATTGGCCTGGCAGAACCGCAGGAAGCCGAGGCCTTCCTGAAGGGGGTCGGGGCTACGGTCCTTGCCTATTGCGCCGACAATCCGCAGACCAGGGAGCTTACGAAAATGAAGCCGGACGGCCTCTATGCGCAACTGGCGAAGGGCGTCGTTCCGGCTTACCTGCAATCCACATCGACGCCCGGGGGCGCGCCCATCCGGCTCTTCCGTTACATGCCCACCGGCTCGTAAGGCCTAGATGAAGCGTCGGCGGTCCCGGCTGCGATCGAAGGCGTAGAGGCCAAGCAGGCAGATCATGAGACCAGCGTCATAGCAGACGATGGCGGCCGCAAGATCAAGAATGGATGTGGATGAGACCCAGGCCGCACCAGCATAGGCGACGCAGATGAGGCAGCCGACCAACACCATCGAAAAGATCGAGCGCATTGGCGCGGTAGCGAAACCAAGTGTTGTGGTCGTCAGAGCGATCATCAGCCTCTCCTGAGTCGCGGCAGCATAGGCGTGTCCATCTTACCGAACAATTAATCTCGCGGCTTATTACCTTTTTCCCCAGTGGTTGCAACCGGCACGATTCCGGCCTGCAGCACAAAGGCAAGCTAGGTCAGCCCAAGAATGCTCTCTGCCGTGGTGCCGGTGGCGTGGACCCGAGAGATTCGAAGTGGCAGGACCGAGCCGTCTGGAACCGAAGCAAAGGTGAGCGCCTGCCCAGTCGCCATGGTCACGACAAGGTCTCCACCGATGCCGACATAGACTGCCCTCGTGATCTCAACGAGGTCAAGACTGTCATTGGGGATGATGGCGAAACCGGCGCTCGCGGGACCGGTGAGCGAAGGGCCATGGGAGGCGAAACGGTCGGACATGGAAAACTCCTCTTGTCGGTTGTCCGATCTTCGCTCCGCAAGGATTGCCGGGGGAAACGGAGAGGCGATCGATTCGCCTGCTTTCCGGTTCGACCGATCTAAGCTGTCGATGCTGAACGAAAATAAGGGTGCCGCCGGCTTTGGTTACGGAAGAGCGCATAAAATCATCCCCCTTCGGAGGCTGCTCTTTGCCGCCTCATCGGCTAGAACAGGATCATGAGCAACGTCTTCGAGAATGATTCGCCGAGCAATCTTACCGAGTACTCGGTTTCGGAACTGTCCGGCTCGATCAAGCGCACGGTCGAGACAGCCTTCGACCAGGTGCGCGTGCGCGGCGAAATTTCCGGATACCGGGGCCCGCACTCTTCCGGTCACGCCTATTTTTCCTTGAAGGATGACCGTGCCCGTATCGATGCCGTCGTCTGGAAGGGCAACTTCTCAAGGCTGAAATTCCGTCCCGAGGAAGGGATGGAGGTAATCGCCACCGGTAAGATCACGACCTTCCCGGGTTCATCGAAATATCAGATCGTCATCGAGACGCTGGAGCCGGCCGGCGCCGGCGCGCTGATGGCGCTGATCGAAGAGCGCAAGCGCCGGCTTGGCGCCGAGGGCCTGTTCGACCCGTCTCGCAAGCGGCGGCTTCCCTTCATGCCAAAGGTGATCGGTGTCGTGACGTCGCCCACAGGCGCCGTCATTCGCGACATTCTCCACCGCATCTCCGATCGCTTCCCGGTTCATGTCATTGTCTGGCCGGTAAAGGTGCAGGGCGAAGGCTCGGGCGAGGAAGTCGCCAATGCCATCCGAGGCTTCAATAGCTTCGAAACGCGTGGGGACATGCCCCGCCCTGATGTCCTGATCGTCGCGCGTGGCGGCGGCAGCCTCGAGGATCTCTGGAGCTTCAATGACGAAATCGTCGTTCGCGCGACGGCCGAAAGCCAGATTCCGCTGATCTCTGCGGTCGGCCACGAAACGGATTGGACGCTGATCGACTACGCTGCCGATGTGCGTGCACCGACCCCGACCGGTGCGGCTGAAATGGCCGTTCCCGTGAAGGCCGAACTGGAGGCGCAGACGGCCGCTCTTGGCGCCCGCCTACAGGGTTGCATGAGCCGCCGCATGGATCACCATCGCCAGTCCGTCCGGGCGCTGGTCCGCGCGCTGCCGTCGCTGGATCAGCTCTTGGCGCTGCCGCGTCGCCGGTTCGACGAGGCTGCCGCCGGTCTCGGCCGCGGCCTCGAACTCAACACGATCAACAAGCGCCGCAGCTTCGAGCGAACGGCGGCGCATTTGCGGCCCGATGTCCTCTCGAACCGCATCACCGAGCGCCGCCAGTATCTCAACGAACGGATCACGCGTGCGGAGCGCACGATCGAGCGTTTTATCGAGCGTTCCAGAGCTCCAGTCAGTCGTGCGGATGCTATTTTTGCGACATTGCCGGCTCGTCTGAAGACGCAGACATCGCGGCTGCGCGACCGTCTCGCCAATCTATCGCGTCACGCCGACACAGCGGTGGCGCATCAGCTGACGCGGGCACGCGGCGAGGTCGCGGCGCAGTATCGCGTGCTGCAGTCGTTGTCCTACGAGAATGTCTTGAAGCGCGGCTTTGCAGTTATCCGGGACGATGAGAATAGGCCGGTGTCACAGGCTGCAATGTTGTCCGCAGGCTCGGGTATCTCAATCCAATTCGCGGATGGTCGCGTCGGCGCGGTGACCACCGAGGGGCTCCCGTCTTCATCCACGCCGAAGAAACGAGCACAAAAACCACAGGATGAGCAGGCGCCGCCAAAGCAAGGCACTCTCTTCTAGAGAGGTGCTGACGACCAAATCCTGGGGTGACATCATTGAAATGCAACATATACGTGTCATAATCCCCGATAAACGGGAGGGCGTGACATGAGACTTGCATCCTTCAATGTCGAAAACCTGTTCGACCGCGCAAAGGCGATGAACCTGGAAACCTGGGCCGACGGCCGGGTTGTTCTCGACCGCTTTGCCGAACTGGAGAAATTGCTGGGGCAGGTGACCTACAGCGAAGCCGACAAGGCGCGCATGGCCACGCTGATCATCGAGCTCGGCATGGAGGAGAGTGATACGGGTCCCTTCGTCATTCTTCGGCGCAACAGGGGCAGTCTTCTGAAACGGCCGAGAGCCGGCGGCGTGGTCATCACCGCCAACGGTCGCATCGACTGGGTCGGATCGCTGGAATTGCGTGACGAGCCGATCAACGAGATCGCCATGCAGAACACGGCGCGCGTCATGAGTGATCTCGAGGCCGATATTCTCGGCATCGTTGAAGTCGAGAGCCGGCCTGTGCTCACCGCTTTCAACACCCAGGTGCTGCCGGCCGTTGGCGGCAACCCCTTCACGCAGGTCATGGTGATCGACGGAAATGACGAGCGGGGCATCGATGTCGGGCTGATGACCCGAAAGGGTTTAGCGCTCGACATCATGCGCAGCCATGTCGATGACAGGGACGCGGCAAGCAACCCGATCTTCTCGCGCGATTGCCCCGAATATTACGTGACGACGCCCGGGGGAACGACGCTGCTTGTCATGGTCAATCATTTCAAGAGCAAGGGTTTCGGCAGCGCTCAGTCCTCCGATGCTCGCCGGCACGCGCAAGCGCAGCGGGCGCGCGAGATCTACGAGAAGCGTCTCGCGGAAGGATTCGACCACATCGCACTGATCGGCGACCTCAACGACACGCCGGATAGCGCCCCGCTGGCGCCGTTGAAGGAGAGCACGTTGAAGGATGCCTTTACGCATCCCGCGTTCGATGACGGCGGCTTTCCTGGGACCTTCGGTCTTGGCAACGCCGGAAACAAGATCGACTACCTGTTCCTGTCGCCAAAGCTTTTTGACAAGGTCGAGCGAGGCGGTGTCTTCCGCAAGGGCGCCTGGCCCGGAAGCCGGCCGAAACGCTGGGAGACCTACCCGGAACTCACCGAGCCGAAACACGCGGCGTCGGATCATGCCGCCATCTGGGTTGACCTGCACATCTGAGGCCAAAGACAGGGAGGCTGCCGTCCGTCGATGCCACGGCACACACGAGGAGGGCCGCGGGCCCGGCTACTCGAATGTCGCCAGAAACTTGCGCAGCAGGGCGTCGAGCTGGGCCTTCTCCTCCGCGCTGAAACCCTGCGTCAAGCGTTGCTGATTGGCGACGTGGAGGCCGACGGCACTTTCCACGGCGGCAAATCCGGCTTCGGTCAGGGCGATGAGAACACTTCGCCGATCATCCGGATTGAGAACGCGCTCGACCAGGCCCGCTTTCTCCAACTGGTCGATCCGGTTGGTCATGGTGCCGGAACTGACCATCGTCATGGAGAGCAAATCGCCGGGGGAGAGCCGATATGGCGCGCCTGCACGCCTGAGGGTTGCCAGCACATCGAAGGACGAGGAGGAGAGCCCCTGCTGCTGCAACACCTGGTCGACCTCGCGGGCGAGGTGCGTCGTCAGCCGCTTCAGTCGCCCCATGATGCCCATCGCCTCGGTATCGAGGTCGGGGCGCTCGTTTTTCCATTGCGCAAGTATCTTGTCGACGCGATCCATCGGTCAGCCCGTTCTTCTGCGAAGACTGTTATCCTCGCGTATCTTGACGTCAAGATAAATGACGCTACATTGTATTTATCTTGATGTAGAGATTCTTGAGATGAAGAAAACTCAAGCACCGCTTTCCGAGGTGCTGATTACGGCGTTGGCTCCGACGATCTGGGGCAGCACCTATTTCGTCACGACATCCTTTCTTCCGCACGGATATCCGCTGACGGTCGCCTTCCTGCGGGCTCTGCCGGCCGGGCTTCTGCTGCTTGCGATCGTCCGGCAGCTGCCGCAGGGAATGTGGTGGCTTCGCGCCTTCGTGCTCGGCGGCCTGAATTTCTCGTTCTTCTGGGCAATGCTGTTCGTGTCGGCCTATCGTCTGCCGGGCGGTGTTGCCGCGACCGTCGGAGCCATTCAGCCGCTCATCGTCATCCTGCTGTCGCGCATCTTCCTCGGCCGGCCGATCCACGCCGTTGCCGTTGGGGTCGGCGTGGTCGGGATGACAGGTGTGGCACTTCTCGTGCTCACACCCAATGCGGCGCTCGATCCGATCGGCGTTGCCGCCGGCATTGCGGGGGCGGTTTCGATGGCATTCGGCACGGTGCTGACGCGACGTTGGGTTCCGCCGGTTTCGAATCTGGCCTTTACCGCATGGCAGCTCACGGCCGGCGGCATCCTGCTCGCGCCCGTCGCCTTCTTCGTCGAACCCGCACTGCCGGTGCCGACCGCGGCCAATGTGCTGGGCATCGCCTATCTTGGCCTGATCGGCGCAGCGTTCACCTATTTGTTGTGGTTCCGGGGGCTCGCGCGTATCGAACCGTCAGCTGCGGCCTCGTTGGGCTTCCTGAGCCCGGTCACCGCCACCCTTATCGGTTGGCGGGCTCTCGGGCAAAGCCTGACGCCCGCGCAGCTCTTCGGCTTCGCGATGGTGCTCGCGAGCGTCTGGCTCAGTCAGCGCACGATGTCGGTCAGGCCCACTCGCCCTGACGCATCACCGGAACCCGCGAGCCGTCCGGCTTGATGCCGTCGATATCGACCTGGCCGGAGCCGATCATCCAGTCGATGTGGATCAGGCTCGAGTTGCCGCCTTGCGCCTTGATCTGCTCCTGCGTCAGGCTTGCGCCGTTGACGAAGCACTTCGAATAGCACTGGCCGAGCGCGATGTGGCACGAGGCGTTCTCGTCGAACAGCGTGTTGTAGAAGAGAATGCCGCTGGCCGAGATCGGCGAGGAATGCGGCACCAGCGCCACTTCGCCCAAGCGGCGCGCGCCCTCATCGGTATCCAGCACCTTGTTCAGCACTTCCTCGCCACGCGAAGCCTTCGCTTCGACGATCCGGCCGCCTTCGAAGCGAACCCGGATGTTGTCGATCAGCGTGCCCTGATGGGACAGCGGCTTGGTGCTCGAAACATGGCCTTCGACGCGCAACGCATGCGGGGTCGTGAAGACTTCCTCGGTCGGAATGTTCGGATTGCAGGTAATGCCGTTCTTGGCCGTCGACGAGCCGCCGTGCCACTCGTGACCGTCGGCAATACCGACCGTCAGATCGGTGCCAGGTCCCCTGAAGTGCAGCGAGGCGAAGCGCTCGCCATTCAGCCAGTGCGAGCGTTTGGCGAGATTGGCATTGTGCTCGGCCCAGGCCGCAATCGGGTCTTCGACATCGACGCGCGACGCCGCGAAGATCGCCTTGGCGAGCTTGGCAACGGCGATTGCTTCCGGATCGTCAGGGAAGACGAGCGCTGCCCAGGACGGGTTGGGGTAGGAGACGATGTTCCAATTGATGTCGAAATTCGAGATCTTTTCCAGCGCCGGCTTGTAGGCCGCCGAGTTCGCCCGGTTGGCACGGCCGACCTTTGCCGGATCCTGTTCCGAAAGCAGCATCGGATTGTCGCCAGAAACCGCAAGGCGTGCAGTGCCTTTGGCATAGGCCTTGGCCATACCGTCGTAGAGCCAGTCGGAGGCGCGATCAAAGCTCTGATCACTGCCATATCTGTAGCGCGCCAGCGTCGAATCCTCGTCCGAATAGAACGCTGTCACCAGCCCGGCACCTGCCATATAGGCATGCTGGGTAATCAGGCGCACGAGGGGCAGGGCGACGACCGGGGCCGTGATCACGAGATCCTGGCCCGTCTGCAGCTGCAGCCCGACCTTGACGGCCACCTCCGCCAGTTTCTCAAGCTTTACGGGATCCACGGAGGTCTGGCTTTGCGGCATGAAATTCATGATCGGTCACTCCTCGAACAAAACGGATTGGCCGGTAGACTTAGACCCCTTTACGGCGAAATTGAAGCTCGCTTGTCGACCGATGGCAGCTCTTTGCCGCCATCGGCCCACACGCGGGATTAGGCCGCCGAAGCGGATGGCTGCTGCAACAGCACCGCGTCGTGGCGCTTCAGGAAGGCCATCAGCCGGTCGGCATAGTCAGGTCCGACGGCGGCCTTCACGCTCGGTCTCTCGGACAGCGCTGTCCGCCAGGCCTGGACGCGGGGCAGGCCGGCAAAAATGCCGCTGCCGCCGATGGCGTCGAAGACGTCGAAGTAGCGAAAGATCGGCGCAAACACGGCATCGACCAGGCTGAAGTCCACGCCCGCAAAGTAGGGGCCATCCTTCAGTTCCGCCTCGATGGTGGCGAACTTTGATGCGAGCACCTGCCGCTTCGCCTCCAGCTGCGCGCGATCCTGCGTCGTTTCGTAGACCCAGAGATCGGAGAGGATCGAAGAGCCGAACTCCATCCAGCCGCGGTGGCGGGCGCGTGTCAGCGGGTCGGATGGATGAAGGCGGCGGCCGTCCTGCGTCTCCTCCAGGTATTCACAGATTACGCTGCTTTCAAAGAGCACGTCCTGACTGCCGTCGCTGAGGCGAATGCAAAGCAGAGGCACCTTGCCGAGCGGCGAGACCTCCAGGAACCAGCGCGGTTTGTCCGCCAGGTCGATATTCACGCGCTCGAACGGCACTCCTTTTTCCGCAAGCGCGATCGCGGCGCGCTGTACGTAGGGGCAAAGGTGGTGGCTGACGAGCAGCAGAGCGGAACCGGATACTTGAGGTGGCAAATGATCCATCGTGGCAATCTCCATTGTAGATGCAATTGCATGTAATAATTGTTGCGCCAGGATTCAAGATAGATGTAAATACATGTATGAGTGAAAAGACGAATAGAGCCACGCCCTCTGATGCGGTGATCGATGCCTGGATCGGGCTGATGCGCGCGCAGCAGCGACTGCTCGGTCAGATCGAAGCGGATCTCAAGCAGGCCGGGCTCCCAGCGCTCGGCTGGTACGACGTGCTCTGGGAACTGGTGCGGTCGCCGCAGGGCAAGTTGCGGCCATTCGAGATCGAAGAACGAACGTTGCTAGCCCAATACAATCTTTCGCGACTGATCGACCGCCTCGAGAAGGCAGGGCTGGTGCAGCGCCAGAGCTTCGATCAGGACGGGCGCGGGCAGTGGGTGGTCGTTACCGAGGAGGGACGCGCGCTGCAGAAGCGCATGTGGAAGGTCTATGCCAGAGCCATCGAGGAAAACTTCGGCGCCAAGCTGAGCGAGGTCGACGTCGCGACGCTGGCCTCGCTGCTGTCACGCTTCAGCTGAGATCAGGCAATGAGGGGCGCGGCGGCAGCCTTCAGCGTCTTCAACGCGTCCTTCGGGTCCAGCCGAACCTGCAGGCCGCGTTGCCCGCCGTTGATGTAGACCTGCGCCTCCGTCAGCGCTGTTTCCTCGATTGCTGTCGGGACGAGCTTCTTCTGGCCGAACGGGCTGATGCCGCCGACGTGGTAGCCTGTCAGGCGCTCGGCATGGGCGGGCTTCATCATGTTGGCGGACTTTCCGCCGAAGGCGCTTGCGAGCTTCTTCATGCTGACTTCACGATCCGACGGCACGACGACGCAGACCGCTTTGCCGTCGACCTCCGCCATCAGCGTCTTTAACACGCGATGCGGCTCCTCGCCAAGCGCTTCTGCCGCCTGCAGGCCAACGCGCTCCGCATTCGGATCATAGTCGTAGGTATGGACCGTGAAGGCAATTCCGGCTTGGCTCAGAACCTGCGTGGCGCGTGTGGTTTTCGACATCGATCAGGCCTTGAAGAAGCTGCCGTAGATCTCGGGCTTGAAGCCGATGAGCAACTTGCCGTCTGCCTCGACAACCGGCCGCTTGATCATCGATGGCTGCTCCAGCATCAGCGAGATCGCCTTGCCCTCGTCGAGATTTTCGCGCTCGGCCTCAGGCAGCTTCCGAAAGGTCGTGCCTGTTCGGTTGAGCACCGTTTCCCACCCGGCTTCCTTCGTCCAGGCCTGCAGATGCGCGCGATCGATCCCGACAGCCTTGTAGTCATGGAACTGGTAGGCGACGTCATGCTCTTCCAGCCAGGTTCGGGCCTTCTTCATGGTGTCGCAGTTCTTGATGCCGTAGATGGTGACGGTCACTTAGTCCTCCAGCGTTCCAGGCTTGCGTGTTGCCTTGCTGGCGGTCTTGCAAGCAATCTTCATCAGGTCGGCGCGGCGGCGAACCAGCCGTTCGGAGCTGCGCGTCACGATCAGGCCGGCCTGTGGTGCACAAATCTCGACGCTGCCGTCAGCCATGCCGGGGCGGGTGATCAACGTGGCAAGCACATCGCCTTCGCCAACCCATTCGCCGATGTTGCGTTGGAAGAGAACCGTGCCGGCCTCCGGCGCGCGGACCACCTCGATATTGTCGAGCGGGACAGCGGGGCCATCGAAAGCGGGCAGCGAGACCGGGGCATCGATTGCGCCGCGGCTTGCCAGGAATTTCCACAATCCCTCGGCATCCTTCTTCGCCATCTCGGGATAGACGTCACGCCGGCCGCGAAGCTCGACGGTGACAGACAGCTTGCCGGGCAGGCGCGATTGTTTCTCTGGAGTCTCGTATTTCCAGGCAAAACCGACGGCCTCCTCGAAGGCGGAACTCTCGCCATCGGAGAGAAGAACGGCTTCCATCTCCATCGCAGAGGCCAGATCGGCCGCCTCCGGCCAGAATGCCTCGTCGATATAGGCATATTGCAGGGATTCATCATCGCAATGCAGATCGATCACCAGATCGCAGCCGAGCGCCATATGCAGCAGCTGGCGCTTCAGTTTTTCGACGGCCGAACGGCGCTCGAGGTCCTCAAGCAACCCGTCGCGATCCTTCACCGAGATCAGCGGAAACTCCCTGTTGAAATTGGTGCGCGATCCAAGATCGAAGCGGCCCTGAAGTTCACCGAAATGCGACTGGGCCGCCCCGATCGGATTGGCATGCGGGACGACGATGAAGTCGCTCTTGATCTGACCGGCGTTTTCCGACTGGCGCAGTCTTTCACACAGGAAGTGAACCAACGCCGTGCCCGGCAGCTCGTTGGCGTGGAGAGCCGCCTGAATGTAGACCTTCGGTGCCTTGGGATCGCTGCCATTGAAACGAAGAACCGGCAAACGCCACTCGATACCCGCCGTGTCACCGGCAATAATGATCTCGGACGTGTTCATGTCGTTCTCCGCTTGATGCCTTGTCGCAGGAGCTTTAAGCGAGTTCGATAGCCGGAGGCAAGGTGTTATCCGCGCGCATGAAGCGGCCAGCGCCCGAGCTCTTCGTAGCCTGCTTGACCCCGGCGATTGTGCAGCAGAACGAATTCGCGCGCAGCCATCACGACCGGCCTCTGCAGGGCGATCCGCGGCACCACGTCCTTGTCGTAGAGGAGCGTGGCGTGAGGTTGAAAGTTCGGGTTCAAATTGGCGTCTGCGCCCAACCGGTGTATCTCGATCGCGATTTGCACATGCAGTTGCCGTAACAGTTCCCGTCCGCCATTGCCGGCGAGTACGATCGCGTTGTCCTGCGGCAGCAGGAAGGTGATGATATGGTCGAAGACGAGCTCGAACTGACACGCCTCGATCGCCGTTCCTGCCTGGCGTGCCGCCGCGATGACCCCCCTCGGGAATGCGGGCGCTCTTGCCGACACAATAGAGCGAGACATGCACGGCCGCCGGCGGACGCGGCGATGCGAGGGGAAGGTGTTCCCGCTGTAGCCACTGCTGGATCGACACGCATTCGTCGAGCGATTGCGGATCCGGCAATATCGCAAAGAAAAGACTCTCTCTGGCGAAGCGCGATGGTTGTTGGCGCGTCTTCGGCGAAGCGAAATCGAAAGATGCCTGCTAACATTTGATCTTGGAATGGCAAGAACAAAAAAAGAACATACGGGCGAGCGATCGACCGGAGCAAGCTCGTGCGACGCAAGAAACGGGTTGAATTCGGGCCGCGACGGCACGATCTTCGGAGAAGAGCAGCAGGGAGGCAATGACCCATGCAACAGGCAATGCATCACTATCTGATTTTCGAGACGAGCGGTGGCTTCTGCGGCATCGCCTGGAATGATGTCGGCATTACGCGGTTTCAGCTGCCGACGTCGAGTGCCGAGGCAACCGAGCGATTGCTCCTTCGCCGCATTCCCGGCGCCGAGCCGGCGAAGCCGACGGCTGCCGTTGCCGAAGCTGTTGCCGCAGTGAAGCGCTATTTCAGCGGAGAGCCGACGGACTTCTCAACCGTGGAGGTCGATCTCGCTGGTCAGGATGCCTTCTTCAGGCAGGTTTACGATGCTGCCCGCCAGATCGGCTGGGGCCACACGACCACCTACGGTGCGCTCGCGAAACAACTCGGCGTAGGGCCGGAGGCCGCCCGCGACGTCGGCCAGGCGATGGCGAAAAATCCGGTCGCCTTGATCATCCCCTGCCATCGCGTGCTAGCGGCCGGAAACAAGATCGGAGGCTTCTCCGCGCCCGGCGGCTCAACGTCCAAGCAGAGGATGTTGGAGCTCGAAGGCGTTAGCCTGGCGCCGCCAAAGCCGGTGCAGCAGTCACTTGATTTCTGATGGATGTCGCCTCGATTGAGGCGACTCTCAAATCATTCCCACTCGATGGTGCCGGGCGGTTTCGAGGTCACATCATACACGACACGATTGATGCCGCGCACCTCGTTGATGATGCGGGTTGCGGCGCGGCCGAGGAATTCCATGTCGTAGTGATAGAAATCCGCAGTCATGCCGTCGACGGACGTCACGGCGCGGAGCGCGCAGACGAACTCGTAAGTGCGGCCGTCGCCCATGACGCCGACTGTCTGGACAGGCAGCAGCACGGCGAAGGCCTGCCAGATGGCGTCGTAGAGGCCGGCCTTGCGGATCTCGTCGAGATAGATGGCGTCGGCTTCGCGGAGAATCTCCAGCTTTTCGCGGGTGATGCCACCCGGGCAGCGGATCGCGAGACCCGGACCCGGGAAGGGGTGGCGGCCGATGAACGAGTCGGGCAGGCCGAGCTCCTTGCCAAGCACGCGCACTTCGTCCTTGAAGAGTTCGCGCAGCGGCTCGACGAGCTGCATGTTCATGCGCTCGGGAAGGCCGCCGACATTGTGGTGCGATTTGATCGTCACCGACGGCCCGCCGGTGAAGGAAACGCTTTCGATCACATCAGGATAGAGCGTGCCCTGGCCGAGGAAGTCGGCGCCGCCGAGCTTCTTGGCCTCTTCCTCGAAGGTCTCGATGAACAGGCGACCGATGATCTTGCGCTTGGTCTCTGGATCGGAAACACCCTCGAGCTCGCCGATGAACTTGTCGGATGCGTCGACGTGGATGAGGTGCAGATTGTAGTGTTCGCGGAACATGGCGACGACGTTGGCCGCCTCGTCCTTGCGCATCAGTCCGTGGTCGACGAGCACGCACGTGAGCTTGTCGCCGATCGCTTCGTGGATCAGTAGTGCTGCGACCGAGCTGTCGACGCCGCCCGAAAGGGCGCAGAGGACGCGCTTGTCGCCGACCTGCTCGCGGATCGCTTCGACCGCCTTCTGGCGATAGGCCGACATCGACCAGTCACCTTTGATGCCGGCGATGTTGTGAATGAAGTTGCCGATCAGCTTGGCGCCATCGGGCGTGTGCACGACTTCCGGGTGGAACTGCACGCCATAATATTTGCGCTTCTCGTCGGCGATGAAGGCGTAAGGCGCGTTCGGCGAAGTCGCGACGACCTTGAAGCCTTCAGGCAGCGCCGTCACGCGGTCGCCATGGCTCATCCAGACCTGATGGCGGGAGCCCTTCGACCAGAGGCCTTCGAACAGTTGGTTGTCTTCGTCGACTTCGAGGAAGGCGCGACCGAATTCGCGGTGATGACCGCTCTCGACCTTGCCGCCGAGCTGCATGCACATCGTCTGCTGGCCGTAGCAGATGCCGAAAACGGGCAGGCCGCTGTCGAAGATGATCTGGGGCGCGCGGGGCGAGCCTTCATCAACCGTCGAGGCCGGGCTGCCGGACAGGATCACGGCTTTCGGCTGCAGGCGCTTGAAGCCTTCTTCGGCGGACTGGAAGGGAACGATCTCGCAGTAGACACCCGTTTCGCGCACGCGGCGTGCGATCAGCTGGGTTACCTGGCTGCCGAAATCGACGATGAGGACGCTGTCTGGATGTGCTGTCTGGGTCATGGCGAGCCTTTAATGAAAAGCACCCGGTCTTGCAATGCGCGAAATCCCCCGGCCGAGGATTTTATTGTGCTGATTGTCCCTATCCCGCAGGGGTTAGAACCAGAATACGCCGTCTTCCAGAGCCGTAAACAGGCTGTCGACGGCATAGGAAAGCTTGCGGTCGATGACATGCAGGTATTCTGTCCAGCCGGAAATGTGCTGCAACTCTTCGACACCGTCGGAAATCCCGCGCAGGCCGATCAGCGGCAGTTCGTAAGCCTGGCAGGCGCGCAGGATTGCGAAGGTCTCCATGTCGACCATATCGGCGGCGATACCATTATAGGCCTGCCCGGACACGACGTTGCCGCCGGTCGACAGGCTTGCCTCCGGAATGCCTGGGATTCTAAGCGGCAGGTCGATGGTGGCAGGGAGATCGAGGAACGGCGTGCGCCCCTTCTCGAAACCGAGTGGCGATGCATCCATGTCGCGATAGGATACGGAGGTGGCCTGATAGACCTCGGTCTGCTCGAGCTTTGCCGAGCCCGCCGAGCCGAGCGAAACGACGAGGTCGGGCAACTCATCGGCCTGCGCTAATTGCGCCAGCGCCCGGGTGAGGATGATTGCCGCCTCGACGGGACCGACCCCCGTCATCAGCGGCTCGAAGCGGGAGCGTAGGAACGGACCGTACTCAGCCTCCGCCGCCATCACGAAGAGAATGGATTTGCCGGCGACCGATTTCAGCTCAAACTTCATCCCGAAATGCCCTCTCTGCCACGGATGATCATCATGGTGCTTGTCATGGAAGCGATCAGCTTTGCCGGTCCGTCGCCGATCGCATAGCCGCGCCCGTCCGCAACGATGATGTTCGATCCCGGCTTGGTGATTTCGCCCCTGAAGAGGAAGCGATCGCCACGGCCCGGCGACAGCAGGTTGACCTTGAATTCGATCGTCAGAACGGATGCCTCGGCGTCGATGACGCTGTAGGCCGCCAAGCCGCAAGCGGAATCGAGGGCAGCGGAGATCACGCCGGCATGCAGAATTCCGTGCTGCTGGGTGAGCTTGACGTCGAAAGGCAGCTCGATCTCCACCAACCCCCGCCCGACGCGGGTCAGTTCGGCGCCGAGCGTATGCAACGCCGCCTGGCGGGTAAAGTTCTGGCGGATTCGCTCGTGGAAATCGCCGCTGTCGTTGTCGGTCATCGTCGCGCCTTTCTTGCGATCGCGAAAGTGGCATGCTGCGCCGCATCAGACAAGCGCTTCCCGGAAATCAGTTGGCAGAGTGCTCCCGTGCCATGCGGTCGCTTGTCTGACGCGCATGCAAGTGCCGGGCGTAAAGATTGGATTCAGTCTTTTTTGGTAAATCTCCGTTAGCCATTGCTTTTCGATGGGTCCCTGGCGGCAGCGAATCTGTCGTCGACAATTGTTTTGCGTGCGGGTTCTTATGCGTCTATTGGCAGCGCCAGCTTTCTTCCTTGCTTGTCTCGCCTTGTCGGGCTGCACGTCCAGTTTGGGACCGGACAGCCTCGTCGCGGGAATCCCATCGCGGGAGACGACCAGCTCGGTCGCACGCCCAAGCGCGCCCGTGCCGGCCAGCGTCATGCCGGCGAGCCCTGTTCTCTCAGCTGATGTCGCCGAGGCGCCAACGCCAGCCGCGCCGCAACAGGAGGAATTGGCCTGGGCCGGCCCGGTGCCTCAGCCGCAAGCCTTCACACAACAGGCCGGAGTGGCCACCGCTCCCGTGCCGTCGGAAAGGCCGATGGCAACGGCAGTGCCAGCCGTCCTGACGCCCGCAGCGCCCGAAATTGACGAGACGCCGCGCACACGTTCGCGGATCTACAGTCATCGTTTCCGCGACGTCAAACCGATCAATTTCGGCTCTTCCTCGCCCAGAAAGCTTGCCGTCCATGGCGTCGACGTTTCGCGCTGGCAGGGTGACATCGACTGGGACAAGCTGAGAACGCAGGGTGCGAATTTCGTCTACATCAAGGCGACCGACGGCGGTGACCATCTCGATCCGATGTTCCGGAAGAACTGGCGCGACGCCAAGCAAGCTGGGATGAGGCGGGGCGCCTATCACTTCTTCTATTGGTGCCGCACGGCGGGCGAACAGGCGGACTGGTTCATCCGCAACGTTCCCCGCGAAGCCGGGGCTCTGCCACCGGTCATCGACGTCGAATGGAACGGCGAGTCGAGCTGCAAGCGGCGGGTCTCGCCCGAGAAGGTTCGTGAGAAGATGCAGGTCTTCATGGACAAGCTCGAGCAGCACTATGGCCAGCGGCCGATCATCTACACCGCCCCGGACTTCTATCGCGACAACCTCAAGGGCGCCTTCCTGAACTATCCCTTCTGGCTGCGTTCGGTTGCAGCCCACCCGTCGAAGGTTTATCCCGGACGCCGGTGGGTATTCTGGCAGTATTCGGGCTCCGGCATCTCGCACGGCGTTGATGGCCGCATTGACCTGAATGTGTTCCACGGCAGCGAAGCCGACTGGCACGACTGGGTCGCCAGATCGGACTGAGGTGCTGCTCGTCTCGCCCGCGCGAAACAACCGGGAGGTTCGCCATGGCAGAGGTTGTGCTGTTTCACCACGCGCTTGGATTGACGCGAGGCGTCATCGCTTTTGCTGGCGATCTGCGGGCCGCCGGGCACGTCGTACATACGCCTGACCTGGTTGCCGGCCGGACGTTTGACACGCTGGAACAGGGCGTGCAGCACGCCCAGGAGACCGGCTTCGGCGAGATCATCCAGCGTGGAGCCCGCGCCGTGGATGGCCTTGCAGCCGATCTCGTCTATGTCGGGTTTTCCCTGGGAGTGCTCCCGGCACAATATCTGGCTCAGACGCGTGCCGGTGCGCGGGGTGCGATCTTCCTTCACGCCTGCTTGCCGCGTTCGGAATTCGGCTCGGCCTGGCCGAAAGGCTTGCGGGCTGAGATCCATGCCATGGACGCCGACCCGTTCTTCGTTGGAGACGGTGATATCGAGGCGGCGAAGGCGTTGGTTGCCGAGTCGGCGGATGTCAGGCTTTTCCTCTATCGGGGGGACGCGCATCTTTTTTCCGATCGGTCGCTCGCCGCCTTCGATCCAGCGGCGGCAGCCGTTCTCGAACGGCGCGTGCTCGATTTTCTCGCTGATCGCTAGTTCAAATAGACGATCGCGGCGTTGAGCAAGGTCGCGAAGCCAACCCAGGCTGCATAGGGCACGAAGAGCAGGGCGGCGGTCCGATCCGAATTCCAGCGGTTTGCGGCAAAGGCGAGGATCAGTCCGAGCAACAGCACAATGACGACGAGCGAGGCCGACAGCATTCGCAGGCCGAAGAAGAACGGCGACCATAGAAAGTTCAGCACCATCTGCCAGGCCCAGATAAGCATGCCGACAGACAGATGCCCGCGCAACCACGTCCGTGCCCCGGCAATACCAATCAAAACATAGAGGGTGAGCCAGACAGGCCCGAATATCCAATCAGGTGGATTGAACGGCGGCTTGGCGAGAGATTGATACCATTCCTCCGGCAGATTGTTGACGCCGATGGCGAGCCCCCCGCTGAGCGCGATGGCGACGAAGACGACGTAGGTCACGGCTTTGCTCATTCGCCGGAAATAGGGCGGCTGGACTCTCCAGCCAGATCGCTAGCGATCTTTTGCGCACAATTCAGACGGCCGCAATGCGCACGATATGCTGGTCCCAGGTAACGTCGCTCTGCGTCGACAAAAATCCGCCTTCATAGGATGACACGGCAAAGCCGGCCTTGGCTGCGGCAATCCCTGCCGCATCCGGCACAATCTCTTCACGAAGCACGCGTCCGCTCTTCGCATCGATCGTCACGGACGCGCCGCCCTTGGGAGACGTGACGCCGACGAGCCCTTCACCGCGATTGATTGCGATCGCGCCGACATAGTTGGCAAGCCGGCGTGTCGTCTCCTCCGGCAGATCGACGAAGCGCAGGTCTTCGCCTTTGGCAAAGGAGCCGACGAGCGGCGGCAGGTCGTTGCGGTGCCCTTCATACTGGCAGGCAAACCAGATGCGGCCCCTCGCGTCGACATCGACGTGTCGGGTGGAGAGCTGCGCCCACTGCGATGGGAGGGAGTGCTTTTCGATTAGGGCTCCGGTTGCCGCATCGATCAGCGTCAGCGAAGGCTGCATATTGGAGAGGTTGAGCTTGGCGCGGCCGAAATCCGGATGCGTTTCAATGCCGCCATTGGCAACGATCAGCATGCGCCCGTCGTCGGACACGGTCATGTCATGCGGACCGACACCGTAGGTCTCGAACTCTCCTATGCGCTCAAAACGCCCGGTTGCATCGTAGAGGCCGATCATGCCGCGGTTGGCGTCGAAGGCGTTCTCGCTGGCATAGAGAATCCGGCCGTCCGGCGAGAAGGCGCCATGGCCATAGAAGTGGCGCCCCTCGGCGGCTGCAATGGTGATCGGCTCGTTTTTGCCGCGGGGATCGAAGATCATCGCGTAGGTGCCGGGGCGGCGCGCAAAGGCGACGGTTTTTCCCGTCGCGTTGCTGAAGGCCATGCCATGGGCGCGTGCCGGAAGGGCGACTTGATCGACGATCTCGCCGCGCTCCGTGACCGTCGCAACGGCGTAGGATCCGTTCGCGGTCCGCATCCCTGACGCATAGATCGCATCCGCGCGCTCAAGTGCCATGAGCGCTCGCGGCTGCAGGGCAGCCAGGAAAGTCAGCCCGGCCGCCTTGACGAAACTGCGCCGATCGATCG
>Ga0102588_1000379_pt1 | contig 51413 bp, 41 predicted proteins | sample AraplaMF_Col_mMS_FD_76854 | JGI IMG/M metagenome (GOLD analysis project Ga0102588, IMG submission 76854) | Arabidopsis root microbial communities from the University of North Carolina, USA - plate scrape MF_Col_mMS (SPADES assembly) (version 2) | ecosystem: Host-associated > Plants > Roots >...
CGAGGAAGGCGGCGCGCTTTGGCGGCGCTACACGGACTTCGGTGACGACAAGGACCGCGTGATGCGCAAGTCCGACGGCACCTACACCTATTTCCTCCCCGACGTGGCGTATCACCGCACGAAGTGGCAGCGCGGCTACGAGCGCGCGATCACCGAACTCGGCTCCGATCACCACGGCTCGCTGGCCCGCGTGAAGGCCGGCCTGCAGGCACTCGACACCGGCATTCCGAAGAACTGGCCCGAGTACGTGCTGCACCAGATGGTGACGGTGATGCGCGGCGGCGAGGAAGTGAAGATCTCCAAGCGTGCCGGCTCCTACGTCACGCTGCGCGACCTGATCGACGAAGCCGGCCGCGACGCCACGCGCTACTTCCTCATCGCGCGCAAGGCCGATTCGCAGTTGGTGTTCGACATCGACCTCGCCCGCTCTCAGAGCAACGACAACCCGGTCTACTACATCCAGTATGCCCACGCGCGCGCCTGCCGCGTGTTCCGCGAACTGGCCGATCGCGGCCTGGCGACGGACCGCGGCAATGGCATCGCGAAACTCGATCGCCTCGACAGCGAACACGAGTCGGTGCTGATGGTCGAGCTGTCGCGCTACCCGGAAATGGTGGAGTCCGCGGCCGCCAATCTGGAACCGCACCTGATCGCCCAGTACCTGCGCGAACTCGCGGGCGCGCTGCACAGCTACTATCACGAGCACAAGTGGATCGTCGACGACGCCGATCTGCGCGACGCACGCCTCGCTCTGGTCGCGGCCACGCAGCAGGTGCTCAAGAACGGTCTGGATCTGCTGGGCATTTCGGCCCCGGAGAGCATGTAAATGGCAACACGCAAGAAGGGCAAGGGCCGTCAGGCCGTCCGCAACGGTTCGAGCGGCATGCCGGGCTGGAGCTGGGCGCTGATCGGCATTCTCGCCGGCGCGCTACTGATGGCCTTCGCGATGCGCGGCACGTGGATGCCGATGATGCGCCAGCACAAGGGCCCCGAGCCGAACCCGCAGGCCACCGCGCAGAAGGGTAGCGATCCGGGCGTGGTGGAGCAGGCCGAGGCCGAGAAACCGAAGAAGCCGTCGTACGATTTCTACTCGGTGCTTTCGGAGAAGGAAGTCCGCATTCCGGACGCCGAGATCCGCGCACAGGCGAGTGCCGAGGCGCAGCAGAAGCAGCAGCAACAGCAGGCCGCCCAGCAGCAGGCGCAGGCCCAGCAGCAGGCCGCCGCCGCACAGCAGCAGGCGCAGGCTACCGCGGCGGCCGCGGCGAACCTGCCGAAGGCGACCACGCAGACCGTCACCGCGGCGCCCGCGCAGGCCGCGCCAGCCGCCGCTGCCGGAAGCGCCGGTTATCTGCTGCAGGTCGGGGCGTTCCCGAGCGCGGCCGACGCCGAAGCACTGAAGGCCAAGCTCGCGTTGCAAGGCTTCGTGGCCAACGTGCAGTCGGTGAAGGTCGGCGCGCAGACCTACAACCGCGTGCGCCTGGGGCCCTTCAAGTCGGCCACGGATCTCGAAAGCACGAAGCAGCGACTGCAGTCGGCGGGCATCAGCGCCATCGCGCTGAAAGAAGGCAGCTGAGGCACGTCGCCCCGGATCCAAAAAAAGCCACCTCGCGGTGGCTTTTTTTGTTCGTGAGGCCATGCCCGCCCTCAACGTCATCCCGGTGCAAACCGGGATCCACCGCGGTGCGATCGGCTGAGCCACGTCGTTCCATCGGCCTTTGCGCACGATGTGAGCGCAGACCAGCACGGCGTCGCACAGCCGCGCACCGGGGCCGTAGATCCCGGCGTTCGCCGGGGTGACAGTGCGGTTATCGGGAGAGGTCGGAACCCCGCCTCATACGACCACGCCATCGTCCGACGATCAGGAAGGTCGCTTCAGCCGGATCAACGCCGAGATGTCGTCGTCGCCGTAGCCCTGCGACATGAGCTCGGAGAAGTCGGCGAGCGACTGCTCGATGATGGTGCGGTCGGTGCCGGCTTCGGTGGCGATGCCTCGCACGATGCCGAGGTCCTTGTGCAGGAGCGCCAGCTTGAAGCCCACCGAGAATTCGTTGCGCAGCATCGTCGCGCCGCGCTTGTCGAGGAACCAGTTGCCGGCCGCGCCCGCAGCGAGCGTCGGGATCAGACGATCCGCTTCGAGCCCGAGGGCTTCGCCGAGCGCGAGGCCTTCCGTCACGGCGTGCGCGATGCCTGCGACGAGCACCTGATTCACCGCCTTCGTCGCCTGCCCGCTACCGACCTTGCCCATGTGCGTGATGCGCGCACCGTACGCCTCCAGCACCGGGCGGGCGCGCTCGAGCACGTCGGCCTCGCCACCGACCATCACCGAGAGCTTGCCGTTCTTCGCGCCTTCGACGCCGCCGGACACGGGCGCATCGAGGAACGCGCCGCCGGCGTCCGCGATCAGACGCGCGGCCTTCGTGGCGGTGGCGGGCGCGACCGTCGAGTGGTCGATCACGATGGCGCCGGGCTTCAGCGTGGGCACGAGCGCCTGCACGACACCGATGACGTCGGCATCCGCGCTGACGCAGAGTGCGATCACATCGCACGACGCGGCGATGTCCGCCAGCGACGGCGCATCGACGCCGAATTCGGCGGCCAGCGCGTCGGCCTTAGCCTGTGACCGGTTGGCCACGGCGGCCAGCAGGCCTTTCGCGTGGAGGTGGCCGGCCATGGGCGCGCCCATCGCGCCGAGTCCGATGAAAGCTGCCTTGAGGGTCATGGTCGTGCCTGAAAGAGGGAAAGGTGCGGCGCGACGCCCGAGGCGCCGCGCCGTCCGGTCAGCGTCCCGCGGTTTCCGCGAGGTAGGTGTAGCCCGTGAGGCCCTTGTCGAGCGACGCGGCGAGCTCGTCGGCTTCCGCGCCCACGATGCCGGCCGCGTCGAGACGATCGGCGTACGACTGGCGCAGTGCCTTCAGGTCGTAGCCGACGTAATCGAGCATCAGGTCCGTCGTGTCGCCACGGCGGATGTGCGCGAACTCGTAGCCGTCGTCCGTGGCACGCACGTTCACGGCGTCGGTGTCGCCGAAGAGGTTGTGGATATCGCCGAGCGTTTCCTGGTATGCGCCCACCATGAAGATGCCGAGGCGATACGATTCGTCGTCCTTCAGGGCGTGCAACGGCAGGCTCACGTCGACGCCTTCGGCATCCACGTAGTGGTCGATGCGGCCGTCGGAGTCGCAGGTGAGATCCGCGATGACACCGCGGCGCGTCGGCTCTTCGTCCAGTCGCGAGATCGGCACGATCGGGAAGATCTGGTCGATCGCCCAGATGTCCGGCACCGATTCGAACACGGAGAAATTCACGAAGTACTTGTCGACCAGCTTCTCGTCGAGGTCGTCCAGCGCCTGGCGATGCGCGCGCTCGGCGGGCAGCAGGCGCGGACGCACGGCGTTGGCGATGGCGTAGAACAGCTCGTCGAGACGGGCGCGGTCGCGCAGGTCGAGCTGGCCCAGCGCGTAGAGCGCCTGGCCTTCGGCGAAGTGGTGCTGCGCCTCGTGGAACAGCTCCAGCGCCGGACGGTGGTCGAGCTCGGCGTGCGTTTCGCGAAGATGGCGCAGCACGGCGGGCTCGCCGTTGCGCTCGGCCGGGATCGCACCCTGCGGCACGGGCTCCACTTCGCTCACGTTCACCACCATCACCGCGTGGTGCGCGGTCATCGCGCGGCCCGACTCGGTGAAGATGACGGGCGCCTTCATGCCGTGCTCGGCCACGGCCTCGGCCAGCGGCTGCACGATGCTGGCGGCGTACTGGCCCAGGCTGTAGTTGATCGAGTTGTAGCTGCGCGAGCGCGTGCCTTCGTAGTCCACGCCCAGACCGCCACCCACGTCGACGACCTCGATCGGCACGCCGAGGCGATGCAGCTCGATGAAGTAACGCACGGCCTCGCGCATGCCCGCGGCGATGTCGCGCACGTTCGAGATCTGTGAGCCCATGTGGAAATGCTGCAGCTTCAGCGTGTGCTTGAGGCCGGCGCCCTCGAGGCGCTCGATCAGCTCGAGCACCTGGCCCGGGCTGAGGCCGAACTTGCCCTTGTCGCCGCCGGTGTTCTGCCACTTGCCCGCGCCGATCGAGGCAAGGCGCACACGCACGCCGAGCAGCGGCTCGACGCCAAGGGCCTTCGCCTCGGCGAACACGTGGTCGAGCTCGGAGAGCTTCTCGATGACGATGTGCACGCGCAGGCCGAGCTTCAGGCCGATCAGCGCAAGGCGGACGTATTCGCGGTCCTTGTAGCCGTTGCACACGACCATGCTGCCCGGACGGGCGTGCGCGAGCACCGCCATCAGCTCGGGCTTGGAGCCGGCCTCGAGGCCGAAGCCATACTCGCCCGCGGCGACCAGCTCGCTGACGACGCCGCGCTGCTGGTTCACCTTGATCGGGTAGATCGCGGTGTAGGCGCCGGCATAGTCGGCGTCGTCGATGGCCTTGGCGAACGCCTGCTGCAGGCGCGCCAGGCGGTCGGCGAGGATGTCGGGGAAACGGATGAGCAGCGGCAGGCGCAGGCCTTCGGCCGTGGCCTTGTCGACCAGCGTGGGAAGATCGAGGGCCGGGCCCCCGTTGCCGCGGGGGCGGATCGTCAGGTGGCCGTTGCCGGCCACGTCGACGTAGCCGTTGCTCCAGTGGGGAATCGCGTAGGTGAGCTTCGCGCGATCGGTGGTCCAGTTCGTCATGGGGGTGACGATCTCCATAGGGATTGTGTCGTGTCCCCTTGCGGGGGCGCGGAACAGTCGCAGCGGCGAACTTTGACCTGAAGCGGGCCTGGCGGCCGGGAGCCTCGCACGCCGCGGGGCCGACCAGACGTATGCCTGCGCGGCCGGGGGCCGGTCGGCAGACCGCCTATTGTAGCGGCGGCTCGTGACATACGGGTAACGCCGGGGCCAGTGTAGGCCGGCGCCCTCATGTCAGGCAGGGCAAGGACTTGGGCGCATTCCGGCCCGGAGCCGGTACAATCTACCGTTTAGCCCCCTACCCGTTTCCAGGAAAGCGTCATGTCGCAGCAGCAGCTCAGCTGGTTCACCGAAGCCCACCAGGCCTCCGGCTCTTCCATCGGTTTCCGCGTCGAGCGCCTGTTGCACGCCGAGAAGACCCCTTTCCAGACCATCGAGATCTACCAGACGACCGACTGGGGCAACCTCATGGTCATCGACGGCTGCGTCATGCTGACCAGCCGCGACAACTTCCTGTACCACGAGATGATGACCCACCCGGCGCTGTTCACGCATGCGCGCGCCAAGCGCGTGGTGATCATCGGCGGCGGCGACTGCGGCACGCTGCGCGAAGTACTCAAGCACGAGGAAGTCGAGAAGGCCACGCAGGTCGAGATCGACGAGCGCGTCACGCGCCTCGCCGAGCAGTACTTCCCGGAACTGTGCGATGCGAACAACGACCCGCGCGCCGAGCTCCTGTTCATCGACGGCATCAAGTACATGGCCGAAGCCGAGCCGGAGTCCATCGACCTCATCATCGTTGACTCCACCGACCCGGTCGGTCCGGCCGAAGGCCTGTTCAACGCCGCGTTCTACACCAGCTGCTACAAGGCCCTGCGCCATGGCGGCATCCTGGTGCAGCAGTCGGAGTCGCCGCTGGCGCATATCGAGCTGATCAAGGCCATGCGTTCGGCCATGCGCACCTCCGGCTTCAAGGCCGTGCGCACGCTGCCGTTCCCGCAGCCGTGCTACCCCACCGGCTGGTGGAGCTGCACCATGGCCCGCAAGGACGGCGATCTGTCGGGCTTCCGCGAGCGCGGCGCCATCAGCAAGAACTTCGCCACGAAGTACTACAACGCCGACGTGCACAAGGGCGCGCTGGCGCAGCCGGAATTCATGCGCGAACAGCTGGGCGAGTAAGCCGGCCAAGCCTGCTTACGGTGTAGGAGCGCGCCTCGCGCGCGACAGCGTTTGAGGCGAAGAGCAACAGGGCCTGCTGCTCTTCGCGAAAAGATGTCGCGCGCGGGGCGCGCTCCTACAAAGCAAGAAAAGGCGCCCCTCGGGGCGCCTTTTCTTTATTGCTCGACCTTGGCCGGCTCCCAACCCGCCGGAGCTTCCGGGGGGAATCCGTAGGCACGCAGCGAAGCGAGGATCACGCTCATTTCGGTACCGCCGCTGCGGGCCAGCGCCAGCAGCTTCTGCGCCGTGGCCTTGTCGCCCTGCGCCTGCACGTTCAGGCGGGCGAACTGCTGCATCTGCCAGATCAGGTTGAGGCGCGCGTTCTTCGCGGCCTGCTGCTCCGACGCGTCGGTGGACAGCGTCTCGCGCAGGTGCAGGCCGAGCGAACGGCCCAGCGGGCTGCTGCCCCATTCGAGCACCTTCGCCAGCTTCAGGCAGTCGGCCACCACCGAAGCGTCCGACTTGTTGTCGTCGCAGTACTTCGCCGTGAGCTGGAAGCCCGGCATCGGCTGCGCGCTGGCGAGACCGAAGACGAGCACCATCTGCACGCCGGCCGCACCCGAACCCTGCAGCGCATTGAACGTATCGGGCGGGGGCGGCAGCTGGCTCACGTGATTGGCGAGCGCCTTGAGGCTGGCACCCAGGTAATCGTCGTAGAGCTTCGCGTTGGCCGCTTTCGCGAGATCCTGGCGCACCGCGTCCTGCGAACCGGCATGCCCGTCGACACCGAGCTTGAGCAGCCACACCGCCGCGTTGTCCGGCGCCTTCGCCTGCAGGGCCGCCACGGCGTCGGGGTTCGGGCAGTTGCCGGCCTTCGCGTCGCAATCGGCGAGCTGTGCCCAGGCGACCTGCGGACCGGCATCGGCGTTGCGCGACGCGCGCTCCAGCAGCGAGTGGTAGGTCAGCGTCTCGGGCTGGCCCGACAGCGGCCGGGCGAGCAGCGCGGCGGCGAGCAGGGGCTCGGCCTCGGTGCGCAGGGCGAGCACGCTGGCCAGATCCTTCTGAAACTGAAGCAACGATTTGCTCTGGTCCTTCGGTGCGACGGGGCCCTTGGCAGCGCCCTTCGCGGCGCCCGGCCATGGCGTGGCGGCCAGGGCGGGCAGTGAAAGCAGGGCCGCAAAGGCCAGTGTCGCGACGCGGCGTCCCCGCATGGGCCATCTCCGTGGAGTAAAACGTCAAGGATACGGCCAGACCATGAACGGAAGCTGCGCCGATCCGGGCCGCGTTTGCGTCAGATTGCTACTATCTGTGTCCGTGCGGGGGGAACCGGGCAGACACACGACCGACCGTATGACTCAATCCTGCGACAGAACAGGAGCTTATCGTGGATCAATTTGCCCAAATCTCCAGCGGTTCCGCTGGCTTCTTCGTCGGCTGGGGCACCCTCTCGCTGATCAACGCCGGTCTTGCCCAGGGCAAGAACCGTAGCGGCCTGCTCTGGTGGTTCCTTTCGCTGTTGCTCGGCCCGATCGCCACCCTGATCCTCGTCGTGATGCCCAAGGTGCGTACGAAGATCTTCTGAAACCGCCTTGGAGCGCCGTCGGGGGATGTGTAGGCTAGGAGGCCTCCCATGGCAGGTGCTCGCGGATGCTCACGACGCTCGTAGCAAGCAGCAAGGGCGGTTGCGGCAAGACGACGGTTGTCACGCAGCTGGCTACTCATTGGGCACACGCGGGCAAGCACACCGCCATCATCGATGCCGACCGGCAGCACTCCAGCCTGCGCTGGGTGCAGCGACGCCCCGAAAACGCCCCCGCCATCACCGCCATCGAGGGTAGCCGTCGCGCGTTCGACCGGCTGCCGGGCGATGTGCAGCGGGTGATCGTCGATACGCCGGCGGGCGTCGACGAGAAAGACCTCGAGCCCTACCTCGAAAAAGCGGACGCGGTCATCGTGCCCGTGCTGCCATCGCACTTCGACCTGGACGCGACCCTCGACTTCCTCACGGTGCTCAAGGGCATCGGCCGGGTGAAGCGCGGCAAGCTGCCCGTCGCCCTCGTGGGCAACCGGCTCAAGCCCTGGACCAACGCCAGCCAGGCCGCCATCGCGGAGTTGGGCGAGCGCGCGCCATTTCCCGTGGTCGCGGAACTTCGCGACTCGCAAGCGTACGTCTTGCTCACGGCGCTCGGTAAGGGCATCTTCGACTACAACTCGGAACATGTACGCGGGCACCAGGACGACTGGGCGAAACTGCTGCGCTGGATCAAGCGCAACACCTGAGCCGTAAGGGTACGCGTCGGCAGTCACGCCACTTCGGTGGCATTGAGGAGGGCGACACCCATGCGAGAGCTCATCCTGTTGCGCCATGCGGAAGCGACGCCGCAAGGCAGAGAAGGCAAGGACGATCGCGAGCGACAGCTCACCGAACACGGCCGCAACGAGGCCCGCGCCGCGGGCGAATGGCTGGCCGAGCACCACATCCGCTACGACCGCGTGCTCTGTTCACCCGCCACGCGTACCCGTGAGACCGCCGCCCTGGCCCTGGGGCAGGTCGAGCCCGAATACGACGACAGCATCTACGACGCCACCGTCGGCGACCTCTACGACCTGCTCGACAAGCAGACGGACGCCGAGAACGTCGTGCTCGTCGGTCACAATCCCGGCATCGAGCAACTGGTAGCCTTCCTCGTCGAAGGCCGCTCCGAGGACTACCGCGGCATGCCGCCGGGCGGCATGGCCCGACTCAGCTTCTCGGGCAAACTCGAACCCGGCACGGCCAAACTCGAGACCTTCTGGTCACCACCGAACTGAGTTTTCCCATGCGCCACCTGCTGTCGGCGTTCGTCGTGCTCCTGGCGGCGGCGCCCGTCTCCGCCGCCGACCTGCGCATCGATCCGGTGCGCTCACGCGCCGAGTTCAGCGTGCGCATGTTGTGGGTGAGCACGGTGACAGGCAGCTTCGAAAGCATCCGCGGTGAACTGACCATCGATCCGTCGACCCAGACGGCGGTGGTCAGCGCGGACATCGACACCGAAAGCATCCGCATGGAGTCGGCGCGCCTGCGCCGATGGGTGCTCGCCCCCGAATTCTTCGACTCCACCCACCACCCGCGCATCCACTTCGAGTCGGTCCCGACCGCGCTGGAGGTGCTCGGACAGGGCGGCAACGTGGCGGGCAACCTGACGATCCGCGGTGTGACCCAGCCGGTGAGCTTCCGCCTCCAGGCCACGCGATGCCCGACGCACGGCCTCTCGGGTTGCGTGCTCCAGCTGCACGGCATGATCGACCGCACGGACTTCGAGATGCGCGGCCGTCGCGGCGCACTGTCCGATCGCGTGAGCCTCGGCATGGCGATCGTGCTGACGGACCCCTGACCCCGCGCGGGACTCACGTGCCGTTGTGGCCCGTCGCCTATCATCGGCGGCATGCGCCGCCTTCTTACGCTCCTTCTCCTCGCCGCCACGCTCTCCAGCGGCGGCTGTTCGCTGTCCCGGGAGCGGGTCCGCAAGGCCGACGCCGTCGTCATGCTCACGGTCGACCGCCAGGACAGCTGCCCGCCCTCCGACAGCACCCGATGCGCCACGCCCTCGGTGCTGGCCGATGCCGCCAGGGAGGCCGATGCCGCCTCCACCGATGCGCGCCCGGTGCACGTCGCCACGTTGCTGGAAGACGGGGAGAGCGCGATGGGCGCCCGCATCAACCTTATCCGCGCGGCGCAGCGCACGATCGACGTACAGACCTATATCTGGGAACAGGACGACGCGGGCAAGCTCGTGCTCGACGAACTCGTGCATGCCGCGCGCCGTGGGGTCAGCGTGCGCATCCTCGCCGACCAGCTGTTCTCGTTCCGCGACCCGGGCCTGCTCGCGCGGCTGGCGCGCGCCAGCGACCACATGGAGATCCGCCTCTACAACCCGACGTTCCACAGCGCGCGCACGCCGCCGCTGGAATTCGCGGCCGGCATCCTCTGCTGCTTCTACAAATTCAACCAGCGCATGCACAACAAGCTGCTGGTGGTCGACGACCTGATCGGCATCACGGGCGGGCGCAACTACGAAGATCGCTACTTCGACTGGGACGGCGCGTTCGACTACGTCGACCGCGACGTGATGATCGGCGGCCCCGCCGCCCGCGCCATGGGCGCCAGCTTCGACCAGTTCTGGGAGCACAAGCGGTCCGTGCCACTGACGCAGTTGCGCGACGTCAATCGCGAACTGCTCGCCGACACCGACGACCCGCGGCACTGGGATCCGCCGCGTTACGAGCATCCCGATCGCGTGCAGCGCATGGTCGCCGACGCGCTCGCCCCCGCCTGGCTCGCCGAGCATCTGCAACAGGCCACGCTTCGCCTCAACCGCGTGGAATACCTCTCGGACCTGCCCGGCAAGACCGACGAACCCAAACGCCGCGAAGTGCGCGCGCTGACGCGCCATATCATGGGCCTGGTGCGCAACGCGAAATCCGAGATCGTGCTGCAGACGCCCTACCTCGTCATGAGCAAACCGGCACAGAAGGTATTCCGCACGCTCCGCCAGCGGCAGGACCCGCCGAGAGTCGTCGTCTCCACGAACTCGCTCGCTTCCACCGATGCGTTCGCCGTCTATGCGATGTCGTACAAGCATCGCAAGCGCTACCTCATGGACTACGGTTTCGAGATCTACGAGATGAAGCCGCACCCCAGCAACGGCGATGCCGACGCGCTCGAAGGCCAGTCCGAGACCGTCGCAACGCCACCGCTCGACGGCGTGCGTCAGGGCAGCGGCAGCGGTCGTTCGCGGCGATCGGATCGTGCCGCCCTCGCGGCGGCGGGTACGCCATCGGAATCGGCCGGGTTCCTCGGCGTCGGCAGCCGGTCGGGCCGGGGGCCGCGCAATCGCCCCGCGCCCCTGCGTACCGCAGGCGTGCGCTTCGGCCTGCATGCGAAGTCCATCGTCGTGGACGACACGTTCGCCATGGTCGGCACGCACAATTTCGATCCGCGCTCCGATCACTACAACACCGAATCGGGCGTGATCGTTTACGACAAGCGCTTCGCCGATCGCCTGCGCGACTCGATCATGCAGGACACGCAGCCCGGCAACGCGTGGGTGATCGGCCCGCGACAGAAGACGATTCCCGTGCTCTCGTCCATCAACGAGTTCATCGGTGATGTCTCGGAGCGGTTGCCGTTCTTCGATCTGTGGCCGTTTCGCTACGCCACCAGCTACGACCTCAAGCCCGGCTGCATCCCGATGCGCTGGACCGACCCGCATTTCTTCGAATGCTATGAGCCGGTGGGCGACTTCCCGGAGGTCGACGTCTCGCTGAAGCTCATCTACACGCGGATGATCACGGCCTTCGGCTCGTCGGCGGCGGGCATTCTGTAGCCCTGATCTGGTGGGAGCCAGCCTGCTGGCTCCCACCAATGGCAGCTCAGTAGCGAGGCGTCAGCTCGAAATTCACCGGAAGGTCCGCCGTGTAGCGCTGGGGGCGATCGTCGGCTGCCGCGAAACGCCATTCGCGCACGGCTTCGCGCGCCGCCCGGTCGAGATCGTCGTCACCGCTGGAGCGGCCGACGGTGACGCTGGTGACATCCCCATCGGGTGTCACCGTGACGCTGAGCACCACCTTGCCCTCGCGACGTGCGCGAAGCGCGGACATCGGATAGCGCGGCGACGGCATGTACACCGGCACGAGCGGTTCCGGCGCGGGCTGGGCCACCGCGACGGGGCGTGGGCTACGCGGCGCGGTGCGCACCGACCCACGCGCCGGCGGCGAATTCTCGACCACGCGCGACGGCGCGAAGCGCGACACGGTCTTCGACACCAGTGCAGGCGCCGCCGTGGGCAATGTTACCTCGGCGAGGCGGCGGGTCATCGGCGCGCGCTCGTACGTGAGCGCGGTCAGCCAGCTCGTGCCGGCAATGCCGAGCAGGAGGGCGAGGGCGCTGAGGGAGGTACTGGTACGTAATGCGAGCATGAGCCTTGCGCGGGCGGCGACGGGGCCGCCCTTCCATCAACAGATCAGGGACGTTCGAGGATCGCCGTGACGCCCATGCCGCCGGCCGTGCAGATGGAGATCAGGCCGCGGCCCGATCCCTTCTGCTCGAGCATCTTCGCCAGCGTGGCGACGATGCGCGCACCGGTCGCGGCGAACGGGTGACCCGACGCGAGACTGGAGCCGTTGACGTTGAGTTTCGCCGGATCGATCGATCCCAGCGGGCCGTCGAGGCCCAGCCGGTTGCGGCAATAGTGGTCGCTTTCCCATGCACGCAGCGTGCAGAGCACCTGCGCGGCGAAGGCTTCGTGGATTTCGTAGAAATCGAAATCCTGCAGCGTGAGGCCCGCCTGCTTCAGCATGCGCGGCACCGCCACGGTCGGTGCCATCAGCAGGCCCTCGCCATGCACGAAGTCCACCGCCGAGACCTGCGCGTAGGTGAGGTAGGCCTGGATGGACAGGCCACGCGAGGCCGCCCATTCGTCGCTGGCCAGCAGCACCGCGGCCGCGCCATCGGACAGGCCGGTGGAATTGCCAGCCGTGAGCGTGCCCTGCCCCGAGGTCTTGTCGAACGCCGGCTTCAGCGAGCCGAGCTTCTCGATCGTGGAGTCGGCGCGCAGGAAACCGTCGCGCTTCAGGCCGCGGAACGGCACCACGAGGTCGTCGAAGAAACCGGATTCGTACGCGGCGCCGAGCTTCTTGTGACTGGCGAGGGCGAGTTCGTCCTGCTCGAGGCGGCCGATCTTCCACTCCTTCGCCATCAGTTCGCAGTGGTCGCCCATCGACTTGCCCGTGCGCGGCTCGGCCACGCCGGGGAACGAGGGCTTCAGCTCCTTGAAGGCGAAGCCGCGCGTGGCGGCCTGGAATTTCTCTTTCAGCGTCCTGGCGCGATTCAGCGCCAGCAGGCGCTTGCGCAACTTCTGGCCATAGACGATGGGCACGTCGCTCGTGGTATCCGAACCGCCCGCGATCCCGGCGTCGATCTGGCCCGTGGCGATCTTGTTCGCGATGAGGATCGCGTTGTCGAGCGAGGTGCCGCAGGCGCGCGCGGTGGTCAGGCCCGGCGTGGTCGGGGCCAGGCCCGACGACAGCAACGCCTCGCGGGCGAGGTTCCAGTCGGACGAATGGCGGATGACGGCGCCCATGGCGACCTCGCCCAGTTCCACGCCATGCAGACCGAATTTCTCGACCAGCGACCCGAGCACCTTCACCGACATGCCGAAATTGCCGACATCGGCATAGGCACTGTTGTTGCGGCAGAAGGGAATGCGGACACCACCGACCACACCCACACGCTTTTGCGTCTTATCCATGCTTGAAGAACGATCCAGACCGGGAGGATTTGCCCGCGCGCGGGCCCAAATGCGAAGACGTAGCCATCGCGGACGCCGACGATCGCCGACGAACGCGTATCGGCAAGGCTAACCCGCATCCCCTCCCGGCGAAAGCCCGATATGCCCGGATGATAGAATCGCGTTCCTTTGCCGTTCGGAATTACCTGCCGTGAACGAGTCGCTGATCGCCCGTCCCGCCGTGCTGGCGCTGGAACTGGCCGCGGGCGAAACGCCCGACCGGCTGGAACTCACCCGTGACGAGGCGCAGACCCTTGCCGGCCTGATCGCCGACGACCTCCGGGCCCTGCTGCCCGGCGTCGAGCAGTCGCGCCTCGCGGTGGCAGGCGCCCTCTTCGACGGTGTGGAGCTGCTGCGCCCGGGCTTCCCGGTGTTCGCTACCCTCGAAGAACTGGCCCGCCGCATCCCGCGTGTCACCACCGCGGGCGGTGTCGTCGCCTTCGGCACGCACGAGGGCCACATGCCCGCGCAGCCGCTCGTGCCCGATCCGGCCTTTGCCGGCGGCCCGATGCGCCTGATCCCGTGGATCCTGCTGGCGCCCGCCGAACTGGCCGAGGAACTCGCCGAGCGCATGGAAGTGGAGCTGGTCGGTCGCGGCGAAGCCGGCTCCGGCACGGCGGATTTCCTCATGCGCACGCTCGGCATGCGGCTCGAGCACGCCCGTTTCCTGAGCCGCGACGACCTGATGGCCCTGACCTGCGTGCAGTACGAGCATGTGAACCTCGCGCCGCTGTGGACGATGCTCGAAGCCGCGCTGCTCACGCCCTATAAGGATGAGACCGCGCTCGGCTCGCGCGGCCTGCCGCTGCACTACGCCGACGGCCGCGTCGGTGTGCCCGCCATCGCGCAGTGGTTCGCGCGTGCCGGCAACAAGGGCACGAATCCGGCACACGAGCTCGCCGGCACCCTGTTCGAACTGCGCCAGTACGCGGCCCTGCTCGCGGCACATCACGTGCCGTTGCATCTGGAGGGCGAGGCCGCCCGCACCGCCGGCTTCCTCGTCGAGCCGGTTGCCGAGGCCGATCCGGCCCAGCCCGCCCCGCTGCTCTACGCCCACGAGGCCGCCGGTCTCGGCATGGCCGCCATCACGGTGGCGCAGCCCGTGCCGGGAAAAGCCCGCGTGCTGGCCCACGGCTATCCGCTGGCGCCCGATGCGCTCGCACCGCTGCTCGATGCACTGGCCGAGCGGTACGGCACCGCCAGCGAAGTGCATGCGCTGGGCCGCATCCTGCTCGACGCCGAAGGCATGCTCTCGGCACCGGCGCCTGCCCTGCATTGAGCCGGAAAAACACGAATAGTCCGATATACGGGGGGCGGGGGAGCCTTTAGAGTGGGTCGACGTCTTCCACCGGCGACCGCTTTGCGCTCCTCTCCCCCCTCCCCGAACGAATCCCTCGAAACGCAGCTGAAGGAAAGCGAGCGGCGCTTCGCACAGGCCTTCCGTTACGCGGCCATCGGCATGGCGCTGGTGCTGCCGGACGGGCGCTGGCTGCAGGTGAACGAGTCGCTCTGCGCGATGCTCGGGTACACCGAGAGCGAACTGATGTCGCTGGGCTTCCAGGACATCACGCATCCCGACGACCTCGCCGACGACCTCGCGCTGGTGGGCCAGCTGCTCTCGAACGAGCGGCCCTCGTTCCACATGGAAAAGCGCTACGTCCATCGCGACGGGCACGTGGTGCACGCCCAACTCAGCGCGTCACTGGTGCGCGACGACGACGGCGAGCCGCTCTACTTCATTTCGCAGGTGCAGGACATCAGCGAGCGCAAGGCCTTCGAAGATGCCCTCTTCCGCGAGCGCGAGCTTGCCGAAGTCACGTTGAAATCCATCGGCGACGCGGTGATCACCACCGACCCCGATCTCATCGTTACCTCGCTCAACCCCATCGCCGAAGCCATGACGGGCTGGCCCAGCCACGAAGCCGTCGGCCGTCCCATGGACGACATCTTCCAGCTGCGCGATCCCCTCACGCGGCGCCCGGTCGCCAATCCGCTGATCGCCGCGATCGGCAAGAACAGCATCGTCGGCCTCGCCACCGACGCGATCCTCGTGCATCGCAACGGCTTCGACAGCCCCATCGAAGATTCCGCCGCGCCCATCCACGACTACGCCGGCAACGTCGTCGGCGGCGTGGTCGTCTTCCACGACGTGAGCGAAACGCGCGCGCTCGCGCTGAAGATGGCGCACCTGGCGCACCACGACACGCTCACCGGCCTGCCCAACCGCGCGCTGCTCACCTCGCGCATGGAATTCGCCGTTTCCGTCGCCACGCGTCGCAACCAGCGCGCCGCCCTGCTCTTCGTCGATGTCGACCACTTCAAGCAGATCAACGACAGCCTGGGCCACGCGGCCGGCGATACCCTGCTGCAGGAGGTCGCCCGACGCATCCGCGCCGCCGTGCGCGCCGACGATACCGTCAGCCGACTCGGCGGCGACGAGTTCGTGGTGCTCCTGCCGCACATCGACTCCGCGGCCGATGCCAGCACCGTCGCGGGCAAGGTGCTGGCCGCCTGCAGCGCGGCGGTCGGGGTCGATGCCACGGCGCTGAGCATCAGCTTCAGTATCGGCATCAGCGTGTTCCCCGACGACGCACAGGATGCCGAATCGCTGCTTCGCAATGCCGACACCGCGATGTACGAAGCGAAGATGCAGGGTCGCAACGGTTATCGCTTCTTCAACGCGGCGATGAACGAGCGCAACACCGCTCGCGTGCGCATCGAGGTCGAGCTGCGCAAGGCCCTTGCCCGCAACGAACTCACGCTGCAGTTCCAGCCGAAGGTCGACACGGAAATCGGCAGCATCGTCGGTGCCGAGGCGCTGCTGCGCTGGCAGGTCGACGGCGAAGACGTCTACACACCCGAGCACTTCATCCCCGTGGCGGAGGACTGCGGCCTCATCGTGCCCATCGGCGAATGGGTGCTGCGCGAGGCATGCCGCCAGGCGGAGCAGTGGGCACGCCTTTATCGTCCGCTGTCGGTTTCGGTCAACGTCTCCGCGCTGCAATTCCAGCACACGCGGTTCTTCGAGTCGCTGCGGACGGTGCTCGCGGAAACCGGGCTGCATCCCACGCTGCTCGAGCTCGAGCTCACCGAGCGCACGGTGATGGAAGGCGGCGAGCACATCGTCGATATGCTCCGCCGCATCAAATCCCTCGGCGTATCGCTGAGCCTCGACGACTTCGGCACCGGCTATTGCAGCCTGTCGTACCTGAAGCACTTCCCCATCGACACGCTGAAGATCGACCGCGCCTTCATCCGCGACGTGGCCTGGGACAACGACAGCGCCGCGATCGTCAGCGCCATCGTCGCCATGGGCAAGGGCATGAACAAACACGTGCTCGCCGAAGGCGTGGAAACCATGGATCAGGCGAACTTCCTCACCTCCACCGGCTGCTCTCAGATGCAGGGTTTCCTGTTCGGCAAGGCGATGTCGGCGCGGGAATTCGAAGAACGCATCTCGGTCATCGACCTGGGCGATCCGCGCGTCCCGATGCAGGAACCTGACTAGTGGGAGCCTGCCTGATGGGAGCCTGCCTGCTGGCGAAGGGGTACTCGCGGCAAGCACCCTTCGCCAGCAGGCTGGCTCCCACCAGAAGGTTACAAAAGCGGCGCTTCATACATGAAGTAATGACACCGCTCCATTCCCAACCCCGCGTACGTCTTCTGCGCACGCTCGTTCTCGAGCTCGACGTAGAGCCGCAGCCCCACCGCACCCGCACCCTCGGCCATCGCCTTCACATGCGAATACATCGCGCGGAATGCTCCGGAACGCCGCGCCTCCGGCACCACGTACACACTCTGTACCCACCAGAAGTCGCCACACCGCCAGTCGCTCCATTCGTAGGTCACGAGAAGGCATCCCACGGCGACGCCATCGAGCTCCGCGATGAGATAGAAGCCGCGACGCGGCTCATCGAACACGGCGTCGACGCCGCGCCGGATGGTGGCGGGATCCAGTCGCTTCTGCTCGGTTTCCCATGCCATCGCGATGTTCCAGCGAGCGATGGCATCGGCGTCGTTGGACGCGGCGCGGCGAATATCGAGAGACATGGTCTTATCCGTTGGCGGGCCGCCGCGTACGCGACGCACCCAGTTTTCGGGTGAGGGTGTTGCGGCCTACGCCAAGCGCGGCGGCCGCATGCTGGCGGTGGCCATCGTTGGCGAGCAAGGCCGCCTGCAGCAGCGTGCGATCGAGGGCATCGCGAGCCATGGCGTGGATATCGGCCTCGCCGCGCGACAGGGCATCCTGGGCCCATACGCGTAACGCCTCCGTCCATTCATCGCCACGTGGCTCCCGCGAGGGTAGCGCCCCAAGGTCCCCCGGCTGGATTTCCACGCCGGGTGCGATCACGGCCAGCCGGCGACAGAGGTTTTCCAGCTCGCGCACGTTGCCCGGGTAGTCACGCTGCTCCACGAGCTTCATCGCGGCGCGCGAGAAGCGCTTCGGCGCAAGGTTCAGTTCCGTGGCGGCCTGTGCGAGGAAGTGTCGCGCCAGCAACGGGATGTCGCTGCGACGATCGCGCAACGAAGGCAGTTCGATGCGAACCACGTCGAGGCGATGTTTCAGATCGGCGCGAAACTGCCCTGCCGCGACGCGCGCGTCGAGATCCTGATGGGTCGCCGCGACGATGCGCACGTTGCCGTGCATCAGCTCGCGCCCGCCCACGCGGTAGAACTCGCCGCCGGCGAGCACGCGCAACAGGCGCGTCTGCAGGCCCAGCGGCATGTCGCCGATCTCGTCGAGGAACAACGTGCCGCCATCCGCCTGCTCGAAGCGCCCCGCATGTCGGCGCGTCGCGCCCGTGAACGCACCCGCTTCGTGCCCGAACAGTTCGCTTTCGAGCAACTCCGACGGAATGGCCGCGGTATTGAGTGCCACATACGGCCTGCCGCTGCGCGCGCTCTCGTCGTGCAGTGCGCGCGCCACGAGTTCCTTGCCAGTGCCCGTCTCGCCGGTGATCAGCACGTTCAGATCGCTGGCCGCGACGCGGCCGATCAGACGAAACACCTCGCGCATCGCGGCGCTCTCGCCGAGCAGCGCGTTCGCGTCCTGGCGCGTGGCGGGCACCACGATTTCCTCACGTGACGCCGCGAGAGCACGTTCCACGGCTTCCACCGCGCGATCGAGATCGAAAGGCTTCGCGAGATAGTCGGCGGCGCCGGCGCGATACGCCGCGGCCGTGGTCGCGACGTCGGTGAACGCACTCATGACGATCACCGGGCCGATGTTGCGTCGGGTCAGGTCTTCCAGCAGACGCAGGCCATCCTCGCCGGGCATGCGTACATCGGTGACCAGCAGGGCGGGCCGATGCTCTTCCAGCGCCGCGCGCACCGCATCGCCCGCGCTGAACTCGCGCACGGCATGCCCCGCGTCGCGCAACGCCTCCGCGAGCACGAAGCGCACGCCGCGGTCGTCGTCGGCGATCCAGATCTCACTCATGCGTGCGCTCCATCGGGAGATACAACGAAAAGACCGTCTCGCCCGGGCGGCTGGCGTAACGCAGATCGCCGCCGTGATCGACGGCGATCTCGCGCGACAACGCCAGGCCGAGGCCGGTGCCATCGGGCCGGCCCGAAACGAGTGGCTGGAACAACGTATCGCGAAGATCGTCCGGCACACCGCGACCGTCGTCCATCACATCGACGCGCAACGCCGCGCGCACGGTGCGCTCGCCCATGCGCGCGCCGTGCTCCACGCGCGTGCGCAGCGTCACCGTCGACGCGCCCGCCTGCGCCGCGTTGCGCGCGAGGTTCAACAGGATCTGCAGGAGCCGGTCGCTGTCGCCCACGGTGTCGGGCAGGCTCGGATCGAAATCGTGCCGGACGCGCGGCGCCCCGGGCTCCGCCGCCACGAGCGCGTCGAGGCGATCGAGCAGCTCGTTGATGTTCACCGGCCCGAGGTTCGCCGCGCCGCGGTGGCGCAGCAACCCATCGGCGAGCGCGGCGAGCCGGTCGGCCTCGGCGATCACCAGGGCAGCGAGCTGCCGCAGATCTTCATCGCCGACGCGGCGCTCCAGCAGCTGGGCGGCACCACGCAATCCGGCGAGGGGATTCTTCACCTCGTGCGCGAAGCCACGCAGCGTCGCCGACAACGGCGTGGCACTCGACGCCAGATCGTGCGCCAGCGGATGCACCTCGACCAGCACCCGATCGTCGTCGAGCGGCTGCAGCGAAACATCGGCCACCACCTCGCGCCCCCGCACGCCCAGCGAGAGCCCGCGCAGATGAAAGCCGCGGCGCTCCGACACCACGCGGCCTAGCTGCGCCGCCAGCGCTGGCGCGCGCATCAGGGTACCCAGTTCCTGTCCGATGGCCGTCCGTGGTCCCACGTCGAGCACTTCACCGAGGGCCGGGTTCAGCCAGGCGACACGACCGTCCGCACCGACGATGGCGACGCCGGTGCCCAGCAGGGTCAGGAGATCGGTTGGATCGGGTGCATGCATTGCACCAATTTAGGGATTGACCGCGCCAGTACGCAAGCGGTCGCGCCAGGCAAGTGGACGAAACTCCATAGTTCTAGTTTGAACGAGCACTATGGTGAACGTGCTGCCATGCGCGCCGCCCAAGCCGGTTCGCGACAAATGGGAGACTCAGGCACGACCCTCATGGCCTCCACAAATTTATCCTTTGGCAAGGCCTTACTGGGGAATTTCCAGCTGCACCCAGCACCAAGGAGCCGATTTTGGGGCTTTTTTTCCGGGGTGTGCCATGAGATAGATGCCGAACACGAGTGCAGCTTCCACGGAGGGGCCGGCTCCGGCCTTGTTAACTAGGTCGACGTAGCCATCGGGTTCCGGAAACACTCGCCGCCATTGCGCCAAGGCGGAACCGTCAATCACGGCAAGGATCCGCGGGCACGCGCCACCAGATGACCGTCCATGGGTCTTTACTGCTCCCACCGGTTTTAGCCGGCAGCGGCGAGCGGCATCGCCCCTTGCTGAGGCGCCTAACTGCATCTCGTCTCATAACCTCACCCAAGCATCCAAGCAAAGCGAGAAAATATTCAGACGCAGCTGTCGCACTGCTTAAGAAGGTGCGCGATGAAAGCCCCTACGGGACCCAAACATTTGTTAGGAGCAAAATAGGTTGGAGTTGTCGTTACTTAACTTCGCGAACCGCACAAGAGAAGGCTTCACAGCTTCTGTAACTGTCGAATAATTGGCCCCCATCGTCCGTCATTCATGATCGCGCCCTAGGAAGTCGAGGCGCGAATACGATGCGCAGGATCGACTTGCAAGCCAGGCTATTTTCGGTAAGCTGTGCCACGGGCTGATGTGGGGGCCCCATTCAATACAATCTGATTCAGGGGCAAGGGAATGTCATTCGGGTACTACGCGAGGCTCGCGGCCGTTGCTTTTTCGCTCTGCGCTGCCGGTTCGGCGACTCCCCAAGACGTTTCCTACCGCTATGATGCGGATGGCAGACTGATCTCAAAAAAGCCAGTCCCCGACGGGTTGACAGTCCTTACCTTTAAACCTTCCGCTGGCGTCCCGGGAACGACCGTTGCAATTCAAGGCCATGGCTTTAGTTCCTCGGCCTCCTCTAATCGCGTCGCCATCAACGGCTCCGATGCCACTGTTGACCTTGCTCAGGAGAACTTGCTCTTAGCGCGAGTTCCAGCATCTGCTACATCAGGTCCGATCACCGTGGCCGTCAACGAAAAGAGCGTCGCTTCAGCAGAGTCATTTCTCGTATTGCCTAGAGGCATAGATCAGACCACTCTTGCTGGGGTATCGCCGTTGCCGCTCGATGATGCATTCCGGCCGTATGGTTCGCTAGCGAACAGGCCGTGGGCTCTAACTTTTGATGCACCAGCTGGCGCCTTTGTGTCTGCGGACGTAAAACTATCCTCCTGCCGAGCAGCTCTTGAGTCTGGTCTCCAGTATCAGATACTGAATCCACGAGGAGACTCTGTCTCTAGCGGGACCGCGGCTGTCGACAAGCCTACGATGTTCGCGCCCCAGGCAACCATCGGGGGCACCTACACTCTTCTTCTATCCGCCCCGTCATCGTGGAACTGCAGTATCGCAGGGCGCGTCGACCCTCATGTTGCTGCAGACGACGCGGCTTACCATCTGCAGACAATCGTCCCATTCCAGCAGAAACGCTTGGTGTTCGACGTGCCGGAGGGCGGTGCGCTCGGAGTTGCCACCTCGGCGCTGACCACAGTGCCTGCAGCTGGCGGGCTTTCTATGCGCTTCATCGGGCCGTCAAACGAATTGGCAGGGCTCTACTATTGTGGTTATGCAGGATATGGCGAGTGTCAAGGGCAGTTGGTTTATCGCCCAGCCGGTACCTATCAAGCGATTGTTGGTCCTTACGACACGCGAACTCAGACTATTAATTCAAGCTTCTGGCTAACGCGATACTTAGATGGAGGCGTTTTAGAATCTGGCACAGTTGTACGTCCAACAATCTCTAAGCCAGGACAGGTGGTCAAGTACACATTTCACGGCCGCATAGGAGACGAGATTCGTTTGCTCGAAACTGAGCAAGCGCTCGGCCCAGGTGCTGCCGGCGACGTATTGACCGGAAAGAAGCCGTCCGGCGATTGCATTTTCGATAATAACTACAACTGCGAGATCGGCGGCCCCACCACGGCGTATGACTTCGCGCCAATCGAGTATGACGGTACATACTCACTCTACTACATGATCAAGAGCCGTGGCACGGAAGCCCCTATAGGTTCATCAGAACTTATTTTTTCAGCTGCCAAACGCGCCTCTTCTCCCATGAGCGGAACCCATGTCGACGTTAAAACCAGCGTCAGGGGGCAACGGATCTTCATGCCTTTCGATGTCGGCGCAGAAGAAGACTTCAGCATCGCCCTAACTAACGTTATCAGCCTCCCGGCACCCTTCTATATAAAGGCAACGCTCTTCCGGCCAGATGGCTCATTTTTCACGCAGTTCACTTGCGGGGGCTACGGCGCTTGCTACACAACCTTGCAACATCCTGCATCCGGACGATATACGTTGGTCCTTGAGCCTTCCGCTGGGAGAACTGAAACGTTCAGTGCCACGGTATGGAAGGTCCCATTCCTCGACGGAGGGGCATTCGCCATTGACTCCACAAAGACGATTGATGTTTCCATGCCCGGTCAAGTCGTGCGCTACAAGCTACCCGCCGCCGCAGGTCAAGCACTCCATTTCTTTATGAGCGACATATCGCTTGACAACGGCGGTCAGTCGGTGCGGATTTCAGGCAGCAATCCAGAAGGGGGGTGCTTCGTCGATGACAACTATTATTGCAGCTATGAATTCGGTGGGGATGCTGTTTACGAGCCACCAGCGCTGCGACTGAGTGGGGACTACACGATGCTCGTGTCGGTGACCAGCAATGGCCAGACATCGCCGACCGGACGTGCGTCCCTGTCCGTATCAGCAACAAGAGATATCTGGATCCCTGAAGGCGATAGCGATCAGATCGCAGGCGTCACCCACAGTGGTCAGCACGTCGTTGGATCATTTGAGGCTAGTCAGGGCGAACAGTTTTCGCTATCCCTGGTCGACGTCGTGAGTTCTCCTGAGGCCGCGATGATCCAAGGCGAGATTCGCAGACCCGACGGAGCATTCGTTGGGCGCATTTACTGCGGCGGATACGGCGGATGTGCGTACACAGTGAAGAGCGCAATGAAGGGAATTTACCGCCTCGATCTCTCAGCGTTCAACAGCCCTTGGGCGACGTTCGACGTTAGAGTCCTCAAGAGCCACGTTGTCGATGGCGGCGTGCTCCGGCCTGGCATTCCGACATCAATCCAAGTCGAGCGTCCAGGAAACGCCACACGACTCGGAATCTCCGTCGAAGCCGGCAAGAAGTACACACTAGCCATCACCGCGAGTACGCCGGACAGCCAAGGCACCGCGGTGGAGGTGAGCGGCTTAGATGCAAATGGCCGGTGCGTCTTTAACGACAATTACTACTGCAACATTTCGGGGGTCGGGGCTATCGGATCGATTGGCCCATTCGATGGCACCGAGCTTCACGATATCTACTTGTACGTGTTGAGCAAGAGTAACGCCGCGGCTGGCGGGTCCGGCACTGTAGAGCTCACACCGACAAATTGATCGCATTACAGAGAATCGAGGACCGATGATGAAGGCATTTGGAGGAATAGTACTGTGTGCGTTCATGGCTGTATTTTCGCAAGGCGCCAGGGCTACGGACGGACTTTGTCGTTGGGAGGGCGGTCCCGGGACATCTCTGTCATGCAAAATGGAGGATTGCCCAAAGGACGGTGGAGCTGCTATCTGCAGCCAACTTGAGATCAAGAAGCCATCTGTCGGGAAGAATTCTGAGGGCTATCTCTATAGTGTCTGCGACGGATTGAATTATGTTCCGAACGACGCCCGCTGGTGCAGAGCAGCAGGCGGCGAATGGGGCACAGACCCCTATGGGCAGGGCGCATGCTATTCCATGCCCGAACATGTAGTCGGAGGAGCTGGAACTCTCTTCGACGAAGAATCTTTGGTAGAAACGGTTCCCGACAAGAAGATCGGCAACCCGACTTGTGACGGCCTCACAATTGACGACACAGGATGGGGCAAGGGATCGACAACAGATGACCGTTGCTGGAACCAGCAGCCACAGTACATCAACGGTCTGAATATTTTTGATCGCCGCGAGCGCACCTATTCCGGAAAGGTCAAGGATTCGAATGGGGCATGCAGCGTTCCTTGGTCCGGCACGATTATTATCGCGCGCGGGCGCGACGTGCAGTGTCCATTGGGATACGCCGCACGATACCGTCCAGATCGCGATATCGATTGCGTCCGACCGACGCCGTGCTGCTCCAAGGTAGGCGACCCTGTAGAAGCATCAAGCGGAGCGCGAGTCATGCGCGAGGAGGACTATCGCTTCGCGACTCATGACGGCCTGAGCCTTGTTCGGTTCTATTACTCCTACGGTTACTACAGGCCGCAGGGGTCGCCGCAATCAGCAGTACCTCGCGGCGACGATTTCTGGCGCACAAATTACGACGTCCGGCTTTATCCAGAGCAAGGCGAAGGGGCACTACTAGCTAGCGTCACATTTCCAGACGGGCGCGTTTCAACCTTTGACACGGGCGGTCACCCGCAGCCGTCAGCTAGCGATGATCTAGTTCGTCTCAGAGGATTTGCCACTGGCTGGGTTCTCGAGCGCGATGATGGACAGAACCTGCTGTTCGATTTGTCGGGGCGACTTACATCATTGGTGGACCGGAATGGACTCAGCACAGTCCTAGCGTACGATCAGGCAGGAAACTTAGGTATCGTCGAAGATCCTTACGGCAGGTCGTTGGTGTTTTCGTATGACGGAACCCACTTAGCCTCAGTTACAACCCCGGACGGTGAGACCATACATTTCTCCGAGGATAGCGCTGGCAATACCTCCAAGGTGACATATGCTGACGGAACGTCTCGAGCCTATGAATACTCCGATCCGCGATACCCTCACCTCTTAACGAAGCTCATCGACGAAGCCGGAAACGCCAGCCAGTTCGAATACGACCCGCTGGGACGCGCGGCTCGCAACGTTCTTGCAAACGGAACTGACGAAACCTTCTCCTACAGTTCGAACTCGACAACCTTCAAAGATGGCGCGGGAAAAACTCAGTCAATTAAATTCGAGACGTCTGGCGGGGTGTCGCGGCCAGTTTCTATCTCCACGGCATGCGCAGGCTGCATCGAGACCGTACGTTCACGCTCCTACGATGACACAGGTAATCTAGTTGGTGTCACGGACGCCGCTGGACATGTTTCGTCCTTCACCTATGTAGGCGGTACAAGTCTGGAACGAGTGCGAACAGAGGCACTCAACGTCGACGGTTCCGATACCCCAGCGACTCGACGTACGGTCACGACGTGGGACGCAAGCCTTCGCAAGCCCACGGGCATCCTCCACCAGGCTACCGGAGAGCCAGACTGGTCCGAAGCAATGGAGTACGACTCCCGAGGAAATTTGCTGTCTGAGGAGCGATCGTCTGGACTGATCAAGCGGCGAACGACATACAGTTATGATGCGAACGGTCATGTCTTATCCATTGATGGGCCCCGGACAGATATCGCAGACGTTTCGTCGATGACCTACTATGCGGCCAATGACCCTTGCCTAGGATGCCGTGGGCAGCTCAAAACCTTCACCGATGCGCTTGGGCATGTCACCACGTATTCGCAATATGATTCGAATGGCAATCTGCTCGTCATCGTCGACCCGAACAATGTTGTAACTCAAACCAAGTACGATGTACGAGGTCGCATCATATCGACCACCGCAGCGTATGGGTCTGCGTATGCTGAAGAAACTCACCACACCTACGATGGTGCCGGCAGAGTATCCGCAACCAGGGCAGCGAATGGATCCCGCTCAACCTACGCATACGATGCCGCGAATCGAATCGTTTCAGCTATCGGGGGCGATGGCTCAGAGGTGCAATTCGTTCGAGACCCTAACGGTTATGTCGTCAAGCGGTCGGTTCGCACGCAAGCCGGTGTGCTTGACCTGAGTGACGAGCGAATCGTCGATCGGCAAGGTAGGGTGTCCGCTTCAATCGATGGATATGGAGAGAAAACCGTTTTCGAGTACGACGAAAATGGAAATCAGACCGGTATCATCACACCACTTGGATTCCAAAGCAGCTCACAGTTCGACGGTCTAGGCCGCCTTATCCGCGCCGTCTCACCGGACGGCGGGGCAACGCAGATTTCATATAATTCGAGGGATCAAGTTACTTCGTATGTCGATTCCAACGGGCACACGACGACCTTTACGTACGATGGCCTCGGTGACCTCATCTCTAGCGCAAGTCCAGACAAAGGCGTCACAACATACGGTCATGATAACGCCGGCAATGTGACCGAGACGCTTGACGCCCGAAAGGTTCGCAGCACCATGTCATACGACGCACTTGATCGGATTGTTGAGAGGGTCGAAGGGGTTGGCCGCCAGGACTCGAACGTTACGAGCTGGGAATACGATTCCGCCCCAAATGGAGCCGGGAGGTTGACGTCAGTCACCTCGAATAAAACCAAGACTGCCTTCGAGTACGATCCATTAGGTCGTATCACACTGAATGTACAGACCCTTTCGGCAAACGCCGAACGGAGAGCGAGCTACCGTTATTCCAAAGGCCACCTCGTCGAGATTGTTTATCCAAGCGGCATGGTCGTTGACTACGCGTACGACACCGGAGGCCGCGTTGCGTCCGTGACTGCTAACGGGATCGCTGTGATGAAGAACCCATCTTATGGAGCCTTTGGTCGCCTCGTGTCTTATGAAGCCGCTCCTGGTCAGGTGATATCCCGCACGTTTGATCTCAATGGGCGCTTAAGTGAGTCAACATCGGGACCTCAAACCGCCCCTGGGTCTTACGCCTTTGATTACGACGCTTCCAGTCGCCTAACTGAAGCACTGATGGCTAACAGTGGGCGATTTGCGTTCGGTTACGACCTTAACGGCAACCGTGTTTTTGGCAGTGAGGATGGTGCTAGATCAATTTACACCTACTCGCCGACATCTAATCAACTACTGTCAGTGGGACTCGACAGTTCAACGTCGATCAGACACCTTAGTTACGATGCGACTGGGAGCGTGGTTGAAAATGGGCCGTGGAGGTACACGTATGACAACGGAGGAAAGCTGCAATCTGCAGACGGCCCTACCTCTGTTGTCTACTTAGTAGACGGTATGGGACGGCGTGTGTCCGCGGCATCCAGTTCAGAAAGCACGTCTTACTTCTATGGTCTCAGTAATGAACTCTTAGGACATTACAGCAATCGCGCTGCGAAGGATTATGAAACCATTTTTCTTAATGGCATACCAATTGCCATCGTGTCGCTCGGCGGTGCAGCCTCGGCGAGCTACTACGTGGCCTACACCGATCAGATTGGAGCGGTCCGTCGGCTCGCAAATCGGAATGGGTCGGTCGTATGGGCATGGGACGGAGAGCCATTTGGCTCAAAAGCGCCTGAATCACCAAACGGCTCGTATGATTTGATCTATGCCGGACGCTTCCCGGGGCAAGTGGTTGACGAGTCCACGGGACTTTTCTACAACCTGAACCGTGATTACGATCCGTCAATCGGAAGATACTTGCAGACCGACCCGATTGGACTGCTCGGGGGTCCAAATAGCTACACGTACGTCGAGAATAATCCGATTACTCGATTCGATCTTGATGGTAAGAAATGGATTGCAAATTCTCCCCACGATAGCGTTTATCCAACTATCGAATGCGATGGCATGGGTGGCATCAGAGTCTTTATCGGAAATTTATTCACATCGCGGCAATTAATTTGTCTTAAAGATTGCGTTGTGGCTCACGAGAAAGTGCATCTTGAAGATGCGGCCCAAGACTCTCCGTGCTACCTCAAGGATGCGGGACTTCAAGTCTACAACCCAAGTGTCGTTATCACGGATACCTCAGAGGTTAAAGCTTATAAGACATCGCTAGCTTGTCTGCGTGCGAAGTTGAAGGCTGAGAAGTCGAAGCAATGCCCTGAATGCGAATCGACGCTGGAGACCGAGATCGCGAACGAGGAGGATCTCCTCGGGCGCTACGAATATAGACTCAAGACATCGGGTGGCTCAAAATGATCATCGTCGGTCTTGTACTTGGGATGTTGCTGCACCGAGAATCCGATCGCGCAACGCAAGCGCTAGGACCCATTACCGTGGCCGTGTCGTCCGCTCGCTTGAACGCCGAAGATGTACTGGTCATCAGTCTCTCCAACTCCGGGGACCAACCAGTAGAGATCGAACTCCGCAAGTCTCCATGCAGTTCCACCGAGCTCGCTACCACGGCCTTCTTAGGAAAAGGTGCAATCGGCACGCCCAAGCCTCCGGTAGGAATCGTAGAATACGTGCTGCCTGTGAAGCAGATGATCGCGGCAAAGGCCACGTACACTTGCACCCTTTCTATCAGCCGATGGTATAAGGGGCGCTGGTCAAGGTCGGACCGGCCTTTCGTTAAGATATTCTGGGCGTACGAACCTTTCCAGAACGGCATCTTTGATAAGCGACTATACGGGGGGGTGGTGAAGCTTCCCTAAACCGAAGGGTCGTACGTTAGTGGGTCAGGCTGACCGTGCTCCACAAAGTGCCTTGCTCCGAAGAACCCCTTGGCGATGGTCATGCGGCGACACAGGTGCCAAAATCGGAAGTTATCGGCGGCCCTCGCTGCTCTAACTTCCACACCGACCCCGTGAAGACCCCCCAAGCCCTGCAGGCGCTGATCGAAGACGGCGTCATCGACGAAGTGCTGCGGCCGCTCAAGAGCGGCAAGGAAGCGGCTGTGTACCTCGTTCGCACGGGTGACGACGTCCGATGCGCGAAGGTCTACAAGGACATGGCGCAGCGCAGCTTCCAGCAGCGCGCGCAGTACCAGGAAGGTCGCAAGGTGCGCGGTAGCCGCGAAGCACGCGCGATCGGCAAGGCCAGCAAGTACGGGCGCAAGCAGCAGGAGCTGGCCTGGAAGAACACCGAGGTCGATGCGCTCTACCAGCTGCGCGACGCCGGCGTACGCGTGCCTAAGCCGTATGGCTATTTCCATGGCGTGCTCGTCATGGAGCTGGTGACTGATGCCGATGGCCTCGCGGCGCCGCGTCTGGGCGAGGTCGAGCTCTCCGCTGACACGGCGCGCGAATACCACGGCGTGCTGGTGCGGCAGGTGGTACTGATGCTGTGCAGCGGTCTGATCCATGGCGATCTGTCCGCGTACAACGTGCTGGTCGGTCCCGATGGCCCGATCGTGATCGACTTCCCGCAGGTCGTCAGCGCCGGAGGCAACAACGCCGCGCGCTCCATGCTGCTGCGCGACGTCAACAACCTTACCGCCTATCTCGGGCGCTGGGCACCGGACCTGTTCGATACCTGGCACGGCGAAGAGATGTGGTCTTTGTTCGAAGCCGGCGAATTGCGGCCCGACTCGGAACTGACCGGGGAATTCACCCCCGACGAATCCGAAGTCGATCTCGACAGCATCCGTCAGTCGATCAACGACGCGCGCGAAGAGGCACTGATCCGGCAGCAGGGGCGCGAAGCGGCCGAGGAAGACTGACCGTAGCCGTCGCTTCCGGTAACGCTCTTTCAAACGTTTTCTGCAAAGCATGTGGATCGACGACGCCGATCCATTGGCGAAGGCTCCTTCGCGCATAACGCCATCTAACACTCGATAACTGGTGCCCGGCACACGGCCGTCGCGATACTGATCGTGACGAAGATGCGCTGCGATACGTCATGCACGCTTCGCCGAGATACGAATGCGATGGTGCGGGTTTTTGCAAACCGCGCACCGCGAAAACACACCAGACCGCAGGCGATACGCCTGCCATCGAGGCGCGCCATGAAAGCAAAGAACTACAACGCATTGAAGTCCTCCGTCCGTCGTGGGCTGATCGTCGGTCCACTGATGGCGGGCACCATCGCCGCGCTGGGCGTCGTCGCATCGGCGCACGCTCAGCCCGGCAGCGTGACCATCGACCCGATCGAGGTCGGTAGCCACACGTCGCTGGGTACCCTGAAGCACGTGCAGGCCGGCGTGCTGGATGTGGAATACGCCGAGCTCGGCCCCGCGAACGGGCCGGTGGTGATCCTGCTCCATGGCTGGCCGTACGACATCAACAGCTTCAACGACGTGGCACCCGCGCTCGCCGCCAAGGGTTACCGCGTGCTCGTGCCGTATGCGCGTGGTTATGGCGGCACACGCTTCCTGTCCGCGTCGACGAAGCGCAACGCCGAACCCGCCGCGCTCGCGCAGGACCTCATCGATTTCATGGATGTGCTGAAGATCAAGCGCGCGGAACTTGCCGGCTTCGATTGGGGTGCACGGACGGCCGACGTCGTGGCGGCTCTGTGGCCGGAGCGCGTGAAGGCGCTGGTGTCGGTCAGTGGTTATCTCATCGGTAGCCAGGAAGCCGGCAAGCAGCCCCTGCCGCCGGCGGCCGAGCTGCAGTGGTGGTATCAGTTCTACTTCGCGACGGACCGCGGTCTCGCCGGTTACAAGGCGAACACGCATGCCTTCGCCAAACTGATCTGGCAGCTCGCCTCGCCGCAGTGGAAGTTCGACGATGCGACGTTCGAGCGCAGCGCGAAGGCGCTGGATAATCCCGACCAGGTCGCACTGGCCATCCATAACTACCGCTGGAGGCTCGACCTCGCGCAGGGCGAAGAAAAGTACGCCGCGCTCGAGGCGCGGCTGGCGAAGGGGCCGACGATCTCCGTGCCCACCATCACCATGGAAGGCGACGCCAACGGTGCGCCGCACCCGCCGGCGGAGGCGTATCGCGGTAAGTTCACCGGCAAGTACGAATATCGCCTGATCACCGGCGGCATCGGCCACAACCTTCCGCAGGAAGCACCGCAGGCGTTCGCGCAGGCGGTCGTCGATGCGGATCACCTCTGACGGACGGGAGCCTCCCATGTCTCAGCGATGGTTGATTACAGGTAGCTCGCGCGGCATCGGTCGCGCCCTGGCCGAGGCGGTGCTCGCGAGTGGGCATCGCCTGGTCGCCACGGCGCGCGATCCCTCGCAGCTGGACGATCTCGTGCGGCAATACGGTGACGCGGTGGCGGCGGTGGCGCTCGACGTTACCGACCCCGCCGCCGCCGCGGATGCGATCCGCTTCGCGAAGGAAGCCTTCGGCGGGCTCGACGTGCTGGTGAACAACGCGGGCTACGGCAACGTGAACTCGGTCGAGGACACGTCGCTCGACGAGTTTCGCAAGCAGATCGAGACGAACCTGTTCGGCACGATCATCATGACGAAAGCGGTGATCCCGCTGATGCGCGAGCAGGGCTACGGGCACATCATCCAGTTCTCGTCGGTGGGCGGCCGCATCGGTGCACCGGGACGCGCACCCTATTCCGCCGCAAAGTGGGGTGTCGAGGGCTTCAGCGAAGTGCTCGCACGCGAGATGGCGCTGGTGGGCGTGAAGGTCACGATCGTGGAGCCGGGCGGCTTCCGCACGGATTTCGCCGGAAGCTCGACCGTGCTCGAGGAGGGACGGCCCGAGTACGACGCCGTGGTCGGTGCCATCGCCCGCATGCAACGCGATTACAACGGCCGCCAGCCCGGCGACCCCGCGCGCGCCGCGCAGGCACTGATCCAGGTCGCCGCGATGGACCATCCACCCCTGCGGCTGCCGCTGGGAAGCGACGCACTGGCCGCCTTGCAGAAGGCGGATAACGCGCGGCTCGATGAGATCGCGCGGTATCGGGACCTGATCGTGTCGACGGATTTTCCCTGAACCGTCCTGGACCGGCACGACCCGGCACGCGATGGCGCGTGTCCGGTTCGTGCCGGGGGTCCGGAATGGTCAAGACGACCCACACGCGCTCCGACATGGTGGAACGCTTTCGTTCGTAAGGTCGCGACCATGTCGGAAACCGCACATTACCTGCTCGCCGAGATCGAGCGGCTGGCACCCTCCATCGGCGCGCGAAGCGCGGAGATCGAACAGCTGGGTTACATCCCGGCGGACATCGTGGACGAACTGCGCAGGATAGGCATCTTCCGCATGTTCGTCCCGCGGGAACGCGGTGGCCTGGAGCTCGATTTTCCCGATGCCGCCGAAGCGATCACCGCGCTCGGAAGGATCGACGGTTCGATCGGCTGGACGGCCATGATCGGCGGTGGGTCGTCGATGTTCACCGCGCTGTTGCCGAAGGACCTCTACGACGACGTGTATCGGCATGGTCCCGATGTCGCCGTCGCGGGCTCGGCATTTCTTTCGGGAACGGCCGAGGCGACGGCCGGCGGCTGGAAAGTCACGGGTCGCTGGCCCTTCGCGAGTGGCTGCCTGCATGCCGACTGGATCCTCGGGCTATGCGTCATGCAGGAGGACGGCAAGCCGATCGCGGGCGCCGTCGAAGGCACGCCGCTGACGAAGGCGTTCGTGCTCCCTGCATCGGAATGGGACATCGAGGATTCGTGGCATGTCATCGGTCTCCAGGGAACGGGAAGTCGTCACGTCACCTTGCAGGACACGTTCGTGCCGGCCGGGAATTTCTTCGACCTGCGTGGACCGGCGTGCCTCTCCGGCCCGCTCTACAACGGTATTCCGCAGCTGATCCCGCTCCTTCATGCCGCCAACAATCTCGGCATGGCCGAGGCTGCGATGAAGGAAGTCGTCGCGCTGGCGACCACCGGACACCGGCAGCAGCGGGCATCGGGTGCGATGCGCGATTCGGAGGTGTTCCAGCTGGAGATCGGTCGCATCCAGGCGGACATTCGCGCCGCCCGTGCATTCCTTCGCGCTCAGGTGGCCAGCCACTGGGATCACGCGCTGGCGGGCACACTGGCGACGAACGAGCTGCTCGTCGAAGGCGCACAGATGGCGACATGGGTGACGGCGACATGCGTCCGCATCGTCGATAGCTGCTACGCGCTGGGCGGGAGCACCGCGATCTACGAGACCTCCGCACTCCAGCGGCAACTACGCGACATCCACACGGCGGCGCAACACGGCATGGTGCAGCAACGCATGTTCATCACGGGTGGCGCGCTGGTTCTCGATCAAGCGCGGCAGCGGGAGGCGTAATGTCTCGCTGCTGGTGAGACGACGCGTGGTTCATCCTGCCGCAAGGAAGGCAAAGGCAGACTCGGGAAACAGTGTCCCGGCCTCGTGCCCCGTACGGAGATCGTCCCATGCGTCATTCCTCCCTCCTCCTGGCCGCTTCTCTCGGCTTCGCGTTCGCCTCGGGCGCTTTCGCATCCGATCGGCCCGATCCGGCAAAGCTGACGACGAAGTGCATCGAAGAAGCCGCCGACAAGTTCGACGTTAAGAACGACTATGTGCAGCTTCAGCCGCTCAAGGCTAACGACGACGGTGCGGGTTATTCGATCGAAGGCGTCGCGAACGCAGGCATCGACGGCATGAAAGCTTTCACGTGTCAGTTCAGCAAGAAGGGCAAGCTCACGAATCTCGTGCCCGCGGCCAAGTAAGCCGCACCGACGAAGGCCGCGCTCATAGCGCGGCCTTTTTTGCGGGGTGCCGGACAACTTCAGTCGCCCGGCGTCCGCCCGGCGTTCCTAGCGCGCACCGCCTTCGCGAGATAAGCCTTCCGGATCCGGTCGAGATCTTTCTCGTCGAGCTCTTCGAGATCGAGAAGCGCTTCGTTCGTTCCTTCCAGCGCATTGATCAGCTCGTCGAGCTTGATCTGCAAGGCCTCGGTATCGCGGTTCTGGCTGTTCTGAATCAGGAACACCATCAGGAACGTGATGATGGTGGTACCGGTGTTGATCACCAGTTGCCACGTGTCGCCGAATCCGAAGATGGGCCCGCTGAGGCCCCATACGATGACGACACCGAGGGCGAGTGCGAACGTCACCGGCTCGCCGGCCGCTCTCGACACGGCCATCGCCATGCGGGTGAACCACGACTGGTTCTTCCCCTTTCCTTTCGACTTGCCCATGGGACCTCCATCGGTTCGCGGTCTTGCTCGTCCGCAACCTAGGCCTCCCCATGGCAGTGCGCCGTGAAAACCTCTACAGCGGTGGATAGGCCCAGCGCAGCGCTGCGCTTTCCGTCGCGCGATAGATGGTGTCGTGATGCTGGTCCGGGTGCGGGACGTAGACCCATACGAGGCCCTTGGGTTTTGCCGTAGTGATCGCCCGATCCAGGGCCGCGACGTTCGGAGCGATGTTGTCTTCGTCGGCCGACGTCAGGAAAAGCCGGCGCGATGCCTTAGGCATCTGCCGCAGCAGCGCATCCGCGTCGCGCACCAGCCCCGCGTCGTTCCACCAGAGGCTGGGGCTGATCGCGATCACCGTGTCGAACAGGTCCGGCGCGCGCAGCAGGCTCTCGACGGCGAACAGGCCGGCGAGCGATTCGCCGATGATGCCGCGATGGCCATCGGTGCGATAACGCTTCGACACTTCGGGCACGAGCTGGTCGGCGATGAACGCGCGGAACCGGGCCGAGCCACCGACACGGGGTGCGATCTTCGTGTCCTCGGCGACCTTCGTCGGACCGGTCATGTCACGCCGCCGCTCGGTGTTCTCGATACCCACGAGGATCAACGGCCGGATCTCGCCCGCGCGGATGCCTTCGTCGAGGGTCTCGGCGACATGCGGAAAATCCTCGTCCAGCCCCCCATCGGGCATGTAGAGCACGGGCAGGCGCGCTGTCGAACCCGCATAAGCTGGCGGCGTGTAGACATTGATGTGCCGCGTTTCGGCAGGCACGACCGTGGAGAGCGTGAAGCTTTCGACAGCGGGCGAGACCTCCGATGCGTGAGCCGTCACGGCCAACGCGCACAGAAGCAAGACGATGATCCGACGCATGCGACGACCCCTGGGTGAATCGGTCGAGCTTACGTGGACAGGCCGGCAACGTCGATCTCGCCCGCTGCTGACAGCACGCTGTCAGCAGCGGGCCCCCATGCATCGCGTCGCGCGTCGGATGGCGCGGTAAAATCGGAGGATGCCGTCCCCCTCCCAACGTGGCTACATCCTCACACGCCACTGGCGAGATACGCGCGATGGCGTGGAACTCGAATTCTGGCTCGCCACGGAGGACGGTCCGCGCAGCATGCTGATCACGGGGCAATCCGCGGTCGCCTTCGTACGCGAGTCGCAGCGGGCCGACGTCGAGGCGGCGATCCGGAACGACGATGCCTTCGTCGTGCGGCCCCGCGCGCTGAAGACACTGGCGCAGGAGCCCGCGATGGGCCTCTACGCACGAAGCTACCGCGCCATGCTGCGCCTGGAGAAGCGGCTGGCCGAACAGGGCGTGGTGCTGTTCGAAGCCGATGTAAGGCCCACCGACCGGTTCCTCATGGAGCGTTTCATCACGGCGTCGGTGGCGATCGAAGCGAACGGCGACGCGGCGCATGCCGTGCTGGTCAACCCGAAGATCCGGCCCATCGACGCCTACCGGCCCTCGCTGCGCGTGGTGTCGCTCGACATCGAAACGAGTGCCATGGGCGAGCTGTATTCGGTGGCGCTCGAAGGCTGCGACCAGCGACAGGTGTACATGCTGGGCGAACCGACGATGCCCGACACCGGTGCGCGGGATTTCATCCTGACGTATTGCGCCGACCGCAAGGCGATGATCCTCGCCATCAACGCGTGGTTCCGCGAGCACGATCCGGACGCGATCATCGGCTGGAACCTCGTGCAGTTCGACCTGCGGCTGCTGCAGCAATGCGCCGACCAGCAGGGGCTCGCGCTGTCCCTCGGCCGCGGCGGCAGGCCCATCGAATGGCGGATGCACGGGCGCCGCGAGGGGTACGTCTTCGCGTCGATCCCCGGCCGCCTCGCCATCGACGGCATCGAGGCGCTGCGCTCGGCGATGTGGTCGTTCCCGTCCTTCAGCCTCGAGTCCGTCGCGCAGACGCTGCTCGGCGAGGGCAAGGCCATGGACGATCCCTACCATCGCATGGACGAGATCGAGCGACGGTTCCGCGAGGACAAACCCGCGCTGGCGCGGTACAACCTCGTCGACTGCGAGCTCGTCACGCGCATCTTCGCGAAGACGGACCTGCTCGACTTCGTGCTCGAGCGCGCGAACGCCACGGGCCTGCCCGCCGATCAGTCCGGCGGATCCATCGCCGCGTTCAGTCATCACTATCTTCCGCGCATGCATCGCGCGGGTTACATCGCGCCGAACAGCGGCGCGGCCGGCGGCGAATCCTATCCCGGCGGCTACGTGATGTCGTCGCGCCCCGGCATCTACGACTCGGTACTCGTGCTCGACTACAAGAGCCTCTACCCATCGATCATCCGCACCTTCCTCGTCGACCCGATCGGCCTGGCCGAAGGCGAGCTCGCCGTCGACGATGCGATTCCCGGCCCCAACGGCACACGTTTCTCGCGCACCCGGCACTGTCTGCCCGGGATCATCGCGCACCTCTGGGAGCGACGCGATCAGGCGAAGAAGGAAGGCAACAAGGCGCTGTCGCAGGCGTTCAAGTTGCTGATGAACGCCTTCGTCGGTGTGCTCGGCGCGTCGGGCGGCCGCTTCTTCGATCCCCGGCTCGCCGGGGCCGTGACGCTGCGAGGGCACGAGATCATGCGTACGACGCGTGAGCTCGTCGAAAACGAGGGCTACGAAGCGATCTACGGCGATACGGATTCCATTTTTATCTGGCTCGGTCGCCCGCACGACGAGGCGGAAGCCATGGCGGTGGCGCAACGGCTGCTCCAGCGGATCAACGGCTGGTGGACGACGTCGCTCGCGTCGTCGCCCGGCATCGAAAACTTCCTCGAGATCGAATTCGACACGCACTACAAGCGCTTCTTCATGCCCACCATCCGCGGCAGCGAGCTCGGCAGCAAGAAACGCTACGCGGGCCTGGTGGCGAACGACGATGGCGACGACGAGCTGGTGTTCCGCGGGCTGGAAACGGTGCGCAGCGACTGGACACCGATGGCGCAGGCCTTCCAGCGCGAGCTCTACGCACGCGTTTTCCGTCGTGAACCCTACGCCGACTACATCGTCGAACAGGCGAGACGGTTGCAGGCCGGCGAGCTGGACGATCAGCTGGTGTACCGCAAACGCCTGCGTGGCAGGCTCGATTCCTACGAGCGCACCAGTCCCCCGCAGGTACGCGCGGCGCGTCTCGCCGACGAAATCAACGGGCGCCTGGGCCGGCCGCTGCGGTACCAGAACGGTGGATGGATCCGTTACGTGATCACGGTGGCCGGGCCGCAACCCGTCGAAGCCCTCACCGCGGCCATCGACTACGAGCATTACCTGGCGAGCCAGCTCGAGCCGATCGCCGATGCGATCCTTGCGCCGCTCGGTAGCCGTCTCGCCGTATTGCTCAACCGCCAGCCCGAGCTGTTCTGAGCCGGCGGCGAAGCGTCACGGGCCCGACGGCGGCCCGAGCCCCGCGGCCAGCTCCTGTTCGGCCTGCAGCAATGGCGCACCGGAGGCGCGCAGCATGCCCGTATAAGGGGCCTCGAGCTCCATGATCAGAAAGATCGATCCCGAGAAGGCCAGTGCGGCACAGAACAGCACGAGCCGCACCGAGGGATTGTGCATGGCGAAGGTGCCCATGCCGACGAAGATCAGCACGATCCATGCGGTGACCACGATGAGCAGTGGCGTCGGCTCCGACGTCTTCTCGTGCTCCGAGGCAAGGATGCGTTGCTTCGCCAGTTCCGTCGTGATGTCGAGCGCGCGATGCTGGAACCACCACTTCGTCGCCGTGTCGGACGGCAGCGCGAGGATCGCTCCCTGCAACTGGGTGATCAGGCTGAGGCTCGTATGCGGGAGACGAAACACCACCTTCTTCATTTCCCCATCGGGCGACACACGCTCCGTCGCGCGCGCGAGGAACTGACGCAGGTCCGTGCGGATCGGCGTCGTTTCCGGGCCGTAGCCAGAGAGCGCGCGGTCGAGCAGGAGGATCGACGTCGATACGCCGATGATGTCGTCGTTCGCGCGATCGAAGGTCGCACGCGCGGAAGTCACCATGAAGCCGAGCACGAGCGCGGCCAGTGTCGCCATCATGCTGATGCCGAACTGCGCGGCCTTCTGCGCTTCGTAGACACGATGCGCTTCGGGCATGCGGGACGCGATCCACCCGCCGAGGTACAGACTGCCGCACGCCAGCAACAGGACGGTGATCGAGACGAGGATCGCGTACATGGGGATTCCGTGGCGGAGAGTCCGTCGATGATGGCGACGTGACGAAACGGGCGCTTTTCGAATCGCACGGCCACTTGCGCAATGGCCCGGCTGGGCGGGAAGGGCTCTGGTGGGATCCAGCCTGCTGGCGAAGGGTGCACGCGGCAAGCACCTAGCGCGGCCAAGGCCGCTCCGACAAGGTCGCCGCACGATCGCTAATCATATTCGGCCATCTTTTTCGTTGCGTCGAAGCGCACCCGTTAGTCATGTGGATCGCGTGGCCTGATGGCTCATGAAAAAGCCATCCGGATCTTCACACGACATCGACGAACCGCGCCGCGCCTTCGTACGCGACGGCGCCCTGATCGCCGCCGGTGCGGCCCTCGCCGAAGCCTTCGGTCTGTCATGGCTCGCCGGCGCCACCGCGCGAGCCGCCGAGGCGCCGCCGCTGGAGACGATCGTTCGCGCACGACGCGAGCTGATTCTTTTCCACGGGCAATCCAACGCGGTGGGCACCGGCGGCACCCCGGCCCTCACGCTGCAACAGATCTACGCGAACGTGACCTTCAATGGCGGCGTTCGCCCCGGCACCGACGCCGCGGCCATGACGAGCCTCGTGCCGCTCGTGGAATCCGATGGCGGGCACGGCACCGGTGGCGAGGTGGGCACCAATGCCTGCGCCGATGGCCTGGTGGCGTACACCGAGACGATCGACCGCGTGCCCTGGCGCGCGCAATACAGTCGCTACAGCGCATTCACCGGTGCGGAGGGCGGACGTCCCATCGGCTACTTCGCCACCTTTCTCGACGACACGAATCCCGGCGGCTATCAGGGCTGGCTGAACAACCAGCTGCGACTTCGCGCGATGTTCTCGCTCATGCGTGCCGAAGCGCAGCGCGACGGCGGCAGCATCGGCTGGCTCGCCACCACCTGGCAGCAGGGTGAAACCGATTCGACGGGGCTCTCGGAAACGCGCGCGAGCTACCGGTCGAAACTCGTCGCCCTCGAGCGCGCACACTGGCTGAAGATCTGCCAGGTCGAGCTACCCGAGCAGTCGTGGCGTCCGCTATGGATCGTCGCGCAGGTATGCAGCCATAACAGCTACGGCACATCGAGCATGGCGTTCTGCAATCCGTTCATCGCGCTGGCGCAGCGCGATGCGTGCCTCGGCAGCCCGTACCTGCGGATGGTCAACCCGCAGTACATCTTCGATTACGCGGACGAGGCGGCGCTGAAGCACCCGATGCTGCACCTGACGAACGAAAGCCATCGCTGGCAGGGCCGGTATTTCGCACGCGCGATCCTGCAACTGATCCATGACCGCATGGCCGGCGTGCCGCTCCGGCATCCCGCGCTCGACATGATCTCGGCGCGACGCGTCGGCGCCCGCGACATCGATGTCGTGTTCAACGTGCCGGGCGGCGTGCTGACCATCGACACGCGCTGGGTCGCCGCGACGCGCAATGCCGGCTTCGACATCCGCGATGCCCGTGGCGCACTCGTGCCCGTCGACGCGACCGACGACAACCTCGTCGCCGGGGTGCGCGTCGTCGGAAACGACACGCTGCGGCTGCGTCTGAAAGCCGATCTGCCGGTCGCGGCACAGAAGATCAGCCTCGGCTGGGGCGACCCGGCCGAGATCCACGCGGTGGCCGGGCGCCATGGCGGCCCGCGCACCAACATCCGCGATACGGCGGGGGATCTCGATACCTATGTCGCGAGCGACGGCAGCACGCGCCCGATGCACAACTACGCGCTCGTGGGAGACGTCGCGCTCACCTGATCGAGGGCATAGACTGGCGGCATGTCTTCGCCGGCCCTCCATCTGCGTACGTACAGCCACCCGACGGGGCTCGAGCGGCACGACCATGCGCAATGGGTGATCCCGCTGCGTGGCGAGCTCGACTTCGAAGTCGGTGGCCGCGGAAATCGTCTCGGCCCATTGCAAGGCGCGTTCGCGGCGGCGGGCGAAGCGCATGACGAGGCCGGCTCGCCCGGCCATGAGATCCTGATCGTCGACTGCCCGCTCGATGTGCTGGACGACGACCTGCACGACGCGTTGCGCCAGCGGCGCTGGCTCGCCCTGCCGGCCGGTGGGCCCTGGCAGGACATGGTCGACCGTCGCGACGTGTCGGGTCTGCTGACCGCACTGCTACGCCACTATGCGCCGGCATCCACATCCGCCCGCCTGCATGGTCTTTGCGCCGATCTGTCCGCACAGCTCGATACCCCGTGGACCGTCGACGACATGGCGCGCCGCGCGGGTGTGAGCGTCAGCCGCCTCCATGCGCTGTTCGCCGGCTACTTCGGCCGGTCGCCGCAGGAATGGCTGGTGGCGTGCCGCCTGCAGGGTGCGAAGCACGCGCTGCGCCATACCGACTGGTCGATAGCGCGGATCGCGCACGCCTATGGCTTCTCCGAGCACAGCGCGCTTACCCGCGCATTCCGGCGCGACGTCGGCGTCACCCCCACCGAATGGCGACGCGCCGGGCAGTAGCCTCGGTCAAGCCAGCCCGCGCCACCGCGCGCTAGCCTGCGCGCATGAACACCTCGATCACCACGGGGCTGATCAACGGCGCGTTCGCCGGTGCGTTGTGGGGCATCATCTTCCTCGCACCGGCGATCCTCGGCGATTTCAGTCCGCTGCAGCTTTCGTTCGGTCGCTATGTCGCCTACGGCGTCGTGTCGGTGGTGCTGCTCGGCCCGCGCCTGGTCGCGGTGGCGAAAGGCCTCGATCGCAACGCATGGCTGGGTCTGGCCGGCCTCGCCCTGTCCGGCAACCTCGTCTACTTCTTCCTCGTCGCGAAAGCCGTGCAGGTGGCGGGCGGTGCCGCGACGTCGCTCATCGTGGGCATGGTGCCGCTCGTCGTCGCGGTAGCCTCGCTGCGCGATCGCGGCGCCCTACCGTTGCGCCGCCTCGCACCGGGGCTGCTGCTGAGCATGGTGGGCGTCGCTCTCATCGCCTGGCAGGCACTGTCCACCGAGGCTCTGGCCGCACCATGGTCCGGCCGCCTCGTCGGGCTGCTCTGCGCCGTGGGCGCGCTGCTCTCGTGGTCCGCGTATTCCGTAAGCAACCGCCGCATGCTCGCCCTCCGCCCCGGGATGGGCAGCCACGACTGGTCGCTGCTCACCGGCGTGGTGACCGGCGGCCTCGCCTTGCTGCTGACGCCCCTCGCCCTCGGTACGCCGGGTCACGACACGGATCGATGGATGCTGTTCGCCGGCGTGTCGACACTGGTGGCGATCTTCGCCTCGGTGCTCGGCAACGCCTTCTGGAACCGCGCCAGCCGACAGCTTCCGCTGTCGCTGTCCGGACAGATGATCGTCTTCGAGACGCTCTTCGCGCTGCTCTACTCGTTCGCATGGCAGAAGCGCTGGCCCGAGTTGCTCGAGTATCTCGCGATCGTGTTCCTGCTCGGCGGCGTGGTGTTCGGTGCGCGCGCCCATGCGCCGCGCGGCACCGCCTCGCCTACTGCAGATGCGGATGACTGCGCAGATAGTGCGTCAGTACATCGATGAAGTTGCGTACCTTCGCCGAGCCGAACTTGCTCTCGCGATGCAGCACGTGAATCGGCCATGGTGCTTCTTCGTAGTCGGCCAGCACGACGGTCAGCCGGCCTTCCGCGAGCTCGTCCGCGATCTGGTACGACAGCAGCCGCGCGATGCCGAGGCCCGACACCGCGGCCGCGATGGCGGCGTCATTGCTGGTCACCATGAGGCGAGGCTTCATGTGCACCATGGTCGGATCGTCCGCGGCGCCGAACTTCCAGTCGACGCGGGGCGAGATGCCGCTGGCGGCGATGATCGTGTGCTGCAGCAGGTCGGCCGGATGTTCCGGCACGCCGCTCCTGGCGAGGTAGTCGGGCGAGGCGCATAACAGGCGGCGCGACTGGCCCACGCGGATCGCACGCATGCCCGAATCGGGGAGGTGGCCGATCCGCACCGCCACGTCCATGCCCTCCTCCACGACGTTGACCACGCGGTCGAGGAAGTACGCCGAGACGTCGACCTCGGGAAAATCCTTGAGGTAGCGCACCACGCAGGGCATGACGAAGGCCTTGCCGAAGAGCACGGGTGCCGTCACCGCGAGGTTGCCCCTGGGCGTGGCGTTGGCGCCTGCCACGGCCTCGTTGGCTTCGACGATGCTCGCCAGGATCTGCCGGCTGTCGTCGAGGTAGCGCCGCCCCGCTTCGGTCAGGCGCACGCTGCGCGTGGTACGGGCCAGGAGCTTCACGCCCAGTTGCTCTTCCAGCGCGGCGATCGCCCGCGTCACGGCGGCCGGCGACAGGTCGAGCCGACGCGACGCCGCGGCGAAGCTCTCTTCTTCCCCGACCCCCACGAACACCTTCATCAGATGGAGCTGATCCACTCGTCCGTTCCCGCGCTGCCCGATTCCCACGGATTATCCGCGAATGGCGGGGCAGCGGGTCTTGTGACTATTGCGCGCCAGCGAAAGAGTGAATTACCCGGCGGCCCGTTCCCGATGCCCGTGCCGTTTCGCACACTGAGCTCCACTTCAGACGAAACGACGGCCATGACCACGCACGGCACATTCCATCCCGGTGAACGCATGGCGCAGGTCCGCGCCGGCGAGACCGACATCGCCGCCCGAAACGGCGCGATCGTGACGGATTCCGTGTTCGGCGGCATGCGGGCCTTCATCGCGAAACAGTCGATGGTGGTTGTCGGTAGCGTCGACGCCGCTGGCAAGGTATGGGCTTCGATGCTCATCGACCGGCCGGGGTTCGCGGGAACGGAAGACGGCAGCGCGGTGTGGATCGATATGCCTGCCACGTCCCGCGACCTCGTCGATCCGCTCTGGGCGAACCTGGCGCCGGGAAGTCACGTCGGCCTGCTCTTCGCCGACCTCGGCGCGCGCCGCCGCTATCGCGTCAACGGCAACGTGTCGCGAGTGGACGGCTACGGTTTCGAGATCGCGGTGCGCGAGGCGTTTCCCAACTGCCCGCGCTACATCCAGCGCCGCCAGCTTCGCCTGCTCGACGACACGTCGATCGAGCAGCCTCAGGCGGCCTACGGAAAGGTGCTCCGCGGTTCGGTGCGGGATATCGCACGGCTCGCGGACACCCTCTTTGTCGCCAGCCACAACGCCGATGCCGGGGCGGACGTTTCGCACCGCGGCGGCGACATCGGTTTCGTCCAGGTCGTGGACGAATCGACCCTGCGCATTCCCGACTTCAACGGCAACAGCCTTTTCAACACGGTCGGCAATTTCATCGTCGACCCCCGCGCAGGCCTGTGCATTCCCGATTTCGACCGGGGCCGGGTGCTGCAGCTGACGGGCGACGTGTCGGTGCATTGGAACAGCACCGATCCGTCGATCGAAACCGGCGGCACGGGCCGTTACTGGGAGTTCCATATCGGGGCATGGATCCTCCGCGATGCGATGCGCCGGGCAGAGTGGGATTACCTCGACGCGTCTCCGTTCAACCCTCCTTCGTCCACTTGAGAGATAACGCCATGAATGCTCAGACTTCGCAGAACACGCTTTCACGTCTGCCGGTGGTGTTTCACCGCAGCATGGAAATCGACGGCCTTCGCGTCGCTTACCGCGAGGCCGGCCCCGCCGATGCCCCCGTGATGCTCCTGCTCCACGGTTTTCCGACCTCGTCGCACATGTTCCGTCACCTGATCCCCGCGCTCGCCGATCGCTATCATGTGATCGCGCCGGACTACCCGGGCTACGGCGAGAGCGACATGCCGGATCACACGAAGTACGCCTACACGTTCGAGAACTTCGGCAACCTGGTCCGCACGCTGCTCGAGCGCCTCAAGGTGAAGACATACGCGATGTATGTGATGGATTACGGCGCGCCGGTGGGCTGGCAGCTGTTCCTCAAGGACCCGGGCAAGCTGACCGCGCTGGTCATTCAGAACGGCAACGCCTACGAGGAAGGCCTCAAGGCATTCTGGGATCCGATCAAGGCGTACTGGGCCGCCGGCACCGCTGCCACGCGCGACGCGATCCGCGGGCTCGTGAAGCTGGAAACCACGATCTTCCAGTACACCGATGGCGTGGACGACAAGGAGCGCATCTCGCCGGACAACTGGATCCACGACCAGGCGCTGCTCGACCGCCCCGGTAACGAAGACGTGCAGATGGACGTGATGTACGACTACCGGCAGAACGTGCCGCTGTATCCGGAAGTGCAGCGCCTGTTCCGCGAGCACCAGCCGCCGACCCTCATCGTGTGGGGCGAGCGCGACTTCATCTTCCCGGCCGATGGCGCGCATCCTTACAAGCGCGACCTGAAGGACCTGGAGTTCCACCTGATCCCCACCGGCCACTTCGTGCTCGAGGATCGCGGCGACGAAGTCATCCCGATGATCCGCGACTTCCTCGATCGCAAGATCGGCAAGTGATCGCGTGAAGCGTGCCCGGGTCCGGCCGACGAGGCCGGTCCCGGGCACGTGTCGCTTCCGGTTTCACGAGCATCGTGCCATCGTCCGCAGCATGTCGATGCCGGACCTCAACCTCCTGGTGACCCTGGACGTCCTGCTGACCGAGGGCAGCGTCGCGAGTGCCGCGCGACGCCTCGGCCTGAGCCCCTCCGCCATGAGTCGCGCGCTCGCACGGTTGCGCGAGGTGACTGGCGACCCGCTACTGGTACGCGCTGGTCGGGCGCTCGTTCCGACGCCGCGTGCGGTCGAGCTGCAACAGCGCGTGGGCGCGCTGGTGCAGGACGCGACGGCGGTCCTGCGGCCCATGGAACAGCCCGACCTCGGTGGGCTTCGTCGCCAGGTCTCGATCCGCACCAGCGATGGCTTCGTGGAGATTTTCGGCGCCGCGCTACTCACGCGCATCGCACGGGACGCACCGGGCATCCGGTTGCGGTTCGTGCAGAAGACGGACAAGGAGAGCGCGCCGCTGCGCGACGGCACGATCGACCTCGACACCGGCGTGGTCGGGGCCGAGGCGGCACCCGAGATCGTCACCCAGGCGCTGTTCCGCGACCGGCTGGTCGGTGTCGTCCGCTCGGACCATGCACTGGCTGAGGGACGGATGACGACAGCCCGCTACCTTGCCGCCCGTCACATCCACGTGTCGCGTCGCGGTGCCGATGAAGGCCTCGTCGACCAGGCGCTCCCGTCCACCGAAGGTGGGCGCGACATCGCGGTGATCGTCGGCGGCTTCGCCACGGCGGTCGGTCTGGCACGGGATACCGAGCTGGTCGCCACCGTACCCGAGCGCTACACCACGACGCTACGTTCCGGCATGAAGACCTTCGCGTTGCCCTTCGCCACACCGGAGATCGTCGTCTCCATGCTGTGGCATCCCCGGCATCACGCGGACCCTGTCCACCGGTGGCTGCGCTCCTGCGTGCGCGATGTCTGCGGCAGCGAATGATCCACGACATGGCGTCCCGTGCACGAATAACCTGAGCGTGACGCGCCTTCCGCCTTCCGCCTGACCGACCTACTTTCGATGCATGGCCTGTACGACACAGGCGTCGAACGAGGGTCATCGTCATGCATCCGGAATCGTTACCTGCGCCACCTGGCCGGCCGCCGCTGGCCATCGCCTGCGTCATCGGCGCGATGATCCTCGTCGTGCTGGACGCGGCCATCGCGAACGTCGCGCTCCCCACCATCGGACAGGCGCTGGCGGCGGCGCCTTCGCTCGCGGTGCACGTCGTCACCGCTTATCAGCTGGCTCTCGTCATGGCGCTGCTGCCATGTGCCGCGCTCGGCGAGAGCATCGGCTACCGCCGTGTCTTCGTGGGCGGTGTCGCGGTGTTCGTCGGCGCCTCGGCGCTTTGCGCGCTGGCGCCGGGCTTCGGCTGGTTGCTCGCCGCGCGCTTCCTGCAGGGCCTCGGCGGTGCGGCCGTGATGTCGCTCGCCGTCGCGCTGCTGCGCCATATCGTGCCGACGCACCGGCTGGGCGTCGCCATCGGCTGGAATGCGTTGACCGTCGCACTGACCTCGGCGGCCGGACCGGTCGTCGGCGCGTCGATCCTGTCGCTTCTCGGCTGGCGCTGGCTGTTCGCGATCAATGTGCCCATCGGCATCGCGGTCCTGTGGTTCTCGTCGTCACTTCCGTTCGTGCCGGGGAAGCGGCGCCGCATCGACATCGGGAGCGTGACGCTCAACGCGCTTGCCTTCGCCGCGATGTTCGCCGGGGCGGACCTGGTAACAAGGCACGTCGCCGCGGGCATCGCGTCGTTCCTCGCATCGGGCGCACTCTTCGCGTGGCTGATGCGGCGCGAACTCGTGCAGGCAACACCGCTCTTCCCCGTCGATCTGCTGCGTGCGCTTCCGTTCCGGCTGTCCGTCGCCGCGTCGACCCTCTGCTTTATCGGGCAGACCATGGCGCTGATCGCGATGCCTTTCCACCTGCAGCGGCAGTTCGGGCTCGATGCCCTGCACGTCGGCCTGCTCATGACACCGTGGCCGCTCGCCGTCGCCCTGTGCGCGCCACTGGCCGGCCGGCTCGCCGACCGCATGCCCAACGGGGCGATCTGCGCGGCGGGCGCAACGCTTCTTGCGTTGGCGCTTGCCGGCCTCTACCTCACGGCGGGCAGCGGAAGCCTCGTACCGTTCGTCGCCTGTACCGTGGCCTGCGGCGCGGGGTTCGGGCTATTCGTCACCGCGAACAACCGCAACATGTTCATGACGGCACCCGCCGAGCGCAGTGGCGCGGCAGGTGGCATGCAGGGCACGGCGCGCCTCACCGGGCAGACGATCGGTGCCGTTCTCCTGTCGCTGCTGCTTGCGTCGCTCCCACCGTCGAGCGCGACGCATGTCGGCTTTGCCGCGAGCGCGATCTTCGTATTCGCGGCGGCGCTCGTCAGCCTCGGTCGTTCGGCCGCGCGCGCTTCGTTATCGGCGCCCGCCGTGCAGTGAGTGCGTCGCCAGCAGTTCGGTGGCCGCGCGCATGCCGCTCTCCAGCGCGCCATGCGCGGTCGAGAACGCGTCGACATGCGTCGCCTCGCCGGCGAAGAAGATCTTCTCTTCGAACGGCGTGGCCAGCACGCCGCGTTGTGCCGCGAACGTCGGCAACGCATGACTGTACGAGCCGCGGACGTACGTGGACGCGCTCCATGACGATGCGGCCAGCGGGCGCAGGTGGCGGCGTACGTCGCTGCCCAGCAGGGCCTGCAGATCGTCGAGCAGTGCGTCGAAGGCGGCGGCGACGCCTTCGGCGGAAACGCGCCACGCGCTGCGGCCGCCCAGGAAGGTTTCGATCACGGGCCGGTCCAGCGGACGCAGGTAGAACACCGGGCTGTCGGGGTCGTGGGGGTCGGCGTTGAGCGCGCGCTCCGTGGGCAGCTCGATGTCGCCGTCGATGCGGAAGAAGAGTTTTTCGTCGCAGCCGAGCGGCAGGCACGATGCCGCGTGGCGATGATCGTCGAGCGCGGCAGGCAGGCGGATGGTGCCGCTGGCAAGCACGTTGGTCGACACGGTGACGATCGCCGCGCGGCAGCGCACGTCGCCGGATGGCGTGGAAAGCGTCACGCCGGCACCGTCCGCGTCGATCCGCTCGACTGGCGTCGCGAGCCGGCAGACGGTATCGACGGGCAGGTTCGCGGCGATCAGCGTTCCGTAACCACGCTGCAGCCGCCAGTTGTTCTGCGTCGCCGCCCGCTCGTAGGCGATGTAATCGGCGGCGGAAATCCGTTCGAGCGGCGCGCCGCTGATGTAGCCGCTCATCGCCTGGAGGTATCCGTTCCAGCGGCCGCCCTCGGGCAGGGCGTCCGACGCGCGGTCGGACGCGGGCGGCGAGCGCATGAGCGCGTCGTGCCATGCGGCGAAGGCGGCGTGCGCTTCGGCCTGCTCGGTTTCCGAAAAATGCGGATGCGGCTGGTGCTTGTCCCAGGCCGCGGGCCGGCGATCGATATCCCAGCCGAGGTCGTCGGCGATCTGCCGCCATGCGTTGCGGTCGGCGGTATGTAGCCAACCGCAACCCATGTCGAGCGGCAGGCCGTCGACGGATTGCGTCCATCCGCGGCCGCCGATGCGTTGCGATGCCTCCAGCAACCATACGGAAAGCCCCTCCCCCGAGAGGCTCCGCGCGGCACCCACGCCGGCGGCACCGCCACCGACGATGACGACATCGACATCGAACGTTTTGCCGCTCATCTGCTGGCCTTCACCGACACGATGGCCTGCATCGTGCCGCCGTCGGCATCGATACCGCGTGAGCGATCAGCCGCCGGCCTCGCACCGGTCGTTCTCACAGGCGAAATCGACCTGGCGGTTGCCACCCACCTGCAGCGGAATGTTCTTCCGCGTGTCGACGACCTTGCCGTCCTTCTCGAGCGTGACCGTATAGGTACCCATCGTCAGACCCGAGAGGCGGTAACGACCCTTTTTGTCGATGGTGGCGTCGCGGTGCGCGCCCGTGCTGCTTTCGGCCGTGACTTTCGCACCCGCCGGACCGTGGCCCCCGATGGTGCCGGCCGTGGCCTGCGCGTGGATCGGCGCGCACACCGCCGCGCCGGTTGCGACGGCGGCGACGAGCGCCACGCGACGCATCGCGTTCGTGAATCGAACCTTCCCCATGTTTCCCCCAAAGCGATCTGTCTGCTGCCCGCACGGCAATCTAAACGAAGGCGCGGGCCCGGTGCTAGTCCGATTCACGCGTTCCGTCCAGTCGTGCGCGGCGCGCTCCAATCGCGGGATGCGGAGCCGTTCATTGGTGTCGGGCGCGCATCAATCGATGCCTCGTCAGCCGCGCGATGGTCCGTCGATCAGCCCGAGACGCAATGCCGAACGACGCAGGTTGGCGCGATCGACGCCGAGCTCGCGGGCCGCCGCCGCCCAACTCTGCCGGTGGCGGCGCAGTGCGTCCTCGATCAGACGACGCTCGTAGGCTTCCACCGAGGCGCGCAACGGCATGCCGGGTGCATCGGTGGTCGGCACGACGCGCTCGACGTTCGGCTGCGTCACCACGGCGAGATCCAGATCGGCCGCCTCGATGGTGAGCGCGCGCGTGCCGAGGCCGCTACGCGCGAGTGCCTTCAGCGCCGCGCGACCGATCGTGTGTTCGAGTTCGCGCACGTTGCCCGGCCATTGCCATGCGAGCAGTGCCGCCTGACTTTCCGGCGCCAGCCGTAACCCGGACAAACCGAGGCGCGCACGGTTTTCTTCGAGAAACGTACCGGCGACGATCAGCACGTCGTTACCGCGATCGCGCAACGCGGGCACTTCGATGGGATACACGCTGATGCGATGGTAGAAGTCGGCGCGGCAACGACCGGCGCGCACCTCGTCGGCGAGGTCGCGATTGCTCGCGGCGATGATGCGCACGTCTACGCGATGCTCGCGATCGGAACCCACGCGCTGCAGGTGGCCGCTCTGCATCACGCGCAGCAGTGCCGCCTGCGCGGAGAGCGACAGGTCGGCCACTTCATCGAGGAAGAGCGTGCCGTGATCGGCGAGTTCGAACTTGCCACGGCGGTCGCTCGTGGCACCCGAGAACGAGCCGCGCACATGGCCGAAGAGTTCGCTCTCGAGAAGCATGTCGGGAAGTGCCGCGCAGTTCACGGCGATCAGCGGGCGGTCGGCCCGCGCCGACGCCGCGTGGATCGCCTGCGCCACGAGCTCCTTGCCGGAGCCGGTCTCGCCGCGGATCAGCACGGTGAGGTCGCTATGCGCGACGGTGGCGATATCGTCGTGCAGGCGCTGCATCGCCGGGCTGCGACCGACGAGCGACCGCGATGCCGTCTGCCCGGCCGCCAGGCGGAAACTCTCGGCGCGCGAGCGTTCGCGTTCCGCGGCGCGCTCGAGCCCGTGCATGCGCTCGGCTGCCGTCACCGTTGCCGCGGCGAGGCTGGCGAACGCGCGCAACGTCGCCAGATCGCCGGCGACGAAGCTGCCCGCATGCAGCGCATCGAGCGTCAGCAAGCCCCACGGCTTGCCATCGACGCGTAGCGGACAGCCCATGCAGTCGTGGACGTCGAGCCGCGGCGCGGCGGCGACGAGCCCGTCGTAGGGGTCGGGCAACGGGCTGTCGGCGGGGAACAGCGTCGGCTCGGGATGCGCCAGCAGCGCCGCGAAGCGCGGATGGTCGGCCACGCGGAAGCGCCGGCCGAGCGTGTCGTCGCTCAGGCCGTCGACGGCGAGCGGCACGAGCTCGTCGCCATCGAGCCGGAGCAGCGCACTGGCATCGCAGGGGAGCAGCGCGCGCAGGGCATCGAGCAGGCGGCGGTAACGCTCGCGCTCGGGCAGCTCGCGCGAGAGGTCGTCCACGAGGGGAAGGAGCGAATCGAGCGGCGTGGTCGCGGTAGTCATCGTGACCCGATATCGGGTCGGATCGACACGGGCGCAAGGTGGGTCGAATCGACACGGAAGCGACGTAACTCATTGACCGGACATGTCATCGATCGTTGGCACGGACCTTGGATCAACAGAGCCATTCCTCACACGTCAAAAGAAGGCCCGCTCATGCTCTCCGCCGAACACCGCGCCATCGTCCGCGCCACCGTCCCGCTGCTCGAAGCGGGCGGCGAGGCCCTGACCACTCATTTCTACGGGATCCTCCTGAGCGAGAACCCCGAGGTGCGTCCGTACTTCAACCAGGCCAACCAGGTCACCGGCGACCAGCCCCGCGCGCTGGCCAACGGCGTGCTGATGTACGCGAAGCATATCGATCGTCTCGAAGCGCTGGGCAACATGGTCGAGATGATCGTGAACAAGCACGTGTCGCTGCGGATCCGGGCCGAGCACTACCCGATCGTCGGCGCCTGCCTGCTGCGCGCCATCCGCGAGGTGCTCGGGCCCGATATCGCCACCGACGAGGTCATCGACGCCTGGGCCGCTGCGTACAACCAACTCGCGGGCATCCTCGCCTGTGCGGAAAAGACGATCTATGACAGCGTCGCCGATGCCGAAGGCGGCTGGCGCGACGGGCGCGCCTTCCGCGTCGTGGACAAGGTGCGCGAGAGCGACGAGATCACTTCGTTCCGCTTCGAGCCCGTCGACGGTGGCCCGGTGTATGCGCATACCGCAGGGCAGTACATCGGCATCCGCCTGAATGTCGACGGCATGGATGCACGCCGCAACTATTCGCTTTCCGCGGCGGCGGACGGCAAGGGCTATCGCATCAGCGTGAAGCGGCTGCCCGGCGGCGCGGTGTCGAACCATCTGCATGACGACGTGCACGTGGGCGACGTCGTGGAACTGTTCCCGCCGTCGGGTCAGTTCGTGCTCGAAGAAAGCGATCGTCCTCTCGTGCTGATCAGTGGCGGCGTGGGCATCACGCCGACGCTGGCGATGCTTGAACGCGCGTTGCCCACGGGCCGGCCCATCGCCTTCATCCATGCGGCGCGCCACGGTGGCGTGCATGCGTTCCGCGATGCCATCGACGCGCTGGCCGACGAGCACCCGCAGCTCACTCGCCGCTACTGCTACGAACATCCCCGCGAGGGCGATGCCGCGCCGGACGCGACCGGTTTCCTCGACCGCGACACGCTCGCCTCGTGGCTCCCCGCCGCGCACGACATGGATGCGTACTTCCTCGGACCGAAGCCGTTCATGAAGACGGTGCGCAACGTGCTCCGCGACCTCGGCGTGCCGGACGCACGCGCGAAGTACGAGTTCTTCGGTCCGGCGGCGTCGCTCGACTGAGCGTCACGTCGCACCGATGTGGACCGGGGCCGTGGACCCCGGCGTGCGCCGGGGTGACGGTGAGGGATGGCACGTCATCCCGGCGAAAGCCGGGATCCACCGCCGGACGATCGGTCGTCGCG
>Ga0102588_1000382_pt1 | contig 50792 bp, 48 predicted proteins | sample AraplaMF_Col_mMS_FD_76854 | JGI IMG/M metagenome (GOLD analysis project Ga0102588, IMG submission 76854) | Arabidopsis root microbial communities from the University of North Carolina, USA - plate scrape MF_Col_mMS (SPADES assembly) (version 2) | ecosystem: Host-associated > Plants > Roots >...
ATGTTCCTCCCGATCTATCGCGGCTGGGTGGTGATCGTTTCGCTCGTCGTCTGCATCGGCACATGGCTGCTGATCGAAAAGACCAAGCTTGGCGCCTATCTGCGCTCTGCAACGGAGAATGCCACTCTCGTCCAGGCCTTCGGCGTCAACGTGCCGGTTCTCTTGACCCTCACCTATGCGCTCGGAGCCGGCCTTGCCGCGTTTGCCGGTGTATTGGCAGCACCCATCTATCAGGTGTCGCCGCTGATGGGCTCGAACATGATCATCGTCGTCTTCGCCGTAGTCGTCGTCGGCGGCATGGGCTCGATCATGGGCGCCATCATCACCGGCTATGTGCTCGGCATCGCGGAAGGGCTGACGAAGGTCTTCTATCCGGAAGCCTCCAATATCGTCATCTTCGTCATCATGGCGATCGTGCTTCTCATCAGGCCCGCGGGCCTCTTCGGACGGGATGCGTGACATGGCTGACATCACCGAAACGATCCGAACGGAAAAGAGCCGCACCGCGATGTCGGTGCAGACCGGGTTCCTGATCATCGGGCTTCTGCTTCTGCTGCTTGCCCCCTTCTTCTTCTACCCGATCTTCCTGATGAAGCTCTTATGCTTCGCGCTCTTTGCCTGCGCCTTCAACCTGCTGCTTGGCTATACCGGCCTGCTCTCCTTCGGTCATGCGACCTTCTTCGGGGGAGCCGCCTATTTCACTGCCTATACAGTGAAATCCTGGGGCTTTCCGCCGGAGCTCGGCATTCTCGTTGGTGTTCTCGGGGCAGCACTTCTCGGCCTCGTCATGGGCTTCTTCGCGATCCGCCGGCAGGGCATCTATTTCGCGATGATCACGCTGTCGCTGTCGCAGATGTTCTTCTTCTTCTGTCTGCAGGCGGAATTCACCGAGGGCGAGGATGGCATCCAGTCCGTGCCGCGCGGCCATCTCCTCGGTTTCATCGATCTCAACAGCTCCACCAACATGTATTATTTCGTGCTGGCGGTATTTCTGATCGGCCTGCTGATCATCTGGCGCTTCATCAACTCACCCTTCGGCATGATCCTGAAATCGATCCGCGAGAACGAGCAAAGGGCGGTCTCGCTCGGCTATTCCGTGGCGCGCTACAAGCTCGGCGCTTTCGTCATGTCTGCGGCACTTGCTGGGCTTGCCGGATCGGTCAAGGCGCTGGTTTTCCAGTTTGCGACGCTGACGGATGTCGCCTGGCAGATGTCTGGCGAGGTGATCCTGATGACGCTGCTCGGCGGCATCGGCACGCTGATCGGCCCGGTCTTCGGCGCCGGTCTGGTCGTGACACTGCAGAATTATCTCGCCACCTCGGAATTTCCGGTGACCATCATTACCGGTGTGGTCTTCATGATCTGCGTGCTGATCTTCCGTCGCGGCATTATCGGCGAATTCTACGCCTCTCGGCTCGGGCGTAAACTGGGCTTTGTCTATCGCCGCTGAATGGGCGGACCGCTTTTCCTGCAACGGGAGAAGATGTGCAGCGGCGGCGCGAAATCCCGCCTCCCCGGCCCCGGGGAGGCGGGACGCAGCCATTTCGGAGTGCACGATCCATGGATCGCTACGACTATATCATCATCGGGGCAGGCAGCGCCGGCTGCGTGCTCGCAAACCGGCTGTCGGCCGACCGCAACACCAGGGTTCTGCTGCTGGAGGCGGGCGGCAATGACAACTACCACTGGATCCATATTCCCGTCGGTTATCTCTACTGCATCAACAATCCGCGCACGGACTGGTGTTTTACCACCGCTCCCGAGGATGGGTTGAACGGACGGGCGCTGAATTACCCGCGCGGCAAGGTGCTTGGCGGCTGCTCCTCGATCAACGGCATGATCTACATGCGCGGCCAGGCCCGCGATTACGATCTCTGGCGGCAGATGGGCTGCATCGGTTGGGGCTGGGATGACGTGCTGCCTTTCTTCCGCAAGTCGGAGGATCATTACCAGGGTGGGGACGATATGCATGGCGCCGGCGGCGAATGGCGTGTGGAAAAGGCGCGGGTGCGCTGGGATGTGCTCGACGCTTTCCAGCAGGCGGCCAAAGAGGCCGGTATTCCCGAAACGGCTGACTTCAACCGCGGCAGCAATGAGGGCTCCGGCTATTTCGATGTGAATCAACGCTCCGGAATCCGTTGGAATGCGACGAAGGCCTTCCTGCGCCCGGCCATGAAGCGCGGCAATCTGACGGTGCTGACCAAGGCGCAGGTGCGGCGGCTGTTGGTCGAGGAGGGCGCTGTCATCGGCGTCGAGTTCCAGCATGCCGGTACGGCCAAACGCGCCTATGCTGCGAAGGAGACCGTGCTTTCTGCCGGCTCGATTGGTTCGCCGCATGTTCTGGAACTGTCAGGCATTGGCCGCGGTGAGGTTCTGCATCAGGCCGGTATCGATGTGCTGACTGAGGTGAAGAGTATCGGCGAAAACTTGCAGGACCACCTGCAGCTTCGCCTTGCCTACAAGGTCACTGGTGTGCCGACGCTCAACGAAAAGGCGTCCAAGCTGATCGGCAAGGCAGCGATCGGGCTTGAATATCTCCTGCGTCGTTCGGGGCCGATGGCGATGGCGCCGAGCCAGCTCGGTATCTTTACCCGCTCCGGTCCCGACAAGGAAACGCCTGATCTGCAGTATCATGTCCAGCCGGTTTCGCTGGACAGGTTCGGAGATCCCGTCCACCCCTTTCCGGCGATCACGGCGAGTGTCTGCAATCTCCGGCCGGAAAGCCGCGGTTCAGTGCATGTTTCCAGCCCGGATTTTGCCGCCCAACCCGTCATTGCGCCTAAATACCTCTCGACGCAGCGCGATCGCGACATAGCTGTTCGTTCAATAAAGCTGACGCGCCGGATCGTGGCGCAGCCTTCCTTCGCCCGCTTCCACCCGGAGGAGTTCAAGCCGGGGCCGACCCATCAGAGCGAGGTGGAGCTGGAGAAGGCAGCGGGCGATATCGGCACGACGATCTTCCATCCCGTCGGCACCTGCCGCATGGGCGTGGACAGGGACAGCGTGGTTGACCCACGGCTCAGGCTGCGGGCGCTCGGCAAGCTCAGGATCGCGGATGCCTCGGTGATGCCCGCCATCACCTCAGGCAATACCAATTCGCCGACGATTATGATCGCCGAAAAGGCGGCGGCCATGATCCGCGAGGACAACAGATAGGAGATGACCATGGCAAGGATCGCATTCATCGGCCTCGGCAATATGGGCGGGCCGATGGCCGCCAATCTCGTCAAGGCCGGTCACGAAGTGCTGGGCTTCGATCTGGCCGCTCCCGTGCTGAAGGCAGCCGAAGAAAGCGGCGTGAAGCCGGCAAGCCATGCCAGCCAGGCGGTCAAGGACGCGGACATCGTCATCACCATGCTGCCGCAGGGTAAACACGTGCTGACGGCCTGGACCGATATCCTGCAGTCGACTGCGCAGGGTACGCTTGTGATCGACTGCTCGACGATCGATGTCGAAAGCAGCCGCAAGGCGCATGAGATGGCCAAGGCCGCAAGCTGCCTGTCGCTCGATGCGCCGGTTTCCGGCGGCACGGGCGGGGCAAGCGCCGGCACGCTGACCTTCATGGCCGGTGGGTCCGACGGGGCCTTCGCCAAGGCGAAGCCGGTCCTCGAGGCCATGGGCAAGAAGATCGTCCATTGCGGTGAGGCAGGCGCTGGCCAGGCGGCGAAGATCTGCAACAACATGATCCTCGGCATTTCCATGGTCGGCGTCTGCGAGGCCTTCGTTCTGGCCGAAAAGCTCGGCCTCTCGCATCAGGCGCTCTTCGATGTCGCCTCCACCTCATCCGGCCAGTGCTGGTCGATCAATACCTATTGCCCGGTGCCGGGGCCGGTGCCGACCTCGCCGGCCAATAATGACTACAAGCCGGGTTTTGCCGCCGCGCTGATGCTGAAGGATCTCAGGCTGTCGCAGGAGGCGGCGCTGGTGAGCGGTGCGTCCACGCCGCTTGGTGCGGAGGCGGCGCAGCTCTACGCGCTCTTCGAAAAGCTCGGCAATGGCGGCAAGGATTTTTCCGCCATCATCGAGATGTTCCGCGAAAAGATGTGAGGAGCGTCCAGAGCAATTCCAGCAAAAGTGCGCAGCGGTTTTGCGTCCGGAATTGCATGAAAACTAGGATATAGAGCATTTCCGTGATTCGAAGATAAACGGAAATGCTCTAGCGCTCCCAGTAGGCGCCGATGCTCATCTTCTGGCGGTCGTGGCCGCGTTCGCTCTTGAGAAAATCGCGAATGCGTTTGGCCTCGGACCGCTCGCAGCCGGCCCAGACGAAAGTGTCCGCATCGGCGTCAGCCAACGCATCCTTGATGGCGTTTTCGATGAGACCCATGGTACCGGCCGGTGCGCCGTTGCGATGCATCCAGGTAAGATCGACTGTACCGGCCGACGGCAGGGGCAGTTCTTCTGCGGGGCCATCGACTTCGAGGAAGATATGCAACTGCGTTCCCGCGGGAACTTCGGCGGCGATGCGCGAAATGGCCGGCAGCGCCGTCTCGTCTCCGGCGAGAATCATCGTGGTGGCCTCGGGAACGCCGCCGCCGCCAGGCCCCATAGCACCGGCGATATCGCCGGGCTTCGCATTCACCGCCCATTCCGCGCCGGGCATGTTTTCGCCCTCATGCAGCACGAAATCGATGTCGATCTCGCCGCGCTCCAGATCGATGCTGCGGAACGTGTAGATGCGCACCGTCAACGCATCCTCGTCTTTCGCCCATTCGATACGCCCATCCGCACGCAGTTTCGGCCAGACAGGCACGCGACCCTTCGGTGGGATGAGCAGGCGGAAATGCAGTCCGCCATGAGCGAAATGCTTGGTGTCGTCGCAGGCAACGGTTACCCGGCGCATGTGCGGGCTGATATTACGAGCGCCGATGATGCGGATTTCTCGCAGGTCCGGCAGCCGGTCGGCTTTCGGCGCGTCCGACCATGTGAGCTCCAACATGTCCTCGCCGGCAAACTGGAAGAGGTGCTCGGCAAGCACTGAGCGGACATTTTGAAGTGCGCGCGCAGTTTTGCAGGAGAGGCCGATCGCAAGCGAGCGGCCTTCATGGCGGATATCGGCCTTGCCGATCATCATCTCCAAGGTTACATGGTCGCCATCGCGCCTGACGGTGCTGTGTTCGACAAAATGGGCGCAAAGCTCGTCGAGCATCCTGCCGGGATCGACGGCAATTGCGACGCCGGATGCGGTAAAAGGTGCAGACATCATTGTTTGATGTCCTTTCGCGAAAGCAGCCAGATGAGATAGGGACCGCCGATCAAGGCCGCGAAGAGGCCGACCGGCACCTGATAAGGGTAGATAACGACGCGCGAGAGCCAATCGGCTGTCATCAGCACGCCAGCGCCGAAGAGAACGCTCGCCGCAAGCTGATGGCCCGGCCGGTGGAAGCCGGCAAGCCGCGCAAGGTGCGGGGCGATGAGCCCGGCCAAGCTGAGCGGTCCGACGAGAAAAGAGCCGATCGCCGTCATCAGCGCGGCGAGGATGGCAAGTGTCAGACGGCTCGCGCTGACACGAAGGCCGAGGGAACGGCTGGAATTGCCGCCGAGCGGCAGCATCGTCAGCCAGCGGCCGAGAAAAGGCAGCGGCGCGACGAGGATGGCAAGTGAGATGATTGCGGTCCAAGCTTCAAAAGCACCGGCGCGATTGGTCGAGCCGGAGAGCCAGGTCAGCAGGATGTATCCGCGCATATCGCCTTGAGCGAGCACCATGGTGACGATCGCCATGGCGAAGGCGCCGATGCCGACGCCGGCAAGCAGCATGCGTTCCGGCGAGAATTGCGCGCGGGCGGAAATGGCGATCATTGCCAGGAATGCGGCGAGCGCGCCGAGCGCCATGGCGAGCAGCATGATGGCGGGTGAGGGGAAGCCGAACAAGAAGAGAGCCACCGTCAACCCAGCCCCGGCGCCGCTGCTGATGCCGAGCACTTCGGGACTTGCGATCGGATTGCCGGTCATCCGCTGCATGATGAAGCCGGCCGCCGCGAGCATGCCGCCGGCGCCGGCCGCGACGATGATGCGTGGCAGACGAAAGGGCAGGAAGCCGGTGAAGAGGGCGCCGGTCGCGAGATGCCAACCGTCATCGGCCGGGCCGAGCGTGAGGAAGGCGACGAAGAGCAGCACAACTGCAGCGGAGAGCACGGCAAGGGTAACAAGCGGCTTTGATAGTCTCGTGAGCGGTCGCGTCGATTGTGCCGCCGCGGCCGCGACGGAATGCACGCGCGGCAGCAGGAAAATCAGCAATGGGCCGCCGAGCAAGGCTGTCGCAGCCCCTGTTGGCGCCAGATCTGTAAAGCCGGGGCCGAGGATCTGGGTCAGGCAATCGGTGAGGAAAAGCAGACTGGCGCCAGTCAGCGGCGCCGCGATCATCAGGCTTCCGGTGCTGCGTGCGCCGAGAAGCCTCGCGATTGCCGGGGCTGCCAAACCGACGAAGCCTATGATGCCGACCTCTGCCGTGACCGAAGCAGCGAGCCAGATCGCGAGCGCAAGGATGGCGAAGCGGGCAGAATGCAATGCGAGGCCGAGGCTCTTGGCGCTGCTGTCATCCAACGTCAGAATGCGCAACGGCCGCACCAGGATCACGGCTGCGGCAAAGCCGAGGACAAGGCGGGGACCAAGCGAAAGCACGCTGCTCCAATCCTGCTGGCTCAGCGAACCGGCGCCCCAGATATAGATCGACATGGCATATTCGCCGCGTGCCAGGATGAGTGTGACGCTCAGCGCGGCGGCGATCATGCTGACGATCATGCCCGAGAGCGCGACGGTGACCGGATCGAGCCCGCGCCGCCAGCTTAAGGCGAGCACGATCGCGACGGCGCCGAGCCCACCGCCAAAGGCGATGATTTCCCGCGAAAACCCGATGAGGAGCGGCGAGAAGCTGAGCGCCGCCGTCATCGCCAGTTCCGCACCGGAGGCGATGCCGAGCGTCGAAGCGTCGGCGATCGGATTGCGCAACACCCGCTGCAACAGCGTGCCGGAAAGGCCAAGGGCGGCACCGGCAATCAGCGCCAGCACGGCGCGCGGCATGATGCTGCTCCAGAGCAGAACGCCATCGAGCATGGCGGCTTGAGCGACGTCGCCGGGAACCTGCGGGCGTGTTGCGATCAGTAGCGCGAAGGCAGTGATGCAAAGCACCGGCAGCGCGACAGCGGCAAACGGAATGTTGAAGCTGCGGGCGGGCCTGGCGAGACTAACCATTCCATGCATGGTCAAGACCCTCCTGCAGAAGATCGGCAAAGCGCATGGCAGCCGGGAGCGCACCATAGGGATTGATCGAGCCGAGCATCAGCACACGCTTCTCGCGCACGGCCGGCAGCGCATTCCAGAAGGCGCTGGTCGAAAGTTCCTCGATCGCATCGGCTGGATGCGGCGGGATCATGACGATCCAGGCATCCGGCATCGAGGCCAATGTTTCGATGCCAACGGGAGCGGCCGCCGAATAGCTGGTCGCTTCCTGCCAGGCATTGGTTAGGCCGATACGCTTCAGCACCTCGCCGAACATGCTGTCGGAACCGAAGACGCGGAAATGCCTGGCATCGCCTAGATTGATCGGGATGACCGGCCTGCCATCGCCCGCAACAAAAGCCGTCTTGTAACGCTCAAGTTTGGCGGAGAGCTTTTCGGTAAGCTGTCTTGCAGCAACAAGCTGCAGCCGTTCGCCGATGGCGAGTGTTGTCTGTTCTGCCAGTGCATAGGGGCTTTCACCGGGCTTGTAGATCGCATGGCTTTCGACAGGGGCGATCGGCTGCATGCGCGCATCCGCCCAGGCGTAGAAATTCGAATTGAGGATCAGCTCCGGGCGAGCGAAGCGCAGCACCTCGAAATTCGGCGTGCCGCGCAGGCCGAGATCGGTGACGCCGCCGGGAACGACAGGCGTGACTGCTACCTTACGGAACTGCCGCAGCTCCGTCCCGGCGACCACATTGGCGCCGATCGCCAGTAGGGTTTCGAGCAAGGCCCAGTCGAGGGTCGCGACGCGCGGGTTGTCGGCCGCCCGCAGGAGGGCGGGGGCCGACAGCGTGGCTGCGGCGCCGGCTAGAAAACGCCTGCGGGAGAAAGATACCATCGCCTACAACAGGTAGCTGACCGGCTTGTTGCGAACCGGATGCGGGAAGACGCCCATGCCGACGCCGAAGATCGACTGGAGCTTATCGGCCTGCATGATATCGGCCGGCACACCTTCGGCGGTGATCTGGCCGCGATTGAGGGCTATGATGGCATCGCAATAGCGCGCCGCGAGATTGATGTCGTGCAGGACGATGATGACGGTGAGGCCGCGCTCGTGGCTGAGTTCCTGTACCAGCGAGAGCACGCTTGCCTGGTGCGCGAGGTCGAGCGCCGAGGTCGGCTCATCGAGCAGCAGGCAGCGGGCGTTTTGGGCAAGCATCATGGCGATCCAGGCGCGCTGACGCTCGCCGCCTGACATGCTGGCGACGAGACGATCAGCGAAATCCTCAAGCTCCGTGCGGACGATCGCTTCCTCGACCATCTCACGGTCTGTGACGCTGAAGCGGCCGAGCGTGCCATGCCAGGGGAAACGGCCAAGTGCCACCAACTCCCGCGCGGTCATGCCGTCGGTCGCCGGCGTGAACTGCGGCATATAAGCGACATGGCGGGCGAAGGCGCGGCTGCCCCAGTCCGTGGCGGCTTTGCCGTTGAAGGCAATCGCACCGCTCTTGGGGGCAATCTGTCGGGCGATGATCTTCAAGAGCGTGCTCTTGCCGGAACCGTTCGGGCCGACCAGGCCGTAGATGCGGCCAGCCTCGAGCGTCAGATCAATGCCATTGAGGATGGGTCTGGTGCCGATGGCATAATCGATCCCGGTAAGGTTCAGGAAGGGCGTGGACACGAGGAAACTCCGGCTTGGCTGCAAAAGGGCTTGGGAGGACGCTAACCCTCCCTTTATTGCAGCTTCCTGAAAAACTAAACTCGATTTGTCAACTTACCATTTCTTGCTGAGCTTGAAAGTGACCGTGCGTGCGTCGCCATAACCGCAGACCGTAAGGCCTTGGCAGCTGGTGACATATTCCTTGTCGAAGAGGTTGGCGACATTGAGCGATGCGGCCCAGTTTTCCTTCTCGTAGCGAACAGCTGCATCGAAAACTGTCGCCGATGGCACCTTTTCGGTATTCTGTTCATCCGCCCATGACCAACCTTGATGCCGAACGCCAGCGCCAAGGCTGAGACCCTCCAGCGCACCCGTCGTGACCAAGTAATCTACCCAGAGCGAAGCCTTGACCTTCGGTGTGATATAGGGGGATTTGCCGACGAGAAGCGGGTTGGCGGCGTTTTCCAACACTTCCATGTCGGTGTAGTCGAGACCCGCAGTGACCTTCCAGTTGTCGTTGACGTTGACCTTGCTTTCGAGTTCGAAGCCGCGCGAACGTACCTTGCCGAGCTGGCTCTGTTCGAAGGTGATCGGATTGGTCACGGCATTGTTCCGCTTGTCGATCTGGAACACGGAGGCTGTGATCACGCCATCGAAGAAGGTCGGCTCATATTTGACACCGCCTTCGATCTGATAGCCTTCTTCAGGCTTGAGGGGGCCAGAAATGCCGGTGCCGATCAACGGGTTGAAGAAGCTTGCTACGCTGACATAGGGGGTCAGGCCGTTGTCGAACTCGTAGGCGAGGCCGGCACGGCCGCTGGCCGCGCCGTCGTCGAAGCTGTAGCTCGTGCCGATCGCGGCATCGGAGTCGATATCGACATGGTCATAGCGGCCATTCAGTGTCAGAAGCCAGCCGTCGCCGAAATGGATCTGGTCCTGAGCGTAAATGCCGATCTGCTTCATGGTCACGATGCCATCGGCGTAAACGAAGTTCGCGCCCTGCGGCGTGCCATAGACCGGGTCGGTCGCGCTGATCGGGTTCGAGCCGCAGCAAGCCTGCCAGTTGTCCAGACGGTAATATTTGTAGTCGATACCGGCGAGCAGGTTATGCGTCGCGCCGCCGAACTCGGCCTCGCCTTCAATGCGGTTGTCGATACCGACGGAATCGACGCCGGACCGACCTTCGAAACCGATACGAGCAAGGTCGTAATCCGGCCCCGTTGGAACGCCACCCACATAGCCGTTGAGGTACGGACCCTGCTCATGTTTATCCAGGCGGCCATAACGGAAATTCGAGGTGAATTTCACGCCGTTGTCGAATTCATGCTCGAATTCGTAGCCGACCATCTTCTGCACATAGCTGCCGTCGTCGATATCAGGCTCGCCGTAGAAGGCGTCGCGCGAGATCTTGCCGAAGGGCGCGTCCACGACCGTTCCCTCGTAGGGGAAGAAGCCGTTGCCGGTGTGGACCTGATCGAGGCCTGCGAGATAACCCCAGACGGTGAGGTTCGTCGCGTCGTCTGGTGCGATCTTCAGCTGCGGCATGATGAAGCCGCGGAAATCATGAGAGAAATCCGAGTAGTTGTCGCCGCCGGAGACCTTGCCGGTGATGCGGTAGGTCATCGTATCGCTGGAGCCGACCTTGTCGGATATATCGAAACCGGTAAAGGCGTTGCCGTTACTGTTGATGCCGATATCGGTGTAATAAAGCGGCTCATCGAGCGGACGCTTGCGCACGAGATTGATGATGCCGCCGGGATTGGCGCCGCCGTAAAGAACCGAGGCCGGCCCCTTCAGAACCTCGACACGCTCCAGCATGAACGGATCGATCTGGAAACCGCCGAAGCCGTAGCTGAAGAGGTTCAGGTTGTCGAAAAAGACGCCGGTCTGGGTGGCGTTGAAGCCGCGGATGTAGAACCAGTCGGTATCGGGATCATTGCCGAAGGGCTGGGTTGTGACGCCAGGCGTGTAGAGGAGTGCTTCGTCGACTTTGTTGGTGATGCCGTGATCATCCATTTCCTGCTTGCCGATAACGGAGACCGACTGCGGGATCTCTTTGATCGGCGTATCGCTCTTGGAGCCGGCAGACGAATTCTTCGCGACATAACCTTTGACCGGACCGGTGGCGCTATCATCGCCGCCCTGGATGATGATCGGCGCCAATTGTGTCGGATTGGCATCTTGAGCAAGGGCGGAAGAGACCGCGATGATGCCGGCGAATGCCGTTCCTGCCAGTAGATATGCCCTGAAGATGAGCCCTTTGGTCTGCGCTCGCATGATTTACCCCACTCGTGCCGCGGCCTCGCTTGCCACGGTTTGGCCTTGAATAAGTCGAGTGTTTAACTCAATTTTAATTGGCCGGATTGTCGCGATCGGGGGGAAATTGAACGTTTTTGGGTAATTTTCCGCGCTGTGCGCAAATGCTCAGACGTGTTGTAATTAGGCAATCTGCGCCTTCTTCCAGTTCGCCGGTGTGGTACCCAAATTCTTGCGGAAGACGCGGGTGAAATGGGCCTGATCGGCAAAGCCGGTTTCCACAGCGATGGTCGTCAGAGGATATTCGCTCCCGACCAGCAGATGTTTTGCGCGCTCGAGGCGAGCATTGGTCTGGTATTGATGCGGTGCCACGCCGGTGGACGCCTTGAAGGCGTGACTGAAATGCGATTGCGACAGGCCGGTGACCGCCGCCACTTCTTCGAGGCGGATATTGCGCAGGCAATTTTCCTCGATGAACTCGATAGCACGGCGCAATTGCCAGGCGGCAAGCTTGCTGCGCTTGCGCGGCTGTACCTGAGTGAGCTTCAGCACATCGATGATGAGGGAGAGCGCCAGGCCGTCGCCATAGAGATCATGGAGCGGCTGCGGATTAGCGCATTCGGCGGCGATCAGCTGGGCGAGCGACAGCACGCGCTCATCGGAAAACAGCAGTTGCGCATTGGCGAGGCGCTGCGGATCGAGCTCGTCGCCGAGCCGGCGGCTGATGGTTTCGACATCGAAATGGATGTCGAGATGGCGTACGGAATGCACGTCCACCAGATCGGCCCAGACCTCCATATCGGCCGGAACATAGGAGATCGGCCGTTTTTCGGTGTCCTGCACTGTGCCATGGGCACGCGGCGAGAGCTTCACCCGCGAATTGCCAGGCCCGCGCTTTTCGAGGAGGATGAAAAGCCGCGGGTCTTGCGATACGTAGTAGCCGCCGCAATGGGAGGCGCATTCGACATCCCAGACATCGGCCACGATGCCGTTCCACACCCGGCGATTGACGCCTTTGGTGACGGAAAAACCGTGAATCTTGTTCTGCATGCGCGGTTGAAACGTCATTCCCACTTCCGCCTCCGGCCAGATGGCCAGAATAAACCTTCGTATTAAACTCAAGTTTAATACAGGAGGCAGAGCGGTATGACAATCACCCAGATTCGCTGAGCGAAAAAGCCGATATCAGACGACGGACAAGGTCAGCCGCGCGCTGTCGCCGAAGCGGATATCGATCTCGCCGGGCTCGGTGAGTTCGACGGCGCCGCTGAGCGTACCCGTGGTGACGAGCGCGCCTGACTTCAGCGAATCTTCCGGCCGCAGCGGGTCGTTGACGTAGTCGAGGAGCCAGAACAGGACGTCGCCCTTCGGATGCTTGGCAAGCCCATCATAGATCACCTTGCTGCCATGGGTGACCTTCACCGGCGTGCTTGCGGCCGTATCGATAAAGCTCTTCGAAATGGTCGGGCCGAGCACATAGCCGCTATTGCCGAGACGGTCTGCGAGGAAGAGGAGGAAGGAGACGGCGCCGCTTTCCTTGACCGCAGTGACGAGCAGTTCGGCGCCGAGATAGACGGTGGAAATCGCATCCAGAACTTCGGCGCGGCTGTAAGGTGCGCCCTTGCGATACGGCAGGTCCTTGCCGAAGCGCACTGCAATTTCGGCTTCGAATTTCATGCCCGGGTACCAGGGGATCGTCGCGCCGGAGACGGCCTCAGCATAGGGATGGAGGGGCGCAGTAACCGGCTGGCCCTCGGGAGAGGCCGTAACCTTCCAGGCATTGCTGGCGACAGCTTCGTCGGTCTTCAGGAAATTCTGCGCTGCCATGCCCTGGTGAAGATCGTTCGGCAGCGGAAAGGCGCTCGTAGGCTCCTGCTTCCCGTCCTGACGCAGGCTGTAAAGCTTGGCGGCCAGCGCCCGCGGGTCGAATGATTCAGTCATGCTGTCCCTTCCATCAAATCGAGAGGTGCCACAGTAGCGGCGCAGCCGGTCTGAACAAGGGCACTGTTGGAAAGACTGTTATTCCATCGCGGCGTACCAGCGCTCCCGGTAGTCGGCAAGCCCTGGGATTGCCGAGGGTGCGAAATGTTTTTCGGCGCCGGAAACGGGTCTGATGCCGGCAAGCAGCGCGGCACCCTGGCTCGTGCCCGTCGAGCCCGGCAGCGCCATCGTGTCCCGGCCGGTCAACCCGGAAAGCAGGAACAAGTAGGTCTCGTTCAGCGCGAACGGACCTTCGACGATAACGGGGCCTTTTGCGCCGATCAGCCCGAGACAGGCCTGTGTCATCAGCGCCAGATAGAGGCAGGCCGCGGCATATCGCTCTTGGCGGCTGGCACCCTCCACACCCACCCAGCGGCTGACCTTACCGGGAAAGGGACCGGAGCCGGGTGCCACGTTCGGCAGCAGCATGATACCCTGGGCGATGACATCAGCGACGGCAGTTCGTGCAGCGGCATCGCTGACCTCACCGATTTCCGCAGAGAGAATTTCGAATTCGCGACCGCCCATGAAACGGGACGACGGCACGGCGCGGCCATAGGCGTCGACATTGGCAAGCGCGTCGCGCTTTGCGTCGAGATGGTCGAGATCGCCGCCGACGCCGAAATTGATCACCCATGTACCGGTCGAGACGACGGCAAAGGGCGCCTCACGGCCGACGAGATGCGGCAGCAGCGAGGCATTTGAATCGTGGATACCGCAATAGACGGGCACGGAAAGCCCAATTTCGTCAGCGATCTCGGGCAAGACTGGGCCAAGCGCATCGAAAGCCGAACGGATCGGCGCCATCCGGTCGCGGATGGCCAGCGTGTCGACCAGCGAGGAATAAGCGCCGGTTTTCGGGTTCCAGAGGTCGGTGTGACAGCCGAGCGAGGTCGCCTCGTTTGCCGCGACATCGGTCAGCCGTGCGGACCAGTATTGTGCATAGGTGAGGATGTTTGCGACTTTGGCGAACGCGTCCGGGAAGGCGGTCTTTTGATAGTGCAGCTGTGCGCCGACATTCAGCCCCATCGATAGGCGCGGAGAGAATGTCTCGGCAAAGGGCGGACGGAGCGCGTCGTAGGCGTCGCGGATGTCCTGCGGATATTCATGCTCGTAATCGATGACAGGCATGGCAAGTTTGCCATTTGCATCGAGCAGGGCGGCAGCTGCCCCATGCGTGGTGATCGAGATCGCGTCGAAGCCCGGCTCCCTGGCGAAGGCCTTGAATGAGGCCAGCGCGAAATTCCAGAGCGTTTCGATATCGTAATGCGGATAGAGACCATCGCGTATGACGGTGTTCGGCTGCTTGCGAACGGCGATTTCAGCGCCCGTCGCGCTGTCCAGCACGACGAGCTTGGCGTTGGTCTTGCCGATGTCGAGAACGGCGATGCGGCGATGGTCACTCATGGCATATGGAAGACGGTGACGAGGTCGCTTTGAACTGGCGAATTATCCGGATTGGTTTCCATGATGTCGCCCATATGCGCCCACCACTTCTTCATGACGGGATGTTCGGGCAGGCTCGCCATGGTATGGTCTTTCGGGCGCGTCAGCACGCCGAAAAGCGTATTGGTCTCGCGGTCGAGATGGATGGAATAGTCGCTGGCGCCCGACTTGTGCAGGAGATCGACCAGTTCCGGCCAGATCTCGTCATGCCGCCTGCGATATTCGGCCTCCATGCCGGGATTGAGCTTCATCTTGAAGGCGTGTTTTTCCAGGGTCATTTGGCGCTCATGGCTTTGATGCGGCGGGCGATGATCGGGATCGCGATGGTGATGATCAAAAGCAGGCCGATGAAGATCGACATGACGATGCCGGGCACGTTCAACAGGCCGAGGCCGAACGTGACGAGGCCCATCACGAAGGCGGCGATGACGACGCCGCCGATCGTGCCGGAGCCGCCGAGGATCGAGATGCCGCCGAGCACGACCATGGTGACGATTTCGAGTTCCCAGCCTTGCGCGATCGATGGACGGGTCGAGCCGAGGCGGGAGGTCAGGCAGACGGCGGCGACACCGCTCATCACGCCGGTCAGCAGGAAGAGGATGAATTTTACGCGCTCGACGGGAATGCCGGAGAAACGGGCGGCGAAATCATTGTTGCCGATCGTATAGACTTGTCGGCCGAAATTCGTCGCGTGCAGCAGGATGGCAAAGAGGATCGCCAGCACGATGAACAGTACGAATTCGAAGGAGAAAACCCAGACGACGTAACCCTGACCGAAATAGGCGAAATCCGCCGGATATTTGCCGTAAGCCTGGTCGCCGAGCACGATATAGGAGATGCCGCGAAACAGGCTCATCGTGCCGATCGTGACGACGATCGATGGCAGCTTCAGCACCGAAACGAGAAAACCGTTGAAGATGCCGCAGAGAAGGCCGGTACCGATGCCGATCAGGACGAGGCCCGGCGTGCCGACGCCGACCTGCGCCGCAGCGCCCATCGCCGTTGAGGCAAGGGCGATGATGGCGGCAACCGACAGGTCGATCTCGCCAGCGATAACGAGCAGCGCCATGGCAAAGGCGATCATTGCCTTTTCGGTGAAATTGAAGGTCGCGTCCGAGAGATTCCAGGCATCGAGGAAATAGGGCGACGCCACGGAATTGAAGATGAAGATAAGAACGGCCACACCGAAGAGCAGCACTTCCCAGCTGGACATGATGCGCTTGAAGGGCGTGCCGAGGCGATCGGGAATGACGCGCTTTTCGGGTGTTGAAGAAACCATGCTCATGCTGCGACCTCCGCTGCTGCGCGATCCCGCAGGATGATGCGGCCGCGATTGCGCTCGCGCCGGGCGTTGAAGACGACGGCGAGGATGATGACGGTTCCCGAGATCGCCATCTGCGTGAAAGGCGAAATGCCGATGACGGGCAGGGCATTCTTGATGACGCCAAGGAAGAGCGCGCCAAGCACGGTGCCGGCGACCGAGCCAACGCCGCCGGCAATCGAAATACCGCCGATCACGCAAGCTGCGACGCTATCGAGCTCGAAGCCGTTGGCGATATCGACATAGGCGACTGCATAACGCGAGACCCAGAGATAGCTGGACAGACCGGCGAGCGCGCCCGAGAGAACGAAGGCCAGGAACTTCGTCCGGCCCGTATCGATCCCGGCATAGATGGCGGCCGTCGGGTTGCCGCCGGTTGCATAGGCCGAGCGGCCGAACTGGCTGTAGCGCAGCAGCATATACATCAACGCAACGATGATGATCGCAACCCAGCTCAGCACCGGCAGGCCGAGGATCGGCGTGCGCGGAATAGCAAGGAAGGTCGGCGTCATCTGGTGGGCATTGACCCAGGCCCCACCCGACAGGACGAAGGCCATGCCGCGATAGATGGTGAGCGTGCCGAGCGTCACGACGATCGGCGGGATTTCGAGACGCCAGACGAGGAAGCCGTTGATGCTGCCGAGTGCCGCACCGATCACGACCGCGGCAAGGATGAGCATGACGAGCGGCAGGCCGGGAAAAGCGGCGTTCATCATCGCGATTGCCATGCCGGTAAAGGCGAGATTGGCGGCGACCGAGAGATCGATCGACTTTGTCAGGATGACCGTCATCTGGGCAAGCGCCAGAATGATCAGGATCGCCGTATCATTGAAGATGCCGGCAAGATTGTCCGGCGTGGCGAAATCGGCAGCACGCGTCGAGAAGACAACGATCATCACCACGATGATGGCGAAGAGCAGGGTCTCGCGTTTTCTAATCAGTCTGGCCATGCCCATCACCTCATGCATTTCCGGTCGCCGCACGCACCAGCGCTTCCGGCGAAAGTTGGTCGCGCTCGAAGAGCCCTGCCGACAGCCCTTCCTTCATGACCAGGACACGGTCCGACATGCCGATGATTTCGGGCAGTTCGGAAGAGATCATGATGATGGAGAGGCCTTCGGCGGCAAGCTCGCTGATGAAGCCATGGACGGCAGCCTTCGAGCCGATGTCGATACCCTTGGTCGGCTCATCGAGGATGATGACTTTCGGCTTGGTGGCAAGCCACTTGCCGATGACGACCTTCTGCTGGTTGCCGCCCGACAATGTACCGACCGGCACGGACAGGGCGGCGGCACGCAGATCCAGCCGCTCGGCATATTTGCGGGCGAGCGCGAATTCTTCAGCCGCCTGCAGGAAGCCCTTGCGCGAGGTGCGCGTCAAGGACGGCAGCGTCATGTTCTGATAGATCGGCATCGGCAGCGCCAGGCCGTGACGGCCGCGTTCTTCCGGTACGTAGACGATGCCGGCGCGGATGGCGTCATGCGGGGAACTGATTGCAATTTCTTGGCCTTCGAGCATCAGCCTGCCGGAGAGCGGCTTGGTGATGCCGAAGAGCGACTGTGCGAGTTCCGAGCGCCCGGCGCCGATCAGGCCGTAGATGCCGAGGATTTCGCCCTTGCGCAGCGTCAGCGAAATGTCGCGGAATTCGGTGCGATGGCTGTATTTTTCGACTTCGAGCACCGGCCCGCCGATCGCCACGTCGATCTTCGGGAAGGCGTTTTCGACATCGCGACCGACCATCATGCGGACGATCTCGTCTTGCGGTGTTTCTTTCAGCTTCCCATGGCCGACGGCTCGGCCGTCACGGAAGACGACGTAATTATCGGCGATCTCATAGAGCTCGTCGAATTTGTGGCTTATGAAGAGGATGGCTTTGCCGCTCGCCCTGAGACCTTCGACGATGCGGAAGAGGTCGTCGATCTCCTTGCGTGACAGGGCAGCGGTCGGTTCGTCCATGATGACGATGCGGGCCTCGATTGACAGAGCGCGGGCGATCGCCACGAGATGGCGCTGCGCAATCGAGAGGTCCTTCAGGCGGATCGTCGGATCGATATTGCTTTCGAGCGAGGTCAGCAACGCCCTTGAGCGATTGTTCATCTCGCTCCAGTCGATCGTGCGCCAGCGTGTGCGCGGCGCATGGCCGAGGAAAATGTTTTCGGCAACCGAAAGCTCGTCGAAAAGCACGGTTTCCTGATGGATGGCGGTCACGCCGGCATCGATGGCTGCCTGCGCCGTCGCAAAGTGCGCCGGCTTGCCATCGACGATGATTTCGCCCTCGTTGGGACGATAGATGCCGGTCAGAATCTTGACGAGCGTCGACTTGCCGGCGCCGTTTTCGCCGATCAATGCCGTCACCTTGCCGGGATAGAGCGCGATGCTGACATTATCGAGCGCCTTCACGCCCGGAAAGATCTGCGAGATGCCGCGCATTTCCAGAATGGCGGCTGCGTCGTCGGCTTTTGGGTCCGTGACGGGATATTGAAGGGCAGGGGTCATCAGCAAGCTTACCACCATCGAAAGAGAAGCCCGGCGGCAGAGCCGCCGGGGGTCCGTTCATGATCTCTGGAAATCAGAAGACCTTGGAGAACTGGTCGATGTTCGAGGCATTGTAGACGAAGGGATCGGCCATAGCGGCTTCGCCATTGTCGCCAATCTTGATCTTGCCCATGCGGCCGGCTTCGATTTCGCTGCCCGGCTTGCCATCGGCATCACCCTTTGCAAGGTGATAGGCGATCTGCGTTGCGGAATAGCCGAGGTCGATCGGGTTCCAGATAGCGAATTCCTTCGTCGCACCCGACTTGATCGCGCCAGCCATTTCAGACGGCAGGCCGAGACCGGTCACGTAGACCTTGCCGACCAGACCCTTGTCTTCGACGACCTTCGAAGCGGCCAGAACGCCGACCGTCGTCGGAGCGACGATGACCTTGACGTTCGGGTTGGACTTCAAGAGGCCCTCGGCTTCACGATAGGACTTGTCCGAGAGGTCGTCGCCGTAGACGGTGGTGACCAGGTTGAGGCCCGGGAAGTCCTTGAGCTGCTTCTTCATCTGGTCGATCCAGATGTTCTGGTTGGTCGAGGTCGTCGTTGCCGACAGGATGGCGAAGTCACCCTTGCCGCCATCGAGATGATCCTTGGCGAGCGTCAGGCACATCTTGCCGATCAGCTCGTTGGAAGACGGGTTGAGCTGCAGAATGCGGCCTTCGGGGGCAACGCCGGAGTCCCAGGAAATAACCTTGATGCCGCGCTGGGTAGCCTTCTTCAGAGCCGGAACGACAGCGTCCGGGTCGTTTGCCGAGATCGCGATGGCATCGACGCCCTGAGCGATCAGCGAGTTGATGACTTCGATCTGGCCTTCGGCCGTCGTGCTGGTCGGGCCGGTGTAGATGACTTCCACGCCGCCGAGTTCCTTGGCCGCTTCCTGGGCGCCCTTGTTGGCAGCGTCGAAGAAGCCGTTGCCGAGCGACTTTACGACGAGGCCGATCTTGATGTCCTTGGCGCTTGCGGCGCCAGCCATCATGGCGACGGCAAAAGCCACGCCGATCGCAAGTGTCTTTGCAAGTTTCATGTCATGTCCTCCCACTAAGATTTAGACTTCCACACCTCGCCGACGCGTCATGCGACCGACGAGGAATCCTCCTTCACAGCCTGGGCCACCGGGCTCGCCACTACGAGCCGGACGCCGGCATTCTCGATCATGCGAGCCGCTTCCTCCGAGATGCCGTCATCGGTGATGACCACAGATACGCGGTCGAGCGGGCAAAGAATGAGGCTCGACCGGCGATTGAATTTGCTTGAATCGACCATAACGATGAGTTCATCGGCCTGGTGCATCAGTTTCTGCTCGCTCTGGATGATGAGGGCATCCGCCTCCATGATGCCGAGCGGGCCGACGCCCTGGGCGCCGATGAACATGCGCCGCGCGTAGAAATTGCGGATCGCGTCATTGTCGAAGGGCGACAGGATCAGGCTCTGCTCGCGATAGATCGCGCCGCCCGGCACCGTCACCGTATTCTTGGAATGCTTCACCAGATGTTCGGCAATGGCGAAGGAATTGGTCATGACCTGCATGCGATGACCGGCCATGTAATGCACCATCTGGAAAGTGGTCGTGCCGCCATTGAGGATGATGGCATCGCCCGCTTCACAAAGATCGACGGCTGCGCGCGCGATTGAGCGCTTTTTATCGATATTGACCGATTCTGATACTCGGAAGGGGCGGCCCGCAAGATTTCCAAGCTGCGGCGGGTGCACGGCTTCCGCGCCGCCGCGAACGCGCCGGATCTTGCCCTGCACGTGAAGAGCCGCAATGTCGCGCCGGATCGTCGCCTCAGAAGCGTCCGTCAGCTCGGAAATGTCCTGAATCGTAACGACGGACTTTTCCTGAACAGCACTTAAGATAATGCGATGGCGTTCGCGTTCGTGCATTGAGCTCCTCCTCTTGTCATATTTATTTCGTATCCGTTAAAGCCTGTCAATCAGAAACGATCATAAAATTTCATATTGCGATGCAACATAATCGAATTTGATCGTTTTCGATTGACAAGCGCCATTTTGATGCGCGATACCGTGAGCGAAACGAGCGCTCACCAGAGTGCTTTCAAGGCCTTTTATGGGAGGATGACATGGCGGCAAAGGTTCGACTTCTCGACAACCGATGGGATGATGCTTACGCGGCGGGTCTCGATGAACCGGGCAAGCTTCTGTATCGCTCAAACCTGCTCGGCGCCGACAAGCGCATTACCAATTACGGTGGCGGCAACACCTCGGCCAAGGTCATGGAAACCGATCCGCTTGATGGCGGCAAGGTTAAGGTACTCTGGGTCAAGGGTTCGGGCGGCGACGTCGGCACGATCAAACTCGACGGTTTTGCGACGCTTTATCAGGACAAGCTGGAATCGCTGAAGGGCATCTACAAGGGCGTCGAGGATGAGGACCGCATGGTCGGCTTCCTGCCGCATTGCACCTTCAACCTGAACGCCCGTGCCGCCTCGATCGATACGCCGCTGCATGGTTTCGTGCCATTTACGCATGTGGACCACATGCACCCGGACGCGATCATCGCGATTGCTGCCTCGAAAAACTCCAAGGAATTGACCAAGCAGATCTTCGGTGACGCCATCGGCTGGCTGCCATGGCGTCGTCCAGGCTTCCAGCTCGGCCTCGATCTCGAAGCTTTCGTCAAGGCAAACCCCGACGCGAAGGGTGTCGTGCTGGAAAGCCATGGCCTGTTCACCTGGGCGAACGACGCCAAGGCCTGCTATGAGCTGACGCTCGATATCATCAACAAGGCGATCGAATGGTTCGCCGGACAGACCGAAGGCAAGACGATCTTCGGTGGCGCTGTCGTTGAAAGCCTGCCGGTCGCAGAACGCCGCGCCATCGCTGCCCGCCTGATGCCGGAAATCCGCGGTCGCATCGGCAAGCAGGAGCGCAAGCTCGGACACTTCGATGATCAGGATGCCGTGCTTGAATTCGTCAATTCGAAGAACCTGCGCCCGCTCGGTGCGCTCGGCACCAGCTGCCCCGACCACTTCCTGCGCACCAAGATCCGCCCGCTGATCGTCGATTTCGATCCGGCCAAGCCCGACGTCGATGCCATCGTCGCCGGTCTCGACAAGGCGCTGGAAGACTACCGCGCCGATTACGCCCGCTATTACAATGCCTGCAAGCACGCCAATTCGCCGGCCATGCGCGATGCCAATCCGGTAATCTTCCTGGTGCCGGGCGTCGGCATGCTGTCTTTTGCCCGCGATAAGGCAACGGCTCGTATCGCCAGCGAATTCTATGTCAACGCCATCAACGTGATGCGCGGTTCATCGACGGTATCGGAATATCAGGGCCTGCCGGAGCAGGAAGCCTTCGATATCGAATACTGGCTGCTCGAAGAGGCCAAGCTGCAGCGCATGCCGAAGCCGAAGAGCCTTGCAGGCAAGGTCGCCTTCGTCACCGGCGGCGCCGGCGGCATCGGCCGCGCAACGGCAGCCCGCCTCGTCGGTGAGGGTGCCTGCGTGGTGCTTGCCGATATCGATCAGGCAGCGCTTGAATCGACGGAAGCCGAGTTCGTGAAGAAGTACGGCGCAGATGCCGTGCGTACCCTGAAGCTCGACGTTACCAAGGAAGATGGAGTCATCTCCTCTTTCGCCGAATCCTGCGTCGAATTCGGCGGCATCGATATCCTCGTTTCGAATGCAGGCATCGCGTCCTCGGCGCCGATCGAAGCAACCGAGCTGTCGACCTGGAACCGCAATATCGACATTCTGGCGACCGGTTATTTCCTCGTCTCGCGTGAAGCCTTCCGGCTGTTCCGCCGTCAGGCGCTCGGCGGCAACGTCGTCTTTATCGCATCGAAGAACGGTCTTGCCGCTTCGCCGGGGGCAGCTGCCTATTGCACGGCCAAGGCTGCCGAAATCCATCTTGCCCGTTGCCTGGCCCTGGAAGGCGCAGAAGCCGGCATCCGCGTCAACACCGTCAATCCGGATGCCGTCCTTCGTGGCTCGAAGATCTGGAGCGGCGAATGGCGCGAACAGCGCGCTGCCTCTTCGAAGATCGAGGTCGATGATCTGGAGGAACATTACCGCAAGCGTTCCATGCTGAAGCTCAACGTGTTCCCGGAAGATATCGCCGAGGCCGTCTACTTCCTGGCATCGGATCTTTCGGCCAAGTCGACCGGCAATATTATCAACGTTGACGCCGGCAACGTTCAAAGCTTTACCCGCTGATAGCGAGCGGCAGGCCACGCCCGCCGCAACAGAATTTCTGGGAGGAATAGATGACAGAAACCAGGATTGCGCCGGATCTGGTCGCGGCGGAAAACGACAAGCGCGCTGCGGCCTTGAAGGCCGACTACGAAGCGCTGGGTGCAACGCTTGCGCGCCGCGGCGTCGATATCGAGGCGATCACCCGCAAGGTGGCGGAGTTCTCCGTCGCCGTCCCCTCCTGGGGTGTGGGCACCGGCGGCACGCGCTTTGCCCGTTTCCCCGGCACCGGCGAGCCGCGCGGCATTTTCGACAAGCTCGACGATTGCGCCGTCATCAACGAGCTGACGCGGGCGACCCCCACTGTTTCCCTGCATATTCCGTGGGACAAGACCGATGTGAAGGAACTGAAGGCGAAGGGCGATGCGCTCGGTCTCGGCTTCGATGCGATGAACTCGAACACCTTCTCGGATGCACCCGGCCAGAAGCTGACCTATAAATATGGTTCGCTCAGCCACACGGATGCGGCGACCCGCCAGCAGGCGGTCGAGCATAACATGGAATGTATCGAAATCGGCAAGGCGATCGGCTCCAAGGCGCTGACCGTCTGGATCGGCGATGGCTCCAACTTCCCCGGCCAGAGCAATTTCACCAAGGCGTTCGAGCGCTACCTCGCCTCGATGGCGGATATCTACAAGGCGTTGCCGGACGATTGGAGGCTCTTCTCCGAACATAAGATGTACGAGCCGGCGTTCTATTCGACCATTGTACAGGATTGGGGCACCAATTACCTGATCGCCCAGACGCTCGGCCCCAAGGCACATTGCCTTGTCGACCTTGGCCATCACGCGCCGAACACCAATATCGAGATGATCGTCGCCCGCTTGATCCAGTTCGGCAAGCTCGGCGGCTTCCATTTCAACGACTCGAAATATGGCGACGATGACCTCGACGCCGGTGCGATCGAGCCCTATCGCCTGTTCCTCGTTTTCAACGAGCTGGTCGATGCTGAACAGCGCGGCGTGAATGATTTCCATCCGGCCCACATGATCGACCAGTCTCACAATGTGACGGACCCGATCGAAAGCCTGATCAACAGCGCCAACGAGATCCGCCGTGCCTATGCTCAGGCCTTGATCGTCGACCGCAAGGCGCTCGATGGCTATCAGCAGGAGAACGACGCACTGATGGCTTCCGAGACGCTGAAGCGCGCTTACCGCGCGGATGTCGAGCCGATCCTGGCCGAAGCCCGCCGCCGCGCTGGCGGCGCGATCGATCCAGTCGCCACCTACCGCGCCAGCGGCTACCGCAGACAAGTCGCCGCCGAGCGCCCGGCTTCGGTCTCCGGCGGCGGTGGCATCATCTAACCACCGGGAAGCCGTGGATCACGGCTTCCATCTCCCCGCAATCTGCCGGGTGGCGACGTTCAGCCGGTTCCAGACATTGATATTGGCGATCGCAATGACGAGGGCCGCAAGGCTCTTGCCGTCGTAGTGGCGGGTGCATTCGTTCCAGACGTCGTCAGATACCGGATCGGCGCGGTCGCTGAGGCGCGTGACGGCCTCGGTTAGGGCAAGTGCGGCGCGTTCGGCATCGCTGTAATAGGGAGCCTCGCGCCAGCCTGCGACGGCAAAGAGCCGCTCGTCGGTCTCCCCATGTTTGCGGGCGATGCGCCAATGCCCATCGATGCAGACGCTGCAGCCGTTGATCTGGCTGGCGCGCAGATAGACGATTTCCAGAAATCCCGGGGCAAGGCCGGCGGCGGCCGGCAGTTTGCCGAGGGCATTCAGTGCCTGCATGGCTTCCGGGATGACGAGGGCCGGATTTCCCATTCTCTCTTGCATGTTCAATCTCCTGATAATGTGTTCCGTTTGACACAGGGCCGGCATGTCGCCGGCTTTCGTTCGTCATGGATTTGACGGATCAGGATGAGGCAATGTGACGAAGTCGGGAAAAAGATGCCCGTCGGCGCGGGGCAATTGCTCGACGATGATGACGGAATAACCGCGGCCGCTGAGGCGGCGTGAGGCTCCGATCCCAGCAGCTCCTGCGCCGTCAGGCGTGGACCTTATAGCGCAGGGCGACAGCACCATTGCCCATCGTCTCGGCCGATATCAGCGAGAGCTGCGTCTTGCCCGCCAGTCCTCCGTCGAAGGTGACGACAGGCTGGCCGCCGCTGCCATCCAGGGCCGGAGCGACGAGCATATAGAACTCGTCGATCAGCCCGGCGGCAAAGAAGGCGCCGTTGATCGCGGCTCCGCCTTCGAGCAGCAGTTTGCGGATGCCGAGTTCCTTGTCCAGCACATCGAGCGCTGCGGGCAGGTCGATTTCGGCGGAAGGCGAGACTATGTAGGAGATGCCGTCGGCGGCGAGCTCTGCAAGATGCGTATCCGGCACTTCGTTGCCGAGGATGACGACGATATGGTCGCCATCAATATCCGACCGCGTGAAATGCAGCTTGCCTGAGGTGTCGAGGGCAATCGCGTAGTTGTCTGCCTCGCGATCGGCAAAATGGTTCGGCCGCTCCACAGAACCGGCCGACTTCAGCGGATGCGGCTCTCCCTTCGCCATTTCGGCCATGGTCACGCGCCCGACGATCCAGGCGTCACCCTGCAGCGCTTCATGTGCCTTCTGATAGAGGGCCGTCCATTCCCTGCGACCGCCATCGGGGCTTTCTGTCCACTTGCTCGGGTGCAGGCCGCCGTCGAGGGACGACATCATCAGGCAGACGATTTCCGGCTTCATGGCAATTCCTTTCCAGCGGGTGCGACGGACCGATCAGAGCTTGGCCGATCAGAGCTTGATCGAGAGGTGGCCGCTGTCAGCGATGAGAACGGTCGCATCGGCATAATGTTCGATCTCGGGATAGCCCTGCAGCGAATGCTTGTGGCCGGCAGCAGTGATGACCATGATATCGGCTCCGGCTGCCGCTCCTGCCTTCACGCCGGCTTCGACGTCTTCGAAGACCAGGCATTCACGCGTGGAAAAGCCGAGCTTCTCGGCGCCGAGGATATAGCATTGCGGGTCAGGCTTGCCGACGGTTACATCTTCGGCCGTCACGATGGCCTGCGGCATCGGCAGGCCGGCTGCCTCGAGCCGGCGCTCCGCAAGGCGACGCGGAGAGGAGGTGACGATCGTCCACCGGTTCGGTGGCAACGACGCCAGAAAATCGGCAGCACCCGGAAGTGCCACGACGCCTTCGACATCGCGGATTTCGTCTTCGGTAATCTCAGCTGCTTCCGCCTCGGCGTCGACACCCGGAAGGTTCAGCCGCCTGATCGTGTCGATACCGCGCGATCCATGCATGGTCGGCAGGAACTTTTCTACATCGAGCCCGTGCCGCTCGGCCCAACGTCCCCAGACGCGCTCTGCTGACGCAGTCGAGCTCAGGATCGTGCCGTCCATGTCGAACAGGAAGGCAGCATATTGTTTTGAACTATCAAATCGGAAGGACATCAGGAAACACCATAGGGAGGGATCTGCGCGCCATCAGCCAATGAAAAATGCGGCAGGTCAAGTCGCCGAAGAAATTTCACGAGGGCTTGATGCAACATCGCTCCTGTCACATCGTCCGGCTTCCGTTCGTCATGGTCTTCGACATCATGACGGGATGAGGAGTGGATCAATGAACGAGAAAAACTGGCTGGCCGATGAATTCGAGGCGAACCGGACGCATCTGCGGGCTGTCGCCTACCGCATGCTCGGTTCGCGTACGGAAGCGGAGGATGCTGTGGAGGAAGCGTGGCTGCGCCTCACGCGGTCGGACAGGTCTGGCGTCGATAATCTCTCCGGCTGGCTGACGACGGTCGTGGCGCGCATCTGCCTGGACATGCTGCGCTCACGCAAGACGCGACGCGAAGAGCCGCTGGAGCTGCCGGCGCATGGTGCAATCACCGATATCGCCAGTAATCCGGAGCGCGAGGCAGCCTTTGCCGATTCGGTCGGCATAGCCGTACTTGTCGTGCTGCAAACGCTCTCGCCTGCAGAGCGTGTCGCCTTCGTGCTGCATGACATGTTCGATCTTCCCTTCGAGGAGATCGCCACGATCATCGGTCGCAGCGCTGCCGCCACCCGGCAGCTTGCGAGCCGTGCGCGACGCAGGGTCAGCGGGCAGCCTGAAACGCCTGAGGTCGATCTGGCTCGCAAACGTAACATAGCGGAAGCTTTCATTGTTGCCTCTCGCAACGGCGACTTGGAAGGGCTGATAGCCTTGCTCGCGCCGGACGCCGTCTTCCGGCCGGATGCGACCGCCGCCCGCACCGGCGGGGTTGTTCCGCTGCGTGGCGTGGATGCCGTGGCCAAAATGTTCAAGGGAAGGGCGCAGTCCGCTGAAGTCGCGCTTGTGGATGGCGAGGTCGGCCTCATCATCCGCATCCAGGGCGAGCTTCGTATTGTCCTGTTCCTCAGCTTCCATGGAGACAGAATTTCGGCCATCGATGCGATTGCCGATGCCGATCATCTTCGCGAAATTGGATATTCGGCCTTCGAAAGCTGAACGATCTCAAATTGCCGAATTTCGAGCAGGCGGTTCTTGAAGAACTCGCCTGCTCAGGAATCTGCCGGATCCCGCAAGTCCGAAACTGCCTGGCAATATCACGGTCGAAATCGAGGCGATCGTCGCGCCCGGAGACCGAGACAGGCGCTTAGTGGTTTCGCCAGCCCATCAGCTTTTCGATGCGTTCCGCCGAGCTGCACACCTGCGCAGTATAATGGCCTTCATCCGAAAAGGCCTTTTGTTCCGGCAGGACGATGGAAATGGTGGCGACGCATTGGCCCTCACGATCGCAGATCGGTGAGGCGATGCAGGCGACGGAATAGTCGGATTCGCCGGCCTGGATCGACAGGCGCGCTTCGAAGGCCTTGCCGGCGGATTCCGATAGTGTAGCGGGATCGATCTCGGCGCGTCCGGTCGGCGAGGAGCGGGCACAGCGCTTGAAGAGCTCGACGCGCTCGTCTTCCTGCAGGTGGCCGACCAGCAAGCGACCGGAGGCCGTCCAGTTGAGCGGTACGCGGGTGCCGACACGCGAGGCGACCTGGAAATGGCTGGGGCCATCGGCCATGGCGAGCACCAGCATGTAATCGCCGTCACGACCGCAGACCTGAACGGTCTCGCCGGCCTGCCGGCAAAGGTCGTGCATTTCATGTGTGGCAACGCTCATGAAGTCGAGCGAGCGGGCATAGGCAAGGCCATAATGGTAAAGCCGCGAGCCGAGCCAGATCGAACCGTCGGACTGTCGCGTCAGCATGTTCTTTTCGACGAGATCGTCGACGATGACATAGACGGTCGAAAGCGGCGCCTTCACAGCTTTCGCGATGGCATAGACGCCGGCCGGGGATCCCGTCTCGTAAAGATGGTCGATCACCTGCAGCGCGCGGTCGATACCGCTGACACGCGCGCGGCGGCTACCCTTGGTACCGGTCTCTTCGGCCGGGCTTTCATCTTCGGAGATTGCGGGTGATGTGTTTCCGTCCAACTCAACGTACCTCTGATGCTATACGAGCCTGTTACATTACTATGGCATAGCTGCTTGCGAAGCAAATCGCAAAATCTTGGGAGCTTACGGAAATGCCGGTTGGCGGCGCAGCGGATACCGCTTTCAAGCGGCGCAGGTTGAGGTGGGCTAAAGAACTTGGCGTCAAGTGCCGAATACGGCGCAGGCATTTGCCATCACTCTAAATTGCAACGGCACAAAGAGCCGCAGGCAGGAACAACAAGGCCCAGCCCGAGTTCTTGACCTATCAGAGCAGATATTGGCTGATCGGATGCGGGCTATGTCTCCGGCCAGGCATTGCGGTCAGCGATGGCAAGTCCGCGTCTGGGGCTTGCAAAGCCACCGCCGGTGAACATTGTCATGATGACGGCGTCACCGGCGGCGAGCGTTGTATCGTCTTGGGAGATATAGTCATAATCGGTTGGATGTTTAAAAAACTCGCAACCCCGGAATGCCGCAGACGTGAAGCGCGCAACCAACCATATTGCAAGGGCTGCCGCCTGTTGATAGCGGCAGCCCGTCTGGGGCAGGGCTTAACCCCAGTGCCGATCGGGCCTTGTAAGGCCAGCGGTCAGATCAGCCGAAGCAGGGCATCGCCGGCAGATTGGCGCGGCTGGCGAAGGACCCGATCATATCGCTCGCCGTGGAGGTACGCGGCTCGCGTTTGCGGGCGGCCGTCTCGAGGAGTTGCTTGAAGTCGTCAAGCTTCACGCCATCGGCGCGGAGCACCATGGCGATCAGCGGGTCGCGAAGGGCTTCGGAAATGGTCAAATCTTCTCTGGTCTTTCTCATGGTGCAGTCCTCCTTTCGTGGGCGGTCGCCCGTGTTCCACTCCTGCTGCCAAGCGCTCTTGGCATTGACTTCCGCGAAGAGTGGTGTTACCGGTAAGTAACAACATATTTGTTACCGATCGGTCACATCGATGTCAAGGACTTCGTCCGCGAAAAAATCAGAAACATTGAACGAAATCTCCGCAGCCGTTTCAGATGATCGAATCCCCCCGCGGGAGCGTATCGTTTCGACGGCTTCGGAGCTTTTCCGCGAGCGCGGCATTCGCGGCATCGGCGTCGATGCCATCGCCGATGCTGCCTCCACCAACAAGATGACTCTCTACCGGCATTTCGGCTCCAAGGATGAACTGGTCTGCGAGACACTGCGCCGCGCCTCCGACAAGGCCGAGAAGATCTGGCGCGATCTCGAAGCTGCCCATCCTGGCGATGCGCGCGCCCAGCTGCTTGCCTGGGTCGAAGATCGGGCTCACTGTCTGGACGGCGAGCCCGCAGGTTGCGACCTCGCCAATGCCGCCATCGAATTGAAGGGCGAAGGCCATCCGGCGCATGAGCTGATCGAGCGCCACAAGGCCATGCAGCGCAACCGGCTCGCGGCTCTTTGTGTGGCTGCCGGCGCACGTGAGCCGGAACTTCTTGCCGACACGCTGACGCTGTTGCTGGAGGGCGCGCGCGTCACTCGTCAGGCCATGGCGGATGGCGGCTGTTCCTGCCATTTCGAAAAAGCGTGCAACGTGGCGATCTCCGCCTTCGGCTGATCCCCACGCGGCCAGGGAACCTTGGGGTTGCACGGCCGTTTTCTGCTGATCTGGGAGCAATCTGGAGGCAGAGATGAATTACGCTTATCTCCGGCGGCTATATGCCAGACGTGCCGAGCTTGAAGCCAAGCTCGAACTGCACGACGCACGTTACTGCTTCGGCGAAGAGGAAGTGGACGATGGTACGGAAAACGATCTGAAACAGCGCCTCGAAGAAATCTCCAAGGAGATTGCGGCGCTGGAGCGCTCGCCGGGTTAGTTATTACCGGCGCTCAGAATCGAAATTGTCCGTTCGTCGAATTTTCCATCGTAGAAACGCTCGATCGCCTTGTGAAAGGGCGAGCCGTGGTCGCTGACCGCGGCAAACAGCGTCATGGACGAGCGCAGCTTCAGATCATCGGGTGCACCCATGATATCGTGGGCGCTGCGATCGTTGATAGAGAGGATCGCCTCGACACAGCGCAAAAGTCTGCTGCCGAGGATTGGGTCGGCGAGATAGGCTGATGCTTCCTCCGCGGAGCGAATGGCATATTTCTCCGCCATGGAAGACGTTCCAAGACCGGCGATCTGTGGGAAGATGAACCACATCCAGTGGGAGCGCTTGCGGCCGGTTTTCAGCTCCTCAAGAGCCTGTTTGTATATGCCGTTCTGCGCTTCGATGAAGCGGTGGAGGTCGTAGTCTACGTCACCGGCCATGGTTCTTTCCCTTTTCTATGCTTCTTATGCACGTCAGACGAAAGATTTCCATGCCCGGCAAAAATCGCTGGTTCTTAGCAGACCTTGTCTGCGTAGGGGCTCGTTTCACGGCAATGGCCGTAGCGCTGGTGATGTGGCACCAGACTATCAACTGGAGGTGCTTGCTCTTCAATAGCCGAGGTCGTCATCGGATCGGTCGCTGACGTCTGTGCCGACGGTGCTGTGAAGCCTACAAAGCTCAGCAGTACGAGGGCGCCTACGACCACGATCCGCTCCAGGACCGACAGCTTCTGTGCGCTGACGTGGTCGGCGTAGTCGCGTTCAGCTTCGCCGTAGCTCACGTCCTCCTTCACATGCTGGTGCACCATATCCTGGTGACCGGAGGTCCAAGTTTCAGATTGTGTCATTTCAAGTCTCCTGCAATGCACTGGGATGCGGCTTGGGAAGGCAAGCTAATGGCGCGCCTACCCGCTTCCCGCGTGCAGCACCGCATGTGTGTCTTAATTGCGATAAATTGAAGAGGGCTAATTCAAACTCAGTGTTCACAAAATCGTACCAATCGTTGTGAAAAGCCGTGCAAGGGCTGGTCGTGCGAAATGATAGGCGGTAAATCCTATGTGATATTCACAGGACTCCCCCATGGCCCCTACTTTCGGCGCGATGTCTATCGCTCAGCTTTCCCTCCTCATCCAGAGCGGAAAGGCCGATCCTGTTGACGTCGCAGAGGCGATCTTCGACGGCATCGAGCAATATGCCGACAAGGCGGTCTTCACCGTATTGCTACGCGAACGGGCGATGCGCGAGGCTCATGCTTCCTCGAAACGTATCAGCGACGGCCGCTCGCTCGGAGCCCTCGATGGCATTCCGATCGCTTGGAAAGATCTCTTCGATATCGAGGGCATGGCAACCACGGCCGGCTCGGTGGTTCTGGCGAAGAGTGTGCCCGCAGGTCAGGACGCTGCGATCGTCACCACGCTCAAGAATGCCGGCATGGTGGCCGTCGGCCGCACCAATATGAGTGAGTTCGCCTTCTCCGGCCTCGGCATAAACCCGCACTACGGCACACCGGAAAATCCCCACAGCAAGGATGAGCCGCGTATTCCGGGCGGGTCTTCATCCGGCGCGGGCGTGGCGGTGGCGGCCGGCCTCGTGCCGGTTGCCATGGGCACGGATACGGGAGGCTCGGTGCGCATCCCTGCCGCCCTGAATGGCATTATCGGCTACAAGGCGACACGCGGGCGCTACGCCATGGAAGGCGTCTATCCGCTGGCGGGCAGCCTCGACTCGCTCGGCCCCCTCTGCCGGTCGGTGCAGGACGCCGTTTGGGTCGATGCCGCCATGCGTGGGCTGACGGCGCCGACGGTCAGCCGGCAGTCGCTGAAGGGCGTTGAAATCGTCATTGTCAGGAATATCGTATTCGACGGCCTGGGTTCGGGCGTGGCCGAAGCCTTCGAGGGCGGCGTCGAGCGTCTGCGTGCCGCTGGCGCGCATATTAGCCCGATCGACATCCCGGCCTTCGAGGAGATACTTGCTCTACTGGCAAAACACGGTCCTCTCGTCACCGCCGAGGCCTTCGCTCTTCACCGCGAGCGGCTGGCAGGGCCGGAGGCCGCGCGGATGGATCATCGTGTCGTTCTGCGCACGCGGCTCGGTGAGAAGACCAGCGTGGCCGATTATATTGCTATTCTTGCCGGACGTACCCGGCTGATCGCCGAAGTCGACCGTCTCATCGGCAACCGCTTCATCGCCTTTCCGTCGGTCGCCCATGTGGCGCCGCCGATTGCGGCGCTGGAGCGTGATGACGAGCTTTTCTTCGCCGCAAACGTCAAGACGCTGCGCAACACCATGTTCGGCAATTTCCTGGATTGGTGCGGCGTTTCCATTCCCTGCGGCAAGGGTGAGGCGGAAATGCCGGTCGGCTTCCTCCTGTCGGCGCCGGCAAACCGCGACGAGGCACTGCTCGCCGTCTCGCTGGCAGCGGAAGCGGTCATTCGCGGAGACCGGATCTAAGCGATTGCGGGCTTGATGCGGCGGGCCATTCTTGCCAAACTCCTCGCGAGGAAATGGGAGGAGATGATAGATGCAGGCTTTGCAGAACGGCCGACTTGCGGTTTCCACATGGTCGCTTCACCGGATGCTGGGTGCAACCTACCCCTATGGTCCCGATCCGCAGAAAAGCGCGACGCGCCAGGAACCCTATGGGCCGGGCACGGTGAGCCTGCTCGAAGTGCCGCGCATGCTTGCCGAGCGCGGGCTTGGCCGTCTGGAGGTCTGCTCGTTCCATCTGCCAAGCCTCGATGCCTCCTACCTTGCCGAATTTCGCGATGCGCTGAAGGCCTCGAACATTCTCTTCCAGACGCTGCTCGTCGAGGATGGCGATCCCAGCAATGGTGAGACAGCTGAGCGTGATATATGTTGGATTGCCAGCTGGATCGACATCGCAAAGGCTCTGGGCGCCGAGCGGATCCGCGTCATTGCTGGCAAGCAGGCGCCGAATGAGGAAAATCTCGCCCGTTCCGCAAAGCATCTGAAATGGCTGGGCAGTCAGGCGGAGGGGAGCGGCGTGCGCGTCGTCACCGAAAACTGGTTCGCCCTTCTGCCTTCGCCGAAGGAAATGAATTGGCTGCTGGATGAGCTCGGCGGCAAGATCGGCCTCAACGGCGACCTCGGAAACTGGGCGGCCCCGGCCAAATATGAAGGGCTGGCGGATATCATGCGTCGGGCCGAGATCTGCCACGCCAAGGCCAACTACGATGCTTCCGGCATGGATGCCGCCGATTACCGCCATTGCCTGGAAATGTGTGAAAAGGCCGGCTATGCCGGACCGTTCACGCTGATCTACGATTCCCCGTTCTTCGCGGACGAGTGGGACGGCATTCTGCTGCAGAAGAGCTTCATCGAGGAGTTCCTCGAAGATGCACCGGCACGCCGGACCGCCTAAGCCCGCTCCAGCCTGTTCTTCTCCCGCTTGCGCCAGTCCTTTGGCGTCTCGCACGCGCGCTTGAGGAAGAAGCGGGAGAAATAGGCAGGGTCGGCAAAACCCAGCCGGTAGCTGATCTCCTGAACGCTAGCGAGCGTGAAGACAAGCTCGCGTTTGGCCTCATCCACGAGCTTGTCGGCGATCAGGTCATGGGCGGTTTTTCCCGTCATTGAGCGGACGATGCGATTGAGATGGGTCGGTGAAACACCGATTTCCCTGGCGTAGAATGAAGCCGGCCGGTGCGAACGGAAATGCTGCTGGATAAGGCCGGTCAATTGCTCCATCCGTCGTTCGTTTTCATCGGCAGGGAACTGACTGACATCCTCCTGATAGGAGATCCTCGCTGTCAGCCTCAGTGCCAGAGCGACATAGGAGGCGAGAAGCTCGCTGCGACCACTCCTGGTGTTGCGATATTCCTCTCCGAGCCGCCTCAGGCTCTGCATGAGATAGGCTGCATCGGGATCTCCAGGATCGAGCGCTATGAGATGCGGCACAGCAAGCCATTCGCCGAGCCGGCTGCGGTCTCCGGGAAGGTGGCTGAGATTGGCGCTCAGCATCGTGATGACCAAGCCATCGATATCCTTCGAAAAGCGGAAGCCATGGTCAAGCCCGGGAGGAACTGTGACGACTGCCGGCGGCTGGATGCTGTGGCTGCGCTCTCCGAAAATGGCATCGCCCGCGCCGGCGTCGATGTATAATATCTGAAAGAAACTCGCGTGCCGGTGCAGCTTAATCTCCCAATGATGCAGGCTGCTGCGCGAGGGAATTGTTTCGCAGTGCAGCCAGAAATCGGGTTCCTTGCCTGATGTCTCGCCGTACAGCTCATAGGTCGGCACATGTCTCGTCATGCGGTTCCTCTCGTTCCCGTGTTCGTTTTGTGCAATTTTTCGGTGGGAAAGTCCATTGCCGCTTAGGAGGTGGCAGGTCAGAATCTGGCAAAAGACAAATTGCGGGGAGGAAGCAATTGCGCACCCAAATCGCCATCATCGGCTCGGGGCCATCAGGTCTGCTGCTCGGTCAGCTGCTGACCGGCGCTGGCATCGACAATGTCATCCTCGATCGCGTAGGCAAGGATTATATCCTCGGGCGCGTTCGCGCCGGCGTTCTGGAAGAAGGCACGGTCCACCTGCTGGAAGAGGCGAAGTCGGCTGAGCGCCTGCATGCCGAAGGCTTGCCGCATGATGGTTTTTCGCTGGCTTTCGACGGGCGCGACCATCGCATCGATCTCCATGGCCTGACCGATGGCAAACGCGTAACCGTCTATGGCCAGACCGAAGTGACGCGTGACCTGATGGTGGAGCGCGAGGTAAGTGGCGCCGTGACGATCTACGACGCTGGCAATGTGACGCCGCACGACTTCGATGGCAGCACACCCTACGTGACTTACGAGAAGGGCGGCGTCACCCACCGCATCGACTGCGATTTCATCGCCGGCTGTGACGGCTTCCACGGCGCAAGCCGCAAGGCGGTTCCGGAAAAGGCAATCAGAACCTTCGAGAAGGTCTATCCCTTCGGCTGGCTCGGCCTGCTTGCCGATGTCGCCCCTGTCAATCATGAGCTCATCTACGCCAACCATCCGCGCGGCTTTGCGCTCTGTTCAATGCGTTCGGCGACCCGCAGCCGTTATTACGTCCAGTGTTCGCTCGAGGAGAAGGTCGAGGACTGGAGTGACGACCGTTTCTGGGACGAGCTGCGCCGCCGCTTGCCGGCCCGTCATGCTGAAGCGCTGAGGACTGCGCCTTCCTTCGAAAAGTCGATTGCGCCGCTACGCTCCTTCGTGGCCGAGCCCATTCGTTTCGGGCGCATGTTCCTGGTCGGTGATGCCGCCCATATCGTGCCGCCGACCGGCGCCAAGGGGCTGAACCTTGCCGCCAGCGACGTGCATTACCTGTTTGAGGGCCTGAAGGAATTCTACGGCGATCGCTCCAGTGCCGGCATCGATGTCTATTCGCAGAAGGCGCTCGCCCGCGTCTGGAAGGCCGTGCGCTTCTCTTGGTGGATGACGACGATGATGCATCGCTTTCCGGATACGGGCGATTTCGACCAGAAGATCCAGGAAGCGGAACTCGACTATCTCACTCATTCCCGCGCCGCATCGACGGCGCTTGCGGAAAACTACGTCGGATTGCCGTTCTGACGGGATGATTTAAGACTGGTGCCCATGCCACGGAGGGCTGCACCTTTGACAAAGGGAGGAACTATAACAATGAAAAAGCTGGTTATCGCTGCCGTCGCGGCCTTGGTCCTTGGCGGGACCGCCTATGCCGATACGATCAAGGTCGGCGTGATCGGGCCGTTTTCCGGCCCGTTTGCCTTGCAGGGCAAGAACTTCAAAGCCGGCATCGACGCCTATATGGCGCTGAACGGCAACAAGGTCGGCGATGATACGGTCGAGGTCGTCTATCGCGACGTGCCGCAGGCTGATCCGGCCCAGTCCAAGGCGCTGGCGCAGGAATTGATCGTCAAGGAAAAGGTGCAGTATCTTGCCGGCTTCTATTTCACGCCGGATGCGATGGCCGTGACGCCGATCCTCAAGCAGGGCAATGTGCCGATGGTGATCATGAATGCCGCGACTTCGGCGATCGTCACCAAGAGCCCGCTGGTCGTGCGCACGTCCTTCACCACCTGGCAAACGTCGACTCCGATCGCCAAGGTCGCCTTCGATTCCGGTGTGAAGAAGGTGATCTCGGTCGTCAGCGACTACGGCCCGGGCATCGATGCCGAAAATGCCTTCAAGGCCGGTTTCGAAAAGGCCGGCGGCCAGGTGGTCGAGGCGATCCGCATGCCGCTTGCGACCAATGACTTCAGCCCGATCATGCAGCGCATCAAGGATTCCGGCGCGCAGGGCGTCTTCGCCTTCCTGCCGTCCGGCCCGACGACGCTCGGCTTCGTCAAGGCTTACAATGAAAACGGCCTCAAGGCTGCCGGCATCAAGTTCTTTGCGCCCGGTGACCTGACCCAGGAATCCGACCTGCCGGCGCTCGGCGATGCCGCACTCGGCATCCAGACGACCTTCCACTATGCCGTCTCGCATGACTCGCCGGAAAACAAGGCCTTCGTCGATGCCGCAACCAAGGCAATCGGCAACAAGGCCGAGCTCTCCTTCCCGGCCGTCAGCGCCTATGACGGCATGTATGTCATCTACAAGATGATCGAAGCGACGGGTGGCAAGCAGGATGCACAGAAGGCGGTTGATGCGGTGAAGGGTCTCTCGTGGGTCAGCCCCCGCGGCCCGGTTTTTATCGATCCGGAAAGCCGCCACATCACGCAGAACATCTATCTGCGCGAAGTCGCCAAGGCTGGTGACGGGACCTACATCAACAAGGAAGTTCAGACCTTCGAAAAGCAGGGCGATCCGGGCCTTGAGGCCGCCAAGTAAAGGCCACTGGTTTCGAAACAGACATGCGACGGACCCGGCGGAGATCTTCCGCCGGCTTCCGGCAGGGTCTGCCGCATCAAAGCAGGGTAGTTCCATGCAGACAGTCTTCAGCATAGCCGTGGATGCGCTTGCCTATGGCATGGTGCTCTTCGTCATATCGATCGGCCTTTCGGTGACGATGGGTTTGATGCGTGTCGTCAACCTGGCGCATGGTGCCTTCGCGATGATTGGCGGTTATGTGGCGTCTTATGTCGCCCGCGATCTGGGGCTTGGTTATACAGTTGCAATTGTTGCCGCCGTTGCAGCAACGATCATCATCGCCATTCCAATCGAGCGCTTCCTCTATCGGCGCATCTATGGCGCGCCGGAACTGACACAAGTCTTGATGACGATCGGTATCACTTTCTGTGTCATCGGCATCGCCAACTATCTCATGGGACCGACGCTGAAGACCATTCCGCTTGCCGAGGCGCTGCAGGGGTCGGCCGATCTCGGCTTTCGCACTATTCCCGTGCATCGGCTCTTTGCCATCGTCTGTGGTCTGGCCGTCGCCCTCGGCCTCTGGTTCGTGATCGACAGGACGAGCTTCGGTGTGAAGCTGCGCGCCTCGGTCGATAATGCGGCGATGGCTGCGGCCCTCGGCGTACGCACCGAGATCATCTATGCCGTGAGTTTCGGCGTTGCGGTCGGCCTTGCCGCACTTGGCGGGGTCGTCGGTGCCGAATTACTGCCGGTCGAACCCTATTATGCGCTGCGCTACATGGTGACCTTCCTCGTCGTCGTCTCGGTCGGCGGTGCGGGTTCCATTCCGGGCGCGCTGATCGCCTGCCTGCTGCTTGGCGCGATCGATACAACAGGACGTTATCTCATGCCGGAATTCGGCGAATTCTTCTTCTATCTCGCGGTTATTGCCATCATCTGCATCTTCCCGCGTGGCCTTGCCGGGAGGGCGAAATGACGCTCGCCATGCATGACAAGGAAATCCTGATCCAGCGTCGGCGCAGTGCGCTGAGCCGCGATCTCTCGGGCATTGCCGTCATCGTCATCGCCGCCGTCATCGGATACTTCGCCTTTCCGGACAATCTGGCGCTCTTGACCCGCATCATCGCCATTGCGCTTCTGGTCTTGTCGCTCGATCTCGTTACCGGCTATGCCGGCATCGCCACCCTCGGCCATGCCGCGCTCTTCGGCTCGGGCGCCTATGCAGCCGGTATTCTCTCGGCTCATTACGGCATCAACGATCCGTTGCTCATGACGTTTGCCGGTATTCTCGGCGGTGCAATTGCCGGCCTTATCTGCGGCGCCGTCATTCTTCGCGCCCATGGCTTGCCGCAGCTCGTACTGTCGATCGCGCTCATCAACCTCTTCCACGAATTCGCCAACAAGGCGTCTTCCTGGACCGGCGGCAGCGACGGTCTGTCGGGCATTTCGCCTGATCCGATTTTCGGCATGTTCGAATTCGATCTCTATGGCCACACGGCCTATGTCTTCGGCATCGTTCTGCTGTTGATCGTCTTCGTGCTGTTGCGCCTGCTCGTGCGCTCGCCTTTCGGCATGCTCTGCCGCGGCATCAAGGAGGATCCGCTGCGCATCCGCGCCATGGGCGCGTCTCCGAAAGCAGCGCTTGCGAGGATGTACGTGCTCTCAGGTGCCGTTGCCGGCGTCGGCGGCGCCTTGAACGCGATCTCCACCCAGGTCGTCGGTCTCGACAGCCTCTCCTTTACCCAATCGGCGGAAGCGCTGGTCATGCTGGTGCTCGGCGGCACGGGTTCGCTGTTTGGCGCACTGTCGGGCACTGTTATCTTCATGCTGTTCGAGGATTATGTCTCGGCCGCCAATCCTTTCCACTGGCTGACGATGATCGGTGCCTTGCTGATCGCGGTCGTACTCTTTGCACCCAAGGGGCTTTACGGCACTGCTGCAGCCTTCGTCGCCCGCCGCAAGGAGGCCCGTCCATGAGCGCCGTTTTCGAAGTCGCCCATCTGAAGAAGGCCTTCGGCGGTCTGGCCGTCACCAACGATGTCTCGCTCTCCATGTCATCAGGTGATCGTATTGCATTGATCGGCCCGAACGGTGCCGGAAAGACGACCTTCGTCAATCTTGTTACCGGTAATCTGGCGCCCGATTCCGGCGAGGTGCTGCTTGCCGGCGAAACGGTGACGAAAGTGGATGCGATCGGCCGCGTCAGGCGAGGGCTCGTGCGTTCATTCCAGGTCACCCGCTTGTTCCAGGACATGACGCCTGCCGAGCATGTCGCGCTTGCCGTCTTGCGCCGGAAGGGGCGAACCGGGCGCCTCATCGGTAATTTTCTGGCCATGCCTGATGTCATGGCCGAGGTCGACGAGTTGCTCGACAAGCTTGGCCTTGGGCCGCTGATGCATCGCAAGGTCGCCGAAATCGCCTATGGCCAGCAGCGGCTTCTGGAAATCGCGCTGGCGCTTGCGCTCAAGCCCAAGATACTGCTGCTCGACGAACCTGCAGCCGGCGTACCGCAAAGCGATACAGGTCGTATCGAACAGGCGCTGGCCGATCTTCCGGCCGATCTCGCCGTCTTGATGATCGAACATGACATGGACCTCGTTTTCCGTTTCGCCAAACGCGTCATCGTGCTTGCGGCCGGCGCTATCATCTTTGATGGCGCGCCGTCCGAAGTGACGAAGGATGCACGTGTCCGTGAGGCCTATCTGGGGAGCTATGCCAATGCCAGCCATGTCGCTTGAGGTTGAAAATCTCTCTTCCGGCTACGGTTCGACAAAAGTGCTCGAAGGCGTCTCCTTCTCGGTGCCCTCGGGCTGTCGCCTCGCCGTGCTCGGCCGAAACGGGATGGGCAAGACGACGCTGCTCGCAACGCTCGCCGGCCAGACGAAACGTTATGAGGGGCGCATCCGGCTCGGTGAAGCTGATCTCACCGATGCGCCGAGCGCAACGCGCGCGCATCGCGGTCTCGGCTATGTGCCGCAGGCGCGCTGTATCTTCCCGACCCTGACGGTCGAGGAAAATCTGTTCGTCGGCCTGAAGGGGCGCCCGCGGACGGCGCTGGAGGAAGCTTATGCGATGTTTCCGCGGCTGAAGGAGCGACGCAAGAACCTTGGCAACCAGCTCTCGGGCGGCGAGCAGCAAATGCTCTCGACGGCCCGCACCATTCTCGGCCGCCCATCCGTGCTGCTGCTTGACGAACCGCTGGAAGGATTGGCGCCCGTCATCTGCGAGGAGTTGATGGCCGCCTTCACCGAGCTTGCCAAGGCTGGCGACATGACCATCCTGCTTGTGGAGCAGCGCATCCAGAGCGCCCTCGATTTCGCCGATCGCGTCATTATCCTGGAGCGCGGCCGGCTTGCCTGGAGCGGCACACCGTCGGAACTGTCAGCCGATCACGATGTCGTGGAACGAGTGCTCGGGGTCGGCGGGCTGCATTGAGTGAGGTTTAGCGGAACGGACGCGCCCACTGCGTGCTCGCCAGCCGCAGATAGGCTTCCTTCGATGGCTGGATATGACGGCCGACGATCTCGACAAGCTTCTCGCGATCACCCTTTTCCATAGTCGATCATCATGCCATGCTTCTACCTCCAAGGGAGGCAGCGAATATCGCAACAATATTGTTGGGTATCTTGGTGGACTGTGCAAGAACTCAAGAGCCATGAAAGCAAGATCGCCGAACTGGGCGAAGCTGCAATGCATTCCCGAGGAGATCAAGGTCGAGGGCGTGGCCAATGCTGCTTGCCTCTGACGACAGCCGCTTGATTACCAAGCAGATGCTGCTGATCAATGGCGGCCTTATCTGACGATTAGTGGGGGTTCCATGAACGCCAATACCAACACATCGCCCCGCCGCTATCGCATCGCCTCCGTTCCGGGCGATGGTATCGGCCCCGAAGTCATCGCCGCCGGCCTTGAAGTGCTGGATGCGCTGGCCGCCCGCAGCGGTACTTTCGTGCTCGACATCGATCACTATGACTGGGGCAGTGAGCGCTACCGCAAGACCGGTGCCTTCATGCCTGACGATGCGCTGTCCCTGCTGAAGAAGGCCGACGCCATCTATTTCGGCGCGGTCGGCGCGCCTGACGTGCCCGATCACGTGACGCTTTGGGGCCTGCGCCTGCCGATCTGCCAGCGTCTCGACCAGTACGCCAATATCCGCCCGACCCGCATCTTCCCCGGCGTGAAAAGCCCGCTGAGGGGTGTGGAAGAAGGCGATCTCGACTGGCTGATCGTGCGCGAAAATTCCGAGGGCGAATATTCCGGTCATGGCGGCCGCGTCCATATCGGCTTGCCCGAGGAAGTGGCGACCGAGACTTCGATCTTCACGCGCCGCGGCGTCGAGCGCATCATGCGTTTCGCCTTCCGCGAGGCGCAGAGGCGCCCGCGCAAGCTGCTGACCGTCGTCACCAAGTCTAATGCGCAGCGCCACGGCCTGGTGCTGTGGGACGAAATCGCCGCCGAGGTCGCCAAGGACTTCCCCGACGTGACCTGGGACAAGGAACTGGTCGATGCCATGACTTTCCGCATGGTCGCGAAACCGAAGAGCATCGATACCGTCGTTGCGACCAACCTGCATGCCGATATTCTCTCTGACCTCGCGGCGGCACTTGCGGGCTCTCTCGGCATCGCGCCGACCGGCAATGTCGATCCTGAGCGCCGTTTTCCCTCGATGTTCGAACCGATCCACGGTTCGGCCTTCGATATTACCGGCAAGGGCATCGCCAATCCGGTCGCGAGCTTCTGGACGGCATCGCTGATGCTGGAACATCTCGGCGAGGCGACTGCGGCAAAGATGCTGATCTCGGCGGTGGAACAGGTCTGCGCTGCCGGCATTCTCACTCCAGATCTTGGCGGCAAGGCAACCACGGCGGATGTGACGCGCGCCGTTTGCGAAGCGTTGCGGGGATCGAACTTCGCCCCCGATGACGAGAATATTCCGGCCGCCTGATCCCCGGCAACCGCGTTTCATGGAAGGTATCCAGTCATGAGCAACAGACTTTCGGGCTACAAGCTCCGCCGTCCGGAGCTTTTTCGGGAAGCGAATTATATTGGCGGTCAGTGGGTGCAGGCCGATAGCAGCCGTACCTACGACGTCACCAATCCTGCGACCGGCGAGGTGATCGGCACCGTGCCGGCGATGAGTGCTGTCGAGACGAATCGCGCGATCGATGCCGCCTACAGGGCGCAGAAGGCATGGGCGGCACTGACTGCCGAGCAGCGCGCCAATCATCTCTGGAAGCTGGCAGAGCTGATGCACGAGAATCTTGAGGACCTTGCCGCGATCATGACGATCGAGCAGGGCAAGCCGCTCTCCGAAAGCCGCGGCGAGGTCGTCTATTCCGCAAGCTTCATCGAATGGTTCGCCGAAGAGGCGAGACGCATCTATGGCGACACGATCCCCTCGCCGGTTCCGGGGCGTCGGCTGATCGTGCAGAAACAACCGGTTGGCGTCTTCGCGGCCATCACGCCGTGGAACTTCCCTTCGGCAATGATCACCCGCAAGGCCGGTCCCGGCTGGGCGGCAGGCTGCACTGGCGTGATCCGGCCGGCGAGCCAGACGCCCTATTCGGCGCTGGCGCTGGCGGTGATGGCGGAAGAGGCGGGTTTTCCGGCCGGCGTCTGCAACGTCATTACCGGTCCTTCATCGGAAACAGGTCCCGCAATCACCAGCAGCCCGAAGGTGCGCAAGCTCACCTTCACCGGCAGCACGGCAGTCGGCGCCAAGCTGCTCGCCGAATGTGCGCCGACCATCAAGAAGACCAGCATGGAACTCGGCGGCAATGCGCCCTTCATCGTCTTCGATGACGCCGATCTCGACGAGGCGGTCAAGGGCGCCATGGGCTCCAAGTTCCGCAATACGGGGCAAACCTGCGTCTGCGCCAATCGCATTCTCGTGCAGGACAAGGTGCATGACGCCTTTGCCGAAAAGCTCGCAGCCGCCGTTGCCAGGCTGAAGCTCGGCGACGGCATGGAGGAGGGCGTCACCCTCGGCCCGTTGATCGACGAGGCGGCGGTCAAGAAGGTCGAGACGCATGTGGAGGATGCCGTCAAACACGGTGCAAAAATCGTCTCCGGCGGCAAGCGTGATCAGCGCGGCGGCAATTTCTACCTGCCCACCATTCTCTCGGATGTCTCCCCTGCAGCGGAAATCTTCTCCGACGAGACGTTCGGCCCGGTTGCCCCGCTTTTCCGCTTCAGGACGGAGGAGGAAGCGATCGAAATGGCGAATGATACCCCCTTCGGTCTTGCCGCCTATTTTTATGCCCGCGACGTCGGCCGCATCTTCCGGGTTGCCGAGGCTCTCGAATTCGGCATTGTCGGTATCAACGAGGGACTCATCTCGACAGCCGTCGCTCCTTTCGGCGGCATGAAGCAGTCCGGCATCGGCCGGGAAGGTTCGAAATACGGCATCGAAGAGTTCCTCGAGGTCAAATACATGGCCATTGGTGGCCTGACGAACTGAGGAGAATGCCATGAGTGCAACTGACATCGACGGCTTTGCAGCCCGGATCAGGAACCATGCAAGCGGGATGATTTCCGCCTGGGTGGGCATTCCCGATCCGCTGCTGGTCAATCATCTGGCCCAGGAAGCCTTTGATGCCGTCGTGCTCGACATGCAGCATGGCATGTGGGATCTGCCATCGGCAGCCGCCGCCGTCAGTCATGTGCGTATTGCCGGCAAGCCGGCGCTCGCCCGTATTCCGGTCGGCGATTTCGCCTCTGCCTCGCGTCTGCTCGATGCCGGCGCCTCCGGCATCATCGCGCCGATGATCAACTCGGCCGAGGATGCGAAGGCCTTCGTCAAGACCACCAAATATCCGCCCGTCGGCGAACGCAGCTGGGGTCCTTCGCTGGCTCTCAACCATACCGGTCTCTCTGCCGACGACTACCTCAAGAATGCCAATGACCTGACGGTCGCGATCGCCATGGTCGAGACGCGCGCATCGCTCGAAGCAATCGACGATATTCTTGGTGTGCCCGGCATCGATGGCATCTTTATCGGTCCCTCGGACCTTTCCATCGCACTCTCCAACGGCGATCAGGTGGCGCCGAATGCCGCCGAGATCGACAGCGCCATGCGGCATGCCGTAGCGCGTTGCCGCGCGCATGGAAAATTCGCCTGCGCCTTTGCCGGTGACGGTGAGCGCGCCGGCGAACTTCTGAAATTCGGCTTCGCCTTTGTCATCGCCGGCGCGGAAACCGCGCAGTTGCGCTCCGGAGCCCGCAAACAAATCAACGCCGCCAGGAAGATTGCTTCCGGCGGCTGATCCGTCCCGGCCCCGGGCGGGGTTCGCGTATGCGTATCGTCGAAGGTCCTGCGCTTTTCATCGCGCAGTTCGCGCCCGGTCAGGCAATATACGGTCTCACGCGATCATGTAGCCGCCATCGACAGGCATGGAGATGCCGTTGACCATCGCGGCTTCGTCCGAGAGCAGGAAGAGGATCACCTCTGCCACGTCCTCGGACTCCGCGAACCGTCCGACCGGGATGCGGTTCAGCATGCCGGCGGCCTTTTCCGGATCGCTCCACGCCTTGATCGCCATCGGGGTCAGCGTCACCGTCGGATGTACGCCGTTCACGCGGATGCCTTTCGGCGCCAGTTCCTTGGCCATGACGCGCGTCAGGCCGTCAAGGCCGCCCTTCGAAGCGCAATAGGCGGCATGATCAGGAATGCCAACGAAGGCGGCGACGGAGGAGACATTGACGATGGCGCCCTTGCGACCCTCTTCGATCAGGGAGCGCGCAAATTCCTGTGCGACGATCATCGGAGCGCGTGTGTTGACGGCTATCAGATGATCGAAAGCCTCAATCGTGGTGTCCAGGAAGGATTGCAGCTCGGTCGTGCCGGCGCAGTTGATCAGAAGATCCGCTGGCAGCGCAGCTTGCGCAGCCTCCCGCGTGGCCTTTGCGTCAGCAAGATCGACCTGAATGGCCCGGCAGCCCAGATCCTCCCGTAGGGAAACGACATCGTCAGCACTTCTGGTCAGTGCCGCGACCTCAGCCCCGCGCTTGACCAATATCTCTGCGACGACACGACCGATGCCCTTGCCGGCGCCGGTGACGATGACTTTTTTACCTTTAAAATTCATGTGATCCTCGCTCTACAATCGCTGTCCCGTCGCCTGATCAAAGATGTGAACGCGTCTCGGATCAATATGAAAGTGCAATGTTTTGCCGGGTGCGACCTCAATGCGTTCACGGATGAGGGCATCGATCGGGGTGCCACCGACACGGCCGAAGATCAGTGTTTCGGAGCCGGTTGGCTCGTATACTGAAACTTCCACCGGAATGCCCTCGTCACTGATGGTGATGTGTTCCGGGCGAATGCCGTAGGTCACCGCTTTGCCGTCCTCAGCATTCACGCGGTCGATAGGCAGGATGACACCCTGGTCGGTGATGACGATCTGCTTCCCGTCCCTTGTTGCGATCTTGCCCTGAAGAAAATTCATCGATGGGCTGCCGATGAAGCCGGCCACGAAGAGATTGGCGGGGAAGTCGTAGAGGTCGAGCGGTTTGCCGACCTGTTCCACCCTTCCGTCGCGCATGACGACAATCTTGTTCGCCATCGTCATGGCTTCGATTTGGTCATGCGTGACATAGACGGTGGTGGTTTTCAGTCGCTGATGCAGTTCCTTGATTTCGACGCGCATGGTGACGCGAAGCTTGGCATCGAGGTTAGACAGCGGTTCGTCGAACAGGAAGACCTGCGGGTCGCGGACGATGGCGCGGCCCATGGCGACGCGTTGGCGCTGTCCACCTGATAGCTGTTTCGGGTAGCGGTCGAGATAGCGTGTCAGGTCGAGGATCTCGGCTGCCCTGCCGACCTTTTCGTCGATCTCCGACTTGGGGCGTTTCTGCATCTTCAGCGGAAAGCCCATATTCTCGGCGACCGTCTTGTGAGGGTAGAGCGCATAGCTCTGGAAGACCATGGCGATGTCGCGTTCCTTCGGCGGAGCGTTCGTCACCACGCGGCCGCCGATCCTGATGTCGCCGCTGCTGACCGTCTCAAGACCGGCGATCATGCGCAGCAGCGTGGACTTGCCGCAGCCGGATGGGCCGACCAGCACAACGAATTCACCATCCTCGATATCGACGCTGACGCCGTGCATGACCTGAAGAGCGCCATATCTCTTGGTGACGTCGCTGACCTGTACGTTTGCCAATGTCGTTTCTCCCTAATCCAGCACGGCTTGCGTCTTGATAGTATTGATGGAATTCACCGGCTCACCCCTTCCTGACGATGTAGGCGCCGAGCACGGCGGAGATTGCCACGGCGAACCATACCGAAAGCCCGAACGGTTCGATGAAGCGCATCCAGAACAGGGAGAGTGCGACCCAGATCACGACGGAGATGAACAGCCGGTCGAACCAGTTCGTCTCGATCGGCAGGAAGCCCGGCTGTTTTTCGTTGTTTCGAGAATCCGAAGCCATCTCGCTATCCTTTCACTGCGCCGAAGGTCAGGCCGGCAACGATGTGACGCTGCACCACCGAGAAGACGATGAGCGCCGGGATCAATGTCAGCATCGAGATCGCGGCCATGATGCCCCAGGCGGTGCCCGTCGTCGTCACGTATTCCGACAGGCCGGTGGTGAGTGTGCGGGCGTTGAAGTTGGTGAGTGTCGCGGCAAGCAGATATTCGTTCCACGCAAAGACCCAGGTGAGGATGAGCGTCACTGCAAGCCCCGGTCGCGCCAAGGGAAAGACGATGTCGTAGAGGACCATCCAGGGGCTCGCGCCATCCATATAGGCGGCCTCGTCCAGTTCCTTGGGAATGCCCTCTACCGTCGGACGCAGCGTCCAGATGGCAAAGGGAAGGTTGAAGGTGCAGTAGACCAGGATCATGCCGAGCCTGGTATCAGCCAGCGAAAAGTCCCCGATCCTGTAGACCTGTGTCAGCAGCAGGAAGAGCGGCAGCAGGAAGACCGCCGGAGGCGCCATGCGGTTGGTGATCGTCCAGAAGAAGATGCTTTCCTTGCCTGCAAGATCGAAGCGCGTCAGCGCGTAGCAGGCAAGAAAACCGAGGGTCGTCACCAGGATCGCGTTCCCCGACGAAATGACCAATGAGTTGATCATGTATCGCCGCAAGGTCTCATTCGTCAGCACGTCCTGATAGTTCTTCCAGAAGAAGCTCCGGAGGATGACGTCCGGCGTGGAGAACAGGTCAAAGGGCTGCTTCAGCGAGATGACGAAGAGCCAATAGATCGGGAAGAGGGTTGCAAAGCTTATCAGCGTCCACAAGAGAACCGAAAGCCAGGGGTTCTGTCTCTGCATCAAATCAACCTCTCTTCGCGCGGGGAGCAATCAGGCCAACGTAGAGCAGCCAGCAGACGACGATGGTGAGATAAAGCACGACGACGGAAATCGCCGAACCGTAGCCGTAGTTCGTCTTCGGAAAGACTTCCCTGAAGATGTGGACGCCGATGTAGCGCGTCGAAGACCCCGGACCGCCCCCGGTCAGCATCAGGACTTCATCGACCGTGCGCAGCGCGTCCATGAGCCTGATGAACACCGTGGCCAGCAGGGCGGGGCGGATCAGAGGGAGTGTGATGTGCCAGAAGATCTGGCTCTTGCCGGCGCCGTCGATCTGCGCCTGCTCGAAGGGATCGGGCGGAAGAGAGACCAGGGCGGCAATCAGGGACAGTGTCACCAGTGGCGTCCAGTGCCAGACGTCCATGATAACAGTGATGGTGAAGGCCGCGGCGGCGCTCTGGCCGATGTTGAGATCGTACCCGAACCAGCTTCGCAAGAGATAGGGGATGATGCCGATCGACGGCGTCGTCATCAGCTTCCACACCGATCCGACGATGATGGGTGCCATGATCAGAGGAAGGGTGTGGATGGTGCGGAAGAAGGCCTTTCCGGGAAAGTCCTTCATCAGCGCCTGCGCGAGCACGTATCCGAGGATGAGTTCGGAAACGACTGCGAAGAAGACAAACGCAATGGTGATGCCCAGCGAAGCGAGGAACTGTTTGTCGAAGACGAGGGTCCGGTAGTTCGATGCCCAGTTGAAGACCATCAGCGGATTTGCGGCGAAGGGATTCCACTGGTGAAACGAAACCCAGACGACGTAGATGAAAGGAAAGATGCCGAAGAGCCCGAGGATCAGGATCGTCGGTGACAGCAGCAGCCATCCAAGCTTTTGTGAATGCATCGCCTCATCCTCTTTGGCAGCCTTGGGGCGGCCTATCGAGCCAGGAAAGGAGCGGGTCGCCAAGCGAAGACGACCCGCCAAGGTGGGGAGGATGATTTATTTGCGATAGCCGAGCGACGTGAGCTCCTCTTCCGTCTTGGCGGCCATCTGGTCGAGGCCTTCGTCGGGCGCGATCTTGCCGGTCAGGATGTCGAAGAAGATCGGCAGGGTTGCTTCACGCAACTGGGCATGGAACGGATACGGGGGAGCGCCGGCGAAGAGTTTGCCCTCGTCCTTCAGCATTGTGTAGAAACCGCCGAGCTTGACGTCCATCGCCTTGACCTTCGGATCGTCGAAGGTCGCCTTGTTGGTGATGCGGGGTGCTGCGATCGCCCAGTCGGGCTGCACATCGTTCTGACCCATGAATTCGAGGAAGAGCAGTGCGGCTTCCTTGTTCTTGGATGTAACCGGCAGGCCGAAGGCGCCGCCGTCGTAATAGCCGATATAACCCTTTCCGGATTTCGCATCTTCCAGAACACCCGGTTCAAGCGGCGGCAGGGCAAAGCCTACTTTGTCGACCACCTTCGACTGCGCAGGATCGCTCGCGATCCATGCCGCGTTCTCGCCGTAGATCAATCCTTGAGCGACACGGCCGGCAGCGAAGGTCGTAGCAGTCTCCGTCCAGGTCGACTGGGTCGATTCCGGCGGGGCGATGTCGCGCAGATGCAGCCAGTATTTCAGCGCGGCCTTCGCCTTGTCGCTGTTCATGGCGCCGCCATGCTCGACTGTCGCTGCATAGTTGTTGCTGGCGTCGATGCCCCAGTTGTAGACACCGAAGGTCGGCGCGATGGATTCGAAATATTCGTACCAGGACGCGGCGTGACCTGTGTGGGCCTGAGCGGTGGTGCCCCAAAGCTCGATGCCGTTGTCCTTGCCGTACTTGGTGAAGAATTCGGCGATCTGCGTGTAGTCTTCATGCGTGGTCGCCGGCTTCAGGTCCTTGCCGGTTTCCTTCTTGAACGCCTCCTTGATCTTCGGATCGTCGAAAAGGTCCTTGCGATAGAGGTAGGTCTTCAGGAAGGCTTCCATCGGTACGCCAAAGAGATCGCCCTTCTTGTCCTTGAAGTAGTCGGCGAAGCTGGTGAAGTTCGCGTCGTCGTAGGTCGGCGCCTTCAGATCCGCCTGATCCTTCAGCGTCTGAGTGATGTTGACGAGGAAATTCCGGGACAGATACGAGTAGATGATGTCCTGCTCGATGTAGACCATGTCGTAGATGCCGGTCTTGGCCTCCATGTCCTTGATGGCCTTGTCGTACATCTGATCCCAGGACGTCGTCTCGATCTCGACCTTGATGCCGGTCTTCTTCTCGAATTCCGGGGCGAGCACGTTCTTGATGTAGTTGGATGGCGGCGTGCTTTCGGTCACGCCATGCAGGGTCATGCCTTTGAACTTGGCGCCGGCGTCGGACCAGAAGTCTGCCCATGCCGGCGAAGCGGCGGTGGCGAGGCTGAGCGTCAGCGCAAGCGCGCTGGCCTTCAAAGCGTAATTCATGTCAATCCTCCCAGATAGCGGCGAGATCATTTCGCCGGGCCATTATCTAGACGAAAAATGCTGCTCACGCAATATTTGTTGTGTAAACCTGCAAATATGTTGGCTATGTCGTTGATTTTGGTGAGAACTAATTCTGGTAAAAGCAACAGACGGGAGGGTGTTCCACTAAAATGCTGCAATGCGATGAATTTGCTCGCAAAGGCAAAATTATAATCTGTGAATTTATTTGTTGCTTCTCCATACTAAATAGCATAGCTGTTGCGCGACGAAAGGCTTTCAGCGGAGGAAAAAAGCCATGCGCCGATTGGGTATCCATTCATTTGTATGGACAGGCGGCCAAACGCAGGAGGGCCTCGAAATGGCTCTTAACAAAACCGCCGAGCACGGGTATCGCACAATCGAATTCGCTTATCTGCGCCCCGAGAAATTCAATCTCGACCGTCTGGCGAAGCTCGCGCAATCGCTCGATGTCGAGATCGGCGTGACGATGGGCCTGCCGATCGACAAGGATATTTCGAGCGAGGATACGGCGGCCGTCTCCGCCGGCAGACAGACGCTGGCCGATGCCGTGCGTGCGGTCCGCGACATCGGCGGAAACAAGCTCGGCGGTATCCTCTATTCCGCGCACACCAAGTACAACCGCCAGCCGACGAAGAAGGGCTGGGACAACAGCGTCGCCGCGATCGCTGCGACAGCGGATATCGCAAAGGATGCGAAGGTCGATCTCGTCCTGGAGATCGTGAACCGCTTCGAAACGAACCTTCTGAACACGGCCGCCCAGGGATTGAAGTTCATCTCCGAGACCGGATCGGACCATGTCCGACTGCATCTCGACACCTTTCACATGAATATCGAGGAAGCAAATCCGGCTGCCGCGATCCGGCTTGCCGGCGATAAGATCGGCTACTTCCACATCGGCGAGAGCAACCGCGGCTATCTTGGCGACGGCGTCATAAACTTCGATCTCATCTTCGATGCCTTGCTCGATATCGACTACAGGCGCGACATTGTGTTCGAAAGCTTTTCGACCACTGTTGTCGATGAAGGCCTCTCGCTCGCCTGTGCAATCTGGCGCGACACCTGGACCGATAACGACCCGTTGGCGGCCCATGCCAAACGCTATATCGAACTGAAATATGAAGAAGCCAAACGGCGCCGCGTCACGAACGCACGCCCCTGATAATCCTTCTGCCGATCTGCTTCGTAAGTGTAGGCCGGAGCAGTCGATTTGAAGAGAAATGAACATGAACGACACAATCTCCATCGGAAGCTCGCCGCGCAGGATCAGGCAGAATAATATCGTCGCAGCCCTGCAGACGATCTACAGCCATCGCCGCCTGAGCCGGGCCGATCTGGCGCGGAAGCTCGGAATGAACCGTTCGTCGTCAGGGGAGATCGTTGCCGAACTGACGGAGAGCGGCTTTGTTCAGGAGTCGGAGGAGAGCAGCAAACAGCGCCCGGAGCAATCCCGCGCCGGCCGTCCGGGGATCATGCTCAAGCTGGTTCCGGATGCCGCGT
>Ga0102588_1000383_pt1 | contig 50689 bp, 55 predicted proteins | sample AraplaMF_Col_mMS_FD_76854 | JGI IMG/M metagenome (GOLD analysis project Ga0102588, IMG submission 76854) | Arabidopsis root microbial communities from the University of North Carolina, USA - plate scrape MF_Col_mMS (SPADES assembly) (version 2) | ecosystem: Host-associated > Plants > Roots >...
CAGGCCGAAGCTTTGAGCGCAAATCGCGCCGCAAAACGGCACACACGGCGAATTTAGTTCCGCAGCAGCAGCGCGTAACGGGTATGCCGCCGTTCGCCTGTGCGCGTAAGGGCGCCGATCTCTACGAGTTGCTGAAGGTCGCGTGTAGGTGTGGCGCGGGATGTGGCTGTAATTGAAATGTAGTTCTCGGCGCTTAGGCCTCCCTCAAAACCCGCTATGCCCTCTTTGAAAATTCGCGCGATTGCCTTTTCCTGCCGCTCGTTCAGGTGGCCTCTAAACCGGTCGTAAAACTTTGTTTTCTGAATGAAGAAATCAATGCGCTCAAGCGTCGCCTGTTGGGCGGCCAGGATCGTTTCTGAGAAAAAAAAGACCCAGCCAGTGATATCGAGTGTACGCTGGTGGCGCTCAAGCTCGGAATAATAGGCCTTTCTGTTTTTCTCGATTGTGAAGGCAAGTGAGATCAGGCTGGGCTGCCCTATGTTTTGAGCCAGGGACTTCTCGGCGAGCGCGCGCCCAATGCGGCCGTTGCCGTCTTCAAATGGATGTATGCTTTCAAAGTAAAGATGGCCGACCGCTGCGCGCGTCAAAGCCTGAAGTGGTGTTTGACCGCTTGGTCCGAATTGATTGAACCATGCGGTGAAGCTCTCCATCTCAGCGGCAACCTGGCGAGATGGGGGAGCCTCAAAATGTATTGTCGGCTTGTCCAGTCGGCCTGACACGATCTGCATGGCGTCGGCATGCAGGCGGTAAGCGCCCACCGTGTCAATGTTTCGATTTCCGGCCATCAGCATTGTGTGCCAATGGAACAGCTCCGCGTGATGCAGCGGCTGATGCCAGTTTCGATAGACATCCGCCATCATCTCGGCGATCCCCCGCTCTTGGGGGCGAACCTGTCTGTCATCTGTGTTGAGCCCAAACTGTCGGCGGAGTGATGATTGGACACTTGCGCGGTCGAGAAACTCTCCCTCGATCTCTGAGGTTTTGATCGCCTCGTCACTCAACAGTTCAATACGAAGCTGACTACTGTCGTCCTCATTGAAATGCCGAACAGCACCGATGACCTCGCCGGCGGACTGCAGAAATTTCTGCTCCAATGCGATCAAGCTTGCAACGTCGACCTGAAACTCGGCCAATCGGCGTTCTGCCAGTTCCATTGCATGAGCTATAGACCACCTTTCTATAACTCATGATTATCTGCATTGATGAGCTATGGCTATCGCTCAGCCAGGAAACTTCACGTGCTCCACCCAAACAGCGACGATCGGCAGGAAGCCGCCTGTCGCCGAACACATTTTGTTTAATAGCACCTCCTATTCCCGCTCGCCCTCGGCATTGGCGCCGAGGACATGGCCGCGCTGGCCGCCAAGATTCTCAATCAGGTTTGGGAGGTTGCGTAACATCGAATGAAACACTCGGCTCGTCTTGAAGGGATCTGACCCGGCGACCCCCTACTCAGACAGGTCAAGCGCTTAAGACGGATCTCGAAGCATCGGAACCCGCCTTCTTGCCCGGCCGCCTTTCTTTGGCGGCTATGCGTCGTCATATGAGCCCGACAACAAAAGTCTAATGCCGAGGCCCACCATCACGATGCCCGTGAAGCGTTCCTGGCATGCCAGCAACTTCGGCCAGCGGTTCAGGAATTGGCCAACCGAGCCCGAGGCAAGCGCGACGCCGCCCAGGGAGACACACCGGTCTGGCATTACTGACGCAGCACTTAAACGGTTTTTCTTGCAAATATAGAAAATCTGGATATTCTGGGAATTCCAATCGGAGTTCGTTCCATGCGCCAGTTCACGACGGGTGACCTCAATAAACAGGTTGGTGACGTCACCGATGCTGCCAGCCGAGAGCCGGTCGTCCTGACCAAGCATAGGAAGCCGCGCTTCGTCCTTATGAGCTACGATCATTACGAGCGTCTGCGCACCGGCGGCGATACTCGCAAAGTACATCGTGCGTCGGACATGCCCGCAGAGCATATAGACCTGTTTGACGCGGAAATCGATCGTCTGGCGCGTGGCGAAGGTTACGGCGATCAGCCGTGAATTTCTCCCCGGCCAGATCATCGCCTATCCTTATCTCTGGGCTTGGCAGGACGACCGCGGAGAGACAGATGGACGCAAGTCGCGGCCGACCTCCGTCGTCGTCACGGTCCGTAGCGCCCAGGACGGCCTCACGCACCTTGCTCTTCTTGCTGTTACCACGCAGCCACCGCAGTTGGATCGCGCCGCCATTGAAGTTCCGGATACGGAAGCACGCCGAGCCGGCTTGACCGACCTGAAGCGATGCTGGATCATGCTCGATGAATACAATTACCATATCGCCGAGCGTTCCTGGTATATCGAGCCCGACGGAAACGTTCTCGGCCGTTTCAGCAAGGCATTCATGATGAAGATCGCGGCGTCGTTCGGCGAAGCTTCCAGAAAGTCGGGTCGTCGGATTAACCGACTGGATTGATCTGCACGACAAGACCCTGGCGAGCAGGCGCGGTCAGCTTGAGCAGATATCGCCTCCGATACATCCCTTCTTAAAACTGCGCTCCTACTTCCGCTTGCCCCCGGCAATGGCGCCGAAGAAACGGAATGAGCAAGGCCACACAAGATCCTTTATCACGGCTTGCCATGGAGATGGCGGACTTGATCCGATTTAAGACCTCGACACTGACTGCGATTGGTTTTCAGCGCAATGGTGTGTGGGGTAAGGAAACAGCCTCTCAGAAGATCGAGCACCTTGGCTTCATGTTCGGGGCGCTGGCGGCCTCACCGCAAGGCGTGCGGCGTGCACTCAGCCAGATTCAAAGCGCCTAGGCTGTCCAGTCCTCGACCCGCAAGCCAGGCACGCGATCAAACTCATGCCGTTTGTTCGTGACCAGTATCAGCCCCGTGAGCGGGCGTGACCGGCGATCAACTGGTCGTAAGGCCGGATCGGGGTGCCGCCGCGTGCAAGTTCTGCACGCAATTGTCCTGTATGGCCAGCCGCCATCAAGTCATATGGAAGGACCTCGAGCCGCGCGGTAAAGCCTTCGACGACCGACAAATTCCGCTCAGGGGCGGCTGCTCCATGGACTAGTTCCATCAGACTGATGGAGCTAATACAGAATTGACCATGGTGTCGGTTGAATGCCTCGCGCATCTGCTGCGGGCGGTTCTTCACCGTAACCGTACAGATGTGTGTATCCAGCATGTACTTCAGCATTAAAACGCTTCACGCTCCTGCAAGCCCGGTTGATCACGTTCGGCCATAAAATCCGAGGTAGCCGCTTCGCCGTCAAACCAGTTGTCCCAAACTTCTCCGGCAGGGGCGATAATCCTCGTGCGTCCAATTGCGACAATGTCGACGCGCTTTACACCATCAGGCAGAGCGACGGCCTTCGGCAACCGAACGGCCTGGCTGCGATTGCTTTGAAACACTACACCTTGTTCCATCTATCCTCCGCGATATACGAAAGCCATATCCCATTTAGTTTCGCGAATGGGATATGTCGATTGGATATCCCTCGACACACTGGGCGCGGTTTGAGAACTCGGTCCAACGCCGCGGCCTGTGTCGAGCGCTCAAGGCCGGACATCAGCACCATGCTTAAGGTATTTTTGACGACCTGCCACCAGACACCGCGAGCATCGCTATCGCCGCACGCAGCTGAATCGCAGGTCAGATCGTCGAATAGCCTGCTTGAAGCGAACATGGGTCATCGTGCCTGCGCGAAGCGAGCGATTCTGGATTTGCGATCGGAGCTCCCGGCTTATCACGGCAGCATCAACTCGATCAGAGCGCACCGTCGACGACGACTACGGGTCGCCCGCGCGAGCAGGTTTCGATGCGGGCATCCACACGATAGATGTCGCGCAGCATTTTCGATGTGATCACGTCAGCGGTCGCGCCGCTCGAGGTCATTTCCCCATTGGCGATAACGATCGTGTTTGTGCAATAGCGCAAGGCGTGATTGAGATCATGGAGTGCAATGAGCACGATCATGCCGGTGCGGCTGGCAAGATCGACGACGAGTTCCAGTACATCGATCTGACGATGGAGGTCGAGGGCCGAGGTCGGCTCGTCCATCAGCAAGACCTCGGGTTTGCGCACCAGCGCCTGGCCGAGCGAGACGAGCTGTCGCTGGCCGCCCGATAGGGCGTCTAGCCCCCGGAAGGCAAGGTCTTCGATACGCAACGCCTTCAGGATCGCGTCGATCTCGAAAAGCTCTTCGTCCCTTACCCGCCAACCGCCGCCCTGTTTTGTGGCAAGCAGGAGCGACTCGTAGACCGTCAGTACGGCATTCGAGCCGGTGTCCTGCGGCATGTAGCAGATCGCCCGGTCGCCGCGTGTCACATCCGAAAGCTGCACGACACCGGGGCCTGAAATTAGACCGGCGATTCGCTTGAAGAGCGTCGACTTGCCGGCCGCATTCGGGCCGATCACCGCCGTGGTGGAACCGGGCGTCAAGAGCTCGATTGCGACCTTGGACAGAACCGTCGTGCGGCCATAGCTGGCGCCGAGGTCCTTAAGCACCAGGCTTACCATGCTCGCCTCCGGTTCGAGAAAATCAGGACGAAAAAGAAGGGAACGCCGACAAGCGCGGTGATGACGCCGATCGGCAGGATGGCGCCGGGTATCAGCACCTTGCTGACGACCGACGTCGCCGACAGCAGCAGCGCGCCGCAGATCACGGAACCGGGCAGAAAGAACCGTTGGTCCTCTCCCACGACCATGCGCGCGATATGGGGGCCGACGAGGCCGACAAAGCCGATCGTCCCGACGAAGGAGACAGGAATGGCGGCAAGCAAGCTGACCACAAGCATGGTGTGAAGGCGCAAGCGCCGGACATTGACGCCCATGCTTGCCGCTTTGTCGTCCCCGAGCCTCAGGGCTGTCAGCGCCCAGGCGTTGCGCACGAAGAGCGGTAGCGTCACGACGAGAATGGCGCCGGTGACGAAGACTTTGTCCCACGTCGCCTTGGTAAGGCTTCCCATGGTCCAGAACACGACTGCGGCGAGCGCCTGCTCGGAGGCGAGGTATTCGAGAAGCGACAGGGCGGCATTGAACGTGAAGACGAGGGCGATGCCGAGCAGCACGATCGTCTCGACCGTAACACCGCGCAGCGTCGATGCGAAATGGATGAAGAGCGCGGCCACCATCGCCATGACGAAGGCATTGACCGGAACCATGTATTGAACCGCGCCCGGAAAAATGGCGATACCTGCAACGAGACCCAGCGCCGCGCCAAAGCTGGCGGCCGCCGAAATACCGAGCGTGAAGGGACTGGCGAGCGGGTTCGAAAGGATCGTCTGCATCTGCGCACCTGCCACCGAGAGCGACGCGCCGACCGTCATCGCCATCAGCGCGATCGGCATGCGGATATCCCAGATGACGACACGCAGCTGGTCACCGGCAGCCTCGGGGGAAGCGAGCGCCGACAGCACCTCAGCAAGACTGTAATTCGCGGGGCCCAATGCCATGTCGGCAGCCATGCTTGCCGCAAGCGCGACGACAAGACCTGCCAGGATAAGGATGCGCCGAAATGCAAGGGCGCGATATTGATCGCGCCCCGTCACCTTCGTTTCGATCGTCGCAACGCTCATCGCCTATTCGCCCTTCAACGAGACAAAGTAGCCTGGCTTGTAGTCGAGCGGCAGGAAGCGAGCATGCAACTCCTTGAAGGTCGCTTCCGGGTCGAGTTCGTTGAACAAGTCAGGGTGCAGCCACTTGGCGATCTGCTGGATTGCGACGAACTGATAGGGATTGTTGTAGAACTGGTGCCAGATGGCATGGACATTGCCATCCTTGACTGCCTTGATGCCGGTAAAGGCCGGGCGTTTCGTCAGGTTTTCCAGCTTGCGGTGCGCTTCGGCGATATCTGCGCCATAGCCGACGCCGACCCAGTTGCCACCAGGCACATAGCCTTCCCACATGCCGCCGGTGATGATGACCTGATCAGGATTGGAGGCGATGATCTGCTCCGGGTTCACCGTACCGAAGGTGCCGGGAATGATGCCCTTTGCCATGTTGATGCCGCCGGCCAGCTCGACCATCTTGCCGAAATTCTCGCCGCCGAAAGACATGCAGCAATCGTCGGAATAGCCGCCCGCGCGCTCCATGAAGACGACCGGCTTTGCGGGGTTACTCTTCTCCAGGACATCCGTGACCTTCTTGATGGCGTCGGCGCGGAAAGTGATGAAGTCTTCGGCAACCTTCTCCTTGCCCATCAGCGTGCCCATGATACGCATGCTAGGCTCGGTGTTTTCCATAGGCTTTTCCCGGAAGTCGACATAGACCAGGGGAATGCCGACCTTGGCGAGCTTGTCGATATAGCCGGCCTCTTCCGTAGCTGTCTTGGCGTCGACATTCATCAGGATGACGTCGGGTTTCAAGGCGACTGCCTGTTCGATATCGAACGTGCCATCCTTCATACCGCCGAAGGTCGGCAGCTTGGCGATGCCAGGGTATTTTGCGAGATAGGCCGCGTAGGATTCCGGGTCCGCCTTCGGCAGGTCGTCGCGCCAGCCGACGACGTGCTGGAACGGGTTGTCCTTGTCGAGCGCGGCAAGGAAATAGATCTGCCGGCCTTCGCCGAGGATGACGTGCTTTGCCGGCACATTGACTTCGACGTCGCGGCCCGTCACGTCCCTCACGACGACGGGGTCGGCAATCGCGGGCAGCACTGTGGACACGAGAACGCCAAGGGCGATCATTGCCGACTTGCCAGAAAAGCGCATGGTTGAATCTCCGGTGGAAACTGACGGGCACTTATTATTTGATGACTTTCATAGTCAAGATTTATCTTTTAGAAGCATTCGAAGCTGAGATAAGGACGGAACATGCAGAGCGATCGAATGGCAGACAGCGCCAATTTCACCTTGCGCGATGAGATCAAGGCCTATTGGTCCGAACGCGCGGCAACATTCGACCAGTCGCCCGGCCACGAAATTTTCTCCGAGGAGGAGCGTGCGGCCTGGCACGCACTGATCGGGCGGCATCTCGGCCGCGGCGATGGCCGCAAGGCCCTCGACCTTGCCAGCGGCACCGGTGTGATCTCCCACTTGATGGACGATCTCGGCTACCAAGTCACCGGCATCGACTGGTCGGAAGCCATGCTGGAGCGGGCACGCGCCAAGGCGGCATCGCGGGGACGGGCGATCCGCTTTCACGTTGGCGATGCAGAGAACACGCTTGAAGCCGATGACAGCTACGACGTTATCATCACCCGCCACCTTGTGTGGACGCTGGTTGACCCCGAAGCCTGTTTTGTGGAATGGCTGCGCGTCCTGAAGCCGGGCGGGAAGCTGCTGATCATCGACGGGGATTTCGTCAACACGGGCCTTGCTGAGCGGCTCATCAAGCGTCTCGCGGCCTTCCTCGAACGGACGGACCTCATCAAGACACAGGCACCCCATGCCCCCGCCACCATGGCCAGCATGCATGAGAGTATCCTGTCGCGCGTCCATTTTTCTGGAGGCGCACGGGTTGATACGGTTTCCCGCATGCTGAAAGCAACCGGTTTCTCCCCCGTTGCGGCCGACACTAACCTGCGGAAGATCCATAAGGCGCAGTCGCGGTATTTCGGCTTCTTCAAAGCCATCGCACGAGGCCTTCAGCATCGTTACGCGATCATAGCGCAAAAGCCAGCTGAATAGTCAGCAGCGGATTTTGAGGAACCTCCAGCTCTTGAGATCTCATCAGGTGTGAATAGCAGCCGGCGCCGTGGCATGGCGGCACACCCGCTGGCTGGAAGGGCGATTTGGTGTAGATGTGAGAGAGAACGAGGTTTTCCGATCTCGTGGTTCGTCTACAATTGCTCCTTCGCTACACCCATCATGGGAGCAATCGAAGGCAGAGCAAGCCGCCTTGCCCTATCTGGTGGCGGCTTCCTTGCGCCGCTAGGTTGCTGTGTATTAGGGGAAGGCGTGCGTTGGTGAACCCCTTAAACTGCCTGCATGTAATCCGCCACACAGTAGCAATGACTCGCCTGATAGGCGTTCCGCCCCCGGTTCATGTGCGTCAGGTTGAACGCGCGAATGGCGCTCAGTACGCGGCGGCTTCTGAGAAATTTGCGGATCGAGACATAGCCGCGCACATTGATGCCGAAAATATCAGCACCACGCGGGAAGAAGTAACTGACGTGCTCTGGCATCGCGACACTTTGCTCAAGAAAGTGTTCATCCACCCGGCTCGGCGTTGCTGAACCATCTGTAGTGAAATTCGACAGATGGACGATGAATCGGGCGCGGATATCGTCTCCGTGGGCATAGAGCGCGAAGAGCTCCATCCAGCTCGCATTGACGCGTACGAGCGGCTTGTCCGAGGTGGATGGCAGACAGGAAACCGACCAGTAATAGCGCTCGGTCTTGCGCATGATCGGAATGCAGTTTGGACCGTATAGCCCGAGAATCTCCAGTAGTTCCCTCGCTTGCGGGCGACTGAGGAGCTTCTCAAATCGAGCGACATATTTGAAGCGCTGTTCAAGGGACTCCGGGCGCTCGCCCGCGTCCAACAAGTCGATCTTCCCCGCTATCCAATCGCGCTGCTGCTGAAGATCGAGGAATTGTCCCACACCGGTTGTTCTCGGGCGTGAAGTCGCGCCCATGTCAGACGTCCTGCGAATTTCGTATGCTTGTCATCGTCCAGCTCCTGTCCCCGCTAGAATGCCAGCGGGACTAAGCACCAATGCGCCTTCGAATGATACCTCGCCAATGGGAAATCTGGAAAGTCTGGGCAACCAGGATCAGAAAGTTACATGACCGTTCGTCGTCTTGGCAACGGATCGCGGTCGCGCCAGCCGAATGGCGCGATCGTCGATCATCCCGGTTATCGTTCCGAAGCCTATTGCTGCCAGAACGTCTGCATCTCTTCGGGCGTGACCTTGCCGTCCTTGTTGGCGTCCACGCTGTCGAAGACTCGCCTGTGGATCGTCATCACCTCCTCGAAGGACAGCGCGCCATCCGCGTTCGTGTCGGCGATCGCAAACATAATCTTCATCATGGGTCCTCGGATACCCATCATAGGCATGCCGCCCACCATGCCGGACTGCATCATGTTCCCGGCCATCATACCACCAGCCATCATGCCTGGTCCGCCTGGCATAGCGCCCTGGCCTTGTCCCATCATGCCACCCCCCATCATGTGCGGCATTCCCGACTGCGGGGTGGCCTGCGCCAAATTCACAGGATGATGGAGATCGGCTCCGCTCGTCTGGCCGAAGACGGCGCCGGCTCCGCCTATAGCAATCAGCGCGGCCAGCAGGACCGCATTTGCAGTTCGTATGGTTCTCATGTCGTTTCTCCTTTTGCTGGTCTGTATCCGCGGCTTCTTACTGAACGAATTCTATTGTGGTTCCCGACGACCGTGCCGGCGGACAACTAGGCGATCGACGCGCGCCGCAGCCGCAGCCGCATCCGATGACGCTGACCGAGGATCGGCAAGAGCAGCAGCCCGAAGATTGGATAGAGCACGCCTGCCGCTCCGGGCACACCCGCCGCGTTGTAGTATGCGAGCGAAGAACAGGCTCTGGCGGATGTTGCTCATCATCGCCTGGCTGAGCTTTCGCGCCCCCGCAATGCCCTGCAGTTCGCCCTCCACCGGGCTGCATATGCAACCACTTTGACATGCGAACAATGAACCTGCCGGCTGCGTGGTTCTTTGATATGAATCAAGAGTGTGGAAACATCACCCTTCCGCTTCGGAACCCGCCATCAACCAAGCAAATGCCGCGGTGCATCGTCGAGCGGCCGGGTCACGGCACGAGCACCGCTGCCCCATTGATCCGCCCTGCCCGCAAGTCGGCCAGCGCGTCATTGGCACGCTCCAGTGGATAGGAGGTGGTGACTGTTCGGATGCTCGCCTGTCCCATCAGCCCGAAGAATTCTCGAGCATCGTCGCGTGTGAGATTGGCTACCGATACGATGCGACGCTCTCCCCACAGGAGCCGATAGGGCATGGCCGGAATGTCGCTCATGTGGATGCCCCCGCAAACGACGGTGCCGCCTTTGCGGACCGCCGCCAGAGCTTTGGGAACCAACTCTCCTGCTGGCGCAAATATGATAGCCGCGTCCAGTTGCACAGGTGGCATCTCGTCCGAGAAGCCCGCCCAGCTGGCGCCCAGCTCGAGCGCGAAGCGCCTTCCCGCCTCATCCCCCGGACGAACAAAAGCGTAGATCTCCTGCTTTCGCCACTGGCACACTTGCGCGAGAATGTGCGCCGCGGCACCGAAGCCATAGAGGCCGATCGCCTTGCCTTCTCCAGCCATTTTCAATGATCGCCATCCGATCAGACCCGCGCAAAGGAGAGGCGCGGTTGCGACAGGGTCTAAGCCCTCTGGTAAAGTGAACGCATAGTTCGCGTCGGCCACGACATGCGTCGCAAATCCGCCGTCGAGCGTATAGCCGGTAAAGCCGGGTGCGTCGCAAAGGTTTTCGGTTCCAGAGAGACAGAATGAGCAACATCCGCACGTGTGTCCGAGCCATGGCACGCCCACCCTCCATCCCTCAAGGTTTTTCGAGACACCGGGGCCAACGGCGACCACGCGACCAACGATCTCGTGTCCAAGCACTAAAGGTAGCTTCGGATTTGGAAGATCGCCATCGAAGACGTGAAGGTCCGTGCGGCAAACCCCGCAGGCTTCCACCGCTATCACAGCCTGACCCGCGGAAGGACACGGATCCGGCGTCTCCATAAGACGCAGCGGAACGCCGACTCTTTCTAGGACCATCGCCCTCATCTCTTTCTCCTTGTCGACACCCGATTGATCATTTCGATCAATCCGAAAGCCAAAGCTTGCCGCCTTGACCTGGATCAACAACCCTGACCCCGTCTCCGGATAAGCTTAAGTCGGTTCCCACGTCGTGGTGGCCGCAGCAACAGGAGGATAGCAGGATGAACCAGATGGTGACCGCCGCCAAGGACAAGGACGCATCGGCTTTCGCCGCGTGCGCATCCGCCCCTCCTGCCAGAAAGAACGAAGGCGACATCCTGCTCGAGCGGGCGGACGACGACCATTGGGTCGTCACGATGATCTCACCGCGGGCTCTCGACTGGGCGACAAGGGAGCTCTGCTGTCCTCTTCGTTCCTGCTTCTCCGGAAGCATGCTGCTAGACATGATGAGCGCCGACCGTCTGTTGAAGCAAGCTCGCACCCAGGGATTCAGGACGGAGTTCGTCGGGCTTGGCGGAATGGACGTCTTTTAGCGCCCGACCGGGCGCACGCCCACCAAGTCGAGAGTCGACCGGGGTTAACCCGCGGCTTGCCGGCTATCCCGTACTCGCCTCGGGATGCGCATCGTAGAATCCGAGAAACCAATATACGTCCTGCTCGAGGTCGGCACATAGCTGACCGTACTCGCCGAGCAGCTTTTTATCTCCCGACGTCCGCAACCATTCGAGATAACGAACCACCTCGCTGTAGGATTCGCATAGGTCCTTCACGCGATGCCGCTTGCCGCGAAAGGCCCGAAGGGTCGGACACCGCATCTGCAGAAGCAGCCAGCCGTAAGCGAAAGGATCAAATGTTTGTCGCATTGCAGGCTGCCGGTACTGCGTTTCGATGGACGTTTGAACGCAGAAGTCGTCCAGCGGTTCCCTGAGCTCAGCAATCGATTTTGACGGGCATCAAAGAAGCCTCCCAGGAAAGCGATATGATCGCAGCTATCCAGAAGGAGGCAGTGCAATGAGTATCAAAACCGTCATGTGCGTCTTCGACGTCGACCGCTGGGACCAGGACCTCAAGTCGGCAATGGAATTTTGCGAAACACAGGGCGCCCATATGACCGCCCTTGTGATCTGCATGGGGGCCGTTCCGGCGATCGCCACCTACGAAGCAATCTCGACAGCGTGGCTCGAAGGCCAACAGCAGGAAATAGACCGGCTTGCTGCGGAAACGAAAGCGGTACAGGAGATCCTGGAAAGGACGGAGCTGTCCTTCGACGTCCAGGAGGTCTACACAGAGTTTGCGTGGGCGGAAGGAGACATCGCTCAGCATGCGCTGTACGCCGATCTCGTTCTCGTGGGAGCCCAAGCTGCCGGCAACGAGGATCTTCAGAGACGTATCGTCGACGGTGCCCTGTTCGAGTCTCCGACGCCGATCCTGATCAACCCACGTACGCAGGCTGTCAGCTCGTTTCCAAAGTCGATCCTGCTCGCTTGGGATTCGAGCGACGAGGCAGCGCGTGCCACCCGCCAGTCGCTGGAATTCCTGAAGGGCTGTGGTGCCGTGCACATCACGATCGTAGACCCGGTCGCGAGAAGCTGGGAGAATGGCGACGAGCCCGGATCCGACATCGCCATGTTCCTCACCCGTCACGGCGTGAAGGTCGAGGTCGATCGGGTTGCCAGCGGTGGACGCCGCGTGGACGAAACCTTGCGCCAACATGCCACGGACGTGGCAGCCGACATGGTGGTCATGGGTGCCTACAATCACCCGCGGATACAGCAACGCCTGCTTGGAGGCGTCACCCGTTCGATGCTGAAGGACAGCCGGGTTCCGCTTTTCCTGTCGCGGTAGTGGAAACGTCTAGCGCCCTGCCGGTCGGCCCGGACGCTAGAAGCAATGGACCATGTAATGTCTTGGGAGGACGCCATGAAGCCACAGTTTCATCTGCCATTGACCACGCGTCCGGAAGCGAGTTCGTTTGCGATCATCGAGAACGCTATTCAGTTTTCGTTGCATCAGGGTGCCGATCTTGTCGCCAGCCTTGCTGCCGCGCGGCGCCATGGCCACGAAGCCGCCGAAGCATATTCAGACGATGACGAGTTCCAGGCAGACCGCTTTGATCGGGATGTCGCAGCTCAGCTCGTCAGGCATTTGCGAGAGGGGGCCGAACGGGTTGGCCTCGACGTGAGGCTTGTTCCCACTGAGGCCCAGGCGATGTCGGCGACAATCCGGCTGGCCGAACTTGCTCGCGCCTACGACGTTACGATCCTGGAAAACACCGAGCTGGCGAGGCCGATTGTAGAAAGCCTCGTCTTTGACAGCGGTCGCCCGCTGCTTCTCCTGCCGTCGGCCGATTTCTATGGCCGCATCGACAATATTGCGATCGCATGGGATGGAAGTGCAACGGCGGCCCGCGCCGTCGCCAACGCGTTCCCTATGATCCAATCGGCGACGAAAGTGACAGTAATATGTGTGGGCGCCGCGGCTCGGCGGAGTGAGGGTTTTCTTGATCGCTATACCGAAGCACTGAAGCATTCAGGGCTCGAAGTCGCGTTAGCTGCCGTGCACAGCGACGCAGAAGACGTCACCACCATCATCCAGGACAACGCCATAGAGGGCCATGCCGACCTTCTTATCGCTGGTGCCTATGGGCACACCAAGCTGCGCGAGGCCCTGGTCGGCGGTGTGACGCGCACCTTACTCGACAATCTCCGCATTCCGGCGCTGCTATCCCACTAAGCTAGCGCTCGAAGGGCGTTCACGACGACCGCGACATCGATCGCCTCCTGGATCAGAGCGCCCTGGACCGGCGGGAGAAGTCCGACTCCGGCGAATGCCATCGCGACCGCAGACAGACCAATACCAACTGCCACGCTTTGGAGTGCAATTGTGCAATTCGCCACGACCGACGGACGACCTCCAACGCGGCCACTATGCCGCTCAACCCGCTCTTGAGCAGCACGAGGTCCGCAGCCTCAGCCGCGGCGGCCAGCTTGCCGCGGGCGACCGATAGTCCGACGTCCGCTGCGGCCAGTGCCGGAGCGTCATTGACGCCGTCGCCCACCATCATCACGTTGCCCAGCGTCTTCGTCCTTAAAAGGATTTCTACCTTGTCTGCCGCACTGAGATCTGCCTGGACGGTGTCCATTCCAAGACGGCCAGCGATTACCTTAGCGACCTCGAGCCGATCGCCGCTTGCGAGCGAAATATGCTTTATGCCGAGCATGCGGAGATTTCCATTGCCCGAACGGCATCCCCTCTTAGTGTTCAAGGCGTGGACGTATCCCGCCCTGTTCCAAACGGGATGGTTCGTGGAGTCGCTGCTGACGCAGACTCTGGTCATACATATCATACGGACTTCCCGCATTCCGTTCGTCGAAAGCTCCGCCAGCCCGGCCCTGGTGACAACGAGACTCCTCATCACGGGCGTCCGCGTTTTCCTGCCCTTTACTGGCGTCGGAAGCGCGCTGGGCTTCGTGTCCCTGCCTCTTCTGTACTGGCCAATGCTGGCGGCAATCCTCTGTCTCTATGCAATCCTCGCACATCTGGCGAAGGACTGGTTTGTCCGAAGATGGGGCTTGTAGGAATAGGTGCTCGATCTCCGCGTGCCCTACCGACCGCCAGCGAAATTGCGGTGAGTCAATGAAGCGAGGGCCCGGATCTGGCTGAATGTCCTCTCAGGAGGACGCTCGATTGGATTTGAGGGGAGACGACACGAGGCGCCCGCACAGGCAGACACGGAGGCGAATATGCTATCTCGCAAGGAAGACGCCATGCCGCGGAGGCTTTCCGGGTTCATCTCGATGATGGGACGGGGCCATCAGGCAATGTTGGTTTTGCTGTCGGTTCTCTTGTTCGCCGTGGGAATTCTGCCGCTCGAGGTTCAACGACGCATCGTAAACGGCGCGACACAGGGAGCGACTCTGAACACGATCCTCGTACTCGTGCTCGCCTACCTGGCGCTCGTCCTGAGCGAAGGTGGGATCAAGCTTGTTTTGAACGTCTACCGCGGCTGGATCGGAGAAGTTTCCATTCGTTGGCTTCGCATGGCGGTCATCGATACGAGAGAACGCCATCCCGATGATCTTACCACCTTGGCCGAAGGCGTCGAAATGTCGATCGTGCTCGCGGAGGCGGAACCTGTGGGTGGGTTTGTCGGCACCAGCATCTCGGAGCCAATCCTACAGGCGGGCATCCTTTTGGCAGTCGGTAGCTACATGATCTACCTTCAGCCGCTCCTTGCTCTAGCCGTCATCGCCGTATTCGTCCCGCAGTCCGTTCTGGTTCCTGTTCTCCAAGGGCTAATCAATCAGCGGGTCAAGACGAAGATCACCGTCATGCGACACCTTAGCGAGGAGATGGTCGACCATACTTCGCCGAACTCGCCGAAGCACCAGGCAGCCCGCGTCCAACGGCTATTTTCGACCAACATGAGCATCTACAAGCTCAAGTACGCGCTCAACTTCCTGATGAACCTGATGTTTCAGCTCGGTTTTGCCGGAATATTCGCGCTTGGGGGCTATTATGTCATAACTGGCAAGATCGAGATTGGGACTGTCGTCGCCTTCATTGCGGGCCTCAACAAAGTGTCGGACCCCTGGGGAGCGCTCGTCGACTGGTATCGCGACTTGAAGGTAACCCAGGTGAAATACGAGCTTATCCGTGACGCGAGCACGGCAAATGCCAGTCAGGCAAACATGCAGGCGAATTAGGTCTGCGATATCGTTGCATGGGCCTCCTGACATTGTCGCCAGGAAGGAGGAAAGGAAGGCTAGGCGACAGTTCGAGCGGCCATGTCTTCCAATCCCGAAGCGGCTTCCTCCTCTATGCGATGTGCTGCCTCCGAGGCCAGCTTCGAACCAATCATGAGCATATTGCTGATTTCGCTAGCGTAATCGGTTTTAGCAACTCGAACGAAATCGCCGATGACATCGAGCGCGTCGTTTCTTCCTGCACTGCCGACAAGATCACCAACGAGCCTCACATGCTGCTGGTAACGGCGCATCAGAAAACTAAAGGACTCGATCTGGAGGCGCGAGGCAGTGCTCAAGGCCTGGATCTGAAAGCCTACACCTGCTTCCAGAAACTTCTCCGCCGCTGCAACAGCCGGGAGATTCGAGGGAATGGGATAGATCTTGTCGGTGTTTTGGATCATTTCGGTTCTCCCGTTAGCGGATAAAATCCCCGATCCCTTCATCGATATACGAGCACGGGGATACGCGAATGACTGAGGACTTTGTTCGTAACGCTGCCGAGGATCAACGCAGCGACACCTCCGCGGCCATGCGATGCCATTGCGATCAGATCGCATCCATGAAGATCGGCTGTCTCGATGATGGCTTGGTGCACCTCATCGCTCCGGAGCTTGACAGTATAGCAGGTAACTCCCTGATGACGAGCGCGCAACTCGACCTCATCTAGGAATTGAACGGCTTGCTCATCCGACAACCGCTCGTAGTCTTCCCGGCTGGCCGCCAGCTTATCGCTGTCCGTTGTGAAGATGCGAAATGGTTCGATGACGCAGACGAATACGACCGATGCGTTCGCGTCTCTGGCAAACGCCACCGCGTTCTCCGCGGCCGTGACCGCAAGTCTGGATCCATCCGTTGGAACGAGAATCTTTGCAAACATGACACACTTCCTCCTCGCATAAATATTACGGCCGGTCGCTCGCCCGTCTTTGATCCGTGTCAATATTCGGCGAGGAAGCTGCGGTCGTCACCTATCGCCAATTGCTCGAAAGGCGGCCCCACCTTGACCAAGATCAAGGAATTCATGGAGCGGATATGCAAAGAGGCCGTGAGGAATCAGCTAGGCGGAATCGCGATGAAACGCGAGAGGGTCATACGGATCGGACATCTGGTCACAGCTCTGGCGATCGGGGGATCGGTCGCATTCTGGCTGGCCTCGCGCGACATCGCACATTTCCCTTACAGCGGTGACGTCGGTGGCGGCGATGTCGTGGTGAGCGCCATCGATCCGGTCGGGTCGATGCAGTCGATCGACAAGGAAAGGCTGAGCCTTGTGGCAGGCAAGGTCCGCTCGATGCTCGCCGACGCGGTGGCGGAGGCTTGACATCGGATATTGCGAGAGCCGGCTTCCCAAGCCGTTCTGATTGTGATCCAAACAGCCTGCGCCGAACAGAGAACTTGGATCGGCTTCTCGTTCATCGCGCGACGCGAACCGCAGCATCGGAAGAAGCTAACTTCGTCCGACAAGCCAGGCGTGCAGAAAGGTACAGTGGGTTGAGACCGCCTCTCAGACCGCAGTGCCAACCAGCGCACCGATTCCAGCCGTCAATGCCATGGCGAAGGCACCCCAGAAAGTGACCCGGGTGGTGGCTCGCCAGACGTTCGCGCCGCCCGCTTTCGCACCGATTGCGCCCAGCAGCGCGAGGAAGGCCAAAGAAGCGGCTGCAACGGTGTAGATGAGCATCGAGGTGGGTGAAAGGACGACCGTCAGAAGGGGCAATGCGGCCCCTACCGCGAACGTGGCAGCCGACGTCAGCGCTGCCTGAACGGGCCGGGCCGCCGTGTGATCAACAATACCGAGTTCATCGCGCGAATGCGCGTCGAGAGCATCATCACGGGTCAGTTGGGTCGCGACTTGCCTGGCCAGTTCTTGGGTGAGACCGCGTTTGACATAGATTTGCGTCAGTTCCTCGAGCTCCGCTTCGGGCTGCGTCTCCAACTCCATCCGCTCCCGCGCAAGATCGGCTTCCTCAGTATCCGCCTGCGAACTCACCGACACATATTCGCCCGCCGCCATCGACATAGCGCCCGCGGCCAGACCCGCGACGCCCGCCACCAGGATCTGTGACGGTTCCGCCGACGCGGTGGCGACGCCCATGATCAGGCTCGCCGTCGAGACGATTCCGTCGTTTGCGCCGAGGACGGCTGCCCGGAGCCAGCCGATGCGGGAGATCAGGTGATGTTCGGAATGCAGTCTGCCCATGAGTGTCTCCAAGACAAAGCCGATCAGAGGTGATGAGTGCGAGATTAACAGAAGAGCATAATGTCGATCACGAGCACGGCGTGCGCTTGGCGTGCGTGCGAGTCTGGGCTGCATCCCCGCGGTTTCGGCCGTAGTTGATTCACTTCGCGCTCCCATTGTCAAAGGCTCGTCCTCCCGAATTCAATACTGGACCTCAGCCATCAAGGATTTGACTACGATCAACTTGCGAAAACTTCCAGTCAAAGGCAGCCTGTGCGAACTTCCTGTCGCCTTCTTCGGCATTCGCGCAGTTGCGTTACATCAATGCCGAGCTGCGAAAACAGATAGATAGTTATAATAGTTTCGGTCTCCGAGAGGTGCAGTAGGACATGAAGGCACAGTATTTTCTTCCGCCAGCGACCTATCCCGATTCAAGTTCTGAATTGATCATTTCCAACGCTGTAGCGTTTGCTGGGTAGTGTGGCGCAAATCTTCACGTATGCGCGTTAAGAGTCGCGATCCCGCACATTCCCAAGGAATGGTCGTCGTTGCTGCTGGATACCCCGATGATCGAGCAGGCCGAAGCTTTGAGCGCAAATCGCGCCGCAAAACAGCACACACGGCGAATTTAGTTCCGCAGCAGCAGCGCGTAACGGGTATGCCGCCGTTCGCCTGTGCGCGTAAGGGCGCCGATCTCTACGAGTTTCGGCCTGACACGATCTGCATGGCGTCGGCATGCAGGCGGTAAGCGCCCACCGTGTCAATGTTTCGATTTCCGGCCATCAGGATGGCACGTGAGGTCTAACGCGGAAGGTCACCGACGCTAACTCGATGCCGTGCAGCCTTGTGGACTAGAGACAAGCGGCTTCGGGCCGCCACCGAAACGGCGGGGGCAGGAAAGTTACTACCCCAAAAAAGCCTAGTCCTCAATGCGATCTGCAATGAATTCCGGATCGAACAGGGCGCAGAGGGGCGAACGGCATCGCCGCAATGACGCTCGAATCCGTCAGAAGGGCGTTCGAAACGTAGACTAGGGGCACCTGGCGGTAGGAGATAGGCGATTAGCGCCATCGATATGGTCCGACACATTCGCGACGGGGGCCGTAGTAAGGCTGGAACGTATTGTCGAATGCCCTGTACGTACGATAGCGCGCATAGCACCAACTCACATGGCCGCCGCCCTCATAGGCGACTGACGGTTCATACCCGCGGTACGGCCAATAAGAGCTATCTGGCCGGCGCTGATACCCGTAGAACGAGCCGTAATATGTAGCCCGGTAGGGACCGTAGTGAGGCCGTGTTAATGCGCCGCCGACGATTACACCGTAATCGCCGTATGGGCCGCTGCCTCCGTGACGCCATTGCACGGTTTCTGTTTGCTGCGGCAATTGGATCCCGGGTGGACTAATTGCCGGAAACGCTTGAGCTGGTGTGATGCCGAGAACGCTTATGATCAGTCCAAACTCTACCGGGCCTAACTTGTCCATGGTCTGCCCTGCTCCTCAACCGACGTTGAGCGTAGTATGACGACAATCGTTCCGTGTAGCTACAAGCAAATAGGTGCTCCCGAAGCGATCCTTGGCCACCTTGCACGCGACCAGCCGATGATGAATGCCCCTTGGCAGACTTCTCTACAACAGTTGCGCCTTCGATGGCCGCTTTCGTGCCAAGGCAAAGACCTGCATCGGCTTCCTCCAAAACGCGAAAACGCCGAGAACGGGAAAGGGCTATGGTTCTGCGGTAGCACCCTCAGCCGCTCTCCAGCTTTCAACCACCATACTTCGCCAAGCTACGCAAAACCAAAGAGCGTTTTCGCATTTATCTATTTCGCGATACGACGCCAACTTTCGCCCGGCGAAGATAGGCACCCTGACCCGCAGCGCCGGTGAACGCCTCTCCATCAACGATCGTAGCGCCACGCAGGATGACGCGCACGGGCCAGCCCTGGACCTCAAGACCTTCATAGGGTGTGTAATCGGCGCCGTGATGCAGGATGTCGTTGGTGATGGTCACCTTCTTCGACGGATCCCAGAGGGCAATATCGGCATCCGAGCCGATCGCGATCGTGCCCTTCTGCGGATAGAGGCCATATTGCTTGGCATGATTGGTGGATGACAGCGCCACAAAGCGGTTGATATCGATCCGGCCTTTGCTCACCCCTTCCGAAAACAGAATGGGCAACCGCGTCTCGACGCCGGGAATGCCGTTTGGAATCCAACGGAAATTCCGCTTGCCCTTCTCGTTGAGCTTGCCTCCCTCATCCTCGTAACGGAAGGGGCAATGATCGGACGAGAAAAGTTCGAACGTGCCATTCTGCAGGCCTTCCCAGCAGGCAATCTGGCTTTCCTTGTCCCGCGGCGGCGGCGAGCAAACGAATTTCGCGCCCTCAAGCTCGGCAGCATCGAGATCGTCTGCCGTCAACAGCAGATATTGCGGGCAGGTTTCGCCCGCGACCTTGCCGCCGCGCTTGCGGGCCCGCTCGATTTCTTCCATCGCCTGGCGGTTCGAGACATGGACGATAACAATCGACGTATCGACGATTTCGGCAAGCGAAAGCGCCCGATGCGTCGCCTCGCGCTCGGCGGCGGCAGGCCTGCTCAGCGCGTGGAATTTCGGCGCCAGATCGCCATTCCGCTCATGTTTGCCAATCAGATAGCGGATTGCGTCTTCATTCTCGCAATGGACCATGACGAGCGCGCCGGAGCGGCGGGCGCTGTCCAATGTATCGAGGATCTGGTCGTCGCGCAGGCGAAGGTTCTCATAGGTCATGAAGACCTTGAGCGAGGTATAGCCATCCTCGACGAGCGCCGGAAGCTCCTGCCCGCGCACATAGGCCGTGGGATCGCTGAGGATCAGATGAAACGATACGTCGATATGGCACTGGCCATCGGCCTTGGCATGGTAATCCTTCAGCGATTCACGCAGTGTCGTGCCCTTTTCCTGCAGGCAGAAAGGCAGGATCGTCGTGTTCCCGCCAAAGGCGGCCGAAAGGGTACCGCTCGCGAAATCGTCGGCCATGACGATCCCGTCGCCCGAGGGTTGGGCGATATGGACATGGCTGTCGATGCCGCCGGGCATGACATAGAGGCCGGTGGCATCGATGATCTCATCGGCATCATCAAGACCAGCGGCCAGCGCAGCGATCTTTCCATCGCGAATCCCGACATCGCTACGAAACGTATCGCTCGCGGTGAAGACTGTGCCGTTCTTGATGATGGTATCGAAATGCATCAGGCAGCCCCCTTGTTCAGGCCCGCATTGTCGCGCCCCAAGATTTCATCAAGCGCCGCAATCAGTCCATCGACCTCAGCGACCGTGTTGTAATGCACCATGGAAACGCGCACGGCGCCATTGTACTGCGGCAGGCCAACATGGTCGCCAAGCCGCCGCGCGTGGAAATCGCCAAAGCGGATTGCGATCTTATAGGCGTCCATGGCCTTGCAGATATCTTCCGAATTGCGCCCCTCGAAGACGAAGCTGATCGTCGGGATACGCCGGCCATTGCGGTTTGCCGTCTCGCCGATGATGCGGCAATCGTTGCGGCTGCGCAGATAGGTTAGCAGCCGATCCGTCAGCGCGTTTTCCTGAATGGTGATCGCCTCGAAGGCCGCAAGGATCAGTTGACGCGGCGAGCCCGAGGCGCCGGATTTTGCGCCGAGTTCGCAGAGATAATCGACGATGCCCGTGACCGAATAGGCGAGCTCGTAGTTCGGATTGCCCGGCTCCAGCTTTCCCGGAACCTTGTCGCGCCCATAGAAGAAGTGATAAAGCGGATCGAGCTCCAGAAGATAATCATATTTGCCGTACATCATCGCGTAGTGCGGGCCGTAAGTCTTGTAGAAGCTGAAGACGTAATAATCGACATCCATCGCTCGGACATCGACGGCGCGATGCGGCGCATAGGCGACGGCATCGACACAGATACGCGCGCCGCGCGCATGCACCATGGCCGCGATATCGGCGATCGGATTGATGGCGCCGAGAATATTGGAGACATGGGTGACGCAGACGAGCCTTGTCTTCTCGCTCATCAGTGGTTCGAGATCGGCAAGGTCGAGCTCATAGGTCTTGGTGTCGAGCGGCCAGAACTTGACGACGACGCCCATGTCGCGCAGCCCGTCCCAAGGCCCGATATTGGACTCGTGGTCCGAAATGGTAACTATGATCTCGTCGCCGGCCGAAAGCTGGCTGCGCATGGCGCGCGCCAGATTCTGCAGCAGCACCGTGGTCGAGCTCCCGAAGATGATTTCTTCCGGTCGCGCCGCGTTCACCAGATGTGTGGCGGCGACGCGGCTTTCCATCAGCGCCTTCGCCGCCTGCTGCGACACGTCGTAGCTGCCGCCGATCTGGACGTTCTTGTCATAGAGGAACGTATTGATGCGCTCGACCGCGCGCTTCAGGATCTGCGAGCCTCCGGCATTGTCGAAAAACGTCCATCCATGCTGAAGCCCCGGGAACTGGCTCCTGACAAAGTCGATGTCGAGTGGGCGTTGCGTCTCCATGTGGTCCTCCGGAACCTTGGTCTTTATTGTCAGTGATTGAGAACGGCGCGCAGGAAGCTCTTCGTGCGCTCCTCCCGCGGATTGTCGAATATCTCGGCGGGTGTGCCGGCTTCCACTATCCGGCCGCCATCCATGAAAATGACACGGTCGGCGACCTGACGGGCAAAGCCCATCTCATGCGTAACCACGATCATGGTGACGCCGGTGCCGGCGAGCGTGCGCATGACGTCGAGCACTTCGCCCACCATCTCCGGGTCGAGCGCCGAGGTGGGCTCGTCGAAGAGCAGTACGCGCGGCTCCATCGCCAGCGCGCGGGCGATCGCCACTCGCTGCTGCTGGCCGCCGGACAGCTGTTCGGGATACTTCTCCGCCTGCTCGGTGATACCGACGCGGGCAAGTAGTTCGCGCGCCTTGCGGGCGGCCTCATCAGGCGGTGTGCCGCGTACCCGCATCGGCGCGATCATGATGTTCTTCATGACCGTCAGATGCGGGAAGAGGTTGAAGGACTGGAACACCATTCCGACTTCTGCGCGCACTTGCGCCAGATTGCGCCCGCGCTCCACCTTGATGCCATCGACCTCGACGTGGCTGTCGTTTGCGAAGCTCTCCAGGTGGTTGATGCAGCGGATCAGCGTCGATTTACCGGAGCCCGAGGGGCCGATGACGCACACGACCTCGCCTTCGCCGATTGCCAGATCGATGCCGTGAAGGACCTGGAAATTGCCATAAGACTTGTTGAGGTTGTGGATATTGACAATGGTTTTCATCGACGCCTCCCGGCACTGAAGCGTTTTTCGAGACGGGCAACGATGCTGACCAGCGGCCACAGGAACGCGACGTAGATGATGGCTGCGCCAATGAGCGGCGAGGGATTTGCCATCAATGCCTGCGCCTGCGTTGCCTGCTTCAGCAAATCGGGCATGGCGACAACGGACGCCAGCGCCGTATCCTTCATCACGTTGATGCAGTTGTTCGTCAGCGGCGGAATGACGATCTTGATCGCCTGCGGCAGAATGATTTCCACCATCATGTGACGATAGGAAAGTCCGAGCGCTTCCGAGGCCTCGAACTGGCCGCGCGGAATGGCTTCGATGCCGGCGCGAAAGATCTCCGCCGTGTAAGCCGTCGAAACGATCGTCAAGGCAGCGGCGGCCGAAAGGAACGGCGAGAGCCGGATGCCGACGAAAGGCAAGGCATAATAGATCACGATGAGCAGCACTAGCAGCGGAATTGAGCGGAAGATGTCGATATAGATCTTGGCAAGCGCTTGGAGAAACGTCGCGCCATAGAGGCGCAGGAGCGCGAGGATCAACCCACCCGCCAGGCCGCCAACGATGCTGACGACGCCAAGTTCGAGGGTGATCCAGAGGCCGGAGAGGAGCAGCGGAAAAGAGCGCTCCAGCACCGCCAGATTAAAAAAGGTCGTAAAGATATCCATTTAGGCACCGGTCGGTCGTTGTGGGGCGGATGGCGGACAAGCCGCCATCCGTGGCCTGAACCATCCGGCCTTACTTAGCAGCAGGCATGTCGGCGACCCTGATTGTAGAGGTCGTATCCTCGGCCTTCGCGCCGAACCAGGTTTCGTGCAGCTTGGCGATGAAGCCCTCGCCCTTCAGTGTCGTAATCACGTCGTTGACCTGCTTGGCCAACGGGTCGCCCTTGTTGAACATGATCGAGTATTTTTCGCCGGTCGGGATACGCTCGACGACCTTGATTGTCGGCTTGTCCTTTACGTAATACTGCAGCGCCGGAATATCGCTGATATAGCCGTCGATGCGGCCGGCAGCGAGATCGAGCATGGCCGGTTGCAGGCCTTCGAAGCGGCGGATTTCGCCGAGGCTGTATTTGGCGGTGTTGGTGGTTGCCCACACGTCGCCAGTCGAACCCGTGTCGACGCCAACCACCTTGCCGCTCATGCCCGAGAGATCCTTGATGCCGGCGGTAGCCATGACAGTAAGCGACTGGTCGCTGTCATAGTAGGGCTGGGCAAAGCTAACCGATTCCAGGCGCTTCTCGGTGATGGTGATCGACGAGACGGCCATGTTGATTCGGCCCGACTGGACGGCAGAAAAGAGGCCGTTGAACGGGATGTTGACGAATTCGACGGACTTGTTGAGGCGCTTGGCAATTTCGGTGATTAGATCGACTTCAAAGCCGACGGTCTTGCCGGTTTCGTCCTGGAATTCCCATGGCACATTGCCGATATTGGCGCCGACGGAAAGATCGGCGGCAAGGGATGCATGGCTGGCGAAGGCGAGAACGCCCGAAATCACCGCAGTCTTCAGAAAGGAAAAATGACGCATCTAGGTTCCCCTTGTTTTATGGCGCGTATTTTTGCTAATGGTCTAACCGGTCTGACCAGTCAGGCCAAATCAATCATGCTATCTTGTCATTTGCAAGCGCGTGATGGATTTAAATGTACGGGGCGAACCAGACGCGCCGATCAGATGTCGGAGAAGCGCAAGAATGCTGAACAGGACTTTGGTGCCGCAATCGGCGGCCCGACTGATACAGGACATGATCCAGAGCGGCGAACTCGCCGCCGGTCAGAAGATTCCGTCGCAGCGTGATTTTTCCCTGAAGCTCGGCATCAGCCGGGCCTCGCTACGCGAAGCGCTGCTGACTCTCGAAACTCTGGGCTTGATCAAAACCGAAGCCGGCCGAGGCACCTTTGTTGCCGACCCTGGCGCCCCGGGAAGCAATATGGCACCCTGGCGCTACTCCGACACCTATTCGGTCTTCGACGTCTTCCAGACGCGCATCATGCTTGAGGGCAATATCGCCGCACTCGCCGCCGGACGCCTCACCGGCAATCAGCTGCAGGCGATGGAAGCGGCAACGAAGCAGATGGAGGATTGCTGGGCCAAACAGGATCTGCTGGCCAATGTCGAAGCCGATCTCGAATTCCACGGCATCATTGCGTCTGCCTGCAGCAATGCCATGCTGCGGGCGCTTTACCAAGTCGTGCGCGAGCAGCTGACGGAAACGCAGCGCCAACCGATTCCGATCACAGAGCCCGCGCGCATGCAGGCCTCGATCGCCGAGCATCGCCGCATCATTGCGGCTCTTAGCGACAATGATGCGGCACGCGCCCGCCTTGAAATGGAAACGCATGTACTCAACACGGCGCGCTGCGCGGGGCTGAACCCGTGAACTTCAGTGGCGCGGCCATCATGACGGTTTCGATCGAGCAGAGGTACCCCCCACAAGCAACGCGAGCCGCGTCAACAACGCCGGCCATATATCGCGGGCACGACTCGCCTGGTCTAGAGCGGGGTCGAACCTACGACCCACTGTTGTTTCGCGTCGATCTCATCCGAACTCTTAGAGACGTCAGAGGCTTAGAAATCCCAGTCCTCGTCCTCGGCCGCCAGTGCCTTGCCAATGACATAGGAGAACTGTCTCGAATTTCTGATAGCTGTCGTCCTCTCGCTGCAAAAGTCTGAATCCGCTAGAGTGAAGTCTGGGCAGTCATCTAGCTCGCGATCAACTGACAGACCTGACAAACTATCTCGTGGAAATTGGATGGAAACGGATGGATAAATAGTGCATGACAGTGTCCCAAGAATTGGATGGGAATATGGAATTTCTAAACACGGCGACCGTGCGGATCACGCCCGAAATCCTGTCGCTGATCACCGAAATCGACGAATTCAAAGGTGCTTGGCGTTCTATCGGCCGGATCGCGCCTGCGGGGCTATCCAGCCTCTGGCGATCACAAAAAACTCTGGGGTGATCTAAGGAATTAAAAGGACATCCCTAGCGGGTGCCCGCGCCGAGTTCAGTCTTGCCACGGGTCGATGACGATCACGCCCGTATCATCGAAATCCTGAACATTACGCGTGACTACAGTTAAACCGTGAACCAGCGCGGTAGCGGCGATCGTTGCGGCGGTCTGGAATATGTAAGTGGGCACAACGCGTCGCTATCGCGTCATCGATTGGCAGAACTCGCTCGGCGAATTCAGGACGAACACGACTATCCATCCATCCTCGCAAGCGAGAGCCCTTGGCGGCGTCGCGACGTTGGATGGTTAATATCCCGCGCTCAATTTCCAGGATCGTAATCCGGAAATGAACAAGTCATTGGAATCTTGCGCCCCGACCCACTTTGTCACATTGGCGTCTGCTTTACCGTCTCCAACTTTGCGCAACTCGGAGGCGACGTTTGTATCCAGCAGGTACTTCAAGACAGATCGACCTCGCGAGGTGCAATTTCGGCTCTCGGCGGATCCAATTCGATTGTCGACAAACCAGGCATTGAAAGAGCATCGACGAGTTTCCGGCGCTTGCCGGTCAGGCGCACGAATTCGCTGTAGGTCATCAACACATGTGACGGCTTCCCGCGATCTGTAATAACCACAGGTCCTTTTTTGGCAGCCTTCTTTGCCTTACTCACGTCACGGTTCAACTCCCGGCTAGACAAACTTGTGATGCTCATAGAATGCCGCCATGTAGGAACACACCTACATATAGGATGCTATTGAATGTGAGCAATATCCAGGATAGCCGCCTTGAAGGGATCTGAACCAAGGCCCATCAAACCCAAACGTCTCCGGCCCGAACGAGCGCCGTATATCCAAAAACAAATCTTGATTCCGGATCAAGGGGTTCCCGTCAAAAACGCGGATGCGGGTACATTTTTTACCCTTCCCTTGTTGCTTTCTTAACGAGATTGAGCCATATCCTAACTCAACAACACCCGCCACGCCTCGGACGGAACTTCGGTTTCGGAACTGCGCACCCCGGCGGGTTTTTCTTTTCTGGAACTTCGAATCCGCCTATGAAATGGCATGAAGTTCGAAAAACCATCCGTATCCATCGCTGACCAAATTGCGCTGCTTGAAGCGAGGGGAATGGCAGTTCCCGATCGCGCCCATACCGCTCATTGCCTGCAGCATATAAGCTACTACCGCTTGCGTGCCTACTGGCTTCCGTTCGAAGACGCGGCGCCGCCAAATGGCGAACATACATTCAAAAATGGAACCACCTTCGACGATGTGCTGGACCTATACGTATTCGACAGGCGGCTCCGATTGCTCGTAATGGATGCCATCGAAAGAGTTGAAGTTTCCCTGCGGGGGAGTTGGGCGCATCATCTCGCGATGAAATATGGGCCACACGGCTACCTTGTACCAGCGCTTTACAACCGCGCCGATCGGTACGCTCAAGCGTTCGCCAAGCTGATTGAAGATCTCAACAGATCAAAAGACACCTTCATCGTTCATTACAGAAGCAAATACGATGATCCGGAGCATCCCCCTATATGGATGACGGCAGAGGTTATTTCATTGGGTCAGCTCTCGATGTGGTACAGCAATTTGAAAAGCCGCCCCGACCGTCAAGCTATTGCGAAAACATACGGACTTGACGAAACGGTTTTGGTTTCGCTCGCTCATCATCTTACTTACGTTCGCAACATCTGTGCACATCACGGCCGCCTTTGGAACAAGCAGATCACTGTGAAGATGACCGTGCCAAAGTCCCCTGCCAGCCTGAAGCTGGCTATGAATCAGAATGTTCACGGCCGTCTATATAATACGGTGGCAGTCCTCGGTTATCTAATGGGTATCGTAGCGCCCGAAAATCAATGGCGTCAGCATCTCTTAGAATTGATGGATTCCTGCGCGCTCGCAGATGAAAATGCCATGGGCTTTCCCCAGAACTGGAAAAATCTCTCCGCATGGAAATAGGTTTTGAAGGACTTAACCCGAGGCGAACTTTGACGCGATGTTTGTCCAATAAGGGTCTTGAAGCGATGTGAACCTTCCACCCCTGCAATTGCTCGTCACTCACGAGTCAGCTTGCGGTGCGAGCACCGAGGAGGCGCGGACTATAGTCCGGGTCGAGTTCCATCGTCCTGAGACGAACACGCCCTTGCTGGCGAGGGTGAAGTTCAGCCCCGCCATTGCTCTTCGTTCAAGATGGCAGGTCTCCTGGCTCGCGGGTTGGCCAGGGCTGGGCTTACATGCCGCTTGAACAGGTGTTGGCCGAATGATCGTTTTCGCGGCATGCTCCACCGAAGTGATGCGGATCGTTCCGGCTGGCCGATCCCGGAACTCGCTGAGGTGGATACGAACCGACGACACGGATTTACTTCGTCGACGCAATCGACTTGCAATCGCTCCGCAGCCGGCGGTGGCGACCAAACCGCTCACTTGCCCAGCTTCGCAGCCGCAACAGCATGCGGTATCAGGAACGTGGCAATCTCCGTGAGGACGCCCGTCAGATCGCCAGGATCGTGTGCAACGCTCTCAACGAAAGCGTGCCATTGCCGCTGCTTTTGCTCGTCCTTGGCAAAGGCGTCCGTCAGGGCGTCCAGCTCGGTCGGGATTGGAGTTTCGCGCCGCTCGAACGTCGCTGCGATTGCACGCGCCAATCTGTCATCGGTGAAATCGAATGACCTGCTGAGAACCCAGATATCGTAGAAGTCCTTCATCCGACTGTTTGCACGCCCCAGCATGACCATCGCCTGGAACTTCTCGGCTATAACGGTCTCCCGAGCATAGGCTCGGAGCCTGGGCATCGGAAAACCGAGCATGGAAGGATAATCTAACATCTCCGCCCCAGGCTCAAGCGCATCGCCAAACCCGATGTCGATCGTCAGGGTGATCCGGGCTCCGCTGATCGAAGCGACCACCCGCACCCTGAGCCCACCATACTCCAGTCCCTCGCGAATGCGATCCACACGTAACGTTTTGGCGTCGAACGTGACGCCATCGTCAGCCGGGTGCTCCAGAATCTCCCGAAAGGTCGCCAGCATCGGGTCTGGTTCGGGATTGCCAAAGCCCAAAAGGTCCAGATCGCGCGTACCGCGGTGGGGATCGTCAAACCAACTCATCATCAGCATTGCACCCTTCAGCACAAAGCGACCGGCGTGGGGCGACTGGCTGATCCGAAACAATAATCGTTCAAGGGCGAAACGCGTCAAAACCAGATCAAAGCTCTGCCCGCTTGCCTTGCCGAGGTGCAGCAGGCGGGCGCGGACCGAGGCGCTGACGTTTCTGATTTCCTTAGCCATTTGCGGTCAGTGCCTCGATATACGGACGGATTACAGTCCCAACGCCACCACGCTCGGCTTGGTCAGCGATTTCGCCAGGAGTAGCCCTTCGTTGCCGCAGCGTCTCCTGCAGTCCCTCTATCGCTACGGATAGGCCAATCTTGTTGCGATAGCGAAAGCAATCGGCAATCGTTTTGGCGATTCCAAAAATCTTCACTTGAACGCCTTCAACGACATGGGTCTCGACGCTTTCGTTGAGAAGGCTGTCTGTGAAACGCACGATGCGCACAGCAGGGCCGTCCGATTGCGGAGCCCAGTCTTTGCGGCCTATGGCAAGCCAGATTTGTCTCGGAAGTTGATCCGTCAATCCGTGGAAAGCGAGGGCCGAAACAAGGCAGACAACGGCTTTCGGGGCGCGTTTGGCAATCTCCGCCAGACTGTGGTTGGCATCGAGTTCCGCATCGGGAAGCTGATAAAGACCGCGGGCAAGCCGCACGACCTCACCATCCCGTTCCATTCGGCTCATGGTAGCCGCCGTCACGCCTGCATTCCGCAGTTCCGCGAGGCGTGCTATCCCGCATTCAGCGAGCACGGTTCGGGCGATTTGGCGTTGCGTGATGGAAGCCAGCATTGATACAAAACCTCGGAACATAGACTCTATTATCCGAGGATTTGTATCACAGTCCCTAGACTTGGGAAAGCCGTCGACTGGCGAAGTCGTGTGCCAAGTCCTCGGCCGCCAGTGCCTTGCCGATGACATAGGAGGATAGCGGTGCCACAATCGATTGCTCGGAACCACTGACGACGGAGCGGCTATATCAATGGCATGCGGCCCTTTTTCCGACCGGCCCCGGACCAGTTTCTCACTTTGTAGACTTCAGTATCCGGTGGATTCGGTGATCCGGAAGCGGGCGACGATATCGCCCTCGCACCACATGGGGAAATTGGTTCCCCACTTATTGTTGTGCAGATTGAAGCGGATGCCTTCGGCAAAGCTCGGGCGCGTCTTGCAGAAGGTCATGAAGTCCCAGCTCTGCGGCGCCACCAGCGGCGTATCCAGCGGCTCGATCGTCAAAGTGGAGGCCTCCCGCGCGGCAGCGACCGCCTGAAGCTGTGCCCCGCCACTTTCGGCAATGCGCTCAGATGAGTGCCAGAGGCCCATCTTGTTGAAACTCCAGTCTGATGCGCCGGCCGGCGTGAAAGACAGGAAACTTGCCTCCGGCATTCGGTTCGCGGGCTTGCCGCGCAACACGAACGCCAGAATCAACCCCTCCCCCTCTTCCATATGCAGCGACAAAATCGGCGGCGCGCCATACTGCCCGTTTGCCTGTTTGGGCATGGAGAGGACGGCGGAGGATCCCTCTGCAGCCGTCAGCACCGGCACGAAGACCTTGGAGAGACCGGCTCCAGAAGCGGCAAGACCCGGCTTGTCGTGGTCGAGGATCGCCCATTCCTGCCGATGCGTCAGATAGGTGTCCATATGCCGCGCCATGTCGGTGGCGTCGTAGCTCTCGTAGCGGTATGCGATCAGAGAATGTCGTCCCTCCGTGTCAGTTCGGCCTTCAATCGTACGCCCGGCGGGCGTGACAAGGGCCGTGAGATCTCCGGTTACCGGGTCGACATGAGCTTCCCATCGGCCGGCACTGATCGTTCCGGCCCGAGCCGAAATCGCTGGCAGGGCGGGTGCAGCGAGCCTGGAAATGGCCGCTTCGGCAATCTCGCGGTCGTCACACCCCAGCATCGAGACAGCCTTGTCGATATAGGCCCGTTGCTCGGCCCAGGAAGCTTCCGAATAGGCAAACCGGTAATCGGATGCCCGCGCAACTTCGAAGTCCTTCCGCGACCAGGCCTTGTCGTCCCGGAGATAGGTCTTGATGTCAACGCCGCACGTGTGTTCGGCGACCATTGCCAGGCCGCGCCCGAATGCGAGCCGGCTCGGTGTCAGCCCGTCGTCAGCGAAACGGTCATACTGGCGTTGCAATGCAAGGAACCGGGCGGTCTTTTGGGGATCCGTGGCGCTTCCGTGGATCCAGCTGTCGCCGAGTTCGATATCGAGCACCGGGAACTGTTCGCGGGCATCCCAGAGGATTGCGCCGTAGTCTTCGAGTGTCGCGGCGCGTATGACAGCATCTGGCGCCTTGTGGCGCATCTCGCGATAGACGTCCACAGTCTGAGCCACGCTCTGCGGGCCGATGTTGTCGCTGGTATGGGCAAAACTCAGCGCGTCGCTCATGCCTTCCGGAAAATAGGTCTCGCCATAGGAACGTTGGTACATGACGACGATCTCCTCGCCGCCCGGGGCTCGCCAGCGGAAGACATCCGGCACGTTCGGTGGTGGAGAGGCTGTGTTGACGCCCAGATGCAAGAAACGAATGCCGGCTTCGGCGAGCATCGGCACCATCCCGCGCGTATGACCCGGCACATCGGTCATCTTGGCGGCGATCGTCCTCTTGCCGAAACGGCGGTCGAGTTCCTGCGAATAGGAGAGGCCGGCACGGAAAAGCGCCGGCGACATCAGTTCCGTATGCGTCGTGTAGGGCAGGCCGTGCCAGCGGATGAGACCGTGCTCAATCGCCTGTTCCAGACGCTTGACCTCTGTCGGCGAGCGGGAATTCAAATGATCCCAGATCAGCCAGGCGCCGGTCGTCCAGATGAAGCGCGGCTCATCCGGGTTCTCGGCGAAGAAGTGCGCGCCCGTCTCGATTGCCTGAGGAATGAACCGGTCGTGATACTGTTTGCGGACCTTTTCCGCGTGATCCGTGAAGCCGATGTCGAGATGCGTCTTGAAGACCAGATGCACGCGCTTTTCTGTCATTTCCATTCAATCAGCCGATCAGTTTCAATCAACCCACAGTGCCACGCACGACAAGCCGGGTGCCGAGCGTTTCGATCAATGGACCGTCGTCGGGATTCCTAAGACGCCGGAGTATGAGGCGAACGAGGGCGCGGACGCGGTCCTCGAGATCGATCCGGACGGTGGTGAGATTGTAAGCCTTCCAATGCGACTGCGGAATGTCGTCGAATCCGATGACGCTGACGTCGCCCGGCACCGAAAGGCCAAGATCGTGGCGCAGGGCATCAATCGCCCCGAATGCACCGACGTCGTTGGCGGCAAAGATCGCGTCCGCACCGTCCTCGACTCGGAAAAGGTCGAGCGTGGCCCGATAAGCGGTATCGTAGGTATAATCGCCATCGATGACTGTCGGCGGCTGCATACCGCGCTCGACGAGGATCCTGGTGATCATCAGCTCGCGCTCGCGGTTGGCGAGCGACTGGCGCTTGCCGCCCAGATAGGCAACGCGACGCACACCGTACCCCTGCAGCAGCGCAACGGCTTGCTCGATACCGTCCCGCTGGCGCACCAGCAGCCGGTCGTAAAGGCTGGAGGATGTGTCCGCAAATTGCGCACCGTCGTCGTAGATCACGTAGATCGGCACGGCGCGGTCGAGAAAGCCGCTCAAAACGTCGGCATCGACATTTTCCGTGAAGGCGATCACAGAATCGGGATTGAAGCCGCGCATGTAGGTAAGCAGTGTCTGGTCCATGCTGAAGTCGGCCTTGGCCTTGAACAGCAAGGTCGCGAAGCCTTCGGCCTGCAGCGCCGTCGTCAGCGCGTCGATCTCCTGGCTTTCCCAGGGTGAACAGACATCAGGCACGATCATGCCAACCAGATGCGAGCGGCGGGTAACAAGCGATCGGGCCGCCATGTCCGGCGTGTAATTCAGTTCGCGGGCAATCTGCAGGATTCGGTCGCGCTTTTCCGGCTTCAACGATGCATTCGGATTGAAAGCGCGGGACACGGCGACGCGCGAGACATTCGCTTCTCGGGCCACGAGATCCGCCGTCGCACGGGCGCTCTTTCTGTCATTTCGTGCGGTCATCAATGCATCAACAAAATGAAAACGTGTTCACTACCTTGGAACCTAAACAATAGTCGCGTCAAGTGCCGGCGATGCGATTCCTGCTGACAACCGCGCAACTTGCGAACTTGTGCGGCCAAAATTGATTTCTCGTCTCGAAGGCACTGTTGACAAAAGTGAAAACGTGTTCACTCTAAGGGCCGGGTGAGGCGAGGCACGCCGGGAGGAGGGTTCCGGCGGTCCGAATGCACCGAACCAACTTGTCCGGTAACGGACCAATTCGGGAGGAATTCACATGCGCAAGAGCATACGTTTTCTGTTGTTGGGCGCTTCGGCGGTGATTGCGCTGTCGAGCCAGGCCATGGCGGCGACGGAACTCAACATCACCTGCCGCTGCGTCATCGGCGGCGTCAACAGCGGCATGGCGGAATGGATCGAGAAGAAGGTCATTCCCGCCTTTACCGCCAAGATGAAGGCAGACGGCAAGGATGTGACCGTCAAGCTCACTCAGTTCGGCGGAGCTGACGAGCAGCTGACCCAGCAGCTCGCGCTGGACTTTTCCAGCGGCGCTGGCGCTGATGTGTCCGGCTTCGACGGCTTCCTCATTCCGAGCTTCGTTCAGGGCGGCCTCCTGAAGCCGCTCAATGAGATCGGCGGCGCCGATGTCGAAAAATGGGATGGCTGGGGCCATATTTCCGACGGCACCAAGGCGCTGATGAGCTATCAGGGCAAGCCCTATGGCATCGCGCTCGGCACCGATGCCCGCATGATCTTCGTACGCAAGGACCTGTTCAAGAAGGCCGGTATTGACGCCGACGGCTGGCAGCCGAAGTCCTGGGCCGAAATGCTCGACGCCGCCCGTAAGCTGAAGGCGGCCGATCCGGAGAGTTTCCCGCTACAGATCAATGCCGGCGTCTCGATGGGCGAAGCCACCACGATGCAGGGCTACTGGATGGCTTTGCTCGGCACTGGCGAACAGGTGACTGACGAGAGCGGCAAATATATCGTGTCGAGCCAGGGCATTCTGGATACGCTCAATCTCTACAAGACCGTCTATGTCGACGACAAGCTTGGCGATCAACGCGCCCAGATGCTTGGCGATGGCCGCAACCGCACCTTCGCGAACTTCCGCGATGGCAAGACGGCGATGTTGATCGAAAGCGACTGGTTCTATCGGTCCGTTACCAAGCCGGGCGCGGAATTTGCGGTCGCGGACCGCGACAATGTGATGACTTGGAAGAAGATGCCGTCCGAACAGCCGGGCCGTGGCCTGCGCGGCCAGGATTTCGTCACGATTTCCGGCGGTACGGGGTTCGTCATCAATCCGCATACGGACGCGCCGCAAGAGTCCTGGGCACTGCTCTCCTTCATGAACAGCCAGGAACAGCTCACCGCCTTTCAGGATATCCAGCCGGCCATCCGCATTCGCGACGATGTCGCGATCCCGAATTCGCCGTTCCTGACTGAAACCGCCAAGACGCTGCTGCCGTTCACGACAGCCCGACCGAACGACGCCAACTACAACAAGGTCTCCGCGGAAATCCAGCGCATGACCGAGGCCGTCGTTTCAGGCGAACTGACACCGGAAGCCGCGATGAAGCAGTACAAGGAAGCAGTCACAGCAATCGTTGGCGAAGAGAACACGATCAGCCGTCTCTGATCACCAAAATCAAACGGAGGCCGGTCGGCAAGGTCCGGCCTCCGCGTCGCGGCAGGCGCTGCCACGGGGTAATCGCGCATGAAAAAATTCTCCCTGCTTTCCACGCGCGCGGGCGCGGTGTTTCTCGCCCCCGCCGCCGCGCTGGTCGGCGTTTTCGTCATCATCCCGTTCTTCTGGGTGATCGTCGTTTCCTTCACAAACAAAACGCTGCTCGGCCGCACGGCCGTCGATCCCGATTTTGTCGGGCTGCAGAACTATCTTACGCTGTTCAACCCCGCGACGTTCTTTACGCGCGGCCAGTTCGGTTTTTCGCTCATCCTGACGATCCAGTTCGTGTTATTTTCGGCACTGATCGGCCAGGCCTTGCTCGGCCTCATCCTTGCCTGGCTCAGCCAGTCCGTCTCGCCGACGCTCAAGAATTTCCTGCAGACGGCTGTCATTGCTGCCTGGATCCTGCCGGAAGTGGTGATCGGCTTCGCCTGGTTCGCCTTTCTCGACTACGACAATGGTACACTGAACATGATCATGCGCGGCCTCGGTCTGCCGCCGGCCGACTTGCTGCTGCAACAGCCTTTCTGGGTCATCGTGGTTTTCAACACCTGGCGGGGCGCGGCCTTCTCCATGATGTTGTTCAACTCCGCCTTCCAGTCGATACCGCCGAGCTATTTTCAGGCGGCCGATGTTGCCGGTGCGAGTTCGTGGCAGAAACTGCGCGATATCGCCCTGCCACTGATACGCGGCCATGTGGTGACAGATCTCATCCTTATCACCATGTGGACATTCAACGTCTTCACGCCCTTCCTGCTGACCAGCGGCGGCCCCTCATACCGGACCGAGCTGCTGTCGATCTACACCTACCGGGTTGCCTTCAAGGACTTCGAATTCGGGCGCGGCGCGGCAGTCGGTGTCATCATCATGCTGATCAACCTCGCCTTCGCGCTTGTCTACCTGCAAATCGCCAAGAAGAAGAAGGCGGAGGCCGAGTGATGCAGATTTCCCGCAGCATCTATATGCGCCGCGCGGTCTTTTCGGTCGTCGCCTCGCTGATCGGCGTGGTCTTCGCCCTGCCGCTTGTGTGGTTCATCTTCGCGCCGTTCAATGCGCGTGCCGAACTCGGCCTTGCCATTCCGTCACCGTTCACGCTGTCCAATTTCGTGACCGTGTTCCAGAACAGCTTCGCCATGCACGCGCTCTTGAACAGTCTGATCCAGGCCATTGGGGGTGTCATTCTGGTCGGCGGCGCGGCCACACTTGCGGCCTACGCGCTGTCGCGATCGTCCATTCCCGGCAAGGGCGCGGTCACCTATATCCTCCTGCTTTTCTCCTCGGTCGTATCCGGCTCGGCAGCCATGGTGCCGATCTTCCTGATCATCTCGGCAATCGGACTGATTGACACGCATCTCGCCGTCATCCTGGTGTTCGCTGGCGGGCTGTTGCCGACCGCCATGTTCATCCTGCGTGACTTCATCGACGCCATTCCGCGATCCTATGAGGAAAGCGCCATGGTGGCCGGCGCCTCACCGATCCAGGCCTTTTTCGATGTGGCGCTGCCGGTCATCCGGCCCGGGATCGTCGTGGTCGTCGTCTGGGCCTTCGTGAACATCTGGGGAAGTTTCCTCATCCCGTTCATCCTGCTGCGCAAGGACACGCTGATGCCGGCTTCAGTCGCGATCTATTCCTTCTATTCGGAGGCCGGTACGCCGATTGTCACGTTGCTCGCCGCCTATTCGCTCATCTACTCGCTGCCCGTCATTGTGCTTTACCTGTTCGTCAACTGGAAGTTCGGCTTCCGGTTCTTCGGCGGCATCAAGTCGTAATTGGACCTTTCTCATGGCTTCAGTCGAATTCCAGAACGTCTCCAAAACATTCGGTTCGTTTACCGCGGTGCCGGACATCAGCTTCTCGATCGCCGATGGCGAATTCGTCTGCCTGCTCGGCCCTTCCGGCTGCGGCAAGACGACCAGCCTGCGAATGATTGCGGGCCTTGAAACTCCCTCCGCCGGCAAGGTCCTGATCGGCGGCAAGGACGTCACCTATCTGCATCCCAAGGATCGGCAGATCTCGATGGTCTTTCAGGATTATGCGCTTTATCCGCATATGAATCTCGCCGACAATATCGCCTATCCGCTGAAGGTGCGCGGCGAGACCGAGGACAAGCGACATGCACGCGCCAGAGAAGTGGCCGACGTCCTGAAGATCGGTGACCTGATGAGGCGACTGCCGAGTCAGATTTCCGGCGGCCAACAGCAGCGCACCTCGCTTGCTCGTGCGCTCGTCTATCCGAGTCAGGTCTATCTATTCGACGAGCCGCTTTCAAACCTCGATGCCAAGCTTCGCCTCGAGGCCCGCGGTTTCCTCAACCACCTGCAGCGCGACATGGGCATGACCGCCGTCTACGTGACCCACGATCAGGCCGAGGCCATGGCGCTTGCGACCCGCATCGCCGTCATGGACAAGGGCCGGATCGTGCAGTTCGCGCCGCCAATCGAGATTTATCGCCGGCCGGCAACGACATTCGTGGCGAACTTCGTCGGCAATCCGCCGATGAACCTAGTGCCGGTGGCGGCAATGGTCGATGGCGGGCAACTGCGGTTGCGCGCTGACGGCCTGACCCTGCCGAGCCTGCCTATATCTGATGCCATCGCCAAGGCTGCGGCGAAAGGCAAGATGACGCTCGGAATTCGCCCGGAACACCTACGAATGGCGGAAGCGGGCGACACCAATACGATTGCCGGAAAGCTGTTCGCCAACGAGAACATGGGGCCGGAAAGTCTGGTTACGATGGAACGTGCAGATTCCGGCCGGGTGACCGCGCGCATCTTCACCGACGACGAAATACGCACCGGCGATCAGGTCACACTCTCCTTCGATACCCGCCACGTGACGCTGTTCGACGAGACCGGCGCCCGTATTCCGGCAATAGGCGAGTAAGCCGTCATGGTCGAAATCACCGTTCACGTGACCCCTGCTGATCAGGCCGCCGATCCATATTTCTACGTGCCCGTCGATATTCCCGCCGACACGACACGCATCGACGTGACAATGAGCTACCCGAAGGCTGACGATTGCATCATCGATCTCGGAATGCTCGATCCCCATGCCAGCGATTATCCGACCACGGCCGGTTTTCGCGGCTGGAGCGGCGGCGCGCGGGATCGTTTCTTCGTTGCGACCGATGATGCGACGCCGGGCTACATTCATGGTGAAATCCCGGCCGGCGTGTGGAAGGTGATGCTCGGCCTCTACAAGGTACCGCCCGACGGTGCCGAGGTGCGGCTGACAGTCGTCTTCGACAGTGCATCCCGCGAACTCTTGCCACCGCCAGCGCGAACTTTCCCGGTGCGTCAGGGCGCGGGCTGGTATCGCGGCGACCTGCATTGCCACACCTTTCATTCAGACGCGGCCGGCTCGCCCGAACTCCTGCACGCCGCAGCCAAGCAGGCAGGCCTCGATTTCCTTGCGATCGCCGACCACAACACGATCACCCAGCGACGTTACTTCCATCCGCATTCCTCGCCGGAACTGATTTTCGTGCGAGCGATGGAAATCACCACTGCCGTCGGACATGCCAATGTCTATGGCGTCGATGATTGGATAGATTTCCGCATGACGAAGCCGGAGCATGCCCATACGCTGTCGCGTCTTGTTCATGACCATGGTGGCCTTCTTTCGATCAACCACGACAAACCGACGATCCAGTGGGACTATGACCTGCCCAGGATTGACTGTATGGAAGTCTGGCAATCTCACTGGATGGCCTGGAACTGGGTATCGCTCGGCCGTTATCAGGACCGGCTAGCCTCTGGCCTCAAGATCTCAGCGATTGGCGGCAGCGACTTTCATCAGCCTGCACGGCTGATGCCGGAAGGACCGCTGGCTCTGGCCCGACCGACGACGGTGCTATGGCTTGATGAACTTTCAGAAGACGCGATCCTCGCCGCCATGAAGGTCGGGCGCGGTTACGTAACAGAAAGCCCAACCGGTCCGCACCTTGCCCTTACCGTCAATGGCCAGCCGATGGGGTCGACGACGCACGCCGAAGTTACCGCAACGGCGGAAACGAAACGCGCGGAAGGAGATACGCTCGTATGGATCGACGCGACCGGCATACTTTCGACCGAGACAATAGGTTCCGATGATTGGACCGGTGGTTTCACCGGCAGGCCGAAGGCTTTTCTGCGCACTGAAATCATCGCTGCTGCAAGCCGCGAAGGCTTGATTTCCGAATTCTCCGCGGCGCTCGAAGGACGTTCGCTCCCTTGGCAACTCCAGAGCGTCGATATGGCAAGCCAACCGATCCGCCGGGCGATCAGCAACCCAGTCTATGTGGAATGGTGACAGGAGCGCCGGCCATCCGGGTTCGAACACGCATATAGTCGCAGCATCTTCGTCATCTAGGAATTTACGCCTGTAAATGCCGGTCAGCCCCGAAAACGTCCCCACCTCGTCGATCCCTATGAGGCGGCTACCGCCAGCCACGTCGGTGGCGAGAATAGCACCAGGTTTCCTTTAGCCCGCACCATGGCGACCCATCCTCTCCAGCAGAAGGTGATCACACGCCGCAATTCAGACTGCGAGTGATCCCCATTACCGATTGGAAGTCGAAGACCTCCAGGAGGCCGAGACCCTCGTTCTCAAGGTCGATGCACTTTCGCTGCGTGACCAGCAGCTGAGAAGTGCGCGGATGCAATGGTTTTTTCGACACTCTTGATAGCATTCGGCTGTACCAACCGATCGCAGCAGTTCGCTCAAGGACGGCACCCACGAATCTGAGCCTCCCCCATCGTGCAGCCGTTTTGCGGTCCACACGAAGGCAAGCCCAGGTCATAAGAAGCTAAGTCAGTGGTTTCATGGCGTCAAAAACGTGGTTACATTTCGATGCGAACGTTCAATGCATGCTATGGAGCCTCGGAGACCCTGCAAAAATTCTCAAATCAACAGGCGTCGGCAAGTCTCATGCAACTACCACTACGATAGCTGCGCGCGACGACGATTCGCCTCCTTCCTCGGAGCAGGTCCTACAATGACCGATCTCGTCCTTATTCTTTTTGGGCTTACTTACGTCGGAATGGCGCTCGGGCGCGTGCCTGGCCTTCGCATCGACCGAGCCGGCATTGCCCTTATTGTGGCCGTTATGCTGGTCGCCATCGGCGCGATTCCGAGCGATGCTGTGGACGACGCCATTGACTTTCCGACGCTGCTACTGCTCGGTGGATTGATGATCGTATCCGCAAGGGTCGGCGCCAGTGGGTTTTACGGCGCGGTCGCCATGTGGATCGCCACTCAGGCCGGGAAGCCGCGCCGCCTGCTGGCCCTTACAATAGCGATCGGCGGTATCCTTTCCGCCTTTCTCGTCAACGATATCGTTGTCTTCGCAATGACCCCGCTGCTATGTTCCGGGCTCGCGGCGCGCAAGCTCGATCCTCGCCCGTTTCTGTTTGGGCTTGCTGCGGCGAGCAATGCCGGCTCGGCCGCGACCTTGATCGGCAATCCTCAAAACATCCTCATCGGGCAGGCGGGTGACCTTAGCTTTTGGGGTTATTTCACCGACGCGGCCGTCCCGTCACTTATGGCTCTGATTATCTGCTACGCATGCGTGGCCCGCATTTGGCGCACGAGTCTCGGCGCGCCTGCAGCGCACGCTGCAATCGAGACAGTCCGCTTCGATCGTTTCCAGGTAGGAACTTGCGGTGTGGCAATCGCCGTACTGCTCATCCTGTTTGCGACCCCGATCCCGCGGGAAATCTCAGCGCTTCTGGTGGCCGCCTGCCTGATCGTCAGTCGAACGCTGCCGACCAGGCAGCTCCTCGATGAGATCGACGTGCCGCTGCTCATCCTATTTGCGTCCCTCTTCGTGATAAACGACGCATTCGCTCGAACCGGGTTTCCGGAACAGGCTGTACAGACCTTGACGGCTTACAACCTCTTACCGAACCGCATCTCGTCCTTGGTGCCAATTTCTCTGCTTCTCAGCAACACGATCGGCAACGTTCCTGCCGTCGTGATGATTTTGAACGTCTGGCATGGGATTCCGGAAGGAACTTTAGTTGGGCTCGCCATGCTTTCAACACTTGCCGGCAATTTGCTCCTCGTCGGCAGCCTTGCAAACCTTATTGTCGCTGAGCGAGCAGCCGTCCAAGGCGTGCAACTGACGTTTCGCGACCATGCCAAAACGGGCGTTCCAATCACTATTCTCTCAATGCTGGTTGCCGGGCTTTGGCTCTGGGTGGGCGGCTACATGCCGATGTAATCAAAACCGACAGAGGCACGAACGAACACCGCTCGTCGCACGGCGGTTCCCGCCCATCGCGACATCGCCGAGTAGGCCGAAAGGTCTTCTGCGACTCCTTGTCAGAGCGTCGCCAGCACTGCGTTCGACAGTTGGGAGCCATAGTTCCGGCGAATACTGACCTTCCTTTCGAGAGCCTCGATGACCGTTGCCGAGAAGTCCACGGAATAGAGCTGTTCGAGATTTCGCAGTCCGCCCGGCGTGAAGACGTTGATCTCGAGGATCTTGTCACCGATGATATCCAAGCCCACGAGAAACATCCCGTCTGCGACAAGTTTGGGCCTGACAGTCTCGGCAACCTCAAGAATCTCGGGGGTAATCTTTACTGCTGCGGCTGTTCCGGCGGCACTGATATTGGAGCGGACCTCGCCTTTTGCAGGAACTCTGCGAAATGCCGCATAGGCGCCGTCCTTTTCAAGAGGTTGACCGTTCATCAGGAACAACCGGACGTCACCATCAACCGCATCCGGGAGGTAACCTTGGGCGATTAGATACCCTTCGCCACTGACTGCTTCAAAAATCTGGTTGAGATTGGATTCCTTGCTCGATTTAATTCTGAATACATGCCGGCCTCCCGATCCCTGTAGTGGTTTCAGGATCACACCGCGTTTCTGGCTGTCGATGAAGGCTCTAATTTCGTCCAGGCTTTTCGAAATCAGTGTCGTGGGACGAATAGCCTCGGGAAAGTCTTGGAAATAGAGCTTGTTCTGAGCCTTCATCAAGGTGTCGGGATCATTCACAGTCAGCACGCCTCGCTCGACGGCAAGTCGCCCGAACATCGCGCCGACATGAGCGGCCCAGGGTCGCTCTTCGGCATCAAGGGAAGGGTCGTTGCGCAAAAACAGCACGTCCACATCTTTCACGTCAATCGTTTCGACGCGCGCCTTCTCGTTGAGATCGGCAATGAACGCGTCTTCATTCTTCGGTTTGCCCACACTCGGAGCTCTTGCGCGCACTGCCAAGCTGTCGTCGGGCCGCAGCACAAAATCCCCAGGCGTGACATAACAAACATCATGGCCACGGGTGCATGCGACCATTGCGAGGGATGTCGTAGTATAATAAGGCGCCTCGCTTTCGATCGCGTTCACGAAGAATGCTATTCGCATTTAGGCTTCCTTTGGTTGAACCAGGTCGATGGGGCGCAATCCCTGTCTTGCGCTGTCAAGTCGTTCGCGGCCTTCAGCAGTCTCCAGAAACAGCGGATGGACGCTTGGCGGCTTGAGCAGTCCGCGTAATGCAAGCTCTTCCATAACCGCGAAATGGGAGGAAGCGATTTTGCCCATCCAGAACGGCTCGAGCGCGCCACCGCGTTTCAGGTGGTCCAGCAGTTGAAGGAGGCCTCTCAAGTAGATCGCATCCTTGGCCAATCCGCCGCCGCGGTAAACACGCAGTGCAAGGTTGAACGCCCCGTGATCGGAGAATTTGTAGCTGGAAACGAGCCGACCGAAAGTTTCGGCGAAGCTTAGCCCCGAAAGCATGTAAGCGCATGCGACGACCCTCGCAGCTATCAGCTTAAGCCGCTCGGCAGTCAGGCCACCCGAGAGATACTCAGCGAAAACCGCCAGCCCCTCCTGCATGCCTTCGTATCCGGACAGCCCGGAGCGAAAGAGCCGCAGCCCTTGAGAGGAACCATTAAAATAGGTGAGGAGATGAACTCCGATTTCGTGCGCAAGAAGCGACTCGACACGTCGTCGGTCCATGATCGTCGACCTCGAAATGAGGAGACGATGATTGGTCACCATAAGGCCAGAAGGGAGGTCATCGCGAAGCACAATGCTTGCCTTGAAGTCCGGCCAGACCGTTCGGTAACGATTAATCATGGCTTCCGCACGTCGTTCCACGTAGTCGGCATCGGCGGTGGGAATATTGGAACGCGACTTAAGATGATCCACAGGATACTCGTCCGCGAGCATTCCAAGAATATCCTCGGCTTCGAGCAAAAGAGAATGCTCGACCGGACCATAAAGTGCCCTGCCAAACTCTACGAAGCTCTTGGTCTGGCGCGCAGCAATCAGCGAAAGTTGCAAGTCGACTTCACGCTGTTTTTCCCGGCAGAGGTCGTATAGGACAGGATCCTCCATTTGGTCAAAGGAGATAGCGAAGAGCCGATGCTTCGCATTTTCCACCTGGGTCGTCAGCGGGCGGTACAGAAAGACCGGCTCGCTTTCAAACCCAGCCAACCTGAATCCATCAAATGCTTGCCTTGCGTTGATGGGGGTGACGGCAAGGAGAACGTCGAAGAGCGATGCAATCTCGTCTATGCTTCTGTCGACGCGACTGACAGCGTCGACGAAGGCACGTCTGCCAAGGGACCGATACGACGCAAGCTTGACAAGTTTCTTGGTTTCCAGAAAGGCGCCACACGCGCGGAGCGCGGCGTCGAACAGCGTCGAGACCAATTGGTCGCGAATTTCAGGGTAAATCTCCCTGGATTCGGGCGTCCGGTAGATCGGCGCGAACTCAACACCAAGTATGGCGCAGCCGGGGATGGCCGCAATCTGTGCGTCAATGGTCGACGTGGGGATATTCCGCTCGAGGACTCTCGGCGTGCGGAATCTCGCCTCGCTCGCCATAATGGTCTTCGAGAAGATCGTCTTTGCAAGGGCGGCATTCTCGGATGACCAAACGGAAACCTCAAACGGCGGGAGATAGGGAGCGTCATCGGTAAGAAACCGGTCACGCTCGAGCTCACTGCTTCGAACGACAAGGAGGGTCCCGAACTGCTCAACCGCGACCGCGGCGATCGCCTCGATAATCGACACAACCTCCTGAGGGTCCGATGCAAGGAGATAGGAAGCATTGGCCTGGACTACGGCTTGCGCCACATCCTCCGCCTTTCCTGTGTTGACATGAACGAAAAGAAAGGGGAGCCGTCGATCGATATGCAAGCGACCACCTTCGGGGAATTCCCTTCGGATCGGTTTGTCGTAGCGAAGCGACTGCTTGATATCACATAGCCAATCGTCCTGGGTCGCTGACGCGTGTTTCGTCATGACGTTGACCTCAAAACGCGCTCGAGAAGCGGAACGGCCGAGGTAAGCGCCTCCTGCAATTCACGAAGTGTCGAGTTGTCTGGCTTTCCCGTCCACTCGTCCATGAAAATCTTCTTGAACTCAATGGCGATCGCGCAACCGATTCCCGGATATTGTTCATGGACGAACCGGGTCTGTTCTCCCTTTCCGTGAAAGGCAACGTTCTCCCGCACGTCAAGCCGCCTGCCGCCAACGCCGAAGGATCGGAAGTGATCCATCAATGGCTCGACTACATGGACCCATCGTTCTCGATCCATGGAGAACGTACCGATATTTACGTCGGGCGCCTGATCCTGGGGCGTTGGCGTGTCCGGATCCGCTCGACGATAATTATAACTGTGCACGTCAAGGAGAACGAAGTGCTTATGGTACCGCTGGATGCCGTCGAGAAAGAAGCGAAGCATCTCATAGTAGTCGTCATGGATAAGCAATGACCTGCGATGTTCCGATTGCGGAAGGCTCTCTTTCCAAACTGTCAGCCCCCATGCCTGCTCGGGGCGAAGATAAACAGCCTGGTCACGGCTTCGGTTGAGATCGATTTCAAATCGGGAACGGTGAAATACAATCTGGTTTGGCAAGCCCCTGATCAAGCTCGCCGTGAACGGGTCTTCTTCGCGAAGACGCTCGACCTCGTTCAAGGCGTATCGAGAACGCAGACTTCTCCGAACATGGCTGCCGTCATGGATCGCCGTTCCAATAATGGGCGACTGACTTCTCGTGAGAGTCCACAGAGGATCGGAATTCTCCCCCTTTGGAACCTCGACGTTCTCTATCGCCATAGAGCCTCTCTGCATTGACTCCGCCTCAAGTTACGGGAACCTCGTGGCCGCGCAGAACAGAATGCACGTGTACGGGCCAGAGTTGATCATCGTCTGCCAAGCGCCGATTGGCGTGGCCCCTAAAACGAGAACCGGGCGCTGCTCCCTGTGGGATCGCCTCCCCGTTGAAACGCAATGGCCGTTTGGCTTCAAATGCCTGCTCGAAGAACGCAGTTGCCGCGGAGCCGGTTCCGCTGGGGGAAAAAATAGCGGTCGATCGGAGTGGACGACGGCGGTTCCCGACTGGAAGCCGGGAATGCCTCTGTGTTTCCTTGGAACCCCGTGGAACCCTGGAGCCGACTGCGAATTTCCTGATGATGAAGATTGGTGCGGTATTTCTCGCCATGTCGGAATCCGTCGTATGGCTGGCGGGCCACGGGCTCGTCCTCGCGGCGGCAATCCTCGTCGTGCTGATCTGGTGCCTCGTTGGCGTGGCAACCGGGATGCCCAACAAATGGTTCCTGCTCTCCAACGGCGCCCGCACGCTTGTCACGCTATTCATCCTGCTGGTGATGCAGCATTCACAAAACCGCGACATGCGCGCGCTGCCGGTGAAAGTCGATGAACTCATCAGGTCGAACAATGCCAGGAACCACATGATTGGTATCGAGCGACTGGAGCCAGGAAGCTCGTAACGTTGCCGAACCGCGAGGTTTCCGAAAGGCGTCTTATTGAACCGCATTCTGTGAACTGGAAAAAGAAGGGGTTTCGAAAGTCCATTTAGGCGCTATCTTGTCAAGGAGGCGTCAGCACGAGACTTTCATGACAGTTCAACATCACGGACACCTACACGAACGAATGACGATTCTTGGCGACCTCCAAGCCGCATCGTTTGTTCCCTGGATCCGTCGTCACGCAGCAAAGCTCGGTCTGTCCCAGGCCATATCTCATCAAAGTGTCGATCGGATCGAACTCGAAGTTGCCGGGCCGATAGAATTGATTGACATGATGGAGATAGGATGCTCGCTCGGGCCTATTGATGTATGGGTGGAAACCATCTTCCGCACGCCGATTGAGAGCGACGCAGAGTAGGCCTTGCAACGCCCTTCAATTTTCCACTGCACGTTATTTGATCAGCGTTGCCAATGCGAAAAAATTATGCAAACGTGCTCCCGTCCGCTACAAACCGCCCTATCCAAGCGGTGGCCTTGAAGCAGACAAAACGTTGATAATGCTGAGAAAGTTCTACCATGTCAGCCGATACGACGGGCTTTTGGACGCCAGTCGCGCTTTCTGCGGATTTGCCGTCAGGAACGGTAATCCCCGCACACACAAGAGCCGGCTCAATTGCCCTCTGGAGAAGTGATTCAGGACGGGTCGCGGCATCGGCAGATCGCTGTCCCCATCGTGGCATGCGCCTGTCTTATGGCTTTGTACGCGGTGAGACGCTGTCCTGCATCTATCACGGCTGGAGTTACACGCAGACGGGAAACTGCCTGCGCATCCCGGCTCACCCTGGTCTTACCCCGCCCGACACGATCCGCGTTGCGACGCATCTGGTCGAGGAGGCCGATGGCGTGATCTGGGTAGCCGTCGGAGAACCCGTGCATCCGCCCCCGAAATTGGAGGGCCTCGTTGCGTTGCGCTCGCTAACGATGCATGCCGACGTTACCACCATTGAGGCGGCTTCCGGCGCGAAATCAGACGAGACCGGCCTTTTAAAGGCAACGCAGCAATACGACACGATGTGGCTGCTGCTTTCCGAACAGGAACAGGGCCACACCCTCGTGCATGTACTCCTTGACGGCGATAACACGCTCGGTCACCGCATCTCAGCGTCGCGGGCCGTCGAAAGCCTGCGCCGATGCGCCGAGGACCTTCAGGCAAGGAGATCTCGTGATGGCTAAGGAAGCGATGCTCGACGAGTGGTATCCAGTCGGCCTCTTCAGCCAGGTCAAAACGACCGCATACAAGACGGCTCTGATGGGCGAACCGATCGAGGTTTCTGTCGGGGCTGACGGCAATGCGATCGTGACGACGTCGGGCGGACGTGTTTTGTCGTCACGTGTTCGCTATGGCCACGTGTGGTCGTCCATCGGAGATCCTCAAAAGGAGATCTTTTCCATTCCCGAGGCTGACCAACCTGGTCGCCGGTTTGTCGATGTTGGTGTAGTTCGCGTTCGCTGTTCGCCGCTTCGAGCGGTCGAGAACTTTCTCGACATCGCTCATTTTCCTTTCGTCCATACTGACATCCTCGGAGCAGAGCCGCACACGGAAGTGCAGAACTACAAGGTTGAAATTCGTGACGTCGAGGATGAAGTCTGGGCAACGCAGGTGAAATTCTACCAGCCGCAAGCAGCAAAGTCGGCAAGCGGCGGGATTACGACAGAGTACATGTACCGCGTGCCGGCCCCGACCTGTTCGGTGCTTTATAAAACCTGCCCACCCCGCCCCAGTGAGTGGGACGTCATTACTCTTTTCGTCCAGCCGCTTGCCGAGGATCTTTGCGATGTTTGGCCGTGGATGGCGCTGTTTGACGATGAAACATCGATGACCGACCTCATCCATTTCCAGCAGACGATCTTTCTGCAGGACCGCTCGATCCTTGAAAATCAGATCCCGCGTCTTTTGCCACTCGACCCCGGCATGGAGATCCCGACGCGCGCCGATCTGACATCGGTAGCCTACCGACGTTGGCTAAAGCGCCACAATTACACCTATGGCGCACAGTTGGTGGCGCAATGAAGCTCTACGATTATATCCTCTCGCCCAGTTGCTACAAAGTGCGCCTGATGGCGGCTTTGACCGGGCTGTCACTGGATATCCGGCCGGTCGACTTTCATCCGGGCGGCGAGCACCGCAAAGCCGAACTTCTGGCACTCAACCCGGCTGGCTCCATCCCTATCCTGGAGGACGGGGATCTACTCCTGACGGAATCGTCAGCAATGCTCGTGTACCTGGCAGGAAAGGCGGCTCCGGAGTGGCTTGGGGACGGAACGGCCGAGCAATCGGCCAGGCTGCAACAGTGGCTTTCCTTTTCTCACCGGCTGACCGCAAATCTTGGTGGCGCGCGCCTCCACGAGATGTTGCTTCGCCCGGGCGATATCGCCCTGTTGCAAGCGCAGGGCGTTGCTGCGCTGCGCGAACTTGAAGCCGGGCTGGTCGAGCAAGGTCTTCGCGGCATGCCATTCCTTGCTTCCGATCGCCCGACGGTCGCAGACATCGCGTGCTTTCCCTATGTGGCGCTCGCGCCAGATGGGGGTGTCTCGGTTGACCCCTACCCTGCGATCCGGCGCTGGTCGCGCGCCATTCGCGCGCTTGATAACTTCATAGAGATGCCAGGCATACACCGACTGCATGAGTTGAAGCCCGAGCCCCAGATCGGAACGGGCGAGGAATAACATGACCGGCTATCTTCTGAAGAACTGCGCAGCGGTTATCGTCGATGAGGGCAAGGGCCAGACGACCCGTCGCAACGTTGACGTCCTGACAAACGGTTCCGCCATTCAGGCAATTGGCGACAATCTTGGACAGGACGAACTGCCGACCGGTACGATCGTTCAAGATGCGAGCGGCTGGTTCGTGTATCCCGGGCTCGTCAATACACACCACCACTTCTTTCAATGCTTTGTGCGCAACCGTGCAGATCTCGACTGGACGAAGCTGTCGGTCATCGAGTGGCTTGATCGCATTTATCCGATCTTTTCGCGATTGAACGAGGATTGCTTTTATCACTCTTCAGTCACCGCCATGGCCGAGATGATCAAGCACGGGTGCACGACTGCTTTCGATCACCAGTACTGCTTCCCGAGGCATGCCGGCAAAAGATTGATCGACCGCCAGTTCGAGGCGGCCGATCTTCTGGGCATGCGCTTTCATGCCGGCCGCGGTGGCAACACACTTCCGAAATCCGAAGGCTCGACCATTCCCGACGCGATGCTCGAGACGACGGACGAGTTCGTTGGTGATTGCGAGCGGCTGATCGACACCTATCACGATGCCCGACCTTTCAGCATGCGCCAGGTGGTGGTCGCTCCATGCCAGCCGGTAAACTGCTACCGTGAAACCTTCGTGGAATCGGTGGCTCTTGCACGTGATCGTGGTGTTCAGATGCATACCCATGTTGGGGAGGGTGAAAGCCGCGTGATCGAGGCCCGACATGGCATGCGCACCGTAGATTACTGTGCAGAGCTGGGTTTTGCAGGGCCTGATGCCTTTTACGCCCATTGCTGGGAGCTGACCCAAGACGAACTGCGCAAGATGGCCGCGGACGGGACCGGTGTTTCCCATTGCCCGGAGCCCGTCTATCTGGTTGGCGCGGAGGTAACCGATATTCCCGCCATGGCAGCCTTTGGCCTTCGCGTCGGACTGGGCTGCGACGGCGCTGCCTCGAATGACAACTCAAACCTGATGCATTGCATCCACTCCGCCTACATGCTGCAGTGCCTGACCGCATCGACGCGCAACCACCCTGTCCCGCCTCCGGTTGATTTCCTGGGCTATGCGACGGCGGGCGGTGCGGCTCTGCTTGGTCGCCAGGACATAGGCAGGCTGGCGCCCGGCATGGCCGCCGACCTGTTTGCGATCGACACGCGGCGGATGGACTATGTGGGCACACGCCATGATCCGCTGAGCCTGATGGCCAAGGTCGGTATCGGCATGCCGACGGACCTGACAATGATCAATGGCCGCATTGTATGGCAGAAGGGCGAGTTCATCGGCCTCGATGAAAGCCGGATGTTCGCTGAGGCTGAAGCTGCGCTTGCGACTGTCGAATTCTAAAATCACAAAGAAGGGGAACCAGCATGACAAACATTTCTCGAAGAGCCCTGATGCAGGGCGTTGCAGCTGCCGGCCTGGCCGGCGCATTTGGTGGCCGCGCCGCATTTGCGGCCGACGGCCCGCTCGGGATCACGCTCGTCGTACCCTCGCCCATCGGTGACGTTGGCTGGGGTCACGCGCTGGCTGCGGGCCTGGAACCGATCAAGGCAGCGTATGGCGACAAGGTGAAGGTAACGGTCGTCGAAAACATTGCGGAGGGTCCGGATGCTGACCGCATCATGACCAAGACGGTCGCCGACGGAAACAAGTTCCTGATCGCAGGCTCCTTTGGCTATCAAAACGGTGCCCTGCAGATTGCTCGCCGCAACCCTGATGTCACCGTGTTGCATGCATCGGGTTTCCAGGTGGCCCCGAACTTCTCGCCGTTTGCTGCCAAGTACTTCCAGGGGACGTATCTGCTTGGCATGGCGGCGGCTGCGCTGTCAAAGACCGGAAAGCTCGGTTCCGTATCCGCCTTCGCCATTCCGGAACTGATTACCTCGATCAACGCGTTCACGCTCGGTGCTCAGGCCGTGAACCCCAACATCGAAGTTTCGGTCGTATGGGTAAACTCATGGTTTGATCCGGCCAAGGAACAGGAAGCGGCCAAGGCGCTGATTGCGCAAAAATGCGACGTGATCTTCTCCAATGCGCAGGATACGCCCTCCGTCATCTCCGCCTGCGAGGAGGCTGGCGTCTACGCATTCAACCTCAATTCGTCGATGAAGAAATACGCGCCGAAGACATATCTTGGTTGTGTGTCCACTGATTGGTCCCCGTTCTTCAAGGCCTCCGTCGACGCTCATCTCGCCGGCACCTTCAAGGGTGCAAACACCTTCCTGGGTGTTGCCGACAAGGTCGTCGAGGTTGTCGACTGGCACCCTTCGATCCCCGCAGAAACGATGACGAAGATCAAGGCTGCAGAGGCAAAGATTGCCGACGGAAGTCTCTCACCGTTTACCGGCCCGATCAGCAAGGCCGACGGCAGCGAGGGCGCGGCCGCTGGCAAGACCCTGGCCGATGGAGAAATCGTGGCCATGGACTGGCACGTCAAGGGCGTGACCACGCCGCTGCCAAAGTAAGCCATGACCGCCCCGCTCCTGTCGCTTCGCGGCATCTCGAAGAGCTACGGCCAGGTCCATGCCAACCAGGCCGTTGATCTGGACGTGGCTCCGCAGTCGATCCATGCAATTCTCGGCGAA
>Ga0102588_1000392_pt1 | contig 49952 bp, 52 predicted proteins | sample AraplaMF_Col_mMS_FD_76854 | JGI IMG/M metagenome (GOLD analysis project Ga0102588, IMG submission 76854) | Arabidopsis root microbial communities from the University of North Carolina, USA - plate scrape MF_Col_mMS (SPADES assembly) (version 2) | ecosystem: Host-associated > Plants > Roots >...
TGTCAGCCAAAGCCTCGGCTTCTTCGATCGGATTGATAACAGTCATGGGGGATCCTGTCCTTGATATTGGCCGGAGTATTACAGCTGAAGGACGGATCGGACAGAAAAAGGGATTTCGAAAGGACTGCTTAGCGGAGCAAATATCTCTCCCATCCTGCCGCAATGCAGAAAAGCAGCCGCCGACGTCAAAAAGACGCCTCGAACTTAATGTCTATAGAAATAGTAGTGTTACACGGCGCCTGTCAATTGGAAATCGGAAGTGATGGCGATAATGATGAAAATTGCCGTTTTTTGAAGTAGATTATCAAGTGTTGGCCGAGGGTGAAAAACAGGGCCAAAACACTTGTCTCTCAAGGCTTTTTCCGGCGCGTTCAAATTCCGTTCATGCTGGCTGTGCAATAGAGGCGAATAGCTTTCGTGCGATGCCGGGCTTCGGCACCGCTTTGTGTGTGTTCGACGGTCCGAGATGATTACGCAAAAAGCGAAATATGCGCTGCGGGCGCTGACGGTTCTGGCGGAAGCCGAGGCCGACGAACCCGTCATGATTTCCGACATTGCCGTGCAGCAGAAGATCCCGAAGAAGTTTCTGGAGCAGATCCTGCTCGACCTGAAGCATCACGGCATCGTCGTCAGCCGCCGCGGCAAGCAGGGCGGCTACCTGCTGCTGAAGCCGGCCAGCAGCATAACCTTCGGCGAGATCCTGCGCATCATCGACGGCCCCATCGCGCCGCTGCCGTGCCTGTCGATCACCGCTTACCGCAAGTGCGACGATTGCGACGGCGAGCAGACCTGCGAAATCCGGCACGTCTTCGCCAAGGTGGCCGACGCCACCCGCAAGGTGCTCTTCTCCACGACCATCGCCGATGCCGTGGGAACCAAACAGGGTGCCGAGGTCACGCGCCTGCTCGCCTGATCCGTTTTCCTCCCACTCACCGGTCTTCAAGATTCGGTGAGTGCTCTTTTCATCTGTTATCCATGCTCCACCTGCCCATGCATTCGGGTAGGGAGAACATCATGTTTGCACTTTCAGGCAAGCGAGTGCTGGCGGCTGCCATGCTCTCGGCCGCATTCGCAACGGGTGCAGCGGCGCATCACGGCTGGTCATGGGCGGAAGCCGACCAGATCGAGCTCCGCGGTGTCATCCAGCAGATATCCATGGGCGGGCCGCATCCGACGCTCGATGTCGCAACCGTTGATGACGGCGTGTGGCGCGTCGAGCTCGGCAATCCGCGCCAGACGGAGCGCTCCGGTTTCGTGGAGGGCGTCGCAAAGCCCGGCGATCAGGTCACAGCGCTCGGAAACCGCTCGCAGGACCGCAATGAGAAACGGCTGAAGGCCGTGCGCATCACCATCGGTGAAAAGCGCTACGACATTTATCCGGAACGCATCCAGACGAACTGACACTTCGTCATGGAGCTTCTCGAATGGCTGGCTGCCACCACGCTTGCGGTCGAGCTCAGGCGCTCCGCGACGCTCTACATGTTCGTCAACGCCTCCCATATCCTGGCGATCGGCCTTCTGGTCGGCGCCATTCTCCCGCTTGATCTCAGGCTCGCCGGCCTCTTCGCCAAGGTGCCGGTGGAGGTCATCGCACCCTTCCTGTCCCGCTCGGCAGGCATCGGCCTCGCCTTGGCTTTGCTCACCGGCTTTTGCCTCTTCAGTGTCCGCCCCGCCGAATATGCCGCAAATACCGCCTTCCTCGCAAAACTCGGCCTGATTGCCTTTGGTCTCCTCAATGTGCTCATGGTTCATGCGGGTAAGGGGTGGCGAACCGCAATCGCGATCGGCATCGTCCGTCCCGCACTACGGTTTTCCGCGGCCTTTTCGGCGTTGATATGGATCGCAGCCGTCGTGGCAGGGCGATGGGTTGGCTTTCTCTGACGCGATGCCCTTCTGATTTCGTTCACCTGCGCCCGCGCACGAATTGCAGCGTCGCCTCTGCGACCCGCTGGCCGAGATGGCGGGCGGTTGCAAGGTCGGCTTCGGGCGGCGCGATATCGGAGCCTTCATCGACATTCGATTGCGCGGCAGCGCCGAGCCAGAAGCCCAGTCTGTTCAACTCTGCCTTCGAGCCGAAGGAAGAGTTGTTTGCCGGCGGCAGGTCGAGATTGATCCAGTGCATGCCGTGCTGGGCGGCAAAGAGGGCGATCTGCATCAGTGTGGCGAGCTTGTCGCCCGCCTGGGCGCCCGAATTGGTGAAGCCGGCAGCGATCTTGTTTTTCCAGCGATAGCCCTTCGCCATGACGGCGTGTGAGCTTGCCTCCTGAAAGGCCTTAAAGGCGGCGGATGGCCCGGCGACATAGGTCGGCGCGCCGAAGATGATCGCTTCCGCCGCCGTGAGATCATCCCACCGGCTCTGCGCTTCTTCTGTTGTCAGCAGCAGGCCATGCATGGTGGCGACCCGATCGATGCCGGCCTTCACCGCTTGCGCCTGCCGGGCCGTATGGCCGTAGCCGCTGTGATAGACGATGGCGATGTTTGTCATGGGTCGATCTCCTCCGATTTGAAAAACAGATGCCTGCCTCCGCAGTCGGCTGCGGATGGTGAAAGGAATGGCTGTGAGGTGAATGTTGCGCCCTAGTGCAGGGCGTTCTGTTCCAGATGCGCAAGCTTCTCGGGATTGCGCATCACATAGATCGCCGTGATCCTGCCGCCGTCGATCTGAAGGGCCGTGGTCTGCAGCCAACTGCCTTCCTCGATACTGACAAAGCCCGGCAACCCGTTGACGAGGCCGTAATGCAGCAGCCGGGACATATGTGCGGAGAAGATCGGTGCCAGCGCCGCAAAGAGCTTCGTTACCTTGTCACGACCAATAACCGGCTTTCGTGGCGCCACTGCCTTGCCGCCACCGTCCGTATAGACGGTTGCATCATCCGCAAGCAGCGCCTGCAACTCTTCGACATTGCCGCTGCGCGATGCCGTGAAAAAGGCGGAGGCGATCTGCAAGCCGTGTTCCGGCGGCAAGGCATAGCGTGGCCGCGCGCTTCTCACATTGGTCCGCGCCCGGCTGGCAAGCTGGCGACAGGCAGCCGGCTTACGCCCGATCGTCGTGGCGATCTCTTCAAAATCGACGCCGAAGACATCATGCAGCACGAAAACCGCCCGTTCGAGCGGCGAGAGCCGTTCCAGCGCCAGCATCAGCTGCAGCGTGACGTCGTCGACTTCCTCTTCCGGTGCCACGACGATCGGCTCCGGCAGCCATGGCCCGATATAGGTCTCGCGCCGACGCCTGGCCGATTTCAGTTGGTCGAGGCAAAGCCGTGTGACGATCCGGTGCAGAAAGGCGGCCGGTTCACGGATCGCATCGCGGTCGGCATCGAGCCAGCGCAGGAACGCCTCCTGGACGATATCCTCGGCCTCTGCCACCGAGCCCAGCATGCGATAAGCTACCCGCGTCAATCGCGGGCGCAATGGATTGAAGACGGCAATGGCATCTTCTCCCTCTGCCGCCGCCGTCATCGCTCAGCCTCTCTCTGGTTCAGGCCCGCCATCGCCATCTCCTTCATCTTGACCGTTTGAGAAGGCTGGACGAGATGAGGTGGCAATTTGTGACACGCTGTCCAGTTTTTGTGCGCTTTGGCTAAGAAACGCTCGATGGGAAGAGTTGAGTATAACTCAACAGCGCACTATATTGCATCGCAATTGCAATGCACGAGGCAAGTCATGAAAACGGCATCGCTCCCATCCCTTCGCGTGGATCCCGAACTGCGCGCCGCCGCCGAAAGCGTTCTGAAAGAAGGCGAGAGTTTATCGTCGCTGATGGAAGACTCCCTTCGCCGTCAGATCGACTATCGAAAGACGCAGGCGGAATTCATCGCCCGGGGACTGGCGGGTTTGGCTGAAGCAGAGCGGACGGGTGTCTACCATACGAACGCAGACGTCATGGAGTTGATACGCAAGAAGCTTGAAAAGGCGAAAGCGCACAAAGCCGCTCAACAGAAATGACCTTCGAGCTGAAGTACACCCAAACCTTCTATGAGGATTTGGATCGGCTCTCCGACTTTCTGATCGACCGTGATCCGGATCTGGCGGAACGTGCCATCAGCGGCATCCAGAAAGCTCTGATGATCCTGCAGGATTTCCCGCTGATGGCTAGGCGCGCATCTGTGGACGATCCTTTGCTGCGCGAGCTCGTCGTACCGTTCGGCTCGGCCGGCTATGTCATCCTTTTCAAGGTGACGGATGAGGCGACGGTCGTAGCCCTAGCCATCCGGCACCAGCGCGAAGAAGATTACCACTGACTACCGGTCGCTCACCGCAGCACGCGGATTGATCCACGGCTCCTGATTGGAGCGCGCCAACCTCTGTTTGCCGAGAATATGGTCCGCGGCCTTCTCGCCGGTCATGATCGACGGGCCGTTGAGGTTGCCGTAGGTGACATGGGGGAAGATCGAGCTGTCGGCTACACGCAGGCCGTCGACGCCGATCACCCGTGTATCGGGATCGACCACAGCCATCGGATCGTCCTTCGCGCCCATGCGGCAGGTGCCGCAGGGGTGATAGGCACTCTCCAGATGCTCGCGCAGGAAAGCGTCGATCTCGTCATCCGTTTGCACCCTCTCGCCCGGCTGGATTTCCGGGCCGCGATAGTGGTCGAAAGCCTTCTGGCCGAAGATCTCGCGCGTCAGGCGCACGCAGTGACGGAACTTCTCCCAGTCTTCGGCATGGCTCATATAGTTGAAGCGCAGCACCGGATCGGCCTTTGGATCTGTCGAGCGCAGCGTGACGTTGCCGCGCGATTTCGAGAGATTGTAGCCGACATGCACCTGGAAGCCGTGCGTATTGGCTGCCGCCTTGCCGTCATAGCTGATGGCGACCGGCAGGAAGTGATATTGGATATCCGGCTGCTTCAAGCCGGGGCCTGAGCGCAGGAAGGCGCAGGCCTCGAACTGGTTGGAAGCGCCGAGCCCGCCCTTGGAAAGCAGCCATTGTGCGCCGGCGACCCCCTGCCAGAACCACGGCAGCCAGGAATAGAGCGACACCGGCTTGGTCGAGATCTGCTGGAAATAGAATTCCATATGGTCCTGCAGATTGGCGCCGACGCCCGGCCGGTCGGCCTTCACCTCGATGCCCATATCCCGCAGATGCGCGCCGGGACCGATGCCCGACAGCATCAAAAGCTTCGGTGAGTTGAAGGCGGAGGCTGAAACGATTACCTCACGATTGGCCTTGACGATTTCGGTTGCGCCGCCGCGCTCGATCTCCACGCCTGTCGCTCGACCGTTCTCGATCACGATCCTGCGCGCAAAGCCCCGGACGAGCTCAACGTTCGGCCGTTTCAGCGCCGGCTTCAGATAGGCGTTCGCCGCCGACCAGCGCCGGCCGTGATGGATGGTCTGTTCCATCAGCCCGAAGCCTTCCTGCTTCGAGCCGTTATAATCCTCGGTCGTTTCGAAGCCCGCCTGTTTTCCGGCGTCGATGAAGGCACGAAACAGCGGATTCTTCATCACACCGCGCTGCACATGCAGCGGTCCGTCCGTGCCGCGCCAGCCTTCCTCGCCGCCATGCGAGTTCTCCATGCGCTTGAAATAGGGCAGCACATCCGCATAGGCCCAACCATTCGCGCCGAGCTCTTCCCATCGATTGTAGTCTTCCGCATGACCGCGCACATAGACCATGCCGTTGATGGAGGACGAGCCGCCGATCACTTTGCCGCGCGGCGCGGTGATGCGTCTGTTGTTGAGATTCGGCTCGGGTTCGGAAAGATAGCCCCAGTTATAGCGCTTCATGCTCATCGGCCAGGCAAGCGCCGCCGGCATCTGGATGAACGGCCCGAAATCCGAACCGCCCGCCTCGATGACGATGACGGTATTCTTGCCGTCTTCCGAAAGCCGGTAAGCCAGTGCGGAACCCGCAGAGCCGGAGCCGACGATGACGAAATCTGCCTGTTGCATGCTGTTCCCTTTGGATGTCGTGTGCAACGGATGCGTCGATTATTGGTAAGTTCAGTAAGGCGAGGCGACCGGCCCCATGCCCACGTAAACCGTCTTCAGCTCGCTGTAGTGCTCGAGTGCTGCCAGCGAGTTCTCCCGCCCGAAGCCCGATTGCTTCGATCCCCCGAACGGGATTTCGACCGGGCAGAGATTGTATGTGTTGATCCAGAGCGTGCCGGCCTCGAGCTGGTCGACGACACGGTGGGCGCGGGTCAGGTCGGCGGTGAAGACGCCGCCGGAGAGGCCGAATTCCGTCGTATTGGCGCGCTTGATGACTTCGGTTTCATCGTCGAAATCGAGTACGCACATGACCGGGCCGAAGATTTCCTCGCGCGCGATCGTCATCCCATCCGTCACATCGGCAAAGACGGTCGGCTGCACATAGTAGCCTTCGCCCGTCACATGGTTCGGAATGCCGCCGCCGGTCAGCAGCGTCGCACCCTCGGCCTTGCCCTTCTCGATGTAGGACAAAACCTTCTCGCGCTGTGCCCAGGACACCATCGGGCCGAGTTGGCTGGCTTCGTCCATGGGGTCGCCGATCAGGATCGCCTCGGTGCGCGCCTTCAGCCGCTTCAGGAATTCGCCCTTGATCGTCTTCTGCACGAAGACACGGGTACCGTTGGAGCAGACCTGGCCCGTCGAATAGAAATTGCCGAGCATCGCACCGCCGACGGCGCTGTCGAGATCGGCATCGTCGAAGACGATCAGAGGCGACTTGCCGCCGAGCTCCATCGTCACATGTTTGAGTTGGCCTGCGGCAGCAGCAGCCACTTTCCGTCCGGTCGGAACCGAGCCTGTCAGCGACACCTTGGCGACATCAGGATGATTGACGAGCAGGGGGCCGGTGTCCCGGTCGCCCTGAATGACATTGTAAAGCCCCTTAGGCAGGCCGGCTTCATGCAGGATTTCGGCGATGGCAAGCGCGCCGAGCGGCGTTGTTTCCGAGGGCTTGAAGACCATGGCGTTGCCGGCGACCAAAGCCGGCGCACCCTTCCAGCAGGCGATCTGCTGCGGATAGTTCCAGGCGCCGATGCCGACGCAGACGCCAAGCGGCACGCGCTTCGTATAGGCAAAATCCTGGCCGAGCGGGATATGCGAGCCGTTCAGTCCCGCGGGTGCCACGCCGCCGAAGAATTCGAAGGCATCCGCGCCCGAGGTCGGGTCGGCGACGATGGTTTCCTGGATCGGCTTGCCTGTATCGAGCGTTTCCAGCTCCGAAAGTTCGCGATTGCGTTCGCGCATGATCTCGGCCGCGCGCTTCAGGATGCGCCCGCGTGCCATCGGGCTTAGTGCCGCCCATTCCGGCTGCGCCCGTTTGGCGGCCGCGATCGCCTTTTCGACGATGGCAGGCGTTGCGGCATGGAGCCGGGCGATCACTTCCCCGGTCGCCGGATAGATGCTCTCGATGACGGTGCCGCCTTCATCCTCGACATATTCCCCGTCGATGAAGTGCGATGCTTTCGGCTGGGCTTTCATGTCGCTGGTCCCTGGTTTGACGTGCGGTTGATGCTCATGCCCTGATGTGGGCGAGCTGTGTCGTTACATAGTCTTCCGTCAGCGCAATCGAGGCTTCGATGCCGATCGGCGCCGATTTCAGACTTTGCCGGATATAGAGACCGTCGATCATCGCGGCCGCGCCCTCCGCGATGCGTTCTGCGGCATCGACAGGGCAAAGCGACTTGAGCGGCGCAAGCAGGTTGGAGCGCAGGCGCCGCGCATAGACGACGAGGAAACGCCGCGTCTCTTCGGATCGCTGCGCCTCGGCATAAAAGGCGAGCCAGGCGGCGATCGTCTGCGGCGCGAACTGATCGGCATGGAAGCTGACCCGGATGATGGCCGAGATCCGTTCGCGCGGCGTTGCCGCTTGCCTCAGCGCCGTCACCGCGTCGTTGCGCAGTTGCCGTAAAAGGAAACGGACGGTCTCGATCAGCAACTGCTCCTTGCTGCCGAAATAGTGATGCGCAAGGGCTGGCGATACGCCGGCTCGACGGGCGATGTCGGACATGGTGACGGTCAGCGAGCCGTGATCGCCGATCACCCGTAGCGCCGCATCCACAAGCGCCTTGCGGCGCACCGGTTCCATTCCGACCTTCGGCAAGTTCAATCCTCCGAGAATAGGTGGAGCGTATTTTTGATTGACTGATCAATCAATAAAAATCTTTCGCCGATTGATCTGGGTCACCTCTTTCCGCGCAAAATTGCTGCAGCATATCTCCAGCAATCAGGAGGTGCGCCAATGGCCAATATTTACGACGGAATGCCCGAATCCCCGTTGCGGTCGAAATGGGTATGGTTCGTTGGTCTCGGCGTGCTGCTTCTCATCTGCGGCCTCATCGCTCTCAGCAATCTGCTGATGGCGACGGTCGCTTCGGTCTTTTATGTCGGCATGCTCATGCTGGCAGGCGGTGTTATCTATCTGATCCACGCCTTCCAGGTGCGCGGCTGGGATCATGTGCTCTTCTGGGCGTTGAGCGGTGTGCTTTATGTGCTCGCCGGCATCTGCGCCTTCGTTAACCCTATCCTCACCTCGGCTGCCTTGACCCTGTTTCTGGCCATCGCGCTGCTCATTGCCGGTGTCTTCCGCCTCTTCGTCGGCATGCGCATGCGGCCGCTCAAGGGGTGGGGCTGGATTGTTGCGAGCGGCCTCATTACTGCTCTCGCAGGCTTCGTGATCGCGCTCGGCTGGCCCGTCAACAGCCTCTGGATTCTCGGCCTCTTCCTGGCGGTCGATCTCGTCGTTCAGGGCTGGACAATGCTCGCCTTCGGTCTAGGTATCCGTTCTTGAAACTGTGGAGAGAGGCCGCCGGATGGTCCGTTTCGGCCGTTTCTTTTTTGACAAGAACATGACGGGGTACTAAAATTCCGCGATTGAAGGCCGGCTCCGCAGAAGAGCCGCCTCCTGTGCTAAGGCACTTCGGCATTGGCGCTTGTCGCCCCAGAAGCCGAAAATAGACCCCCGAGGCAGTCTCTGCCGAATAGAATGGGAGGAGAATTCCATGCCGATGGTCACCGTTTCCATCTCACCGCTCCAGGCGGCCGGCATCCGCGATGCTGTCGATCAAGGCGGATATGCATCGAGCAGCGAGGTCGTGCGTGAGGCACTGCGCCTGTGGGATGCCGCCCGCAAACTGAGTGAATATCACAGCGACGTCTTGGCCGATGAAAGTGCTCCCAGCGGCAGCAGATGCGTCGCCGATATGTTTGCAGATCATGAAGCGGAACACCGCCGCTCGGCTTGAATAAGCCTTTGATTGTAAATAGAAAATCTAATAAACGCTGAGCGCGCATGAAAGCTTGCGCGTTTCATAAAAGTTTCACACTGACGAAAGAGTTCGTTGACCCTTCTGCTCCATTGTCCGACCGAAAAAGAAAAGGTCACAGTGGAGATTGGCATGTCTTTGGCTGCCAGCGTCGAACCGGGTGTCGTGCGTCGTTACGCCAGCGATCAGATCGTCACCCTCGCCAAACTCGTCATCGAAAATGCGTTTCAGCCGATCGTCGAAGCCGGTACCGGCACGGTCTTCGGTTATGAATCCCTCATGCGCGGGCAGGAGCGCATCGGTTTCGAAACGCCGATCGAAATCCTTGACGAAGCCCATGAGACCGGCCAGCTTCTGCATCTTGAGCAGATGGTCGCGAGCCGCGCCCTTGCCAAATTTTCCACGCTCTCGAATTTCGCGACCGCCACGCTTTTCCTCAATCTCGACGTCCGCCTCATCCCGCAAGGCAATCGCCTTGTCGAGAACCTGCTGCTGCAGCTGAAAACGGCGAATATCCCGCCGTCTTCCGTCTGCTTCGAATTCTCCGAGCGTTTCGACAATACCAGCGTGCCGGAATTCGCGGATCTCGTTTCGCACCTGCGCAAGGCCGGTTTCAAGCTGGCGATCGACGATTTCGGCGTCGGTCACGGCGAGATGAAGCTGCTTTGCGATTATTCCGTCGATTACCTGAAGATTGACCGTCACTTCGTCGCCGATATCGATCGCAGCCCGCGCAAGCGGCATCTGCTGAAGAGCATCGTCAACATGGCCCACGTTCTCGGCACCCGCGTGATCGCCGAGGGCATCGAAACGGAGGCCGAATTCATCGTCTGCCGCGACTATGGCGTCGACCTCGTGCAGGGCTGGTTCATTTCCCGCCCGTCGACGCATCTCTCCGAGCTCGTGCCCGCCTTCCCGCACCTGCAGGAGCTCGGCAAGAACAAGGGCAACAGCCAGTCGCTCGACGAAATCCTCATTCGCAAGCAGATCGAAATGCTGCCGACCGTCTATGAGAGCGACGCCATCGATACGGTCTTCGAACTGTTCCGCCGCAACCCGCGCCAGGCCTATTTCCCGGTCCTGAACGCCAATGGCGAGCCGCGCGGCATCATTCACGAGCACCACCTCAAGGAATATATCTATCAGCCCTTCGGCCGCGACCTCCTGAAGAACAAGGACTACGAGCGCACCATCTCGCATTTCGTCGAGCGTGCGCCGATCGTAGGCCTCGACAGCGATGCTGATCAGCTCATGGTGATCTTCGCCAATATGGAAGGCAGCAACTGCCTGATCCTCACCGACAACATGCGTTATGCCGGCGTCGTTTCCGCCGCCTCGCTGATCAAGGTCATCAACGAGAAGCAGCTGAAAACGGCGCAGGACCAGAACCCGCTGACCGGCCTGCCGGGCAACCGCGCTATCAGAGATTTCATGCGCCATTCCGGTCGCGACGGCGATGAAGTGCGCCACTTCTGCTATTGCGACTTCGACAACTTCAAGCCCTTCAACGATGCTTACGGCTTCCATCTCGGCGACCATGCGATCTCGCTCTTCGCCGCGCTGATGCGCCGCTATTTCTTCGCCGAGCGCCACTTCCTCGGCCATGTCGGCGGCGACGATTTCTTCATCGGCGTCGTCGGCTGGACGAAGGAGGAGCTGACGGAAATCCTCGATCGGCTCATCGGCGATTTCCACGATGACGTGCTCGATCTCTATTCGGATGAGGACCGCGCCGCCGGCCGTATCCGCGGTCACGATCGCACTGGCGCGGAAGCTTTCTTCCCGCTGATGCACTGCTCGATCGGTGTCCTCGAACTGCCCGAAGGTCTCGTCATCGACGATATCAATCGCGTCAGCGCCGAGATTGCCCTCGTAAAGTCTGCCGCCAAGGAAAATGAAGACGGCCTCGTATTTCATGCGCTAGGCGAGGCGAATTGACGCCTCTGTTACTTCCGGCCTTCCCAAGCCCCAGGCCCTGATTTATCCCAGTGCTTCGGAACAGGGAGAGCCGGGTCATGTCGTTGCCGTCGCATATGCGCTTTGTCGATCTGCCGTCTTTCGGCGGGTCGGAGGCGATGGTCATTGCAAACGGGCCGGTGCCGGTGCCGGGCGAAGGCCAGATCCTCGTCCGCACCGAAGCGGTCGGCGTCAACCGCCCGGATATTTCCCAGCGCCAGGGCAGCTATCCGCCGCCGAAGGATGCAAGCCCCGTTCTTGGCCTTGAACTTGCCGGTGAGGTCGTCGCGATCGGCCCCGGCGTGACCGGCTATTCGCTTGGCGACAAGGTGTGTGGCCTCGCCAATGGCGGCGCCTATGCCGAATATTGCCTTCTGCCCGCCGGCCAGGCGCTGCCCTTCCCGAAAGGCTACGACGCGGTGAAGGCGGCGGCCCTTCCGGAGACCTTCTTCACCGTCTGGGCAAATCTCTTTCAGATGGCCGGCCTGACGGAAGGCGAGAAAGTGCTGATCCATGGCGGCTCCAGCGGCATCGGCACTACCGCTATCCAGCTCGCCAAGGCTTTCGGCGCCGAGGTCTATGCGACCGCCGGCTCGAAGGAAAAATGCGAGGCCTGCGAGAAGCTCGGTGCCAAGCGCGCCATCAATTATCGGGAAGAGGATTTTGCCGCCGTCATCAGGCAAGAGACCGGCCAGGGCGTCGATATCATCATCGACATGATCGGCGCGGCCTATTTCGAGAAGAATATTGCCTCGCTGGCGAAGGATGGCTGCCTCTCGATCATCGCCTTCCTGCAGGGTGCGGTTGCCGAGAAGGTCAACCTGACCCCGATCATGGTCAAGCGACTGACGGTGACCGGCTCGACCATGCGTCCGCGCACGGCGGAGGAGAAGCGGGCGATCCGCGACGATCTTCTTTCAGAGGTCTGGCCGCTCCTGGAAGCCGGCACGGTCGCCCCTGTCATCTACAAGACCTTTGCCTTCGAAGATGTAGCCGCCGCCCATCGGCTGATGGAGAGCAGCAACCACATCGGCAAGATCATGCTGAAGCTCCACAGCTAGAGCGCCGTGGTCAGTGCGGACGCACAAAGGACGCTCTACCTCCTTGAATCTACGCATCAGGCTTTCCGAAAATCGATTCCGACTTTCGGGCCGATGCTGTAAGCGACAACGCCGCGCCTGTCGCAATCAGCCCCGGCAATGCCATGATCAGGTAGAGCCAGACAGCCGCCGACAGCGCCCCTGCGACGCCGCCCGGCTCGACCAGCCCTGCGCCATTGGCGATCACGCCGGCAAAGGCCGCGCCGAAAGCGCTGCCGAGCGAGCTTATGGTCGGGATGGCAGCCGAAGCCTTGTCCTGTTCGCTATCGGCCACCAGCTTCAGCACCTTGGCGACGAGATGTGCCCAGCCGAGGCCGACGCCAAAGCCCATCATGAACATGGCGATTGCCGCCGGCACGAGGATTGCCAGATGCGCCTCAGGGTTTTCGCGGGCAAGGAAGACGGCGAGCACGGCTGTCGCTGCGGCTTCGGTTGAGCAGCCCGCAACGATCGCGGCGCTGGCTTTCCTGCCGGAGAAGGAGCCGCTGAAGAAGGCCGCCACCGTCCAGCCGAGGGCGACGAGAGCCACCAGATAGCCTGAAATCAGCGGCGTTACCCCGTGCAGAACCTGCAGGAAATAGGGAATGAAGATATCGCTGACGAGAACGAAGTTGAGGCCGAGCATCGTCAGATAGACCCGTGATATCGGCTGGCTCAGCGTCACCGCGCCTGATGGCAGCAGCCGGTTGTTTCCCTTGCGCTCCATGACCAGCATGGCGCCGACGGCGACGACCGAAACGGCGATCAGCCCAATCTTGGCCGTCGTCATCTCGGTTGTCCCGGCGGTGCTGACCAGCAGCACTGCCCCAAGCAGCAGGCAGATCTGCGCGACAGGCATCTTTGCCTGTTCGCGGTCGTCCTCGGCCTGCGGCAAGAGCCGCGGCGCCAGCACCGCCATCAACACGCCGAGCGGGACGAGCACGGCAAAGGCGTAGCGCCAGGCCCCGTCATGCGCGAAGAAGCCGCCAAGCGTCGGGCCGATGACGGTCGACACCCCCCAGATCGCCGCATAGAGCGTCGACGCCTTGGGCCAGAGCGGTTCGGGATAGACGAAGCGGATGAAAGCGTAGCAGAGGGCGGCGAGCGCGCCGGTGCCGAAACCCTGCACCGTTCGGCCGATCAGCACGACCGGCATCGAGGGTGCGGCCGCACACAGCAGGCTGCCCACTCCGAAGACCACAGCCGCGATCACATAGACGCTGCGCAGCTCGATATTCCGCGGTCGCATCGCCATGAAGATCGAACCCAATATGGTGGCGGCGATATAGAGCGTCGTCACCAGCGAAAACAACTCCAGCCCACCGACATCACGCACGATGCTCGGCGCGATCGTCGCCGTGATGTAGCTTTCGACGGCAGAAATCGTCATGCCGCCGCCAAGCATCAGTGTCGCCGGCAATAGTGCCGGAGAAAATAGCTGAAAGACGGAAGTCGATGAGCCGGGTGGCTCCAAGGTGGTCTCGGACATAATGAATCCTTGCGTTTTTCCTGACCTAAGATTATTTTCCAAGTTATGAGTTGGAAAATTACATGGGCATCAGATTAAAACAAGAGATAACTTGGAAAATATGCGCCAGTCTCCCGTCAACCGTATCCTGATCCTGTTGAAGACCGAGGGGCCGCAGCTCGCCGCCGCGGTCGGCGATGCACTCGGCATATCAGGCGAGGCCGCCCGCCAGCAACTTGCCAAAATGGCGGAAGAGGGGCTGGCGGAGCCCGTCACCGTGGCCGCCAAGGGCAGGGGACGGCCGAGCCAGCTCTGGCACCTGACGGCTGAGGGCAACAGGCATTTCCCGGATGGCCATGCCGAACTGACGGCGGCCCTGCTGACGACCGTTATCGAGCAACTCGGCCCCGCCGCGCTCGATACCGTCATTGCCGCCCGCGAAAGTGAAACGCTGAAGCGCTATCGCGCCGAACTCTCAGACAGGTCGGATCTGGCCGCCCGCGTCGAGGGGCTGGCCGCCATCCGCAGCCGTGAGGGCTACATGGCCGATAGCTGGCAGGAGGAGGATGGATCATTGATGCTGGTCGAAAACCATTGTCCGATTTGCGCTGCGGCGACGGTCTGCGCCGGCTTCTGCCGTTCCGAGCTCGAAACTTTCCGCAGCGTGCTCTCGGCCAACGTCGAGCGTAGCGAGCATATCCTGCTCGGTGCGCGCCGCTGCGCCTATCGCATTACTCCAAGGTAATTTGGGCCGGCTGGCGCATGCGGCTGCCGCTTTCCAGATAAAGCAGGATCAGAATGGCGACGATGCCGACAGCGGCGCCGACGAAAGCCGTGCCAGAATAGTCCGTCACCGCCGTTCCAAGCGCAAAAACACCTGCGGCCACGCCGATGCCGATGAAAGTGTTGAGCGAGATCAGCGAGCTGCCAAGACCCGGACGATCGGCGATAAGGTCTTGCAGATAGGTGATCGGCAGGCTGAGGATGGCAGCCGCCCCGCAGGCGTTGAGACCGAGCAGCGCATAGAGCTGCCAGGGCGCGGTGGCAAAGCCGAGCAGCACCAGATAGAGGCAGTAGAGCACCGTGCCTGATGCCAATACATGCACGGTATGGAAGCGCCGCTGTACCAGGCCCCACATCATCATGAAGGGCATTTCGAGGAAGGCCGTCAGGCCTGAGAGAAAGCCGACGTCAACGACGCTGCCGCCGATCGAGTGCACGACGATGAGTGGCGAAACCATGCCGTTCAGCCGCTGCAGGCCGAGCAGCAGGGACATGACGAAGACGCGGATGAAAACATCGGGCGCAAAGACTCGCTTCAGTGAGGCGAAGAAGCCCGGTTGGTTGGGGATCGTCTCGCGCACCGGGCCATTGCCGGGCGCGAAGAAGAAATAGAGGCAGAAGCAGATGAGGCTTGCGACCGCCGCCACCCCATAAGCCGGCGTCATCGATGGTGATGTTACCAGCGCAAGCCCGACCAGTCCCGGCGCCACCGCCCAGGAGCCGGAATAGAGCGCACGTACCGTCGAGGTGATGGCGACCGCTTCGCTGCGGGCCAATTGATTGGTGCGTGCCCGCACGCTCGCAAACAGCAGCGAGTAGGTTGAATTGCTCATAGGCACCAGAAACAGCACCGAGAAGACGAAGACCGTGGGACTGTGGATGAGCGCGATCGATCCGAAGCCGATCATGCCGGCAACTGAAAGCGCCAGCACCAGCGGTCGCCTTTCCCTAAGCCTGTCCGACCATATGCCGAGCGTCAGGCTGATCGCGACATTGACGACCGCCGCGAAGAACACCAACGCTGAATAGGCGCCGTCGCTCATGCCGAGTTCGCTGATGCCGATGATCGACTGGTAGGGGACCGTCGAGGCATAGGTGAAGGCAAGCGCCACCAGCGTGACGGTTGGAATACGGATGCGGCTGTCGCGGATGATGGAAGAAAACGAGGATGGCATAAGAATGAGTCCTGATAACCCACCTTTAGCCTCATCACGTCTACACGGAAAACGATAGTTTGCCGCACCAACAGTCACTTCGTGTGATGGTTGTTCAGATGCTGTGATCGGCCGATATCTCCCGCAAATTCCGTTGGCTTTCGGAGAGCGAGAGGCTATGCCTTCAGTCTCTGCCCACAATCCGGATTCTTGCCCATGCCCAATCCCGTCCTCGTCGAAGTCACCCGAGGCTTGCTCGTCGAAAGCCGCCATCGCGGATCGGTTGCGGTCGTGGATGGCGATGGCCGTGTCGCCTTTTCGCTGGGTGATATCGAGGCGGGCGTCTTCCCACGCTCGGCCTGCAAGGCGATGCAGGCGCTGCCGCTGGTCGAAAGTGGCGCGGCGGATGCCTATGGCTTCGGCAACAAGGAACTGGCGCTCGCCTGTTCCTCCCATAGCGGCGAGGACGAACATGTGGCGCTTGCCGCCTCCATGCTGTCGCGGGCCGGCCGTGACGTGGAGGCGCTGGAATGCGGCGCGCACTGGTCCTCGGATCAGAAGACGCTGATCCACCAGGCGCGCACGCTGGAAAAACCGACTGCGCTTCACAACAATTGCTCCGGCAAACATGCCGGCTTCGTCTGCACCTGCTGCCATCAGGGCATCGATAGCAAAGGTTACATCGGCTACGACCATCCGCTGCAGCAGCAGATCCGCGATGCCATGGAGAACCTGACGGGCGCCGCACTCGGTCATGACGTCTGCGGTACCGACGGCTGCTCCATTCCGACCTATGCCGTGCCGCTGAAATCGCTTGCCCATGGCTTTGCGAAGATGGCGACCGGCAACGGCCTTGGCCGTGAGCGCGCGAACGCGTCCCGCCGTCTTTTTGAAGCCTGCATGGCCGAGCCCTTCTATGTCGCGGGCACCGGCCGTGCCTGCACGGAGCTGATGCAGATCGCCCCCGGCCGCATCTTTTGCAAGACGGGCGCGGAAGGCGTCTTCTGCGCCGCCATTCCGGAACAGGGCATTGCGATTGCGCTGAAATGCGATGACGGTGCCGCGCGCGCAGCCGAAGCCGTGGTTGCGGCGACGCTCGCCCGCTTCTTCGAGAAGGGCGGCAAGGAACATGCTGCGCTGACCGCTCTGGCAAATAAATCGATGCGCAACTGGAACGGCATCCATGTCGGCGATGTGCGCGTAGCTGAGGCACTCGCCTGATCGCTGCCTCAATTGCTGCATTGTTACGCATATAAGTTATAAAAAAATAAGAATTATCTAATATAGATAAGGCACGTTCCGGCGACCGGGCATGCCGTCTTGCCGCGACGGAACTCGTGAATACGGTTCCTCCTGATCTGCGAGGCAGAACATGTTCGCAGGCCGCTATTTGTGGTGGATGCTGACTGGCATCACCCTCCTGATGTTCTTTACGATCTGCTTCGATTACTTCACCTGGCTTGCGCTGCAGCTCTCCAATTGCGTGGAGACGGCCGGTTCCTGCATGCCGGTGGCGCAGTTCATGTCGGGTAGGCTGAAAACCGCGGGCGTCTGGAGTGCAGTCGCTATCCTGTTCGTCGCGGCGATGCTGCGGCTCGGCTACCTCTCGCTATTGCGGCTCTGGGGACCGGTGGTAGCCCTGTGGTTTATGGCCTCCACGCCCTTCCTGCTGTTCATTGCAACCGGCGAACGCCTGCAATGGGCCGCGATATCCGAAGCGCTCCCGCTTGCTTTCCTGTTTCTCGCCTTCTTGCTTGCCTATCTCACCGTCGCCTTTGAAGACGACGACACCAGGCCCTTCGGCGCCTCGGCGGTCTTCCGCGGGATAATCTACGCCGCCGCCCTCTATGGCGCTCTCGCCGCGGTCACCGAAATGGACTGGCTTTCATGGGTGGTAGCGAAGGTTTTGGGCATGCCGGCGCTCTCAGCCATCATTGCGAATGTCCAGCCACGCCTGCAGGAGGCGCTGACGCTCGGGCTCAGCAATGTCCTGCCCGGCACCTTCGTGCTTGCGGTGTTCATCGCCGCGCTACTCTTCAGCCTGCTGCCGCCGGGCCTTGTTCCTCCGCTCCGCCGAAAGCGGGTCAAGCTGCGGCAATTGCGACATTGAACTCGGCATAGGGCCGAAGCCTTTCCCTAGGCATTTCCGCGGGCACGATCAACCCCGCCACTTCACTGATGGCAAGCACCGGGCAGGGTGAAACGAGATCGAATTTCTCTGCCGTCAAAAGCACATGCGTCTCCGCCGAGCAGCGGGCGATGTGCCGTTTGATCGCCGCTTCCTCGAAATCCCCGGTCGAAAATCCATGCATGGGATGGACAGCCGTCACGCCGAGAAAGAAGATATCCGGTCGCAGGGCGGAGATCGCGGCCATGGCGACTGCTCCCGTCGCCACCATCGAATGTTTGTAGAGCCTGCCACCACAAAGGATCACTTCGGCGGTCGGGTGATGCTCCAGTTCTGCCGCAATCGTCGGGCTGTGCGTGGAGATGGTGAAGGGGATGTCGCGCGGCAGGTGACGCGCCACCTCCGCCGTCGTCGTGCCGCCGTCGAGAAATACCATCTGCCCGGCCTTCACCATTTGCGCCGCCTTTGCGCCGAGCCGCGCCTTGATGTCGGAGGCGACATCGCGGCGGGCGGTGAAGTCAGGCAGGTCGGGGGCAATGGGCAGGGCGCCGCCATGGACGCGCTTCAGCAACCCTTCCGCTGCCATCTCCCGGAGGTCGCGGCGGATCGTATCCTCCGACAGCTCGAAATCTTCAGCCACTCGCTTGGCGATCACCTGTCCGTCACGGCGCAGAATGTCGAGGATGAGAGTTTTGCGTTGCGTGGTCAGCATGGGGGATCTCTGCACGATAATTTACGAAACATCGTGAATATGCACGAATTGACTCGACATTCAAGAAATATCGTGCATTTTCGCGAAATCCCGTGCATGAGGCCGGGAGTTGATGGAGACACCAATGTTGATTTTGATTGCCGGGCCGTATCGGTCCGGAACGGGCGATGATCCCGAGAAGATGGCTGCCAATCTCAAGCGCCTGGAGCAACCATCTCATGCGCTTTTCAAGGCGGGCCATGTGCCGATGATTGGCGAATGGGTGGCGCTGCCCATCTGGCATGCCGCCGGCGGCAAGTCGGTGGGTGACGACCTCTATGAGGAGATCTTTCATCCCGTCGCCGGTCGCCTGCTGCAGCTCTGCGAAGGCGTGCTGCGCCTGCCGGGCGACTCCAAGGGCGCCGACAACGACGTGCGCATCGCCAAGGAGCGCGGTATTCCGGTCTGGTACCGGCTGGAGGACGTGCCGGGTTGCGCGTGATGGGTGCAAGGCCGCGCGAATGATGAAACCTTGTCTTCCGCTGGCCATGATACCCGCGCTATAAGGCTCCCCGAAAGGGGAGTCTCACCATGCTCACACTTTACTTCGCACCCGGTACCTGCGCACTTGCAAGCCTGATTGCACTGGAGGAATCCGGCCTTTCCTTCGATACGAAGAAGGTCAATACGCGTGAGAACGAGCAGCGCTCGGAAGCCTATCTGAAGATCAATCCGAAGGGCCGCGTTCCGGCGCTCGCCACCGACCGCGGCGTGTTGACCGAGTCGACGGCGATCCTCGCTTACATTGCCCAGATGGCGCCCGCCGCCAGGCTCGCGCCCCTCGACGACCCGTTCGAATTTGCCCGGCTGCAGGCTTTCAACGGGTATATCTCATCGACAGTGCACGTGAACCATGCGCATCGCCCGCGCGGCTCCCGCTGGGCCGATGATGAAGCGGCGCTGGAATCCATGAAGGCCAAGGTGCCGCAGACCATGGCCGAGAGCTTCGAACTGATCGAGGCGACGATGTTTGAGGGGCCATGGGTGATGGGTGAAACCTATACGGTCGCCGATCCCTATCTTTTCGTCATGACCGGCTGGCTGCCGTCCGATGGCGTCGATCCCGCACGCTTCCCCAAGGTCAGCGAGCATCACGCCCGCATGCTGCAGCGACCTGCTGTTCAGCGCGCGCTGGCAGGCGAAAAAGCCTAAGCGCGATAGGCTGAAATCAGTTTCTTCGGCGCCCGGTACATCCAGGCGTCGATCAGCCGCTGCTTGAGTTCGTCGTCGCCGATAGCGGCGATCCGTACCGGCAGATGCGGCCACCCGACATAATGGTTTGTCTGAAAGTAGATGTCGGGCGCCATCGTCAACAGGTGTTCCTTGTGGTCGATCGGGATCGAGATGACCACTGTTTCATCGTTCTTGACCGCGACGAAACTTTTGCCCCCGACCTTCAGCGCCAGGCTGCCATAAGAGGTGCTTTCCTCGATGCCAGACAGGCCAGCCTCCTTCGCCAGCCGCTTCAACCGCGCCAGAATCCCTTCCACGCTTTCCGTCATACCGCCCGCCCTGACTATTCTTCGACGGGGAATATAGTACAGCTTCAGGCGCATTTCTCTAGTTGTCGTTGCAGAGGGCGTTCGGGCGCGGGCACCGGCAGAGGCAGGTCCGCAAGCTCTCGCTGCGACATGGAGGCGATATCGGGGTGGCCGAGCAGATCGTCATCCCAATCATATTTGGTCTCTGAGGTCCTTGTGCCAGGATCTGTTTGGCTCCAGAAAAACTTCAGCAGTGACATCGTGGCTCTCCTTTCTCGATGCATGACAGGGCCATCGGCGCAAGACGGTGCAATCGCCTTCCGCGCCACGGAGATGCAATAGCATCGGAGATAATCGTCTTATGCTGCCAATATCGGCGGCGAACGCTCGCTTTTCAATTGAGATTACCGGTTTCCTGCTATAGGAAAACTATATGAGAAACCTCAATTCCGTGCATCTCAATGGCCTTCGCGCGCTGGAGGCCGTCGGTCGGCTTGGCTCGCTTCAGGCCGCCGCGGATGAGCTCGGCGTGTCCATCGGTGCCGTCAGCCAGCAGGTCATCAAGGCTGAAGCCCAACTCGGCCGGCTGCTCTTCGAGCGTACGCCGAAGGGCATGCTGGTGACGGAAGCGGGCGCCTCGGTTCTTGCGGCCCTGAACGAAGGTTTCCTCCGGCTTTCGGAAGCCATTGCGATGGCGCAGCGCAAGGACGAATGCATCCTGACCATCTCGGTGGCGCCTGTCCTGGCCGCCCGCTGGCTGGTCTGCCGCCTCGACCGATTCATGGAGCGCCATCCGGAAATCAACCTGCGCCTCGACGCGACCACCAAACTCGTCAATCCGGCCGCCTCCGATATCGATGTCGCCATCCGTGTCGGCAAGGGCCATTGGCCGGGCGTCAAGGTCGAGCATCTCCTGGAGCAGGTGGTGTTTCCCGTCTGCTCTCCCGAGATGGCCGCAAGGCTGAAAGAGCCGGCCGATATCCTGAAGCTCCCGGCCGTCATTGATGCCCATGCCATGTTCACATGGGATGTCTGGATGCAGGCGGCCGGGCTCTCGGGCGCGCCGCCGGCCGTGCGTCATGTTTTCAACGATGCCTCGCTTTGCCTCGATTCGGCGATCGCCGGGCAGGGCGTCATGCTCGCCTGGCAGACCCTTGCCGGCTTTTCGCTGCAGGAAGGGCGGCTGGTGGCACCCTTCGGCATTCGCGCCAATACCGGCGACGGCTACTATTTCGTAACCGCCGAAGGCAGCCGCGAGCCGAAGAAGGTTCGCGATTTCAAGGCCTGGATCCGCGAGGAAATGGCTGAAACGGCGGCGATCTTCGGCTGAGCGTCAGACTTCGATCGGCTCCAGCGAGCGCTTGCGCTGCATTTCCAGATAGGCCGGGCGCGACTGGCAGCGCTTGATCCAGGCATCGATGTTCGGATGCGCCGCAAACAGCGCGGTTTCGCTCTGGGCGTAGCGCAGCACTTCCGCGATGTTGAGGTCGGCGACCGTGAAGCGCCCGCCGACGATCCAGTCCTTGCCGTCGAGATGCTTTTCGAGAACCGAAAGCGGCCGCTTCATGGTGCGGCAGGCGGCATCGATTACGGCGCGTCCCGCCTCGGTGTTTTCCTTGCCGTCATCATAGGTCGAGACGATCTTGCCCGTGTTGCCATCGAGTTCGGAAACCGCCCAGACCGTCCACATTGTCATCAAACCGTCTTCCTCGACGGTTTTGCCGCCGAGCTCGCCGCCATACTTGCGCGCGAGATAGAGATTGATCGCCAGAGACTCGTTCAATACGAGATCGCCATCCTTGATGGCTGGGATCAGCGCCATCGGGTTGATGGCAAGGAATTCCGGCGAGAGCGTATTGATGGGCGCTTCCGGCGACAGCGGATTGGCAAGCCGCCTGGCCTGCAGCACCGGCACGGACTGGAATTCGATCCCCAGTTCCTCGACCATCCAGTAAACGCGTGCGGAGCGCGAACGGTAGACCCCGTAGATTGTCAGCATGGCAATGTCCCCTTCCTCGATGCACAGACCCTAAAGCCAGCACAGCCGCGAGGAAAGCATCTGCGGATGATATGTCGATGAAAGCTTTTGATAGCGCTCAGGAAATGCGGTTTCGCCCGACGGTCAGCTGCTTATAGCGGGAGCTATCATCGGCAAGCTCATCGGAGACCTGCTTGTCCCATTCGAAGCCCATGACAGCGCCCTTGCCCATCTCCTGGAAGATATTGTCGGTGATGACGGCGGAACCCGCGCCTTCGGCGACGGAAACCGCACAGCCGACCGGCGATTTGCGCACGACATTGCCGTTGACGACGACATTGCGCAGATAAGGACCCCAGCCGATCTGCAGCCCCCAGCGCGGCGCGTCCTCGATGACATTGCCCGACACGAGTGTGTCGGCCTCGGCTGCGATGCCGATGCCAAAGCCGACCTCGTGTTTGTAGGGGCCTTTGAGCGTCAGGTTGCGGATGACATTGCCGGTGACACTGGCCAGCCGGCCGCCCTGATCGAAATTGGCGATGGAGATGCCGTTCGCCGCTCCGTCGATCATGTTGCCGGAGACGACGGCGCCGACGAATTCGAACTCCACATAAATCGCCGTCTCGCCCGAACGGCGGCACTGGTTGTTGCTGATCAGGATGTTGGAGCCGGAATTGGCGCGGATGGCGGTGAAGGCACAGTCAGAGATCTGGTTGTCAGTCACCGTCACCCCATCGGCGCGGAAGATATTGATGCCGTTGCCGTTTTCGCCGGTGCCGCCATCATTGGCACGGATATTGGAAACACGGTTGCCGGAAACGGTCGTGCCATCCTCGGCCTTCTTCCAGCGGTGCACCAGAATACCGCCATTGCCGCAGTCGGAAACCGTGTTGTCTGTGACCGAGAGGCCTGCCGATTCCACCGCATAGATGCCGGATTGCCCGGCGCCGGAAATACGGCTGCGTTCGATCCGCCCGCCACAACGTTCGAGCTGCAGCGCGTGCTTGCGGCTGCCGCCGATTTCGCAATTGTCGATGAGCACCTCACCGACGCCGGTGAACTGGATGAGGGCGCCGGCATAGTCTGCCAGCCACCGGTTCGATCCGTCGATGACGAGATTGGAAAGCTCGATGCGGCCTGCATTCTCTGCGGCAAAGAGGTGACCTTCGCCGGTATAAACGATCCGCGTCGCACCGGGCACGCCAATGATGCGCGTATTATCCGGCAGCGTCAGGTTGGAGATGCGGTAGCTACCCGGCGGCAGGAAGACCGGCACGTTCTCGCGCGCCGCTTTCTCGATCATCTGCTGCAGGTTGCGGTTCTTCTTGTCGCCGCTTTCGGGAATGGCGCGATACTGCACCGCATCGATCGACCCGCGCATGCCGGACTGCTCCGCACTGAGCGGAGCCGCAAAAGCGCGCGGCGCCATCATCGCCGCCGCGGAAGCGGCTGCCACGCGAAGTATATCCCGCCGGGAGATTTTGCTGAAATCCTTCTTCATGTCATGGCCTCACGCAGGATTCATGCCAGCTGAAATGTCGCTTTTCGACACATATCCGCAACAGCAGAATAACCGTCGGTCGAGTAGCAAGAGAAACCCCCAAAAATATTGTCGTCTTGTTCACCTTTCCATTTAAGCACCCCGAAGGAAATCCTCGTTATATTAGAAAGCGGTTTCAGTTGTGACTATTGTGAACAGGGCCTGCGGATACCGGGAGAACAGCGTCATGAATGGAATGGGTGCCCGGCGTTGGGAAACTGGTGATAGCTTCAGTGTCGAGACTCAACGTATCGTAGCTGCCACGGAGGCAATGATGGCGGCGACTGCCCATCATCTTTCCGAAGGCATAGAGAACCTCCGCCTCAAGGCGATCGTCCACGAGCTTCCCGATTTTCTTTACGTCAAGGACCGCGACAGCCGCTTCGTCTTCGCCAACGCTGTCGTGGCGCGCAGCCACGGGCTGGAGAACGCTGCCGAGATCGCCGGCAAACGTGACTTCGACCTGTTCGATTTCGAGACGGCCCGTCGGTGTTTCGATGTCGAGCAAGACATCATGTCGAGCGGAGATTCCCGCATCGACATGGAAGAACTCGTGCCGATGCCGGATGGCAGCACCATGTGTCGCCTGACCTCCAAGATACCGCTGCGCAACGATCGCGGCGAGGTCGTCGGCCTCATCGGTGTGTCCCGCGATATCACCGAGCGCAAGCGGCAGGAGGAACTCTATCGCGGCCAGGCGAACCTTCTGGAAATGATCGCCCGCAACGAAACGCTGCCGATGATCCTCGAAGCGCTGGTGCTGATGATCGAACGGCAGATGGCCGGCATATCCGGCTCAGTGCTGCTGCTCGACAGCGAGGGCACACGGCTTTACCACGGCGCGGCTCCCAATTTGCCCGGCGCCTACAGCCGCATGATCGACGGTGTTGCCATCGGCCCGAAGGTAGGCTCCTGTGGCACGGCAGCCTGGCGTGGCGAAACCATCATCGTCGAGGACGTCATGGCCGATCCGCTCTGGGAGGATTTCCGGGCGATGGTCAGCCAGTTCGGCTTCCGCTCCTGCTGGTCCACGCCGATCTGCACCTCGCAGAAAAACGTGCTCGGCACTTTCGCGCTTTATTCGAAAGAGACGCGGCGCCCGACCGAACACGAGATGAAGCTGGTGGCACTCGCCACCCACATCGCCGGCATCGCCATCGAGCGCAAGCGCGTCGATGACCGCATCCATTTCATGGCCCATCACGACGATCTTACGGGCCTGCCGAACCGCGCCTTCCTGAAGGAGCGCATGGCGAAGATCCTCGATCAGGCCCGGCGCAACAACCGCAAGGTCACCGTCGCCTATATCGATCTCGACAATTTCAAGGAGATCAACGATACGAGCGGCCACGCCGCAGGCGACGAGGTGCTCAAGGAGACTGCTTCCCGCATGGCGAACTGCGTGCGCGCCTCCGATATGGTCGTGCGCCTCGGCGGCGATGAATTCCTCGTTGTACTCGTCCACCAGTCCAGCCACGATGCCGGCATCATGCGGCGCTTGCGTGAGTTGCAGAAGGCGATTTCCAAGCCAGTCCGCTCCGAGGTCGGTGAGATCGCCGTCACTTCGAGCATCGGCGTTGCCGCCTTCCCGTGGGATGGTGCGACGCCGGACGAATTGCTCGCCAATGCGGACCGCGCCATGTACCGTGCCAAGCAGCTTGGCCGCAACACCCTGCAATATCACGACGGCGGCGTGAGCAATTCCGTCGACCTGCCGCTCAGCGAACAGGAGGAACTGCGCCAGGCGATCGTCGGCAACCAGCTTTTCCTGCTCTACCAGCCGCAGGTTGATGTCGCGACCGGCCGCGTCACCGGCCTCGAGGCTCTGGTGCGCTGGAACCATCCGACGAAGGGCGTGATATCGCCCGTCAATTTCATTCCGCTTGCGGAAGAAACCGGTCTCATCGTGCCGCTCGGTCTCTGGGTGCTGAACGAGGCCTGCCGTCAGGCCCGCACCTGGCAGGACATGGGTCTGACGCCACTGACCATTGCCGTCAATGTTTCGCCCAAGCAATTTGCCGACCCGGATTTCGCCTCTCACGTCGCGGAAGCGATCGGCTGCCACCGACTGGATGCACGCTGGCTGGAGCTGGAGGTGACCGAAAGCGTCATCATGCAGGATGCTGCCCGCGCGCTCTCCATGATGCTATCGCTGCGCGCACTCGGCGTGCGCCTGTCGATCGACGATTTCGGCTCCGGCTATTCCTCGCTTGCCGCGCTGAAGACCTTTCCCTTCGATCGGCTGAAGATGGACCGCTCGCTGGTGGAAGCCCTGCCTGCCGACAAGACCGCCGTCGCCATTGCGTCGGCCGTCATTTCGCTCGCCCAGACGCTGAAACTCTCGGTGCTCGCCGAAGGCGTGGAAACCGACGCGCAGCTGGAATTCCTGCGTCATGCCAGATGCGAGGAGGCGCAGGGTTATCGCTTCTCGAAGCCCGTCGCGCCGGAAGAAATCATCGTCATGCTGCTGGCGCGGGGCGCCTGATCACTTCACCAGGTCGGCGATCGTCTCGATCTCGTTCGTCCATATGCCGCCGGAATAATTGTCAGGCAGTTGCGCGAAGCGTTCGGCATTGTCGATACCGGTCGAAAAACCGCCGCCGTGATAGGGGCCGATGACGAAGACCTGGGTATTGGCACCCTGCATCCGGTTGAGGAACCTGTCCGGCCAGCCCCACAGCCATGGCGCGTAGTTGATCGGAACCAGCATCATCGCATTCTTGCAATCGTCAGGCAGAATACCCGTCCAGCCGTAGCCGATATAGCCGGTAAGGCAGCCCATCAGGCTGGCGCGTGAAGCGGTGCGGATATCGGGCGCCAATTGCCGGAGCCGACCGATCGGCTCGTCGCCGCCATAAACGATGATCCTGGCGCGCCGCTCAGCCGGCAGGCCATTCAGCACGGCCGCGAGTTTTTCGCCCTCCAAGGGGGCGCGGCTTTTGACATTAATGAGCAGATGTTTGTCCGGGAAGGTGGAAAGAACCTCGTCAAGGGCGGGCATCAGGCCGATGCCTTTGCCGCGGAACGGGAAATTCTTGCCGCCGTCGGCCGTGTAGCCATAACCGATGTCGAGCAGCTTCATCTCGGCCATGGAGTGTTCGCGCGTGACGCCATGCCCATCCGTGCGGCAATCGAGCGTCCAGTCATGGAAGACGGCGAACTGCCCGTCGGTTGTCGGATGCACATCGACCTCCACCACGTCGGCGCCGGCATCGAAACCCGCCTGCATGGAGCGGATGGTATTCTCCAGAAAATCATGCTTCGGCGGCAGCATGCGCGCGGCCGTGCAGGTGTCGTTCTTGAGGTCCGTCTCGTCGAAGCGCTGGGCGATGCCGCGATGCGCCAGAAGCAGCGGCCTGCTCTCGCGATGTTCGGCTAAAAAGCTGGTATTGTTGAGATAAACTGCGGCGGCAAAGGCGAGAACCGCCATACCTGCATATTTGAGCTTCCGTCCCATCATCCCCTCCGGTCGTGCGCCGGCAAATGCCTAGAAAGCGATTCCGGTGGTTCTTTGGCTCATTTGCGGCTTTTATCGGTTAAGTCTCGCCTTCACGTTGCAGAAACCCTATGTTGAGCCCACAAAAGAGGGAGATAGTGATGGCAGCGATTGCACTTTTTCACTCGGTCTACGGATTGCGGTCCCTTGAACGGGATGCCGCGGTGCGTCTGCGCGCGGCCGGCCATCAGGTCATAACGCCTGATCTCTACGGGGGCAGGGTAGGGGGCACGCTCGAAGAAGGCTTTGCCCTCAAGAAAGAGATTGGCTGGGTCGAACTTTGCTGGCGCGCTGAAAAAGCGATCGCTGACTTGCCGGCATCGGCCGTCCTCGGCGGCTTCTCCATGGGCGCAGGTGTAGCCGCAAGCCTCTGGCCGGCACGACCGCAAGCGGCGGGTATCCTCTTGCTGCACGGTATCGCAGAAATTCCGGCCAATGCACGCGAAGGCATTCCCCTTCAGGTCCATCTGGCGGAGCCCGACGAGTTCGTGCCGGCGGACGAGGTGGCTCCGTGGCGTGCGCATGCCGCAAGAGCTAGTATCAGCCTGGAGGTCTTCCTTTATCCCGGCGTCGGTCATCTCTATACCGACCCGTCGCTGCCTGACTACGATGCAAAGGCGGCGGAGGCCACCTGGAGCCGCGTCGACGCTTTCCTCGCCGCGCTCTGAACCGATCAGGGACCGTTCACCAGCTTCAGGATGAGCTGCTGGATGTTGCCGCCTTCGCTCATTTCCACGCGGTCGAAATCGCGGCCGCGCTGGCGCTGCTTGTTGGAGAGCTCGCCGAGCCGCACCGTCAGCTCTTGCCTGATCCTCTTGCAGCCGGGATCATCAGGCACGGAGAAGCCGTTGCTCAGCGTCTCGATCTCCTTCACCATCTCGACGATCGTCTCGCCATGCCAGCGTTCATGCTTGCGCACACCGTCGATGAAGCTGTCCCAGCTTGCCTTGGTAGCCGCCGGCAGGTCGGACGGCGCTTTCGGAAGCGTATAGATGATGGCGAGCTTCGGCTTTGCTGATGTCAGCGTGCAGGCACTGCCCTGCTGCTCGTACTTGCGCGTCCAGGTCAGCTTGAAAGTCGTATGCGCGATGACCCGTCCCGGCCCGGCCTGCGGCCCGCGTTCGCCGATGGACCGGTAAAGTTCCATGCCGCTGCGGCCGGTGATTGCGTAAGCCTTCACTTCCTCACTCGGCTGCCAGTCTGCTGCCGAGGCCGCGGCAGGCAGCATCAGCCCCAGCGCCGCCAATGCATATCCGAAAATAGTCCTCATACGCCTCTCATTTGCTTCCCTGCTGCAGCGCGGGCGAAGCTAACGATGCTTGTGGGCGGATGCAATGGACGGGGCCGCACGGCTCGCCTTCACCGCTAAATTTGGCACCGTGTATCCCTCTGGCGCAAAACGCATTTCCCACTATCTTTGCTGTCATGAGACCAGACGCGCTGCTCTATCCCGCCCCCGAAGGGCTCTATTGTCCGGAAGGCGGCTTCTACGTCGATCCGGTGCGGCCGGTGGAGCGGGCGCTGATCACCCACGGCCATTCCGACCATGCCCGTCCGGGCCATGTGAATGTGCTCGCCACCCGCCAGACGCTGGACATCATGCGCATCCGCTACGGCGACGGCTTCTGCGCCAGCGAACAGCCGGTCGCTTTCGGGGAAGAACTCGTCGTCAACGGCGTGAAGGTGAGCTTTCATCCCGCCGGCCATGTGCTCGGTTCGGCCCAGATCGCCATCGAGAAGAATGGCACGCGCATCGTCGTATCGGGCGATTACAAGCGCCGCCCCGACCCGACCTGCGAAGCCTATGTGCCGGTGCCCTGCGATGTCTTCATCACCGAGGCGACCTTCGGCCTGCCGGTCTTCCACCATCCCGATCCGATCGACGAGACGGGCAAGCTTCTCGCCTCGCTGCGCCAGTTCCCCGAACGCACGCATCTCGTCGGCGCCTATTCGCTCGGCAAGGCGCAGCGCGTCATCCGCCTGCTGCGTGATGCGGGTTACGGCGAGCCGATCTATATCCACGGCGCCATGGAACGGCTCTGCGATTATTATATCGGTCAGGGTATCGATCTCGGCGAACTCCTTCCGGCGACGATCGAAAGCCGCGACAAGTCCGTCTTCAAAGGCGCCGTCGTCGTCGGCCCGTCCTCCGCCTTCGCCGACCGCTGGGCGCGTCGTTTCAACGATCCTCTGCCTTCCTTTGCGTCCGGCTGGATGATGGTGCGCCAGCGCGCCAAGCAGCTCGGCGTCGAACTGCCGCTCGTCATTTCCGACCATTGCGACTGGCCGGAACTGACCGAGACGATCACCGAGCTCGCCCCGCAGGAGGTCTGGGTCACCCACGGCCGCGAGGAGGCGCTGGTGCGCTGGTGCGAGCTGCAGGGTATCGTGGCCAAGCCGCTGCATCTGGTGGGTTATGAGGATGAGGGGGATTGAGTATGCTGGTTGTGGCTGAACCCCCCTCACTGCGAATCGAAAAATTTAGCGAGCGGCTAACCAAGCATGTCTTCTCCCCAGCGGGGAGAAGGTGGCGGCAGCCGGATGAGGGGGCTGCACGGCATGAGCTCTCCGCTGCTGGAAGAGTTGACGTTCGACGCTCGCGGCCCCCTCATCCGACCCTTCGGGCCACCTTCTCCCCGCTGGGGAGAAGGGAGGGAGTCTCAGTATGAAAGCCTTCGCCGACCTGCTCGACCGCCTGGTCCTGACCCCCAGCCGCAACGGCAAGCTGAAACTGCTGACTGACTACTTCCGCGACACGCCGGACCCTGACCGCGGCTACGGCCTTGCCGTGATCGCCGGCACGCTGGAGGTGCGTAACGTCAAGCCCGCCATGCTGCGCGAGCTGGTGCTGGAACGCATGGACGACGTGCTCTTCCGCTATTCCTATGACTATGTCGGCGACCTTGCCGAAACCATCTCGCTGGTCTGGGACAATGAGCGCGATATCGACCGCTCCGCATTCGCCCAGCCGCGCCTCGGCGAAGTGGTCGTCAGGATGAATTCGCTCGGCCGCACGGAGGTGCGCAGCTTCGTGCGCGATCTGCTCGACCGGCTCGATTCCTCCGGCCGCTTCGCCTTCATCAAGCTGGCGACCGGGGCGCTACGTATCGGCGTTTCCGCCCGCCTCGCCAAGCAGGCGCTCGCCGATCTCGGCGGCAAGGACGTCACCGAGATCGAGACCCTCTGGCATGGCCTGCAGCCGCCCTATGAAAGCCTGTTCAAATGGCTGGAAGGTGGAGAAGAAAAGCCGGTGCTCGCCACGCCCGCCATCTTCCATTCCGTCATGCTCGCCAATCCGGTAGAAGAGGGCGATCTGGGTATACTCAACCCTGTCGATTACGCCGCCGAGTGGAAATGGGACGGCATCCGCGTCCAACTGTCCCGCTCCGGCGAGACGCGCAGGATCTACTCCCGCTCCGGCGATGATATCTCCGGTGCCTTTCCGGATATCCTGGAATCGATCAGCTTTTCCGGCGTCATCGACGGCGAACTGCTGGTCGGCGGCACGGCGCGTTCCAACAGTCCGACCCGCACCTTCTCCGATCTGCAGCAGCGCCTGAACCGCAAGACGGTAACCTCAAGGATGCTGGAGGAATATCCCGCCTTCATCCGCGCCTACGACATGCTGTTCGACGGCGAGCAGGACGTGCGCGGCAAGAACTACATCGAGCGTCGTGACCGGCTCTCCGAAGTCATCGATCGCGCGCCGCACGACCGCTTTGACCTGTCGCCGCTGGTGCCCTTCTCCACCTGGGAGCAACTGGACGATCTGCGCGCAGCCCCGCCCGATCCCGTCATCGAAGGCGTGATGATCAAGCGCCGCGACAGCATCTATCAGGCCGGCCGCATGAAGGGGCCGTGGTTCAAGTGGAAGCGCAATCCTTTCAATGTCGATGCCGTGCTGATGTATGCCCAGCGCGGCCACGGCAAGCGCTCCAGCTATTATTCGGATTTCACCTTCGGCGTCTGGGCGGACGACGAGGACGGCGAACAGCTTGTTCCCGTCGGCAAGGCTTATTTCGGCTTTACCGATGCCGAGCTCGAAGTGCTGGACAAGTTCGTGCGCAACAATACGACGGAACGCTTCGGCCCGGTCAGGGCGGTGAGGGCGGATAAGGAATTCGGCTTCGTGGTGGAAGTCGCCTTCGAGGGAATCAACCGATCCACTCGTCACAAGTCAGGTGTCGCCATGCGCTTCCCCCGCATCGCGAGATTGCGCCCCGACAAGCCCTCCTACGAGGCCGATCGCCTGCGCACGCTCATTGCCATGATCGACGCCAAGGCGGGTTGATGACACCTGCCTGCGCAACAATGACGCAGGCCCCTGTTTTCAACAGCATGTGTATTGGCGGCAACTCTCTTCCGGTGCAGATTTTTTGAGCCGGGGAAATGATGGGTGCCGTGTATGAGCTCGCAAGAACGTAATGCCTTTTTCCGTCAACGCCGCGGCCTGCTTGCAGGCGTAGCCGGCTCTCTTTTGCTGCCAAGCCTTGCGAATGCCTTCGATGTGCCCGACGTTCCGAGGCTCGCCAAACATGATTATGCCGGCGTTCGCCATCACTTCCGCACCAAGCTGCTGCAGAAGGGGCCGGCGCCCGACAAATACGAGCCGCTGACGGCACCCGCAGATGCCGACCGGATCTTCTATCGCTCCGGCTACGGCGGCGAGCTGGAACTGACGGCTTGGGTGTCAAAGTACAAGCGAGAGCGTAAGGCCAAGCCCGGCATCCTCTTTCTTCACGGCGGCAATGCCATGGGCATCGGCCATTGGCAGCTCATGAAGCCTTACGTGGATGCTGGTTATGTCGTGATGATGCCGTCCATGCGCGGCGAAAACGGCCAGATGGGCAATTTTTCCGGCTTTTATGACGAGGTGGACGACGTGCTCGCCGCGACCGAGCGCCTGCGCCATCTGCCGGGCGTTGATCCCGAGCGCCTCTTCATCGCGGGTCACAGCGTCGGCGGCACGCTGACCATGCTGACGGCGATGAGTACGCATCATTTTCGAGCGGCCGTGCCGATTTCAGGTAACGCAGATGCCTTCCGTTTCTTCAACCGCTATCCCGAAGACATCCGCTTCGACGATTCGAATACACAGGAATTCGAGGTCCGCACGGCGCTTTGCTACGCGCACAGCTTCAAATGCCCGGTGCGCGTGCTGCACGGTACGGAAGAGCCTCACTTCAACGATCGCGCCGATCTGCTCGTCTCGCGCGCCCGTGCGGCGGGCACGCATATTGAAGCCGATACCGTCGCCGGCAACCATACCTCGGCGCTGCCGGCCGAGATCGCGCAGAGCATCCAGTTCTTCCACGGTGTAGCCGCCTGATAGCTGCCGGATGCGGGTCCGGCAAGGATCTGCGTCGTCAGAGTTTTTCGGCCGATTCTAGCGTCGGCCACCAGCCTCGCGCCAGCCGCGAATGCGATCCTGCGAGCAGATAATGCTGTCTCTGTTATCGCTGATGAGGGTGGTTTCATGAATTTTCTGCGCCGGGCTTTCCCTTTTGCCGGGCTTGTTGCTGCCGCAACGTCGCTCAGTGGCTGCAACATTCTCGTTCCGGATGTCGCAGCCGATTCTCCGGCGCGCTTCGTGCAGGAAATCTCGCCCGTCTTCTACGAGCCGCCGGGCGTCGATCCGCGCCGCGTCAAGCCCATTCCCGATCAGCCGGTGCCGCACACGCGCGAGCTCTACAGGACGCAGTTCAATCAGACTTACGGCCTGCCCGTCAGCAACCCGCTGAACCTCGATATGGGCAGGTACGGCCAAGTCAGGGACGGCGATTTCACGCTGCCGGCCATCCCTGCCAGCCGCATCCACCCGGAATATCTGCGCCAGGAGGTCGACTACCAGACCAACGAACGCCCCGGCACGATCGTCGTCGATACCAAGGACCGCTTCCTCTATTTTGTCGAAGGCAATGGCAAGGCGATGCGCTACGGCGTCGGCCTCGGTCGCGAGGGCTTCGCCTGGAAGGGCCGCGGCGTCATCCAATGGAAGCAGAAGTGGCCGCGCTGGACGCCGCCGGTCGAAATGGTCTCCCGCCAGCCGGAAGTCCGCCCCTTCTCCGCGGAAAACGGTGGCATGAATCCGGGCCTCGCAAATCCCCTCGGCGCCCGCGCCATGTATATTTTCAAGAACGGCCAGGACACGCTTTATCGCATCCACGGCACGCCCGATTGGCAGTCCATCGGCAAGGCGGTTTCCTCCGGCTGCGTGCGCATGCTCAATCAGGATGTGGTCGATCTCTATGACCGCGCGTCGGCCAAGTCCGAGATCGTTGTGATGTAGGGCTGCAACAGGGCAGGCGAGATCGTTTGCCCGCTGCCGGACACGTCTGCGTGATGCTATGGTTTATTCAGCATAAGCCGATAGATCTTTCCTTGTAGATTTCGGCATTGGACGAATCAGGGGTGAGCTACGTTATTGCGAGCCCCGTATCACGAAGGAAATCAGTCCCGCGTCATGAGCCTCGATAAACCTCTCTCCCGTCGTAGCTTTCTTTCCTTTTCGGCTTTGACAGCGGCTTCCGCGCTGGCAGGCTGTGCCTCCACTTCGAATACAGTCGAAAATGGCGGCATGCAGATCAGCTACCGCTCTCCTTTCCGCGCGTTCCAGACGACGAGCGTGCCCGGCGAAGCAGAACTTGCCGTCATGTACGGCCCAATCGAAGACGGCGGTTTCCTCATCCCCGCCGTTCCCTACGAGCAGATCGATCCGCGCTACTATCGCCAGCAGGTCGTGGATCCGACGGGCCAGCCACCCGGCACCATCGTCGTCGACACGCCCTCGCGCTTCCTCTACCTCGTCCAGCCCGGCGGCATGGCCATGCGCTACGGCGTCGGCATCGGCCGCGAAGGCTTCGCCTGGTCCGGCAACGGTGTCATCCAGTGGAAGCAGAAATGGCCGCGCTGGAAGCCGCCGAATGAGATGGTCGCCCGCCAGCCGGAGCTTGCGAAATACTCGATCGAGCGCGGCGGCATGGAGCCTGGCCTCCTGAACCCGCTCGGTGCGCGCGCGCTCTATATCTTCTCCGACGGTGAAGATACGCTCTACCGCCTGCACGGCAATCCCGAATGGCGCTCCATCGGCAAGGCTGTCTCTTCGGGCTGCGTGCGCCTGCTCAACCAGGACATCATCGACCTCTACGATCGCGTCCCCAACAAAACCCCGATCGTTGTTTGGCAGTGAGGAATGGTCGGGCGAAGCCCGAGCAATCGATCCAGTGAATCGATTGCAGTGACGAACGCCCGAAGCGCAAGCGCAGGGCCGGAGGGTGCCTCGCCCAAAACACAAAAACCGCCCAACACGGGCGGTTTTCTTTTGACTTGATAGTTACGCCGCCTCAGCGCAAATCCCAGCCCTGCACCCCGAAGCAAGCAGCGCCGCATCCGCTACCTCGACAAACAACCGCCGAAACCACGACGCCCGCTCGTCCGCCCTGTCCACCCGCCGATACAGCATCGACACTGGGTCAGCCGGCAGCTCGATCGGCGGCATCGACACTTCGAGATTATGAAGCTGCGCCATGCAACGCCCCAGCGATTCCGGCACGACGGCGATCGACGGCATGGCTCTCAGCGCCGGCGGCACGGCCGAATAGCGGGGGACGGTCGCCACCACGTTGCGGCTCAGGCCCACCTTGTCGAGCGCGGCATCGACCGCAGTTGTCGCGCTGCCGAAAAAGGAGATTGCGATATGCGGCGCGGCGATAAAATCCTCGACGCTGATCGGCGGCTTCAGCTTCAACTGCTGCGGATCGTAAATAGCGATCGAGCACTGCTCGAACAGCGGCATGCGAATATGCCAGGAGGCCGGTTCGCCATGAACGGAGATGCTGAATTCATACGCGCCGTCATCGAGCATCTGCGCCGCATCGCGCTTGTCGGCGGCAACGCCCACGAGTCGCGCACCCGGCGCAAGCTGGCGTAGTCGCGCGACCAGAGGGCCGAAAAAGGCCGTCTCCAGATTGTCGCACATGCCGACGCGGAATTCACCCTGCCAGGTTGACGGATCGAAGCCGGTGGGCGGGCGGATCGCGCGTTCGATGCCGGAAAGCGCATCCTCGATCGCCGGTGCGATGGCCAGCGCCCGCGCCGTCGGCTGCAACCCGCGGCCGACACGCACGAACAGCTCGTCGTCCAATGCCTCGCGCAGTCGCTTGAGCGCGGCGGAAAGCCCGGGCTGGCCGAGCAGCAGCCTTTCGGCCGCGCGGCTGACATTGCGCTCCTGCATCAGCACTGAAAAGGCGAGCAGAAGGTTCAGATCGATTTTGCGAAGGACAGCGTCATTCATCATTATGGGTAATACCTGGCATGGCTACTATCAATTTGCAATAGGGTTTGAAGCTGTACATTTTCTCGTTCCCTGCCGCCCGCCAGCCTCCCGGTGAAGGCGGCAGCAAAGAAGGAACTGAGATCAATGACCAATTCCCCATCTCCACGCGGAGCCGGCCTGGCGTTGCTGCTGCTCTGCGCTGCGAACTTCCTTGACGCCATGGATGTTTCTACCATCGGGGTCGCCCTGCCTGCGATCCAGACCGAACTTGGTATGCCGGCAACCTCGCTTCAATGGGCCGTCAGTGCCTATGTGCTGGGTTATGGCGGCTTCCTGCTGCTCGGCGGCCGCGTCGCCGACCTTTTCGGCCACCGCCGCGTCTTCCTCTGGTCGCTCGGCATCTTCGCGGCCGCCAGCATTGCCGGCGGCTTCGTGGACAGCGGGCCAACGCTGATCGCTGCCCGTCTGGTGAAGGGCATCGCCGCTGCCTTTACCGCGCCGGCGGCACTTGCCTTGCTGCTTTCCGTCTTCGGCGAGGGCGAGAAGCGGGCAAAGGCGCTCGGCGTCTTCGCCTCGACGGGGGCGACCGGCTTCGTGCTCGGCATGGTGCTCGGCGGCGCAGCCACCCTCGTCAGCTGGCGGGCGACCCTCGTCATGGGGGCTCCGATCGCCATCCTGACACTTGCCATCGCTCCCTTCGTCCTGCCTGCGGATGAGCGGCGCGGCGCGGGACGCAAGCATTTCGACTGGGCCGGCGCCCTGACGATCACCCCCGGTCTGCTGCTCTTCGTCTTCGGCATCACCAATGCCGCAGCCGCCGGCTGGAACGATTTCTTCACCTGGGGCTCGCTCGTTGCCTCCCTGGTGCTGATCGCTCTCTTCCTGATCGTCGAATCGCGCCATGTCGATCCCATGGTGCCGCTGCATATCTTCCGCAGGGCAAAGCTCAGCCACGCCAATGCCATCGCTGCGCTGTTCCAGGGCGCCTATGTCGGCTTCCAGTTCATCGCGACGCTCTACTATCAGGATGTCATCGGCTGGTCGGCCTTTGCCACCGGCTTCTGCTTCGCCTTCGGCGGCGTCTGCGTCATGTTCCTGGCACCGCGTTTTGCCACCGTTGCGCAGAACCGCGGGACCACCGGCCTGATGGCGGTCGGCGTCGGCCTGCAGGCAACGAGCTACATCCTCTGGGTGGCGCTGGTCGGCCATATCGATCCGATCATCCTGGTTGCTCTCAACCAGATCCCGCTCGGCGTCGGTTATGCAATGACCTATCCGGCAATCCAGGTTGCCGCTCTCTCCGATGTCGAAGAGGACAAGTCCGGTCTTGCCTCCGGCCTGCTCTTCGCCTCCTTCCAGATCGGCGGCGGCATCGTGCTTGCGGCGGCCTCCGCGATCTTCGCGGCTGCCCCGCATTTCGGCTGGGACCCCTACGTCGGCGGCATCGTCTTCGTGGCGCTGCTGGCGATCTTGATCACTTTGCTTGCCGCTGTCGGCCCGAAGACCACAACGGTACGGCCGCAGGCCTATCAGGCAGCCGAGTGAGATAAACTGCCCGCGCCGGCCTGGCGCGGGCATCTCGTTTCTGCCGGCGATCAGGCCCCGGCCTATATGCTTGCGTTGAGGTTTCCCCGCAGCCGGTGAAGCATGTCGCGCATGGCGGCCATTTCCTCCAGCGTACAGCCGATCGCCTCGCCGATGGAAGACATGATCGCATTGATCTCGCCCTTCATCGACTGACCTTTCGGCGTCAGCGACACGATGACCTGCCGTTCGTCACGGGAATCGCGGATGCGCTTGATGAGGCCGTTCTGCTCCAGCCGCTTGAGGAGAGGGGAGAGCGTGCCGGAATCGAGATCGAGCTGTTCGCCGATCGTTTTGACCGGCAGTTCAGCCTTTTCCCAAAGCACCAGCATGACGATATATTGCGGATAGGTGAGGCCCACCTTGTCGAGTATGGGCTTGTAGGCACGGGTGAAGGCGTGCGCCGTCGCATAGACCGCGAAACAGAGCTGCTTCTCCAGCCGCTTTTCCTCTTCCGGTATTTCCATCACTTTCGCCGTTCTCGCCTTCATGTCTGCCATCCCTGGAGGTCTTCATTCTCCTCCTTTCAGATTCCGAATGCAATTTGCAAAATTCACTTGCGTACAATTTAATTGTGCGATACTAGAAATCCAACCCGATCGAACAGGGCCAATCAAAGGAGATTGTCATGCCTATTCTTTACACGACCAAAGCTTCCGCCACCGGTGGCCGCGCAGGCCGCGCCGTTTCTGAAAACGGTGTTCTCGACGTCACGCTGACCGTGCCGAAGGAACTCGGCGGCGACGGCGCAACCGGCACCAATCCCGAACAGCTCTTCGCAGCCGGCTATTCGGCCTGCTTCCTCGGTGCCTTGAAATTTGTGGCCGGCAAGGAAAAGGTCAAGATTCCCGAGGAAACCACGGTCTCCGCAACTGTCGGCATCGGCCCGCGTGAAGATGGCGGCGGCTTTGGCATCGAAGTTGCGCTGACGGTCAACATCCCGGGTGTCGATAAGGCCACCGCCGAAAAGCTCGCTGCCGCGGCACACATCGTTTGCCCTTACAGCCATGCCATGCGCACCTCGACCGAAGTTCCGGTCACGGTTGCCTGATTATCCTGCAGCATTGGTACAGGGGCCGGAGCATCGCTCCGGCCTTTTGAATTAGTGCGCCGCTTGTTGTGTCGGACCGGGCAGTTGGTCCGCATCGGTCAGGGTGCCGAGGAAAGCGACGATGTCGTCGATTTCCGATTCCGTCAGTGCCGGCGGGTCGCCGGGCTTGCGGCCGAAGGGCGGGTCCTGGTTGAGATTGTCCCAATAGGCCTGCGGAACATCGTCATATTTGCGGATCGTGCCGTCCGCATTTTTCGGATACCAGCGGCCGGGATCGCTGTCGCGCGTGGCGTAGAAGGAAACGACGTCGCGCAGCGAATGGAAGTAGCCATTGTGGAAGAAGCTCTTCTTCAGCGCCACATTGCGCAGCGTCGGCGTGCGGAACAGGCCGCAATAGTCCGGCCGGTCCTTGAAGTCGGTGCGCTCAGGGCCGCAAAGGCCGAGATCATGATAATCAGGGTCGCTGTTGGCCGGGATCGCCATATTGCGTGGCACCGCGAGGCCGAGGAAGCCGAAGTCCGAAAATTGTGGCGGCTCGCCGTCATTGGCGGGCTCGCTCAGATGACAGCTCGAACAGTTTCCCTTGGCCGGATCTTCGAAGAGCTCGCGCCCATGCAGCTCCTGCGCCGTCAGCGTGCTCTTGCCGGCAAGGAAGGCGTCATAGCGGCTGGAATAGGGGTAGAAGTCCGCGCCGCTCTCTTCGAAGGTGCTGAGCGCCTCGACGGCGCCCTGGAAGGCATCCCCGGCATTGCCGAAGATATCCTGACCGAAAATCTCCTTGAAATCATCGGCATAGGGTGCCTTGCCGAGTGAGGCGGCGACCTGGGCTTCATCCTTGTTGCCCATTTCGAAAGGCGAAAGCAGCGGGATCTTCGCCTGGTCGTAGCCGTGGTCCACGCGCCCGTCCCACGTCAGGCCGCCGGTCGGCCCGTTGTCGACGCTCTCGTCGCCTTCATCCTCGGAATCATAGAAGTGCTCGGTGAAGGAGGGGACCGCCTGCAGATAGCGCAGCGTCGGCACGGCACGCAGGCCCGGCTGGTCCATATGCGGCCCGCCCATTTCGACCGGCGTCGCGGCGGCCGGGGCGAAAGCATGATGCGGATCGTGGCAGGAGGCGCAGGCCTGTGCGCCGGAAGCCGAAAGCGAGGCATCGAAGAACATCTTGCGGCCGAGTTCCGTCAGGGCTTCGGCGCGGGCATAGGCTTCCGCTCGCGACATCGGACCGGGATGTACGCCTCCGCCGATCGCCGCGCTGCTTTGCCGCAGAGGCAGAAGGCTGAAACCGATCGCCGTCGCCGCCAAACCGAGCGCCAGACCGGATCGCAAGAGCCAGATAATCTTTGTCGCCATGACAGGGATTCCAATGGGTTAACATTGTGTTCCCCCATGATCGAACCTGACTGCAACAGATTGATGACGTGCGCCTGCCAGCCGTGGCGATGACCCGCCCGATGTCACAAAGTTGATAGATGGCGGGAATAGCGTCGCGCTTGCGCTTGGGCCTTTTCACTTCCGCCGGGCGCTCCTCTAGCCACGCCCCCTTAGCCATGAGGTATCCCGCCATGACCAGACTGAAGCTTCTCCGCAATCTTTCGCTGGCCGGTTCGGCCATGCTGCCGCTGGTATCAGCCACGGCCGCGCATGCTGCGCCCGCCGGCATGGACAAGATCCAGAATATCGTCGTCATCTACGCCGAAAACCGCAGTTTCGATAACCTCTACGGCAGCTTTCCGGGCGCCAACGGCCTCGCCAACGTCAGCGAAAGTCAGGCACGCCAGCTCGATCGCGACGGCGCGCCGCTTGCCGAACTGCCGCCGGCCTGGGGCGGCCTGACTGCTAAGGGTGTGACGCCAGCCGTCACCGAGGCGCAGTCCGCACACCTCGCCAATGCCGCCTTCTCGATCGACGATCCCAAGGGTTTCGCGCAGTCGCCTTCCGTCATCACCCGCGACCTCTGGCACCGCTTCTATCAGGAGCAGATGCAGATCGACGGCGGCAAGAACGACAAGTTCGTCGCCTGGGCCGATTCCGGCAGCCTCGTCATGGGCCACTATGACGGCTCGATCCTGCCGATGTGGCAGGTCGCCAGGAAATACGTTCTCGCCGACAACTTCTTCCAGGGCGCCTTCGGCGGCTCCTTCCTCAACCACTTCTCACTGGTCTGCGCCTGCGCGCCCTATTATGCCGATGCCGACAAGAGCCCGGCCAAGCCGACCATCGCCAAAGTCGATGCCGACGGCACTTCGCTGACCGTTGCCGAAAATGCACCAAAATCCGCCCTCGAAGGCGCTCCGAAATTCGTCTCCGACGGCAACCTCACGCCCGATTTCTATGCCGTCAACACCATGCAGCCGCCCTACCAGCCGAGCGCCAATGCCCCGGCCAAGGATGGCGATGCAGCCTATGCCGACCCCTCGCAGCCCAACACCCTGCCGCCGCAGCATGAAATCACCATCGGCGATCTCCTGTCGCTGAAGGGCATCACCTGGGCATGGTACAGCGGCGCATGGCAGGCAGCCCTTGACGGCAAAAATGCCACGCCGGTGCCGAACTTCCAGTTCCATCACCAGCCCTTCAACTATTTCGCCAACTTCGCGCCGGGCACTCCCGCCCGCGCCGAGCACCTGAAGGACGGCGGCCTCGGCGGCGAAGCCTTCATCAAGGATATCGACGACGGCAAGCTGCCGGCCGTTTCCTTCTACAAGCCGCAGGGCAACCTCAACGAACATGGCGGCTACGCCGATGTTTCGAGCGGTGACCAGCATCTTGCCGATCTGATCTCGCATTTGGAGAGGAGCCCGCAATGGGGTCACATGCTCGTGGTCGTCACCTATGACGAAAACGGCGGCTTCTGGGATCACGTCGCGCCGCCGAAGGCCGATCGCTGGGGACCGGGCAACCGCATCCCGGCCTTCATCATCTCGCCCTACGCCAAGGGCGGCATGGTCGATCACACGCAGTACGACACGACCTCAATCCTGCGCCTGATCACCGCCCGCTACGACCTGCCGGTTCTGCCGGGCCTGCTCGCCCGTGACAAAGCGCTAGCGCTGAACAACGAGCCGCCGATGGGCAACCTGACGGCAGCGCTCGACCTGACGCGCTGATCTGCCGCGACAATGTCCTGTCTTCTCCCCGGATGCCGGGGAGAAGACTTCGTACTGTCAGGATGTTCATCCGTTGACTTCGTGCATGCCCATCTCGCCGTAGCGATCTCCGACGGCGCGGGGCAGGGTCCTGGCGATTTCCTCGAGATCCTGTGCCGTCAGATCGATGGCGGCCGCTCCGAGATTTTCGTCCAGCCGGCTGCGGCGGCGGGTGCCGGGGATCGGCACGATATGTTCGCTCTGTGCCATCACCCAGGCAAGCGCCAGCTGCGCCGGTGTCACGCCCTTGCGGCGCGCAATCTCTTCGACCACGCCGACCAGTTCGAGATTGCGCTCGAAATTGTCGCCCATGAATCGCGGCGAGGTCCGCCTGTAATCGTCAGGCGCAAGATCGTCGATGGACCGGATGGCGCCCGACAGGAAGCCGCGCCCGAGCGGCGAATAGGCGACGAGCCCGATCCCGAGTTCACGCAGCGTCTGCAGCACGCCGTTTTCAGGATCGCGCGACCAGAGCGAATATTCGCTTTGCACGGCTGTAATGGGATGCACGGCATGCGCCCGGCGGATCGTTTCAGGGCTCGCCTCCGACAGGCCGATATGCCTGACCTTGCCTGCTTCGACGAGCTCCTTCATCGCGCCGACCGTTTCCTCGATCGGTGTGTTGGGGTCGACGCGGTGGAGATAATAGAGGTCGATGTGGTCGACGCCGAGGCGCCGCAAAGACCCTTCGCAGGAGGCTTTGGCATAGTCGGGCCGCCCGTTGACTGTCTGGGTGCCAGGTATTACTTCTAATCCGCGTACGATGCCGAACTTGGTTGCAAGCACGACCTGCTCACGCCTGCCTCTGATCGCTTCCCCCACGAGTTCTTCGTTGGTATGCGGGCCATAGACATCGGCGGTGTCGAGCAGGGTTACGCCGCGCTCGAGCGCTTGATGGATCGTGGCGATGGCCTCGCCCCGGTCCGCTTCCGTTGCGCCATAGGCCCAGCTCATGCCCATGCAGCCGAGACCGATCGATCCGACCTCAAGTCCTTGCCCGAGCCGGCGTGTCTGCAATGTTTCGTCTGTCATCTCTCATCCTTTCTTCCGCCTCCTCATAGGAGGCGATTTTACCGTCGAGGACGCGAAGGCAGGTTTCGAGATCGGCCATATGGGTCCGGACACGCTCACGATGCTCTTCGAGCATCTCGCGACGCTCGCTGAAAGTGGTTTTCCCCTTGTCGGCAAGCTTTGCATAAAGCAGCATGTCGCGGATCGGCATGCCCGTCGTCTTCAGACGGCCGAGAAACTCGATCCAGGAGAGGATTGAAGCGTCGTAGTCGCGTTGTCCGGATTGGTCGCGGTCGGCATAGGGAAGCAGGCCGATACGCTCGTAGTAACGCAGCGTATGAGCCGACAAACCGCACCGTTTCGCGAGGTCACTGATCTTCATGAGACACCTGTTCTCGTCACGACGCCAAGGAAGCTACGGCTTCGAGTGCACTCTAAGTCAAGAGGCTTTTTGCAGTTGATTTGCAGCCGTCGGATTCCGGGCTTTGCAAGATCACGCCAGGTATTGCAGGTCGCGCCTCAGCCCATCCGCATCGCCATTTGGCAGTTTTGCTTCCAGCGCCGCATGCGTGCTCTCCCAGATCGGCAGCGCCTTTTGCAGCGCCGCCCGTCCATCATCCGTCAGGCAGAGCAGGCGGCCGCGCCGATCCCTCGGGTTCGGCACCACATCGACGAAGCCCTTGCGCTGCAGTGGCTTCAGTGCCGCCGTCAGCGTCGTCTGGTCCATGGCGAGCAGGCTTGCGACGGGACCCATCGGCGGCGGCTCAGGCCGGTTCAGGGACATCAGCAGGGAGAACTGACCGTTGGTAAGGCCGACGGGCCGCAGCGCGTCGTCGAACAGCCTTGCGAGCGCACGGGCGGCGCGCTGCACATGCAGGCACAGGCACGTATCCCGCACCAGAAGCGTCGTGGAAAAAGGAATCGCGATCGGGTTTGACATGATCTATTTCTATTGATATCAATGTATTTAGTCAAGAAGAGGAGACTATCTGCAGGAAAATACCGGCGCGCCGGAGGAGGGCGCAGACCATGTTGAACAAGGTGACTCAAAATCCCGTCGTTTCCCGCGAGGAATGGCTCGAAGCCCGCCGGGCTTTGCTCCTGAGAGAGAAGGAGGCGACCCATCTGAGAGACAAGGTGAATGCCGAGCGCATGGCTTTGCCCTGGGTGAAAGTCGACAAGGACTATATGTTCGACACGCCGCAGGGGCCGAAATCGCTCGCCGACCTTTTCGATGGCCGCAGCCAGCTGATGGTCTATCACTTCATGTTCGGCCCCGAATGGGAGGCTGGTTGCCCCGGCTGCTCATTCCTCGCCGATCATCTTGACGGCACGCTGCCCCACCTCAACCACCACGACGTGACCCTTGTTGCCGTCGCCCGTGCGCCGCTCGCCAAGATCGAGGCCTACAAGAAGCGCATGGGCTGGAATTTCCCCTGGGTTTCGTCCTTCGGCAGCGATTTCAACTTCGATTATCACGTATCTTTCACGCCTGAGGACCTTGCCAAAGACAAAGTCTTTTATAATTTCTCTCCCACAGCGCCCTCTGACGCCAATGACGAACTGCCTGGACTTTCGGCCTTCTACAAAAATGAGAAGGGGGAAGTGTTCCATACCTATTCGAGCTATGCTCGCGGTGCGGAAGAAATCCTCGGCACGTTGATGATCCTGGATCATGCCCCCAAAGGCCGCAACGAAGATTCGACCATGGATTTCGTAAAACGCCACGACGAATATGAGGAAGCCCCCCAAGCCTCATCCTGCTGCCACTAACGCACTTCCAGCAGCAAAAGTGTTGCGCGGTTTTGCGTCCGGAATTGCGTGAAGCATCAAGTCAGCCATCCATCATCCGGAGGAGAAGGACGATGAAGACTGCAGAAGTGCTGAAGGAGCATGCTTTCCTGGAGAGAATGGTCGGTCACTGGACCGTTGCCGCTTCAGACATGACCGGCCAAAAGCCTTGGGAGGAGATCGTGCGTTCCCTGCAAGGCATCTGGTTCGTTGCCGAAGGAGCCGGCGAGATGACCGACGGCAAGCAGGCGACGACGATACTCACGCTTGGCTACGACCCGAGCAAAAGCAAATATGTCGGCAGCTGGATCGGCTCGATGATGGACTACATGTGGACCTATGAGGGCGAGATCGAGCCCTCGGGTAATGTTCTGTCGCTCTATACGAAGGGGCCGGCCTTCGACGGCAGCGGCCTTGCCGACTATCGCGAGCAGATCACCTTCCTTGATGACATCACGAGAACCTTCACATCGAGCACCCGTGAGCCTGATGGCTCCTGGAAGCAGTTCATGGAAGCCAGATATACCCGAAAGGGCTGAAATCGCCGGGGCAAATTTCAAGACTGAACTCAAGCGTGGACCCAGGAGGACACGATGTCCAATACGCATGGCAAGTTCATATGGTGCGAACTGATGACGCCGGACCCGGATGCGGCGGCGAAATTCTACGGCTCGGTCGTCGGCTGGACGTCGAGCAAAATGCCGGCGGCAGACCAGCCGGAATACACCATCTTTGAAGCAAACGGCGTCAGGGTCGCCGGCATGATGCCTTTTCCGGCAGAGCTGGAAGGGCAGGGCATTCCGCCGAACTGGACCGGTTACGTCGCCGTCGACAATGTCGATCAGTCGGCGCGCGACTTCTCGGCAAATGGCGGGACTATCCGCCGCCAGCCGGCGGATATTCCGGGCATCGGCCGCTTCGCGGTCGTCGCCGATCCCGATGGAGCGGTGCTCTGCATCATGACGACGGTGCCGATGGAAAATCCGCCGCCGGAACTGCCTTCAGACACGCCCGGCCATGTCGGCTGGCGCGAGCTCTACGCCAATGATGGCGCCAAGGCCTTCGCCTTCTATTCCAAGCTCTTTGGCTGGACGAAGGACCAGGACTTCGACATGGGGCCGATGGGCATCTACCACATCTTCGCCGTGCACGGAAAACAGACCGGCGGCATGATGACCCGCCCGCCGGAAGTCGGCATGGCCTTCTGGTCCTATTACTTCACCGTGCCGGCGCTCGATGCTGCGATCGAGCGCGTCAATGCCGGCGGCGGCAAGGTCGTCAACGGTCCCATGGAAGTTCCCGGCGGCTGGGTCTGTCAGGGGATGGATCCGCAGGGCGCCTATTTCTGCCTCTCGGCGGGCAAGCGGTAGGTCGGCGGCCGAATGCAGGAATGAGGAGGGGTGCCGCATGGCCCCCTCATCCGCCTGCCGGCACCTTCTCCCCGAGGGGAGAAGGGACCTTGCCGGGCTCTCGCTTTTTTTGCCTTCTCCCCAGCGGGGAGAAGGTGGCCCGAAGGGCGGATGAGGGGGCCACACGACGCGACTGACGACGAAGTGTAGCCTTCAAACCCCGCTATTCAGCCCCGCCAAGGCTCGCAAAGAACCCTTCCGGGCTCTCAACCTCTACCAGCTTCTTCCGCTCGATCAGCCAGAAGCGGTTTCCCACTGCCCGTACGAAGCTGCGGTCGTGGGAGACGAGCAGGCAGCTCGCCTCATGCGCCATCAACTCGCTCTCCAGTGCCTCCTGCCCCTCGATATCGAGGTGGTTGGTGGGCTCGTCGAGCAGGTAGAAATTCGGCTGCGTCAGCCGCAGGACTAGCATGCCGAGCCGCGCCTTCTGCCCGCCGGATAGCAGCTTTACGGGCTTGCCCTGCATCTCGATCGTCATCCCGGCGCCGGCAAGCAGCGAACGCGCCCGCTGGTCGCCGACATCGAAGCGGCGGATGATCGTCTGCAGCGGCGTATCGGCATCGCTGAGATCGGCAAGCAGCTGGTCGCCATAGCCGAGCACCAGCGAGGGCGTGGCCTTGATGCCGGCTTTTGTCGTCTCCGGCTCTGCAATTGCCCCCCTCAGCATCGAGATCAGACGCGACTTGCCGGCGCCGTTGAGGCCGAGCAGCACGATGCGGTCGCCCTGGCAGATGAACTGCCGGCCCGTGCGAAAGAGCAGGGTACCGTCAGGCGTCGTGACCTCGGCATCTTCAAGCGTCACCAGAACCTTGGCATGCGTGCCCCGATTGGCGAGCCGGATTGCACCGGCCGAGCGTTCCAGATGGGCGGGCTTTGCGGTCTCCTCCAGCTTTTCGGCGCGTTGTTTCAGCTGCTTCGTCTTGACCACCAGCAGGTCGCTGCCGGAATTGATGCCGATATTGTTGAGCTTCGCCGCCTGCTTGCGAAGCTGCTCGACCGTCTTCATGTCCTTTTCGTAGCGTCGCGCATCCGAAGCATCCGCTTCGTCGAGCGCGGCACGCGCCCGGCTGTAGGGCAGGGAGAAGGCAGCCGATTGCTCCGGCCGCAGGAAGAGGGTCCGGTTGGTCGTCGCATCGAGAAAGGCGCGGTCGTGGCTGGAGATGATGACGGGCGTGTCGCGCGGCAGCATATTCAGCCAGTTCTCGAGCTGTGCGATCTTTTCGAGATCGAGATGGTTGGTCGGCTCGTCGAGCAGCAGCACATCGGGTTCATTCACCCATGTGCGGGCGATCAATGCCAGCCGCTGCCAGCCGCCGCTGAGCTGCCGGAGCTGCCGTTCGCGCAACTCCTCGGGTACTTCGAGAGATTCCAGCACGACATCCGCCCGCCAGCTTTCGCTTTCGGCCTGGTCGGGCGGAAGGGCGTGCAAGACGGCGTCGCGGAAAGTGGCGTCGAGAAGGGCTGACGGCACATTCTGCTCGACATGGCCGATGGTGAGCCCCCGCGCTTTGGCGATCTCGCCTTCGGTCGGCTCCAGTGTCCCCGTCAGGATCCTGAGCAGGGTGGATTTGCCGCGCCCGTTCGCGGCCACGAGGCCAAGCCGGTCGCCGGCATTGACGACGAGGTTGAGCTTCGAAAACAGCGGCGCGGACAGCACGATGCCGAGATTGCGGATATTGATGAGGGTCATGATCTGATCCTGGTCTTATCAGGCGAACACGCAGATCCGGGGCCTCAGCCATCGACGGAAAGCGCGTTATGCCTTGCGGATTGAGAGATGCATGCGGCTTAAACGTCAGACGTCCAGGCGCAGCAATGCCACAAGGGGCGGACCAGGAGGAGATTTGCGAGAAACGGTCTCTGGTCAGCCCTGCAAACGCATCTGCAGGGCGTTGACTGGGCCACGCTGGCGATGATGCCGGAAATAGGTATTCACGCGCAGCCCTCCTTTCTTTCTCGGTTGCAAGAAGCAAATACCATTGCTCTCCGCAAGGCACAAGGGATCGTGATGGCGCCGGACACGCGCCGATGTTATGAATGACCACCACCATCCGGGATCGGGAGATGAGGGATGATTTCCGTTTCCAGGGCAGGCAGTACAGAGGATTTCATCATCGTCGCCGGCTTCTGCGAAGCGCTCGGCGCGCTGGATGTGGAACTGGGGCGTGCCCACGGCGTCCCCGCCGAAATCGTCATGGCGCTTTTCCACGGCGAAAATCACGAAAGCCTCGCTCTGAAATACGGCTCCGAGGACGCCATGATGTTCATCGCGCGATGGGAGGGAGCGCCGGCAGGATGCATCGCACTCGCGCCATTCGAGACGGATGCCATGGAGATCCATAAATTCTTCGTGGACCCCGCTTTTCGCGGCCGGGGCGTCGGCAATGTGCTGATGCAAAGGGTGTTCGACGAAGCGAAGAAGAGCACACGCACCACCATGCTCGTCAATACCGCAGCCTATTTGAAGAGCGCACTCTCCCTCTACGAAGCCTTCGGCTTCGTTCATTGCCCGCCTTTTCATGCTGTGCCCGCTGAAATCAGCCACACCGAAGTCTTCATGTCGCGACCGCTTTGATCGCGACACACTTGCCGCTCGGCGTTGCGCAACAGCGCGTGATCATATAAGCGGCCGACCATGAGCTGAGGAAATTCCTGATCGAGGGTGAATATCATGGCCGGCGGTGACGACGAATATGTTTACGACGAGGCGACGGGCGAATGGCGCCCGGCCTCCGAGGTGGTCGCAGCCGCACAGGCCGCGTCCGAGGTTCGCGACGCCTCGGGAAGCGTCTTGAAGGACGGCGATTCCGTCACGCTTATCAAGGACCTCAAGGTTAAGGGCGCCAACCAGACGCTGAAGCAGGGCACGGTCATTCGCTCGATCCGTCTGACGGACAATCCGGAAGAGATCGACTGCCGTCACGATACGATCAAAGGTCTCGTCCTGCGCACGGAATTTGTCCGCAAGCGCTGACCAAAGCATGCCGCAAAAAACTGTGCAGCGACATGCATCAAACAAGAACTTAAAGCGTGGCAGGCGGATCTGGAAGATCGCGCCACGCTTTGGTCTCAGCGCTTCAGGCTGCCGAGGATGCCGCGCACCAGCGCCCGCCCGACCTGGGTCGCCACCGTGCGCGCCACGCTCTTCATTGCCGCTTCCACGACAGTTTCACGCTGGTAGCCGGAGCGCCCGCGGGACTGGCCGCGCGCGGGTTGGTCGTCGTCGCCACCACCGAAGCCGGGGAGCGTCCAGCCGGAGGTGGTGCTGCCTTCTTGTGGCGCCGGGGCCTCTTCCTGCGCCCGCTTGGCAGCTTCCGAATCGGCGGCTTTCTTGGCGCGGGCTGCCAGCATCTCGAAGGCAGAATCACGGTCGACGTCCTCGTCATAGACGCCGAGCACGGGGCTACGGTCCATGATCTGCTGACGCTCGGCATCGCTCACCGGTCCGACGCGGCCGGACGGCGGGCGGATCAGCGTGCGCTCGACGATCGAAGGGGCTCCCTTGGCTTCCAGCGTCGAGACCAGCGCCTCGCCGGTGCCGAGATTGGTGATAACAGTGGCGCAGTCGAAGGCCGGGTTCGGACGGAAAGTATCGGCCGCCGTCTTCACCGCCTTCTGTTCGCGCGGCGAATAGGCGCGCAAAGCATGCTGCAGGCGGTTGCCGAGCTGGGCGAGTACCGTCTCCGGCACGTCGAGCGGGTTCTGCGTGACGAAATAGACGCCGACACCCTTCGAACGGATGAGGCGTACCACCTGCTCCACGCGCTCGGTCAGCACCTTCGGCGCATCGTTGAAGAGCAGATGCGCTTCGTCGAAGAAGAAGACGAGCTTCGGCTTGTCGGGGTCGCCGACCTCAGGCAACTCTTCGAAGAGCTCGGAAAGCAGCCACAGCAGGAAAGTGGCGTAGAGGCGCGGGTTCATCATCAGCTTGTCGGCGGCAAGCACGGAGATCTGCCCGTAACCGTTGTTCGACGTGCGCATGATATCGGAAATCTTCAGTGCCGGTTCGCCGAAGAAATGTTCCGCGCCCTGCTGTTCCAGCACCAGCAGCGCCCGCTGGATCGAGCCGACGGAAGCTTTGGAAATCAGGCCGAACTGGCTGGAAAGCTCTGACGCGTTCTCGCCCATATAGTTGAGCAGCGCCGTGAAATCCTTGAGGTCGAGCAGCGGTAGGCCGGCCTTGTCGGCGATCTTGAAGGCGATGTTGATGACGCCTTCCTGCGGCTCGGAGGCATCCATCAGGCGGGCGAGCAGCAGCGGCCCCATCTCGGCGACGGTCGTGCGTACCCGGTGCCCTTTCTCGCCGAAAAGATCCCAGAAGATGACCGGGAACTGGTCGAACTCATAGTCGGTAAAGCCGATCTGCTCGGCACGTTTGGTGAGGAAATCCTTCGGCTCGCCCCTGGCGGCGATGCCCGAAAGGTCGCCCTTGATATCGGCAGCGAAAACCGGCACGCCGGCTCTCGCGAAGCCCTCCGCCAGCACCTGCAGCGTCACCGTCTTGCCGGTGCCGGTAGCACCCGTCACGAGCCCGTGGCGGTTGCCGAATTTGAGGTCGAGATATTCGTCCTTGTTGATGCTGTCATCAGGATTGCGGCTTGCGCCGATGAAAATCTTGCCGTCCTCGAGCATGTAAGAATATCTCCCTCGGGCGATGCCGCCGCTTCATTCCAGAATA